>Ga0255338_1001409_pt1 | contig 45944 bp, 47 predicted proteins | sample MeOH1_35cm_T4_19_FD_203715 | JGI IMG/M metagenome (GOLD analysis project Ga0255338, IMG submission 203715) | Sandy soil microbial communities from University of British Columbia, Vancouver, Canada - MeOH1_35cm_T4_195 | ecosystem: Engineered > Artificial ecosystem > Sand microcosm > Unclassified ...
GGGCCTCCATCGTCAGTGGTTGAACAAGAGCCTCCACTTTGGCACTTTGATGCCGTAAATGCGAGGCCCCAACTCTTCCCACACTCGTGAGGGGTGGGAGGCGTCCATACCATTTCACTTCGCGCCCTAAGGCCGCTTCGTTCAAACAGGCGAGATGAGAATGTTCACGAAGCGCTTCGCGCCGAGCGCAAAACCACTCATCGCAGGCGCATCGTCTGATTGCGCGGCATGGCCCACCCGCACGCGGATTTGCCGAGACAATGTTGGCACGCCCCCGGTGGAATACCACCACTCTCGCGGCGCGGCGGGCGGTACCCGGCGGCGGCGATTTCTGTGGCGGCGAAGCGGCTTGGCCTGGGGGCGGGCGCGCAGCGCTTCGTAACTGACTCGCCGTACCTGTTTGAGCGAAGAGCCGAAGGCGCGTAGCGAGTTGTACGGCGCCGTCCCCAGGCCAAGCCGCTTCGCGAAGTCGTAGCGAAGCGAAGACCGCCACAGTATGAGCCGCTGCCGGGTACCGCCTGCCGCGACGCGAGCGCCTGCCACCCACCTCACACGAGACGAAGCGACGCACGCTACACAAGCAACGCCAACGCCGCGTAGTCGCCGACCCGATCAGCGAGGCCCGCCTCCACCAGCTCACACCCGTCGGTCAACGCCGGAAGCTTCCCCGCCACTTGCGCCTGCAACTTCGGCAGCAGGTAGGCGCGGTTGTTCCAGAAGACGCTGCCACCCAGGCTGATGCGCTGCAGGTCGAGTGTGGCGATGAGGTTATAGAGCATGCGGCCCATGACGCGGCAGAGTTCGTCCACCATGGCTTCGGCTTTGTCGTCACCGCCCGTGGCGCGTTGCAGGAGCGACGCGGCGTCGGCGCCGAAGCGACGCGCGATCGCATTGCCTGCCACCAGCGCCTCGACGTCGCCGATGTTGCCGCAGCCGCACAGCGCATCGCTGTTGTCCGAGACGAACATGTGGCCCGCATGGCCGGCGTTGCCGTTCTTGCCGCGCAGGATGCGGCCGTCCACGCACAGGCCGACGCCTATGCCGGTGCTCCATGTGACGTAGGCGCAATGGTCGAAACCCTGCAGGGCGCCCCAGCGGCGTTCGGCCTCCAGCGCCGCGATGCAATCGTTCTCGACCCTCACTTGCGTGAAGCGTTCGCGCAGCGGCGCTTCCAGCAAGGCGGTATCCCAAGTGTTGGGCAGGCCCCGCGCCGGGCCGGCGATGCCGCCGCAGATGTTGGGCGCTGCCACTTCCACCAGGCCGCCGCGCATCACGAAGGGGCCGCACGATGACACGCCGGCGCGCTCGACGGATTCGGGGGCGATGCCGGCTTGCGCGCACGACTCGTCCACCATCCGCATCACCTGCCGCGCGAGGGCGTCGTTGTCGCCCGTCTTGGCAGTAGGCTCACTGCGTCGCGCCATCAGTTCCAGGCCGGCGCCGCTGTTCAGACTCACGGCCACCTTGGTTCCGCCGATGTCGATGCAGGCTTTCATGCGATCTTCACCTCAGACGAACTTGGCGATCACGCCGGCGATGAGGCTGAGGACGATGGTGGTGGTGAGCGGGATGAACCACTCGCGCCCGAAAGCCTTGAAGCGCAGGTCGCCCGGCAGTTTGCCGAAGCCCATGCGCTGCAGCAGCGGGGAAAACCAGCTGATGAGCACGAGGGCCAGGAAGATGACGATGATCCAGCGAATCATGGTGCGGCCCATGATACGCAAAGTTCAGGGCGCGCGGCCTCGCGCGCGAAGTGGCTCAGCTTTTCTTGTGCTTCGCCATGATGTCGCAGAGCTCCGGCATGAGCGCCTGCGGCGCTTCGCTGTTGGCGCGAGCCAGCGTCGCCTGCACGGCCGCGGCGACGGCCGTGTCGCAGCCCCCTTCGGTCGCCATGGTGTTGTAGTAGCCCAGGTCTTTGAGGGCGTTGGCGACGGAAAAGCGCAGCCCCGAGACATCGCGCGCCGTCAGGTACGGGCGCAGCCGCTCCAGCGCCGCGCCGCCGCCACCACCCTTTCCCAGCACATCGAGGAACACTTCAGGCGTCACGCCGTGATGCGTCGCGCATGCCGCTGCCTCGGAGAGCAGCGTGATGAAGCCCAGCGAGACGAAGTTATGCAGCAGCTTCATGCTATGCCCCGCGCCCACGGGGCCGGCGTGCGTGATGTTCTCCGCGAAGCACGACAGCAGCGGCCGGCACTCCTCCAGAAGCGCGGCGTCGCCGCCCACCAACAGGTTCAGGCGCCCTTCGGCGGCTTCCTTGGGCGTGCGCGTCATGGGCGTGTCCAGGAAGCGGCCACCGGCGGCTTCCACGGCCTTGGCCATGCGCTGCGTGGAAGCAGGCACCGCCGTGGAGCAATCGATCACGATGGTGCCGGGACGCATGCCCTGCAGCACGCCGCCTTCACCGGTGAGCACGGCTTCCACCTGCGGCGAGCCCGTCAGCACCAGGATGATGATGTCCGAGGCGCCCGCCAGATCGGCGGGGCGCTGGAAAGTTCGCGCGCCCGCCGCCTTCAGTGCGTCCAGCGGCTGGTTGCCCGGGTGCTCCAGCACGGCCAGCGGCCAGCCCTTCTTGATCACGTTGCTGGCGATGCCATGGCCCATCATGCCGATACCGATCATGCCGACGTTCTTTTTCACGCTGTACTCCTGTTGAGAATTTGAAAAGCGGCCCGCCATCAGCAGAGCCGGTTGAGCGGCGTCTCGCCGCGCCCGAGCGCCTCGATACCGTCGATCAGCATACGCCCCATCGCATCGCGCGTTTCCTCGGTGGCACTGCCGATATGCGGCGTGAGGAACACATTGTCCAACTTGCGGTAACCCGGGTGCACGTTCGGCTCGTTGGCGAACACGTCCAGCCCGGCCGCCCGGAGCCGGCGTGATGCGAGCGCGGCGACCAGCGCTTCGTCGTCCACCAGATCGCCGCGCGAAATATTCACCAGCACCGCACCGGTCGGAAGCAGCGCCAGCCGCCGCGCATCGAGCACGCCGCGCAGCGCGGGGGCACCCGGGGCGGCCACCATCAGGATGTCGCTGGCGCCCAGCAGGCCCTCGAGCGTGTCGTGGTAGGTGGCGCCCTCTTCCAGCGAGGGTTCCAGCCGCGACCGGTTGTGATACGCGATGTGCAGGCCGAAGGCACGCGCGCGGTGCGCGATGGCACGGCCGATGCGCCCCATGCCGAAGATGCCGAGCGTGCGCCCGGGCAGGCCGATGCCCAGCAGTTGCGTGGGCGCCCAGCCCTGCCAGGTGCCGCTTCGCACCAGGCGGTCGCCTTCCAGGCCGCGCCGGCAGGCGTTGAGCAGCAGCATCATGGCGATCTCCGCGCAGGCGTCGCTCAGCACGTCGGGCGTGTGGAAGACGGCGATGCCGGCCGCACGTGCTGCGGCCAGGTCGATGTGGTCATGGCCGACCGACAGCGTGGCAATGATGCGCAGGCGCGGCAGTTGCGCGATCGTCTCCGCGCGCAGCGATTCGGTCGCGGTGACGAACAGCACTTCCGCATCACGGGCCCGCTCGGCGATCTCCGAGGGCGCAAGGATGCTGTCGTCCTCATTGGTGGTGAGCGCGAATCGCTCGCGCAGCGCCGCCTCCACGCCCGGCGTGAAGCGCCGGCAAAGGAAGGCGCCGGGCCGGCCGGTGCCGGCGCGCGCGGCCGCCTCAGCGCAGGCGGCGGCGGATGGCATCGGTCATCTCCGTGCAGGTGGCGTTGCCGCCCAGGTCGCGCGGCACGTGTTCGCCGGCCGCGAGGACGTCCTCCACCGCGCGCTCTACGCGGTCGGCCGCTGTGTGCATGGCCTCGTCGCCGTGGCGGTCGCCCAGCCAGCGCAGCATCAGCGCGCCCGACAGGATGGTGGCCACCGGGCTGGCGAGGTTCTGGCCCGCGATGTCCGGGGCCGATCCGTGCGCGCCCTGGAAGAGGCCGTGCGTCTCGCCCACTTCGGCTGAAGCCGCGATGCCCAGCCCGCCCACGGTGCCGGCGCCCAGGTCCGAGATGATGTCGCCGAACATGTTCTCGGCCACGATCACGTCGTAGAAGTCGGGCTTCTTGAGCATGTGGACGGTGATCGCGTCGGCGTAAGCGTAGTCGATCTCCACGTCGGCGTAGTCGCGAGCCACCTCGTTGCACACCGCGCGGAAGAACGCGTAGCTGCGCAGGATGTTGGCCTTGTCGCACACGGTGACGCGGCGTTTGCCGTCGCGCGGCGCGCCCTTGCGGCGGCGCGAGAGCTCGAAGGAGAACTTCGCCACGCGCTCCACGCCCTTGCGCGTGACGACCAGCGTGTCCGTTGCCAGCTCTCCGCGCAGCACGACGCCGGCGCCGCGGCTTGCGTACAGGCCCTCGGTGTTCTCGCGCACGATGACGTAGTCGATCTGCCCGGGCTCCCACCCCGACAGGGGCGAGCGGGCACCGCGGTAGAGGCGGATCGGCCGCACGTTGGCGAACAGGTCCAGCCGGAAGCGCAGCTGCAGGTGCAGGTCGTTGCCCACTTCCGTGCCGTCCGGATAGGTGATGCCGGGCAGGCCGGCAGCGCCGTGCAGGATGGCGTGGGAATCGCGGCAGGCCGCGAAGGTCTCTTCAGGCAGGACGGCGCGGGTGCGCGCGTAATGCGCGGCGCCGCCGTCCCAGGAGGTGAATTTCAGGCGATCGCCGCAGGCTTCGCGCAGCACGGCGACGGCAGATTGGCACACTTCGGGCCCGATGCCGTCACCATCGATGGTGGCAATGTCGTAAGTAGTCATGGAAATAAACGGCGCGAGGGGCGCCGCGGTTTCAGCTGTGCGCGCGCTCTTGCTCGATGCGGCGGTACAGCTCGTTGGAACGCGTCACATGGGCGCGCACTGCTTGCTCGGCCGCGTCCGCGTCGTGCGCCGCGATCGCGTCGACCAGGCGCGTGTGCTCTTGCAGCGTCAGCTGCTCGGCGCCTGGCGCCCGCACTAGCGGCTGGTAGTAGTCGCCCGCCCACTGGAACACCGCTTCGATCACGGCCGGGAAAATCGGGTTGCCGCTGACGCGCGCAATCTCTCGATGGAACGCCATGTCGCACGCCAGGAACCGCTCCATCTGGGTGAGCGCAGCGCGCTGATCCTCGATCCGCGCACGCAGCGCCTCTATGTCTTGCGGACCGGCCTTCTGCGCCGCCATGCGGGCGGTGCCGATCTCCAGGAACAGGCGCGCCTCCTTCAGGTGGTCCAGCATGTCGGGTTGTGATTGCAGCAAGTGCCGGGTGCCGCTGGCGATCTGCAGGATGAGGTCGCGTGCCGTGGGCACCACCACCTTCGCGCGCTCGCCGTGCGATATCTCGACGATACCGGAGCGCTCCAGCGCCTGAAGCGCCTCGCGCACTGCGGGCCGCCCCACGCCGTAGACATCCATCAGCTCGCGCTCGGGCGGAAGATGGTCGCCGGGCCGGATCTCGCCGGACTGGATGCGAAGCATCAGCCGCTCCACCACATCCTGGTAGAGCTTGCGTCTCTGGATCGGGTTGACTGCCGTCATGCGGGTCCTGGTTGAAGAAGTTCTGTCCGGCCGCGCCGGTTGTTGTCATTATCACGTCGCGGTCCCGTCGCGCACAGCGCCGAAAAACCCCGTGTTGCCCATCTGGCCACCCTTGAGCACGATCTCCAGGCCGTCGCGCTTGCCGTCCCGCGACCACGCGCGGCAGAGCGGCGCGCCGGGCGCGAGCCGGGCCGTCATGGTGAGCGCCTGCACGCCGAGGGCAGCAGCCACCTCACCGGAACTGTCGCCACCCGCGACCGCGATGCGGCGCAGCTGAGGCAGTCGGTCGAGGATCGCGCACATGACTTGCGCCAGGGCCCGGCCGGTGCGCAGCGCAGCTTCCGCGCGGTCCAGGCCCGCGGCGCGCGCGGCGTCCTCGAAGGCACGTACCGCCGGATCATCCGGCCCCATGGCACTGAACACCAGCGGGCTCTGTCCACGCGCCCAGGCCTCGCATGCCGACTCGACGGCGCGGGCGATCTCGGCTGCGTCGCCTCCCAGCAGGCGCGGGATGTCCAGCCGATGGGCCGCGAAGCCGTTGGCCTGCGCCCACTCGATCTGCGCGGCAGTCACCGGCGAGCAACTGCCACTCACCACGGCGATGGCCTCTACCTTCGATGTTTCGGGAAGCGGCTCGGGCGCGGGCACGAGGCCCGTCGCGTGCCAGTGCGCCGCCAGCGCGTACTGCAGACCCGACGAGGACGCAGTGAAGAGACCATCGCCCCGGCCTTCCCAGACGAGCCGCCCCGCCTCGCGCAGGGTGTCGTCGTCCAGCACGTCAATCAGTACCACCGGCACGTCGTCGCCTTCCTCACGGATCGTGCGTAGCGTCGCGGCGCCGTCGCCCTGCTTCAGCCGGTGGAAATCCACCAGGCCGATGCGGCGGCCCGTCTGCGCGGACAAGTGAAGGCGCAAGTCCGACTCGCCCATCGGCGTGACCGGGTGGCGCGACATGGTGGGGTGGCGGTCGAGCCGGAAGCCCTCGCCGTCGGCGATGGCGAAGAGATGGCCGAACGCCGTGAAGCGGCGCAGCCGCGGCGCGCCCACCACCATGGGCGACCAGTTGCCCGGCATCAGCGGCACGCCGAGATCGATGGCGCAGCCGATGGAGCCGGTCTCTGGCGAGGAGTCGAACGTGGAACACACCTTGTAGTGCAGGATGGGCGCGCCCAGCCGAGCGAGCGCGGCCAGCGCGGGCGCCAGGTGCTCGCGCATCCATTGCGGGCTGCGCCCGCGCGCATGGCCCGCCATGCCGACCGCGCGCACGCCGGGGAAGCACGAGAGCGCCTGTGCATCAGGCGTCTCGAAAAACAGCACCGTGGGCACGCCGGCCGTGGTCAAGGCCTCCAGCGCGTCGGTGGAGCCCGTGAAGTCGTCTCCGTAGTAGGCCAGCAGCAGGTCGCTCTTGCTCACCACACCTCCATCGCCTGTGCCAGGGCCGGACGGGTAACGGCGTGCTGCGCGAGCGGTATGCCCGCCACCGCCGCGTCCCAGGCGCTGCGCATGGCGGAAACGCCGGCGGGGATGCCGGACGGATGCCCGAGGATGCCGCCGCCGGCCGCGTGAATCAGGTCCGTAGTGCCCAGTGCCGCAAAGGTCGGCGCGGCCTGCAGCCCGGTCTGGCCGGAGCTGAACACCGGCATCGCCACCATCGGCTTGTTCGCCGAGAGTGGGCGCAACACCGCGCGCGCGGCGGCGATCACACTGTCGTCGGGCTCACTGAACTTGTTGGCCAGGCCATTCACATGCAGGTGGTCGGCACCGGCCAGGCGCCACAGCGCCTGCCAGGGCGCATAGTCCCAGCCCAGCGCGGGGCAGCGGCTGAGGTAGCCCCAGCCGTTGCGATGCGCGTGGATGGGCAGCTGCGCGTGGCGGCGCAGTGCGAGCAGGCCCGTGAGCCCCACGGAATTGAGGCTGACCATCACGCAGGTGCCGCCCTGCGACAGCACGAGGTCGTGACGCCTGCGCATCTCGTCGATCTCGCCGGTGATGTTGAAGGCGACCATGGCCTTGCGGCCGCTGCGTTCGGCAGCGCCGTTCACCACTTCCATGACGGCGCGCACGCGCTCGTCGAAGGGGCAGTGCGGTCCGTCGGCCTGCAGCTCGTCGTCCTTGATGAAATCGATGCCGCCGGCCACCAGCTCACGCACTGTGTCGGCCGTTTCCTGCGGCGACAGGCCCACGCTGGGCTTGATGATGGTGCCGATCAGCGGCCCGCTCGCCACCTGCGCCAGCGCGCGCGTGCCGGCGATGCCGAAAGCCGGCCCCGGGCAGGCGTCGGCGAACGCCTGGGGCACCGCGAGATCGAGGATGCGCAGGCCCGACACCTGGCGCAGCTCGAACAGGTTGCCGGCCACCGTGGCCAGCAGGTTCGGCAGCGAGTGCCCGAAGTTGGCCACGGGCCAGGAAAGCTCGAGGATGCAGCGCGTGTAGCGGTCCGATCGAACATTGACGGGCAGGCTGGGCTCGCTCGCATGATCGATCACCTCGAGGCGATCCACCCGCGCGCCGGAGCGCTCCTTGAGCGCAGCCGTCTCACCAGGCACCGCGGTGAACGTGCCGCTGGATTGCTCACCCGCGATCACGCCCGCGGCGCGATGCGGATCATCGCCCGTTTCCAGCCAGTAGCGCGCACGGACCCGGCCGTCGTCGGTGCGCAAGGGCGCGTGCTCAGCCATGCTGGATCGCGATGGTCTTGACGGTGGTGAAGCCGCGCAGGCCCTCGAAGGCCTTCTCGCGCCCGTAGCCCGAGTGCTTCATGCCGCCGAAAGGCAGCTCGATGCCGCCGCCCGCGCCGTAGTTGTTGATGAACACCTGGCCGGCTTCGATGGCATGCGCCATGCGCAGCTGGCGGCCGCCGTTCTCGGTCCACACGCCGGCGGTGAGGCCGTAGTCGGTGCCGTTGGCGATGTCGGCGGCCTCTTCCTCGGTATCGAACACGGTGGCGGCGAGCACGGGCCCGAACACTTCCTGCTGGGCGATCGTGTGGCCGGCCGGCACTTCACCCAGCAGCGTGGGCATCACGTAATGGCCGCCCTCGGGCGCGCCGTCGGCCAGGCGGCCTTGCGCGGCAATGCGCACACCGTCTGCGGTCGCGGCATCCACCATGGCCTGGATCTTCAGGCGCTGCTTGCGGTTGATTACCGGGCCACAGTCCAGGTCTCGCCCGCCCGGGCCCACTCGCAACGCGGCGAAGCGCTCGGACAGCATCTGCATGACGCGCTCGTAGACCGGCCGCTCGATCAGCACGCGGCTGCCCGCCGTGCAGGTCTGGCCGGCGTTCTGGATGATGGCGTTGACGATCACGGGAACGGCGCGCTCCAGGTTCGCGTCGGCGAACACGATCTGCGGAGACTTGCCGCCCAGCTCCAGCGTCGCGGGCGAATGCCGGCGCGCGGCCGCCACGGCCACCAGGGCGCCGGTTTCCGTGGAACCGGTAAAGGAAATGTGGGCGATGCCCGGGTGCGCGGTGAGCGCGGCGCCTGCCTCACTGCCCAGGCCGCACACCACGTTCAGCGCGCCGGACAGCACGCCGGCCTGCAGCGCCAGCTGGGCGAGCCGTACAGGTGTCAGGCAGGCATCCTCCGCGGGCTTGACCACGCAGGCGTTGCCGGCAGCGAGCGCCGCACCGGCCGAGCGGCCGAAAATCTGCGCGGGGTAGTTCCACGGGATGATGTGGCCGGTGACTCCGTGCGGCACGCGGATGGCCATCACGGTGGAGCCGACGGTGTAGGGAATGGTCTCGCCATGCAGCTTGTCGGCCGCGCCGCCGTAGTACTCGAAGTAGCGTGCGCAGGCATGGATGTCCACCCTGGCCTGCGCGAGCGGCTTGCCCGTGTCGCGGCATTCCAGAGCGGCGAGTTCCTCATGGTTCGCTCGAATCAGTTCAGCCAGGCGGGTGAGCACGCGCCCGCGCTCGGTGGCGGTGAGCCGGCCCCAGGGCCCACGATAGGCCTTGTGTGCGGCCTGCACAGCCTGGGCGATGTCCTCGGCGCCGCTGCGCGGAATTGTCGCGAAGGGCATGCCGTCGGAGGGGTCGATGATTTCGAGGGTTTCGCCGCTGAAGGCCTGGCAGCTTTCGCCGCCGATGAAGTTGAGGTATGCGGTCATGGTAATGAATGGAGAAGGTCGAACAAATCTCACTGCGGCGCGATCATCGGAGCGATGACGGCCGCGACAGGCGGATAGACCAGGTCGCGCAGCGCCAGGCTGATCGACGGCACATAGGTGATCACCATCAGGCAGCCGATGATGACCAGCACGAAAGGCAGCAGGGGGCGCACGATGCGGTCCAGCGAAATGCGCGCCACCGTGCATGCGGCGAACAGGTTGACTCCGAACGGCGGCGTGATCATGCCGAGCGCCAGGTTGACAACCATGACCATGCCGAAGTGCACCGGGTCGATGCCGAAGTGGCGTGCCACCGGCACCAGGATCGGCGCCAGCACGATGATGGCCGCCGACGTCTCGATGAACATGCCGATCACGAACAGGGCCGCGTTGACCCCCAGCAGGAACCAGGCGGGGGACTTGAGGATCTCGGTGAGCCAGCCGCCGATGGCCTCAGGCACGCCGGCGCGCGTGATGATGAACGCGAACAGGCCCGCGTTGGCGATGATGAACATGATCACCGCGCTGGAGATCAGCGACTTGCGCAGCACGGCGACCAGGTCGCGCAGCTGAAGCTCGCGGTGCACGAACAGCCCCACGGTCAGCGCGTAGAACACGGCGACCACGGCGGCCTCGGTCGGCGTGAACACGCCGCCGTAGATGCCGCCCAGGATGATCACCGGCATCAGCAGCGCCCAGGAGGCGCTGACGGTGGCTGCGCCCACGGACATACGCCCGTCGCCGTCGTTCTTGCCCAGGCCCTTGAATCGACACCACAGATGCACGAACAGCATGAGGGCGGCGCCGATCAGCAGGCCCGGGCCGAAGCCGGCGATGAACAACTCGCCGATCGACACTTCGGCTGAGACGCCGAACAGGATCAGCGGGATGGAAGGCGGGATGATCACGCCCAGCTCGGCCGAAGTGGCCTGCAGGGCCGCCGCGTATTCGCGCGAGTAGCCATGGCGGATCAGGGCCGGCACCAGGATAGCGCCGATCGCGAAGGTCGTGGCCACCGAAGAGCCCGACACCGCCGCGAAGATCATGCAGGTGAGGACGCAGCTCATGGGGAGCCCGCCCTGCACGCCACCGACCAGGCTCTTGGCAAACTCAACCAGTCGACGCGAAATGCCGCCGGTCTCCATCAGGTTCCCGGCGAGGATGAAGAACGGCACTGCTGCCAGGGGGAACTTGTCGATCGCGGCGAACATCTCCTTGGGCGCCAGCACCAGCTTGCCCGATTCGAAGATGGCCAGGCCGAGCATGGACGAGCCCCCAATGGCCACCGCGACGGAGATGCTGAAGGCAAACGCCAGCATCATGGAGACGAGCAGGGTCAGGGACATGGTGGTCCGCTCCTTATTGGGCGTTCTCGAGTTCTTCGTTGACAGGGTCGAGGTGCTGCGCGATGACGGCAACCATCGCCAGCGCCGCGCCCACCGGCAAGGCAGCGTAGGCCCAGGCCATCGACAGATCCAGGCTGGCGAAGGTCTGGAATCGCACGCGCCAGAGCAGCTCGGTGCCGAACCACAGCAGCACGCCCAGGAACAGCAGTGTCGTGCCGGTGATGAGGGCGCGCACCGCCTGGTGCCAGGCCCCGCGCACCGAGCGCAGCATCAGGTCCACCGACACCAGCGCGCCGCGCCGAAAGGCGACGACCACGCCGAGCATCACGCACCAGATCAGCAGGCGCCGCATCAGCTCCTCGGTCCAGCTGGAAGGCTGCGAAAGGACGAAGCGGCTGACGACCTGCCACAAGCCGAGGCAGCAGATCACGGCCAGCAGCGCACAGCCCACGGCCGAGGCGGCCTCGGTGGTCCAGCGGTCCAGCGCCAGCAATGCTTGCCGCGCGCCGGGAGCACCGCGCGCGGCGCAGGGCACGGGCACCGCGCCCGCCATCGGATGCGGTGCCATGCTCACTTGACGGCCTGGATGGCGGCGATGCGCTCGGCGCCGAATTCTTTGGCGAACCCCACGTATGCGGGTGCCACGGCCTTGCGGAAGCTCTCGCCGTCGACCTTCTCGACCACCTGCATGCCGTCCTTCTTCAGCTGGGCGATGCCTTTGTCCTCATCCTCGTTCACTTTCCGGCGCTGCGCTTCTGCGCCCTTTTTAGCGGCGGCCACGAACACGGCGCGATCGGCTTCACTCAGCTTCTCCCAGATTTTCGGCGACAGGATCAGGGCGGCCGGCGAGTAGACGTGGCCCGTGAGGGACAGGTGCTTTTGCACCTGCGAGAACTTGGACGAGAGGATCACCGGGATCGGGTTCTCCTGGCCGTCCACGGTGCCCTGCTGCAGCGCGGTGAACAGCTCGGGGAATGCCATCGGCGTGGGCAGCAGGCCGAAAGTCTTGTAGCCGTCCATGTGCACCTTGTTCTCCATCGTGCGCACCTTCAGGCCGGCGGCGTCGGATGCGTGGACGATCGCGCGCTTGTTGTTGGTCATGTGGCGAAAGCCGTTCTCGGTCCATGCCAGGCCGACCAGGCCGCGCGCCTGCATCTTCTTGAGCAGGTCTTGCCCGATGGGGCCATCCATCACCTTGCGGGCATGGTCGTAGTCGCGGAAGAGGAAGGGAATGTCGACCACCTTGGTCTCGGGCACGAAGTTGCCCAGCGGGCCTGTGCTGGTGTTCACGACATCCTGCGTGCCCAGTTGCACGGCTTCGATCATCTCGCGCTCGCCGCCGAGCGCGGCGTTGGGAAACTGCTGGCACTTGTAGCGGCCCTGTGTACCCTTGTCCACTTCGTCGCAGAAGGTGGTCGAGCCCACCCAGTAATGGGAATCCTTGGGCGGCGTGTAGCCGATTTTCAGGACGGTCTGGGCCATGGCGCCGCCCGCGAGGGTCAGCAGGGTGGCGGCCACGCAGGCGCGCACGGGGGTACGAAGAATCATGTCTGTCTCCTCTTGGGGGGTGGTTGGCGGAAGAAAAAAGGATGGCGCCCGCCGGGGCGCCGACTGGGCTCAGGTGATGCGCTGGATGCTCTCGGCGATCTCGTCGTGCTCGAACACCTTCTTCCAGTCATCGCGCATCAGGCGCGGCTTGCCGAAGGTGATGGCCTTGTTGCAGGCGTCCGAGAACGCGCCGGGAATCTCCTGGAAGATCACCGCGCCCAGGATGGTCATGTGGCCCAGCAGGAAGTCACGGGCGCAGTCGCGCGGAACGCCGCGCGCCACCACCTCGTCCATGGCCTCCCGCATCACGTCCAGCAAGGTGGCGCAGACGGTTTCGGACAGGCCGGGCTCCAGCAGCGCCATCTGCTCGACCGTCACGCGGTAAGAGCGCAGGATGGGTGCGTAGATGGTGCTGGCGATTTCCTCGCCGAGGTCGAAGTCGGCGGGCGTGCCCTGCATCAGCGCGCTGACGATCGATTGCGGCGCGTGGCCACCGCCGAAGAAATCGGGCTTGCCGTCCTTGTGCACCGCGGCGCTGAAGATCGGCGGGTGGCACGGGTGGGCGACGAAGTAGACCAGGTCGTCACGCTTGGGCAGGTGGCCGGCGAACGGCGCGGCCGCATCCAGCGTCATCACCATCGTGCCCGCGGCGAGTTGCGGCGCGATGGCGGCTGCCACCTTGCCAATGAGTGTGTCGGGGATGGCGAGGATGACGACATTGGCGTTGTCCAGCGCCTTGGCCTGATCCACGCACTCGACGCCGAGTTCATCGCGCAGGCGCTTGCGGCCGACTTCGCTGACTTCCACGTGCCGCACCTCGAAGCGCGAACCCGACAGGTTCTTCGCGAGCCGCACGCCCATCTTTCCACCGGCGCCCAGCAGCGCGATCACGGTCTTCATCAGGCCATCTCCAAGTTAAGTGATGGCGTGATGGTATGATGACCTCATCTCTTGCTTAGTCGGTGAAAACCCTTAGATCGTTGGTACCGTCACGCAAGTAACTGCGCGATCGTGAGACCAAGCGCGGTGTGTTGGCGGCGGGCCGTGGACGTCGGGTGGCCGACTTCGTTCGTGTCCCCCGCCGCCGGGAGGGCGGCTCCTCCTTGACCTCACTGCGTCGGCCACCCGCCATCCACGGCCCTTAGGCAGCGTTTCTTCTGTCGACGCATCGAACACCCTCACTGGTGGATGGGTCAGGGCGGCGGGGCGCTCTACGCAGCGGAATCAAGGAGGAGACGCCTCCAGGCGGCGGGGGACATCCGCGGAGTAGAGCGCCCCGTCGCCCTGAGCCCGCCAACCCCTGCGGACTTTCTGCGAGAGAACAACTGCGCGGACCCTCAAAGGGTGTGGGTGCGGTCGCCTTCGCGAAACCCGATAGCGTCCCAGAACTCGCCGCGGTGGAAGGCGATGACCTTGAAAAGCTCGCCCATTTCGTGCTCGGCAATCAGCCGCTGCCCGGCCACTCGCTGCGCCAGCGGCGCCTCGGCCAGCAAGGGCACGAGCCCGCAATTCATCAGAAATCTCGCCTGCGAGGCGTAACCGAGCATGGGCAAACCTGCCTCCTGCGCGGCCAGTGCGACGCCGGTGAAGTTCACGTGCGCGGTGATGTCCTTCAAGCCGACATCCTGCAGAGGATCGGCGTCGGCCAGGTGGCCGCGGTGGCACATCAGCGTGCCCATGTGCCGCTGCGGGTGGTAGTACTCCGATTCGCCGAACCCGTAATCGATGAAGAAGGCTGCGCCCTGGACGAGGCGGTCGGCAAGTGTGCGGACGAACGCTTCGGCCTGCGGATGGACCTCGGTGAGGTAGTCGTGCGGACCTTCGATATCGACGGGCGGTCGCAGGTCGGTGGGGCGATCGAGCCACACGAACCCTTCCTGTTCCCGTTCGGGCTGAGCCTGTCGAAGCCCTACTCCCCGCTCATGCCACACGCCGACCGTGCGAACCAGCAGCTTCACCGGCATGGCATCGAGCACTTCGTTGCCAACGACGACACCGCGCATTGATTCGGGCAGTTCACTCGCCCACGCCACCTTGTCGGCGAAGGTGGCAAGTGTTTCGCGTTGCCGTTCGATCAAGGTGCCCGACAGGTCGACGATCGTGTAGCGCCGCACCTTGTCACCGAGCGCCTGCAGCAGTTGATGCGCGAGCGCGCCCGAGCCGGCGCCGAACTCCCAGACCTCATCAGTGCCCGTGGCGGACAAGGCATCGGCCACCTGCGCGGCCAATGCCTGGCCGAAGAGCGGCGTCATCTCCGGCGCAGTGACGAAATCGCTTCCGGACGAGGGCATCTGCCCGAACTTGCGCGAGGCGTTGGCGTAATACCCCAGCCCGGGGGCATACAGGGCCTGGGCCATGAAGCGATCGAAGGGCAGCCATCCGCCGGCCCGGTGGATCGACGCTTCCAGCAGGGCCTGCAGGGCTCTCGTTAAACTCGTTGTTTCTGTCGTCACTTGAGGATTGTCCCCGAATGAGCGATTCGCCCCGGCCCCGCACCGTGCTGGTCACCGGCTCCGCCAAACGGCTGGGCCGCGAGGTCGCGCTGGCGCTGGCCTCCGCGGGCTGGCAGGTGGCCGTGCATTACCGCGCTTCTTCGGCAGATGCGCATCAGACGGTGGACGATTGCCGCAAGCTGGCTGGAGCAGGCGCGCTCGTCGAAAGCTTCCAGGCCGATCTGGGTGACGAAGCGCAGACGCGCGACCTGCTGCCGCGCGTGATCGAACGCTTCGGTGCCGTGGATGCCCTCGTCAACAACGCATCGCAATTCGATCACGACAGCATCAAGAGCTTCAGCTACGAATGCCTCATGGCGCACGCACGCACCAACACCGGCGCCCCCATCCTGCTCGCGCAGGCGCTGCACGAACACGTTTGCGCGCGCGCGCAAGGGGAGCCGGTGCGAGATGCGGTGGTGGTGAACCTGCTCGACCAGAAGCTATGGAACCAGAACCCCGACTTCCTCAGCTACACACTGTCGAAGGCGGCGCTCGAAGCGGCCAACACCATGCTGGCGATCGCGTTGGCGCCGCAGGTGCGCGTGGTGGGCGTGGCGCCGGGCCTGACCCTCACCAGCCACCTGTTGTCGGAAGAAAAATTCGACAGCCTGCACCGGCTGTCGCCGCTGGGCCGCTCGTCCACGCCGCAAGACGTGGTGTCGACGGTGAAGTTCGCGCTGGACAACAGCTCCATCACCGGCACGACGCTGCTGGTGGACGGCGGCCAGCACCTGATGAAATTCGACCGCGATTTCTCGCTGATGTAGCCGGCGAGTCAAGGCCCCTCCATGTCAAAAGCCGGCACCCAGATCCTCACCCTCGAAGGGCTTCGCTTCACCGCGAACCTGGGCATCCTCGACCATGAGAAGACCAGCCCCCAGCCCATCCTGGTGGATGCGCAGCTGAACCTCGGCACCCAGCCGCTGCTGCCGCGCGACGACGACATCGGTCACGTGCTCGACTACCGCAAGGTGCGGCGCATCATCATCGACGAGTGCACGGCTGAGCACGTCAACCTGCTGGAGACGCTGATCGGCAAACTCGCGCACCGGCTGATGCAACTGCCCGGCGTGTTGGGCGTGCGCGTGCGCATCGTCAAGCTGGAGATCTTCGAGGACTGCGAGGTCGCGATCCGCGTGGAGACCGGCCTTTGGTAAGTCGCTAACGCAGCTCCAACACGCAGCTCCAACAAATCGCTACAACTTTGCGCGTGAGCGCATGCGATCTCGTGTGATTCAACCTTGAGGCGGTGGTACTCTGCCCGACTCACATGTCGTCATGATGCGTTGCGGGCTTGTCGTGGCGCGGTGTTCCTTCCCGCAGTCGAAAGGGCAAGGCGATGAAGACTGGCGTTGCGGCACTGATCCGTTCTTCCTCTCGCGCAGCAGTGGCCGTGCTGGCCCTGCTCGGCCTTGCTGCCGGCGCGGCGGCAAACACCTTGACGCAGAACGTGTCCTGGACCATCGACAGGGCAGGCACCACCACCAAATATCGCATCGTCGCCTACGGCGATTCGATCTATTCCGGCTACAACGGGTCGGTGACCAGTGCGGCCAAGTACGCGGCACCCACGGTGGATGCGGAATACCTTTCCTCGCTCTGGAATGCCGACATCGAGAGCGTGCGCCGCGCGAAATCGGGGGCTGTCGCCTCCGACATCTACAACAACAAGATCGTGGCCGAGAGGTCGTACATGCAGGACAGCTCGACACGCGTCGTCACCTTCGAGATGTGTGGCAACGATGGGCTGCAGGCGCGCTCGGACTTCAGGAGCCAGACGGGCACCTGCAACTATTCCGGGGTGGATTCGGCCGTCAGCAGCTGCAAGACCTATGTGGCGGCGGGCATGGACTTCATCAACGCCAATGCCTATCCGGGCACACAGCTGAAGATCGTTTCCAACCTCTACTACCCGGGCTATGCCGCCGACAACGTGCAAAGTTCGTGCACCGACCCCGCCGGTGCAACGGTGAACCTGCAGAGCATGTTCCTGGCGAAGCTGGCCACGATGAACTACTGGATGTGCGCGTACGCGCTGCAGAAGGGCTTCCAGTGCGCGGACAACTTCGCCCAGTACATGGGCGCCGACTTCGACAGCAACAACGATGGGCAGGTCGACTCCCAAGCGCTGCGCTATGTTGCCGGCGAGAGCGAATCCAGTTACGTGGACCGCATCACCACCGCGCTGCGCTCCACGATACGGGACTCCAACGCGCACTTCGTTTCCGCCAGCAGCAGTTACGACTACATCCAGTCGGACGACACGCACCCGACCTATTCGGGCGGCACCGTCACGTCCGGCATCTTTGGCGGCAGCACCGGCACGGGAGCGGCGCGCTATACGTCCTTCACAGACGGCAAGAGCCCGATCTGGAACCAGTACGGCCACGAGCGGATGGGTTGGGCACTTTCGACATCGGCCGCTCCGCTCCCCGCGCCCCCCAAGAAGGGCAGGGGCGGCGGGAAGTCGCAAACCAACTGAGCGATGAACGAAAGGCGCCGAGCTGACTTGTCTCCGGCTCACGCAGCCGGCGAACGCACAGGCTGGAGTCCGTCGCTCGGTTTCCTCGTTGTGGCGGTGGGCATGGTGCTGGGCGCTCTCGTCTGGTGGTGGGCCTCGCCCACGGCCGCCGACGAAGCGGCGCCCGCGGTCGCCGCGCCGCCCGTCACAGTGCCAGTTGCGGCCGGCGCTGCAGCTGTGCCGGTGGCGGTCGCAGCCAATGCCTCCACGCCCGCGGTGCGCCCGGCGACGCCGCCCGTGGTGACGCCGCGAATCCCGCGCACGCGCGACCCGGACGGCGACCAGACACCCGATCTTTCCGATTACATCAACGAGGGCGAGCGGCCGACAATGAACGAGGTGATCGACCGGCTCCGCCAAGCCGGTGTTCGCAGCGGACTCGCTGCGTTTTCGCCGCCCGGCACGCGGCCGCCTCTGGTGGGGCTGGCGGTACCCGAGGACTTTGCGCTCCCGGATGGGTACGTCCGCCATCACCAGGCGACCGATGACGGCCAGCGCATCGAGCCGGTCCTGATGTTCGCGCCGGACCGCCAGTTTGTGGACGCCGCCGGCCAGCCGATCGCGATCCCGAAGGACCGCGTCGTGCCGCCGGAACTCGCCCCTCCCGGTATGCCGGTGCGCCGCATCAAGATTCCTGCCCCGGTCGAGGCGGGCGCAACGGGGCGTTGAACATCGCCACACGCTCGAGCTGGCTGCCGGGCGGCAGTTGGGTTGGAATTCTCGCCGGTGCGCTGCTGTGCCACTTGTACTCACGTGGCGGCGCGGGCTGGCTGCTCGGATTCGTGGCCCTGGTGCCGTGGTTGCGCACGCTCGATGCGCAGCGGTCGCTCGCGCACGCGCTGCTCGTCGGCTGGGCGATGTCCATTGCCTACACGGCGGCGGCATTCGCGTGGTTTGGCAGCGCGATCGGCAACTACACGCAACTCGGCACGGCAGCGGGAGTGTCGATGCTCCTGGTACTGGCGCCGCTGTTCCAACCGCAACTGCTGGTATTCGCACTGGTGCGCCATATCGTCGGCTGCCGGCACGGCGTCGTGCTGCGCGCGCTTGCGGGCGCCGCGGCCTGGGTGGCCACTGAATGGCTGGTGCCGCGCCTGCTCGGCGACACCTTCGGCTACGGCCTCTATCCATCTCGCATCCTTCGGCAGGCCGCCGACGTCGGCGGTGTGCCGGGTCTTACATTCGTCCTGCTGCTGGCCAATGAAGCTTTGGCGGTTGCCGCGCAACGCTGGAAGCAGGGTGTCCGTGCCCTCGCCTTGCCGTTGGCGGTCGCCGCGCTGCTGCCGCTGCTGCTCGCAGGCTACGGCCTCGCGGCGCTGTCGGCGCAGTCGGCGCAGCCGGTTGCCAGCGAGCAACTGCGCATCGGGCTCGTGCAGTCGAACATCGTGGACTACGAGCGCCTGCGCCGGGAAAAGGGCGCCGGCGCGGTGGTGCGCGAAGTGCTCGACACCCACTACGCGATGTCTTACGACGCCGTCGAACGGCAGCACGCGGACGCTGTGCTGTGGTCGGAAACCGTGTACCCCACGACTTTCGGGCACCCGAAGAGCGCGGCCGGCGCCGAACTCGACCGCGAGATCCTCGAGATCGTCAACGCGGCCGGCGTGCCGTTCGTCTTCGGCACATACGACCGCGACGCTGCCGGCGAATACAACGCAGCCGCCTTCGTGGAGCCCGGCACGGGTTTGCTCGGCTTCTACCGCAAGACGCGGCCCTTCCCGCTCAGCGAGTACGTACCGGGATGGCTCGACGGCGCCATGCTCCGGCGCTGGCTGCCCTGGGCCGGCACGTGGCGACCGGGCACGGGTGCGCGCGTGTTTCCGCTGCGCCTGAAGGACGGCCGGGAAGTCCCTGTGCTGCCGATGATCTGCCTCGATGACGTCGACGCCGGGCTGGGTGTCGACGGTGCGCGGCTCGGCGCGCAAGCGATCCTCACCATGTCGAACGACTCCTGGTTTCCACCGCACGGAGCAAGACTGCATTTGTCGGCAGCGGCGTTCCGCAGCATCGAAACGCGCCTGCCCCAGTTCCGCGTGACCACCAACGGCTACAGCGCCGTGATCGACCCTACGGGCACCGTGATCGCGGATTCGAACATGGGCGAACGCACACTGGTGATCGGGGAAGTGCCGGTGCGCAAGGCGCCGCGCACGCTGATGGTGGCCTGGGGCGATTGGGTGGGCCGCGCCGCGATGGCGTTCCTCATGCTGCTCGCAGTGGCAGCCGTCTGGCGCCGCTGGTGGCCTGCGCAAGCTGGGCCACTTCCAGCCGCAGGGGCGAGCGTGCTGCCGCCCCACGTGGTCGTGCTGCCTGTCGAAGCCCGCTTCGCAACAGGTCTGCTGCGAACCTTCGCCCGCGCCAGCCTGCTGGGGATGGTCGCCGCCGTCGCGTTCGGCGAAGAGCTCCTGCAGCCCAACACGCTGGCCCACATCCGGGTCTTCGCCGCGCTCTTCCTTGCACCAGAGGCCGCGGCGTGGTGCGTACTGCGCGCCTTCCGCGCACGGATTGCCATCGAACAAGGATGGTTGGTGTTGACGCGCGGACGGCAGCGCCTGGAACTCGCGGTGGAGCACATCGCCGCCGTCGAGCCCTGGCGCGCTCCGATCCCCATGCCCGGCGCCTGGCTGCGGCTACGCTCTGGCGAGCGATGGCCCTATGGCGTTGCGCTGGCCGATCCCCTTGCCCTCGCTCGCGCATTGGAAGCCGCCGGTGTGGCTGCACTGCAGGAGGCGCCACCGTCGCGCGCCTCGCTGTATGCCACGGCACGCGCGGCAATCCGCCGAGGGCGCCTGAACCAGCCATTCGCGAAGTTCGTCCTGCTCCCGCTTGCGCTCGCCATTCCCGCATTCAGGCTACACCAGCACATCGCCTATGGCAGCGGCCTGGGCGAGCTCTACACCTTTGGCTTGGTGGCCTACCTCAAGGCTTTCGCGCTCTGGTGGGCAGCGTGGGCCATCGGCGTGGTGCTGTGCGCCGCGGCGCTACGGGCAATCATCGAGGCCGGGACCATAGGCACAGTCATGCTGCGTCCCGCTGCCTCCGTCGAACTGCGGCGCTGGCTCGAACGCCTCGGCCTGGCCGTCCTCTACCTGGGATTGCCGACATGGCTGCTGATTCGATTGGTGGCGCCATGAAGCGCCGGGCTGTATCTATTCGAGAAGTCGGCGCGCCTCGCGGGCGATGGCTTCGGGCGTGATACCGAAGTGTTGGTAGAGCTGCGCGGCCGAGCCTGATGCGCCGAAGCCTGTCATGCCGACAAAGCCGCCGCGATCCCCGAGCCAACGATCCCAGCCGAAACGCAACGCCGCCTCGCAGCCCACGCGCACTGTGCCCGGGCCGAGCACGCTCGCGCGGTACGCGTCGTCCTGCGCTTCGAAGAGTTCCCAGCACGGCATCGACACCACCGCCGTCGGCGTCCCATTCGCTTGCAACACGTCACGCGCGGCCAGCGCGAGTACAACTTCCGAGCCCGTCGCCAGCAAGGTGACCTCACGCCTGCCGCCCTCGCCTTCCGCCAGCACATAGGCGCCACGCCGGGAGAGGTTGGCGCTGGTGTGCACGCGCCGCACGTGGGGCAGCGCCTGGCGCGCGAAGACGAGCGTTACCGGGCCGTCACGCCGCTCCAGCGCGACTTCCCAGCACTCGGCCGCCTCGACGGCGTCGGCAGGGCGCATCACCATCATGTTCGGCATCGCGCGCAGCGACGCCAGTATCTCGACAGGCTGGTGCGTCGGGCCGTTGCGCCCGATGCCGATCGAGTCGTGGCTGAACACGAACTTCACAGGCAGCCCCATCAAGGCCGCCATGCGCATCGCGGGCCGCTCGTAGTCAGAGAACGCGAGGTAGGTCACGGCAAGCGGCACGACGCCGCCGTGGGCGGCCATCCCGTTTGCCATGGCGCCCATCAGGTGCTCGCGCACGCCACAATGCACGTAGGCGCCGCTGCGGTCTTCGGCCGTGAAGGCAGCGAGGCGCCGCTTGTGGTTGGTGGGCGCCTCGAGGTCCGCGCAGCCCACCATGCGTTCGGGCATGCAGTCGACCAGGAGGTCGTTGATCTCGGCGGAGATGAAGATGCCGCTGGCGAGCGGTTCGCGATCGACGGCGCGCCGCTTGTAATCTTGCAGCACGTCGCGCCAGCCCTCGGGCAGGTTGCCGGAGAGGACGCGTTCAAGCTCGGCGCGCTGAGTGTCCGGCAGTGCCGCGACGCGCGCATGCCAGCCCTCGCGCTCGGCACGACCGCGGCGGCCGGCGTTACGCCACGCGGACAACACATCGGGTGGCACTTGGAAGGGCGCAGCCGGCCATGCCAGGTTCTCGCGCGCCGCTGCCGCGTCTTCAGGGAACAGCTTCGCGCTGTGGCCGCCGCGCTGGCCTTGCAGCCGCGCGATGCCACGCGCGATGACCGTGCGGCACGCGAGCAACGACGGACGTGGGTCGGACTTCGCTGCGCCGATCGCCGCCGAAACGGCTTCGAGATCGTGCCCGTCCACCTCGATGACGTGCCAGCCCGCGACACGAAAACGCGCGGCAACATCCTCGCTGATCGACAGATGGGTCGCGCCGTCGTCGGTAATGCGGTTGTCGTCCCACAGCAAGACCAGCTTGCCCAGGCGCAGGTGCCCTGCCAACGAGATCATCTCCTGGCCGATGCCCTCCTGCAGGCAGCCGTCGCCAACGAAGGCGTAGGTGTAGTGGTCGACGACGTCGGCGCCGTAGCGTGCACCGAGGTAGGCCTCCGCGACCGCCATGCCGAAGGCGTTAGCGATGCCCTGGCCCAGCGGCCCGGTCGTCACCTCGATGCCCGAGGCGGTGTCGTATTCCGGGTGGCCTTCACAGCGCGAGCCGAAATCTCGGAAGGTGCTCACCTGCTCGATGCCCATGCGCTCGTAGCCCGAGAGGTGCAGCAGCGCATACAGCAGCATCGAGCCGTGGCCATTGGACAGCACCACGCGGTCGCGGTCGGGCCACGTGGGATCGGCAGCGTCGAACTTCAGGTGCCGCGTGTAAAGCGCGGTCGCGATTTCGGCCATGCCGAGTGGAACGCCCTGATGCCCCTCGCCGGCGCGCACGATGGCGTCGATGGCGAGGAAGCGAATGGCGTTGGCCAGGGATGCGGTGGATGGAGCAGACATGCTTGACGTGATGCGGAGTCAGCCCAGCCAGCCCTTGATACGCGCGCCCAGCGCCTCGCGGCTGATGCCATAGCGGTCATGCAGTGTGGGCAGGGCACCGGCATCGAGGAACGCGTCCGGCAGGCCGGCGAGCTGGAAGCCGGCCGGTTGCACGCGGTGGCGCAGCAGCGCACTGGCGACCGCTTCGCCCAGGCCACCCACCACCGAGTGGTTCTCGGCGACCACCACCAGGCGGTGCTTGTAGCGCACGGCCTCGACGATGGAAGCTTCGTCCAGCGGCTTGATGGTCGGGCTGTGCAGCACGGCGACGCCGATGTTGTCCTTGGCCAGGTCCTGGGCCACCTCCAGCGCGCGCATGGTCATGATGCCGCTGGCGATCACCAGCACATCGGCACCTTCGCGCAGCATCTTCGCCTTGCCCAGTTCGAAGCGATAGCCCTCGACCTCGTCGAGCACCAAAGGTACCTGGCCGCGCAGCAGCCGCATGTACACGGGGCCCTTGTGCGCCGCGATCTGCGGCACGGCTTGTTCGATGTCCAGCGCGTCGCACGGGTCGATGATCGTCAGGCCTGGCACGCCGCGCATGATGGCCAGGTCTTCCGTCGCCTGGTGGCTAGGGCCGTAGCCGGTGGTCAGGCCCGGCAAGGCGCAGCAGATCTTGACGTTGAGGTTCTCCTCGGCGATCACCTGGTGGATGAAGTCATAAGCACGGCGGGTGCCGAAGACCGCGTACGTCGTTGCGAAGGGCACCAGGCCCTCCTTGGCCATGCCGCCGGCGGCACCCATCAGCAACTGCTCGGCCATGCCCATCTGGTAGAAGCGCTCGGGATAGGCCTGCGCGAACAGGTGCAGGTCGGTGTACTTGGCGAGGTCCGCCGTGAGGCCGACGACCTCGGGATGGTCGGCGGCATATTCAACGAGGGCCTTGCCGAACGGCGCGGCCTTGACCTTCTGCCCCTCGGACGCGATGGAGGCAATCATCGCCGAGGTGGTGAGGCGCGGCTTCTTTTCTGCGGTGGTGGCGCTCATGCCGGGACTCCTTCGGGCTGTGACTGGTCGAGGATGTCGAGGGCCTGCTGCCACTCGGGTGGGTCGACACGGATGAAATGGTTCTTCTCGCGCGCTTCGAGGAAGGGCACGCCCTTGCCCATCAAGGTGTCGAAAAGGATGACGCGCGGCTTGGCTTCGCCCAGCGTGCGTGCAGCGTCGAAGGCTTCGACCACCGCGGGCAGGTCATTGCCCTTGACACGCTGAACGTGCCAGCCGAACGCGGCCCACTTGTCGGCGAGCGGCTCGAAGCCGAGCACCTTGGTGGAGGGGCCATCGGCCTGCTGGTTGTTGACGTCGATGAGGCAGACCAGGTTGCCCAGCCCGTGGTGCGCTGCGGACATCGCGGCCTCCCACGTCGAGCCTTCGTCCAGCTCGCCGTCGGACATCGAGTTGTAGACGAAGGCGGGGTTCTTCTTCTGCTTGAGCCCCAGCGCCATGCCCACGCCAATGACGAGGCCCTGGCCCAGCGAGCCGCCCGAGATCTCCATGCCCGGCGTGTACGCGGCCATGCCCGACATCGGCAGTCGGCTGTCATCGCTGCCGTAGGTTTCGAGCTCGCTCTCGGGAATGACGCCGGCCTCGATGAGCGCGGCGTAATGCGCGATGGCGTAGTGGCCGTGCGAGAGCAGGAAGCGGTCGCGCCCTTCCCACTCGGGCTCGTTCGGGCGCAGGTTCATCGCGTGGCAGTAGGCGACGGCGAGCACGTCGGCCCAGCCCAGGGCCTGGCCGATATAGCCTTGGCCCTGGACCTCGCCCATGCGAAGGGCGTAGCGGCGAATGCGCCACGCTGAGGCTGCCAGCGCAGCCATCTTCTCGGGAGACAGATTCATACAGCGTTCCTTGGAATGAAAGATCAGGATGGGTCAGCGCAAGATGCTGGCCGGCACATACGAGACGAGCGCGAGCACGGCAAATGCGACGAAGTAGAAGGGGCCCAGTTCACGCACGGTCTGGCCGACCTTGACCTTGGCCAATGCACTCGTGATGAAGAGCGTGGTGCCCACCGGGGGCGTGTACAGGCCGATGGCGAGGTTGACCACCATCATGATCCCCAGCTGGACCATGTCCATCCCGATGGCCTGGGCGAGTGGCACGAACACCGGCGTGAGCAGCAGGATGGCAGCCGGCAGGTCGATGAACATGCCCAGGAACAGCATCAGCACGTTCATGATCACGATCACCAACCACTTCGCCTGCACGTTGGATTGCACCCACTGCGCGACGCCCTGCGGCATCTGGTCGAACGTGAGGAGCCATCCGATGGCGGCCGAGGCCATGATGACCAGCAATACCACCCCCGTGGCGAGGCCCGCATGCATGATCGCGTCGTTCAGGCGCTTCCAGCCCAGGTCACGGTAGATCAGGGTCGAAACCAGTCCTGCGTACAGCGTGGAGAGCACTGCGACTTCCGTCGGCGTGGCGATCCCGAAGCGCAGGAAGATGAGGATCAGCACCGGCAGGACGACCGCCGGGGATGCGTAGGCCAGGTGCCGCTTGAAGGCCTTGGCGTCGAAGCGCGACGTATCGCGGGGGAAGTTCCGGCGCCGACCGACCCACCAGCAAGCCGCCATGAAGCCGCCGCACATCAACAGGCCCGGCAACACGCCCGCCAGGAAGAGCGCGGCGATGGACGCGTTCGAGCTCAGGGCGAACAGGATCAACGGAATCGATGGAGGGATCAGGATGTCGATGGTGGCCGCCGCTGCCAGCGTGGCGGCAGAAAACGCGGGCGGGTAGCCCAGCCGCTTGTGCCAGGGAATCAGCAACGAACCGATGGCCGACGCGTCCGCCACCGCCGAGCCCGACACGCCGCCGAACAGTGTTGACGAGAGCACGCCGACTTGGGCCGGACCGCCATGGAAGCGGCCGATGAGCGCGGAGAGCACACCCACCAGCGCCTCGCCCAGCTTGCCGCCCATCATGAGCGTGCCGGTCAGCATGAAGAAGGGGATGGCAATGAGGGGGAAGCTCTGGACCTGGGCAACCATTTGCTGCACCACCAGGTCGAGCGGAACCCTGTCGGAAGCAGCGGCCGCCGAGAGGGCGGCCACCAGCAACGCATGGGCGATGGGCATGGCGGCGACCGCCGCGCCCATGAAGACGAAAAGGATGAGAGCGCTCATGAGAGTTTCCGGTTGGGGATCACCAGTGGGCCGCGCGTACCTGCGCCTCGGCATCGGCGGCAATCGCAGCTGCCGCTTCAGGCGCCGTGCGCCATGCGCGCCAGGCGGACAGGCAGGCCAGGATCGCCAGCAGGACCATCCCGACCATCACACAGGCATACGTGATTGACCCAGGCAATTGCAGGATGGGGGACTTCTCGTCGTGCACCACTTCCAGCATTCGCCCGGTGGCCACGGACAGCGTGCCATACAGCACGGCGACCACCAGCCAGGCGAAGATGGCGACGATTCGCTGGGCCTTTGGAGGAAGCGATTCCACCAGGAAGGTTGTCGTGATGTGGGCCCCGCTCAGGGCGCCCAGCACCACACCGGCAACCACCAGCCACGGGAACAGCAGTTCAGGCACTTCACTGGCCCACTGCAGGCTGGCGCCCGTGGCGTAGCGCAGCACGGTGTTGGCCACGAGGATCACGAAGATCACCGCGAAGGAGAGCCACAACACGGCACGGCACCCCGTGGCCACGCCGCGTTCGATCACGCTAGGTTCTGCGCTTTGCATAGGAGGGTTCCGTTGCGCGGGCCGTTACTTGGCGCGAGCGGCGCCGATGACTTTTTTCACGTAGGGGCCGATCGGACCGGCCATCCACTTGTCATCGACCTCGGCGGTGGCCTTCTCGAATGCGGCCTTGTCAGGCGTGGTCACCTGCACGCCCTTGGACTTGAGCTCGGCCAGCAGCTTGTCATCGGCTTCCTGCGAGAGTTTGCGCTGCAGCGCGGTGGCCTCGGCGGCGGCTTCCTGCACGGCCTTCTTGTCCGCGTCAGAGAGCTTGTCCCAGGTGCGCTTGCTGATGAGCAACGGCGTCATCTGGAACTGGTGGTTCGTGAGCGCGAGATGTTTCTGGACTTCGTAGAGCTTGCTGGCATGGATGTTGACCAGCGGGTTCTCCTGGCCGTCCACCACACCCTGCTGAAGGGCAACATACAGCTCCGCGAAGCGGATCTGCTGGGCCTCCGCGCCGAGCGCCTTCACGATGTCCACCAGCGTGGCATCCGGAGGCACGCGCAGCTTCAGGCCCTTCAGGTCCTCGACCTTCGTGATGGGGCGCTTGCTGTTCGTCATCTGGCGGATGCCGTTGTCCCAGGTGCCGAGCAACACGAGGCCCTTCTCCGCCGAGCGGTCAGCCAGCTCCTTGCCCAGGGGCCCATCCAGCAGCTTGAAGGCTGCGCCCGCGCTGGAGAACAGGAAGGGCATGCCGAAAGCCGCGTATTCCGGAACGGCCGCGGAGACGGCACCTTGCGAATTGGCGGACATGTCCAGCGCGCCGGTACGCAGCGCGGTCACCATGGCGGCGTCGTCGCCCAGTTGCGCGGAAGGCGCAACCTGCACTTCGATGCGCCCACCGGTCTTGGCCTTGACCACCTCGGCGAACTTCAGCGAGGCCACGTGCCTCGGGTTTTCAGGCGCCGCGCCATGTCCCAGAGTTAGTTTCATCGCCTGTGCCTGCGCTGCCAGCGGCAGCATGGCGGACACGGCCATGGCGAGAAGGGTGTGGGTGAAGGTCTTGCGTTGCATGTTGTCTCCTGTGGTTTGTGGGATGCAGGTGTCAGTGAATCAGCATGCCGCCGTTCACGTCGAGCGTGACGCCGGTGCAGTACGCGGAAAGGTCGCTGGCCAGGAACACGCAGGCGCCGGCCACGTCGTCGGCACGGCCCAGGCGAGCGAGCGGGATCGTCTCGGCGATCTCCTTCTTTTTCTCCGGGCTCAGCTTGCCCTGCGTGATGTCGGTCTCGATCAGGCCCGGCGTGATGCAGTTGACGCGGATGCCCTCGACGCCGAACTCGCGCGCCATCGCGCGGGCCAGGCCCAGGACGCCGGCCTTGGCGGCGGAATAGTGGGGGCCGCCGAAAATGCCGCCGCCGCGCTGCGCCGACACCGACGAGATGCAAATGATCGAACCCGATTGCTGCTGGCGCATCGCGGGAAGTGCGGCTTGCGACATGTACAGCGTGCCGCGCAGGCTGACGTCGAGGATGCGGTCGTAATCGGCGCCGGTGATGTCCAGCGTCTTCACCGGCTGCGTGATGCCGGCGTTGTTGACCAGGATGTCGACGCGGCCACAGGTCTTCAGCACCTGGGCGACCGCGGCTTCGCAGCTTGCCTTGTCCGTCACGTCGGCCACCAGGCCGAGATGGCCTTCGCCGAGGCGTGCGGCAGCAGCCGCGGGTTCAGCACGGGCCAGGTCCAGGATGACGATCCTGGCGCCTTGAGCGGCCATCTGGCGAGCCGTGGCGTAACCCAGTCCGTTGATTCCTGCGCCGCCGGTGATGACGGCAACCTTGTCTTTGAGCAACATGTTCAATCTCTCTTTGTCGGGTGGTGGAATGTGGCGAATGTTCGTCGGCGAGCCACCGGATGACAAGCGATGTTTCTTCACGCTAAGATGACGCTTCTTCATCTGACATGCGGGAGAACCCCATGCCCTCCCTTCCCCCCGTCACCAATCTCCTCGCCTTCGAAGCCGTGGCCAGGCGCCGCAGTTTTGCCTTTGCCGCGGCTGAGCTGCACCTCACTGCTTCGGCCATCAGCCACCAGGTGGCACGGCTGGAAGCAGACCTGGGCGTGCGCCTTTTCGAACGCAGCGCGCACGGCGTGCGCCTGAGCACGGCCGGCGAGCAGTACCTGGAGCGGGTGGCCGGCGCGCTGTCGGCCATATCGGCAGCCACGGAAGACCTGCGCCAGGGCGTGGGCAACAGCCTTTACGTGCATTCGGCACCCAGTCTCGCGAGCCTGTGGCTGATGCCCAGGCTGCGCCGGTTTGCGCAGGCGCACCCGGACATCTCGCTGAACCTCTCCGCCGCGCACACGCACAGCGACTTCGCGCTCGGGCAGGCGGACATCGACATCCGTTATGGCGTGCCCCGGTGGGGCGACCTGGTGGTCGAGCCCTTGTTCGAGGAAAAGATCGTGCCGTTGGCCAGCCCGGCGTTCATTCGGGAGCATCGGCTCAAGCGGATCGAGCAGTTGCTCGAAGTGCCGCTCATCCAGAGCAACGTCAGCGTCGTGCAGTGGTCGGACTGGATGGCTGCTTACAGTGACAAGCGTGCACCGGATCGCTTCACATTGCGCTTCGACCGCGCGCAGATGTCGCTGGATGCGGCGACACAAGGCCTCGGAGTTGCGCTGGAGAGCGCGACGAATGCCGGCCTGCACCTGGCCGACGGGAGACTCAAGCCGGTGTTCGGCCTGGACAAGGCCGTGCGCGTGAAGGCGCACTTCGTGGTCTACCCCGCGCGGCATGCGCGCCGCGCGCCCGTCGAGGCCTTTCTGTCGTGGATTCACGGCGAGGCCGCGAAGACCGCGCAATCAATGCCCAGGTAGCTTCAGCCCCGGAGGCCAATGCGACAATACGCCCATGAGTGCAGTCTGGACCAACAGCGAAGTCGTTCCCCTCTCGCGGGAGCACAAGATCGAGCGTGAAACCCACAAGCTCGAGAAGCGGCTGTGCCGACTCATGGGCCAGGCCATCACCGACTACAACATGATCGGTGAAGGCGACAAGGTCATGGTGTGCCTCTCGGGCGGCAAGGACAGCTACGGCATGCTGGACATCCTGCTGAAGATGAAGCAGCGCGCACCCATTTCGTTCGACCTGATCGCGGTGAACCTCGACCAGAAGCAGCCCGGCTTTCCCGAGCACGTGCTGCCCGAGTACCTCACGCGCATCGGCGTGCCCTTCCACATCGAGAACCAGGACACCTACTCCATCGTCAAGGACAAGATCCCCGAGGGCAAGACGATGTGCAGCCTGTGCTCGCGCCTGCGCCGCGGCATCCTGTACCGTGTGGCCGATGAGCTGGGCGCCACGAAGATCGCGCTGGGCCATCACCGCGATGACATGCTGCAGACCTTCTTCCTCAACATGTTCTTCGGCGGCAAGTTGAAGGGCATGCCGCCCAAGTTGGTCAGCGACGATGGGCGCCACATCGTGATCCGCCCGCTCGCCTACGTGCCCGAGAAAGACCTCATCCGCTGGGCCGAACATCGGCAGTTCCCCATCATCCCCTGCACCCTCTGCGGCAGCCAGGAAAACCTGCAACGCAAGCAGGTGGCGGCGATGCTGCGCGACTGGGACCGCAAGCACCCGGGCCGTGTCGACAACATGTTCACGGCGTTACAGAACGTGATCCCTTCGCACCTCGCCGACGGAACACACTATGACTTCAAGGGTCTCATCGCCAATGGCGTGGCCCGCGAAGACGGCGACAAGGCCTTCGATCCCCCAGAGTTGCCCAGCGCACTGTCTGTTCCGGGTCTGCAAGTCATCAAGATCTGAGGCCGGCGCGCCTCTCGGAGGTGTGTATGAAATGCTCGCTGCGGCGGCTCCTGGGCTCGGCCCTGGTGCTGGCCACCCTTCTGCTATCCGGCTGTGCCACGAGCTACGTTCTGGACAACAGCGTCCAGTCGTTCTCCAGCCTCACGGCGTTACCGGCACAGCCGACCTATCGTTTCGAGCGGCTGCCCTCGCAACAGGCACCCGACCAGGCGGTCCTGGAATCGATGGCCGATCCCGCCCTGCACAAGGCCGGGCTGCGCCGGGACGACGCAAATCCACGGTATAGCGTGCAGGTCAGTGCCCGAATCCAGCCGATGCTCTCGCCTTGGGCCGACCCTTGGGACGCCTGGGGATGGGGCGGCTTTGGCGGACACCATCGCCGGTTTGGCTATGGGTTTGGCTTCGGTTCCCGCCTAAGCATGGAACCTTCCTGGTACCACCGGGAAGTTGCCGTCATCATTCGGGAACTGGCTGCAAACCACGTCGTATTCGAAAGCCGGGCCACGCACGACGGTCCCTGGTCGAGCAACGCGTCTATCTTCCCGCCGATGTTCGAGGCCGTTATGCATGGGTTTCCGAACCCGCCTGCCGGCCCGCGGGTCGTCAACATCACGGTAGCACCTGCGCCTTAACACTTGGGTACGCCTTCGGGTTGGCTTGCCGTCGGGTTGCCACCTAGAATGAAGCGAGATGGAAGCCACCCGCATCATTGCCGTTCGACATGGAGAGACGGCCTGGAACGTCGATGCCCGCATCCAGGGCCAGCTCGACATCGGGCTGAACGACACCGGCCGCTGGCAGGCACGCCGCGTGGGCGAAGCCTTGGCCGCTGAAGAGATCACGGCCGTCTATTCGAGCGACCTGGGCCGCGCGCACCAGACCGCGCAATCCATCTCCGAGGTGAAGGGCGTCCCCGTGATCGCGGACGAGGGCCTGCGCGAGCGCAGCTTCGGGATCTTCGAGGGCAAGACCTTCGATGAAATCCACGAGACCTGGCCCGACCATGCGCACAACTGGCGCAAGCGCATCCCGGAGTGGCAGCCGCCGGACGGCGGCGAATCGCTGCTCGAGTTGCGCGAGCGCGTGACTCGAACCATGCGAGAGCTGGCGGCGCGACATCCCGGCGAGCAGATCGTGATCGTCGCCCACGGCGGCGTGCTGGACGCGCTCTACCGCATCGCGACGGGGCAGGAAGTCAATTCCCCCCGCACCTGGGAACTACCCAACGGCGCCATCAACCGACTGCTGTGGACACCCGAGGGCTTCACGCTGGTGGGTTGGTCCGACACGCAGCACCTGGACGATGAAGCCGCCGACGAAACCAGCTTCTGAATCGCTCGCTGACCTGAGTACGGCACGCGCGCAACTGGCAGGGCCGCCATGGATCCCGGATCGAGTCCGGGATGACAATCTACTCGGAGAACAGCTCGCCCGCGCTCCTGGGCGGCGTCACGCCCAAGTGACGGAACGCCGCCAGCGTGGCAATGCGGCCGCGCGGCGTGCGCTGCAGAAAGCCTTGCTGGATCAGATAGGGCTCGATTACGTCTTCGATCGTGTCGCGCTCCTCGCCGATGCTGGCCGCGATGTTGTCCAGCCCCACCGGCCCGCCATCGAAGCGGTGGATGACCGCCTCCAGCAGCTTGCGGTCCATGATGTCGAAGCCTTGCGGGTCGACGTCGAGCATCTTGAGCGCCAGCTCCGCGATGTCCTGCGTGATCTTTCCGGTGCCCTTCACTTCCGCGTAGTCGCGCACGCGGCGCAGCAGGCGGTTTGCGATACGCGGCGTGCCGCGTGAGCGCTTGGCGATCTCCACGCCGCCCGACTCGTCCATCGGCGCCTTCAGCAGCCCCGCGCTGCGCCTGACGATGCGCGCCAGTTCCTCGGCGGTGTAGAACTCCAGCCGCGCGACGATGCCGAAGCGGTCGCGCAGCGGGTTGGTGAGCATGCCCGCGCGCGTGGTGGCACCCACCAGCGTGAAAGGCTGCAGGTCTAGCTTGATCGATCGCGCGGCCGGGCCTTCGCCGATCATGATGTCGATCTGGTAGTCCTCCAGCGCGGGGTACAGAATTTCCTCCACCACCGGCGACAGGCGATGGATCTCGTCGATGAAGAGAACGTCGTTCTTCTCGAGGTTGGTCAGCAGCGCGGCCAGGTCCTTCGGCTTTTCCAGCACGGGGCCGGAGGTCTGGCGCAGGTTCACGCCCAGCTCGTGCGCGATGATGTGCGAGAGCGTCGTCTTGCCCAGCCCTGGCGGGCCGAACAGCAGCACGTGGTCCATCGCCTCGCCGCGCTTCTTCGCCGCGCCGATGAAAATTTCCAGCTGCTCGCGCGTCTTGGCCTGGCCCACGTACTCTTGCAGCAGCTTGGGCCGCAGCGCGCGTTCAATCGCCTCTTCGTTCGGCGACGCGGGCGCGGCCGACACCACGCGCTCGGGTGGCGGCATGTCGAAGTCGTCTGTCTTGATCGTCACTTGTTCAAAGCCTTCAGCGCCAGTTTGATGCCTTCACTCACGCCCACGTCCTTCGGTAGCGCCTTGAGCGACGCGGCCGCCTCCTTGTCGCTGTAGCCCAGGGCCACCAGCGCCTGCAGGATATCGGCCTGAGCGTCGCTGCCCGGCCCGGCGGCGCCGGCGCCCAGGTCCGCGCCGAATTTTCCCTTGAGCTCCAGCAGCAGGCGCTCGGCTGTCTTCTTGCCGATGCCGGGCACCTTGACCAGCCGGCCGGCGTCCTGCGCCGTCACGGCCTGGGCGATGTCCGCCACGCTCATGCCGCTCAACACCGACAGGGCCGTGCGTGGCCCGACGCCGGAAATGCGGATCAGCAGGCGAAAGGCTTCGCGCTCGCCGGCCGTGCCGAACCCGTACAACAGCTGCGCATCCTCACGCACGACGAGATGGGTGAGCAAGGTGATTTTGTCGCCGACGCCGGGGAGGTTGTAGAAAGTGCTCATCGGCACATCGACTTCGTAGCCGACGCCATTGCAGTCCACCAGCACCTGCGGCGGGTTCTTGTCGCCTAGCGTTCCGGTCAATTTGCCTATCATTGGGGTCCTGGTCCTCGGGCCGTTGCGGGTTTCACCGGAATTATCAGCTTGATTCTCAAACACACGTTTTCCCCCGCCAGCAATACGCGCCTGGCCCACCTTTGCGGCCCCACCGACGAACACCTGCGCACGATCGAGATCGCGCTGCAGGTCAAGATCGCCCACCGTCACGAGCAGTTCAAGATCGACGGTCCCAAGCCCCGGGTGGAACGCGCGCTGGAAGTGTTGCAGGCGCTGTACGAGATCGCGGGCCGGCCGATTTCCCCGGACAAGGTGCAGCTGATGCTGGTCGACGAGTCGCCACTGTCCGAGGACGACAGCGGCGCTCAGGTGCTGCAGACCCGCCGCACCGACCTGAAGGCCCGCACGCCCAACCAGAGCGTGTACCTCGAAAACATCGCCCACCACGACATCACCTTCGGCATCGGCCCGGCCGGCACCGGCAAGACCTATCTGGCGGTGGCCTGCGCGGTGGACGCGCTGGAGCGCAGTGCGGTGCAACGCATCGTGCTCACGCGGCCGGCAGTCGAAGCGGGCGAGAAGCTCGGCTTCCTGCCCGGCGACCTGTCGCAGAAAGTCGATCCCTACCTGCGGCCGCTCTACGACGCCCTGTACGACCTGATGGGATTCGACAAGGTGACCAAGGCCTTCGAGCGCAACGCGCTCGAGATCGCGCCGCTGGCCTTCATGCGCGGACGCACGCTGAACAACGCGTTCGTGATCCTGGACGAGGCGCAGAACACAACGCCCGAACAGATGAAGATGTTCCTCACCCGCATCGGCTTCGGCGCCAAGGCCGTGGTGACGGGCGACATCAGCCAGATCGACCTGCCCAAGGGCCAGCTCTCGGGGCTGATCGAGGCCGAGCGGATTCTCAAGCGCGTCAAGGGCATTGCGCACACGCGCTTCACCAGCGCCGACGTGGTGCGGCACCCGCTGGTCGCGCGCATCGTCGACGCCTACGACGCCGCAGGCAAGCGCGAGAAGGCCTGACGTGCACCTGAAGCTCGACCTCGTCCTGCAGTTCGGCCGCTTTCCCAACGCGGCCGCCCACCGCGCCGTGCTGCGCAAGGCGCGCGTGGTTTCGTGGATGGAGCCGGCGCTCAAGCACCCCGCGGAAATCGCCGTTCGTGTCGTCGGCGAGGATGAAGCGCAGGCCCTCAACCTGCAGTACCGCGGGCGCGACTACCCCACCAACGTGCTCACCTTCGACTATGCGCGCGAGCCCTGGGTCAGTGCCGACCTGGTGCTGTGCGGCCCGGTCGTAGAGCGTGAGGCGCGCGAGCAGCGCAAGACGCTCGAAGAACACTACGCGCACCTGCTGGTGCACGGCACGCTGCACGCGCAAGGCTACGACCACGAGACGAACGAGCGCGACGCGCTGGAGATGGAAGTGCTGGAGATCCTGCTGCTCGGCTCGCTGGGGTTCTCGAATCCCTATTGAATGTCATCCCGGGCTCGACCCGGGATCCAGAGGTCGCATGGATGCCGGATCAAGTCCGGCATGACAGCTCCTTACTTCACCGTTAGCGGGATCGTCACCGGCCCGTCGTTGACCACGTGCACCTTCATGTCCGCCGCGAATTCGCCGGTCTGCACGAGCGGATGCGACGCACGGGCCCGTTCGACGAAGTACTCATAGAGCCGGCGGCCTTCATCGGGCCCGGCCGCGTTGGTGAAGCTGGGGCGATTGCCGCCGGTCGTGTCCGCGGCCAAAGTGAACTGGCTCACCAGCAGCAGCCCGCCGCCGATGTCCTGCACGCTGCGGTTCATCTTGCCGGCCTCGTCGCTGAAGATGCGCAGCTTGAGGAGCTTGGCGAGCAGCTTGTCGGCCTGAGCCTCGGTGTCGCCTTGCTCGGCGCACACCAGCACCAGCAAGCCGGGGCCGATCTCGCCGATGGTCACACTGGCCACTTCGACATGCGCCTGGCTCACCCTCTGGATCAGGGAAATCAAATCAGGTCCTCTTCGTCGCTGGAATGGGTTTCCACATCCGTGGGCAGCAGCTGGATGGTGGCGCGCAGGCCCGGCACGGCGCTCATCAAGGCTTGCTCCACGGAGCCGCGAACCGCCGCCGCGCGCCCCAGCGTCCAGTTAGCCGGCATGTGCATGTGGAGATCGACGAAGCGCCGCTGCCCGGAACGCCGGGTGGAGATATGGTCGAATCGGATCGTGTGGTGCTTGAACGTCTCGAGCGTGCTCTCGATTTCCGCCATCACTTCCGGCTCCAGCGCCTCGTCCATCAGCCCTTGCGACGACTTCCACATCAAGGCGGCGCCCTCGCGCAGGATGTTCAGCGCCACGCCGATGGCCACGGCCGGGTCCAGCCAGTCCCAGCCGCTGACGGCGACCAGCCCGATGCCCACCACGACGCCCGCCGAAGTCCACACATCGGTGATGAGGTGCCGTGCGTCCGCTTCCAGCGCGATCGAGCGGTGCCGGCGGCCCGACTGCATCATGACCCAGGCCAGGGCGCCGTTGATGGCCGAACTGAGCACCGACAGGGCCAGGCCCCATCCCAGCTGGTCCAGCGGCTGCGGATGCAGGATGCGTTGAACGGCCGCCCAGATGATGCCCAGCGCGGCAACGATGATCAGCAAGCCCTCGAAGCCGGAAGAGAAATATTCGGCCTTGTGGTGACCATACGGGTGGTCGGCATCGGCCGGCCGCCGGGCGATGGTCACCATCACCAACGCGAAGACGGCGCTGGCCAGGTTCACCAGCGACTCCATCGCGTCCGACAGCAGGCCGACCGAATCGGTGATCCACCACGCCAGTGTCTTCAGCGCGATGGTGAGCACCGCCACCACGATCGAGGCACGCAGCAGCAGCTGGGGCTCGAGTTCTTGGGGTGAGAAGCGGAACATGAACGGATTGTGCTGCAACCGGCGCCCGTCAATCGACGTGCAAGAATGCGCCCCATGCGCAAGCCTGTCCGCCGCCTCGCCGTGGGAGTCGCCATCTGGCTGGCGGTCTCGGCACTGGGCTGTGTGGTGCTGGCACGCGACGAGTTGCGCCGATTGCGCGATGCATTCGAGACCGATGCCCGCATCGCGCATCGCCTGCTCAGCCAGCGGGCGGTGCAGCACGATGCCGTCCTGGCCACATTGGCATTGCTGCAGCCCGCCAACACCGCGGATCGATCGGAGCAACGGCTGCCGTCGCTTTACTCCCAGATTCTCGGCGTGCAGCGGCGCGATCCCGGCCTGTCCTGGCCCGATGCGCCGATGCGCGACGCCGAAGCGCAATCGAAGGCCCTCCAGCGCGCGGTGCTCGCGCGCGTCGACCTCGCCGCCGCGCGCTACCAACTCGTGCTCGCGTCCGAGCCCGCGAGCTTCGCGATGCAGATCGACTTGCGTGCAGCAGTCCCCTGGAGCGAATGGCCCATGCCGCCGGAAACCAGCAAGGTGCGGCTGGCATTGGAGCACCAGGGGCAGGCCTTTGTCCTGCAGCCGGGCCGCATCAGTGAGCGGGGCTGGCGCTTCGATTTCCGCAAGCACCTGGCGGCGGACAGCCAGCCTTTCGATGTGGTTGCGTCGAGGCAAGTCGGCTGGAGTGAACTGCCCTGGGCCGAGATGCTGGCGTGGGTCGCGGCCGTGGGCGCCGCCGTCGCAGGTTTGGCCGCACTGGGCCGCCAGCGCGCGGGCAGGCAGCGCGCCGAGGAGCTGCTGCGGCTCGGGCAGGTGGGCCGGCTCAACGCGCTGGGCGAACTCGCGGCGGGCATGGCCCACGAATTGAACCAGCCGCTCACCGCAGTGCTGGCCAACAGCCAGGCGGCGCAACGCCTGCTGAACGACGATCCACCAGACATCGAGACCGCGCGCAATGCGATGGCGCAGGCCGTCGAGCAGGGTCGCCGTGCCGCAGACGTGGTCGGCCGCCTGCGCCGCGCCGTCGAGCGGCCTGATCTCTCGCAGCAACTCGCCACCGTGGTGCTACAAGAGGCCGTGCACAACGCGTTCTATCTTCTCGAGCCGGAGTTCAACCGATGCGCGATTTCACCGCGCCTCGTGGCGTCGCCCGCACCTGTCATCGTGCGCGCCGATCCGGTGGCGCTGGAGCAGATCATCTACAACTTGCTGACGAACGCGTTGCAGGCGCTGGAGCAGGTGCCGCCGGCCGCGCGCGATTTGGTGGTCGAAGTCTCCACCAACGCCGGCAGCGGCATGCTGACCGTGACGGACACCGGGCCCGGCGTGCCCCCCGAGGTTCTGCCGCACCTCTTCGAGCCTTTCTTCAGCACGCGTGAAAACGGCCTCGGCCTGGGGTTGAGCCTGTGCGAGACGCTCGCGCAGGGCATGGGAGGCGCACTGTCGGCCGCCCATCACCGGCCCCGGGGCGCGGTGTTCACGCTGACGCTTCCACTGGCATCCCCATGAACGTGCCGCTGTCGCCCCTCATCCACCTCATCGACGACGACGAGGCCGTTCGCGCGAGCCTCGCGCTCCTCATCGGCACCGTGGGGCTGCGGGTGCAGACCTGGGCCGATCCGCAAGCCTTCCTGGCGGACTTCGATCGGCAGGCGATCGGCGCCATCGTGCTCGACGTCCGCATGCCGGGCATCAGCGGGCTCACGGTCCTGGACATGCTCATCGCCCAGGGCGTCGACCAGCCGGTGATCATGCTGACCGGCCACGGCACGGTGGAGATGTGCCGGCGCGCTTTCAAGTCGGGCGCCGCCGAATTTCTGGAAAAGCCCGTGGACGACGAGGCCTTGCTCGAGGCGCTGCAAAACGCGGTGCGCCTGCACGTGAAGTCGCGCCAGCGTCACCAGGCGGGTCGCGAGGCGCGGCAGCGTTACGAGCAGTTGTCCGAGCGCGAGCGCGAAGTACTGGGCCTGATCGTCGCGGGCCTGACCAACAAGGAGATCGGCCGCGCGCTCGATTTGTCGCCCCGCACTGTGGAGACGCACCGGGCCAACCTGTTCGCCAAGCTGGGCGCGGAATCGCTCGCGCAGCTCATCCGGCAGTACGCGGCCCTGGTAGACGGGCAAGACGGCGCTCCGTAGTTCTACGGAGGTTTGCGCGTAAGCGCACGAATAGCCGCGGCGCCCGGCATTTCCTAAAGTTCTCTCACGGTTGCTCGAACCGTCATCCCTCAGGAGAACCCATGCAAAAGCGTCTTTCCCTCGTCACCCTGGCCATCGGCTTGTCACTGGCCGGCACCGCCGGCGCACAGGCCGTTCGTTCCGAACGCAACATCTCGCTTGACCTGGCCAACCAGGTCGCGTCCGCCACGGTCGCGGCCTGTGCCGCAGGCGGTTATTCGGTTGCCGCCACGGTGGTGGACCGCGCCGGCGTGGCGCGCGCCGTGCATCGCGCCGACAACGCGGGCCCGCACACGCTGGGCTCGTCCCTGCAAAAAGCCTGGACCGCTGCCTCGGCCAAGACCACGACCACGACGCTGATGGAAGCGGCGCAGAAGAACCCGGCGAGCGCGAACCTGGTGAACCTGCCCGGCTTCCTGCTGCTGGGCGGGGGCGTGCCCATCAAGGTGGGCAACGAGACCATCGGAGCCGTGGGCGTTGGCGGCGCGCCGACGGGTGCCGCGGACGAGCAGTGCGCCGTTGCGGCGCTGGAAAAGGTCAAGGACCAACTGAAGTAACGCCATGCCGGCACGCATCGCACTCATGACGTGCCGCGCGCTGCGCGCGGCAGCTTTGGCTTGCGCGGGCATCGCCGCAGCCGTACCCTGGCCCGCCGCGGCGCAGGTCGGCCCGACGCCGACCGAGGCCGCCGTGTACAAGGGCCTGCATGCCGCGGCTCTCAGCGGCAATGCCGCGAAGATCGACAAGCTCGCCGGCGCGAAGGTGGACGTCAATGCACGGGACTCGCACGGCCGCACACCGCTACATGTAGCCACTTTCGCAAAGCAGCGCGAAGCCATTCGGGCGCTCGCCAAAGTGGGCGCCGGCCTCGACCTGCTGGAGAACGACCGCTATGACGCCGTCACCATCGCCGCAGTGGCCGACGACGAGGAAACCCTGCGCGTGCTGCTGTCGCTCGGGGCCAGCGCAAAGCAGGTGACCAGCCGTTACGACGGGACGGCGCTGATCGCCGCGGCGCATCTCGGCCACGATGGCGTGGTGCGCCAACTCATCGCGGCGGGCGCCCCGCTGGACCATGTCAATAACCTGCACTGGACCGCCGTCATCGAAGCCATCGTGCTGGGTGACGGCGGACCGCGTCACCAGGCCACGCTGAAAGCGCTCATCGACGCGGGTGCCAACCTGCAGCTGAAGGACCGGCAGGGCAACACGCCGCTGCAGCTGGCCCGCTCGCGCGGCTATACGGACTTGGTGCGGATGCTGGAGCGCGCCGGGGCGAAATAGTCCGGCGGACGCGGTTTCAGGCCAGCGTGACCTTCGCAAACTTGCGCTTGCCGACCTGGAGCACGTAGGTGCCGCGCTCAAGCTTGAGGGCCTTGTCGCTCACCACGGATGAGTCCACGCGCACGCCTCCGCCGTCGATCAGGCGATTCGCTTCGCTGGTCGATGGCGCGAGGCCCGCCTGCTTGAGCAGTGCCCCGATGCCCAGCGGCGCGCCGCCCAGTTGTACTTGCGGAATATCGTCGGGCACTCCCCCTTTGCTGCGATTGATGAAGTCCTGTTCGGCCGCGTCCGCGGCCTGCACACTGTGGAAACGGGCGGTGATCTCCTTGGCCAGCATCACCTTCGCGTCCTTGGGATTGCGGCCCGCCGCGATCTGCGCCTTCAGCCCAGCGATATCAGCCTCGCTGCGGAAGCTCAGCAGCGTGTACCAGCGCCACATCAGATCGTCGGAAATCGACAGCACCTTGGCAAACATGGTGTTGGCGTCCTCGTTGATACCGATGTAGTTGTTCTTGCTCTTGGACATCTTCTCGACGCCGTCCAGCCCCTCCAGCAGGGGCATGGTCAGGATGCATTGCGGCTCCTGCCCGTACTCCTGCTGCAAGTGACGGCCCATCAGCAGGTTGAACTTCTGGTCGGTACCGCCGAGCTCCAGGTCGCTCTTGAGGGCGACCGAGTCATAGCCTTGCATGAGGGGGTACAGGAACTCGTGGACGCTGATCGAGTTGCCGGCCTTGAACCGGTCGTGGAAGTCGTTTCGCTCCATCATCCGCGCCACGGTGTACCTGGCGGCCAGCTGGATCATGCCGCGCGCGCCCAACGGCTCGCTCCACTCGCTGTTGTAGCGAATTTCGGTGCGGGCAGGGTCCAGCACCAGGCTGGCCTGCTTGTAATAGGTCTCGGCGTTGGACTTGATCTGCTCTGCAGTGAGTGGAGGGCGGGTCGTGTTGCGGCCCGACGGATCGCCGATGAGCGAGGTGAAATCGCCGATCAGGAAGATCACTTGGTGCCCCAGGTCCTGTAACTGCCTCATCTTGTTCAGGACAACCGTGTGTCCGACGTGGATGTCAGGCGCTGTAGGATCAAGCCCCAGCTTGATTCGCAGTGGAACGCCGTTTGCCTCGGATTTAGCCAGCTTTTGCAGCCAATCCTCCTGCGGAATGAGCTCTTCGACGCCCCGAAGCGAGATTGCCATGGCCTCCCGAACACGGTCGGTTACTGGATATTTTGTAACGGAGGCTTGATTCATAAGGACTTTTTGGGATTTGGCGCGCTGAGGTGGCTATACTCGCGCCAGATTTCGTAGCTCGCCGATTCTAGTTCCGGCATTTTTCCCTGATTCGGGCTCGCGCTTGTAAACCAGGGAACCGTCCACCTGGATGTAGGACAAACCTGATTCCCTTTGCGAGGACATACCCATTGAAGAACGGTTTGCTGACCGCTGGTGAGAAGTTTTTGTCCCGCGCGGCCCATGCGCTTGAACACCACCCCAAACACGTGACGGCCCTGATCGCCGCGCTGCTGCTTGGCGGCGGCGGCGGCGCTTTCGCCGTTGCGTCCCTGGCACCTGAGCCGCCCGATGTGCCGGTGCGCGAGGTGCTCGAAGCCGTAAACCCGATGCCGCTGCAGGCGCAGCTGGACGCGCTGGACGTTCACAGCTTCAACCTGTTCCGCACCGACAGCACGCGAGCCAGCGACACCGTCGAAGCTCTGCTTGGCCGCCTCGGCGTCAATGACCCGCAGGCCGCCGCTTACCTGCGCACCGAACCGACGTTCCGCACCCAGGTGCTGGGACGTGCGGGGCGCGGCGTCACGGCTGAAGCCACCGCCGACCAGTCGCTGGACAAGCTGAGCATTCGCTGGTCGCCGGCGGACGATGGCAGCTTCAAGCGCCTGGTGATCGAGCGCCAGCCGCAAGGCCAGTTCATCTCGCGCATCGAGACTGCGCCGCTGGTTCCCGCTACACGCATGGCCAGCGCAACAATTCGAACCTCACTGTCCGCCGCCGCCGACGAGTCCCGCATCCCCGACAGCGTCATCACTCAGGTCATCGACATCTTCTCCGGCGATATCGACTTCCACCATTCGCTGCACGCCGGCGACCGGTTCAACGTGGTGTACGAAGCGCTGGAAGCCGACGGCGAAGCCATGCGCACGGGCCGCATCCTGTCGGTGGAGTTCGTGAACAAGGGCAAGCTGCACCAGGCAATGTGGTTCCAGGAGCCCGGTGCCAAGGGCGCCTATTACACGCTGGACGGCAAGAGCCTGCAAAGCTCGTACCTCGCCTCGCCGATGGAGTTCTCCCGGGTCACGAGCAGCTTCGCGATGCGCTTTCACCCGATCCTTCACAAGTGGCGCGCCCACCTGGGCACCGACTACGGCGCCGTAACCGGCACGCCGGTGCGCACCGTGGGGGACGGGGTGGTGGAGTTCGCCGGCGAGCAGAACGGCTTCGGCAATGTGGTGATCGTCAAGCACAACAACACCGACCAGACGCTTTACGCCCACCTGAGCCGCATCGACGTGCGGCCCGGCCAAGGCGTGACGCAAGGCCAGAAGATCGGGGCCGTTGGCGCGACTGGATGGGCCACGGGGCCGCACCTGCACTTTGAGTTCCGCGTGAACGGCGTGCACCAGGACCCCAAGCACATCGCCCGCCACAGCGATGCCCAGCCGCTGACCGCGCAGGCCCGCCCACAGTTCGACCGCCTCGCCCGCTCGATGCGCATGCAACTCGCCGCCGCCTCCGCAGCCGTGGTGGCGCGCGCCGACTGACGCCTCCGCGGCTGACACTCGCCTCGGCCAGCGGCTAACATCGCCGCATGCCTGATCTCTTCATCGGCCTCATGTCTGGCACGTCGCTCGACGGGGTCGACGGCGTGCTGGTCGATTTCGCCTCTGACGGCCTTGACGTGAAGGCACACGCCAGCGCGCCCATGCCCGCCGCGTTGCGCGCCGAATTGCTGGCTCTCAATGCGTCGGGCCCTGACGAGCTGCACCGTGCCGCGCTGGCAGCAAATGCGTTGATGCGGGTTTATGCCGCTGTCGTGGCTGACCTGCTGTCGAGAACGGCGATTCCGGCCTCAGCCGTGCGGGCGGTCGGCGCGCATGGCCAGACGGTGCGCCATCGCCCGCAGGAGTTCGACGGCACCGGCTACACCCTGCAGCTGTGCCAGCCTGCACTGCTGGCCGAGCTGACTGGGATCGATGTCGTGGCCGACTTCCGCAGCCGGGACGTCGCCGCAGGGGGTCAAGGTGCACCGCTGGCACCATTCTTCCATCAGTCCCTGTTCAGCCGATCCGGTGAATCTGTCGGGGTGCTCAATATCGGGGGGATCTCAAACATCACGCTGCTGCGTGACAACGGGGCCATGCAAGGGTTCGACTGCGGGCCCGGCAACGCGCTGATGGACAGCTGGTGTGAGCAGCACACCGGACAGCCGTACGACGATGGGGGCACCTGGGCCGCCGGCGGAATCGTGCTCGGCCCGTTGCTGGATGCGATGCTTGCAGAACCGTATTTCAGCAAGCCTCCGCCCAAGAGCACAGGCCGGGACCTGTTCAGCCGTACGTGGCTGGACGGACATCTCCGCGCCTTCGGCGCAGCCACTCCTGCCGATGTGCAGGCGACGCTGGCGGAACTCACGGCGCGGGCCTGCGCAGCCGATGTGCTGCGCCACGAGCCGGCGCTCGCGCACCTGGTCGTCTGCGGTGGCGGCGCGCTCAATGGTCACCTGATGCGGCGGCTCGACGCGCTTTTGCCCCAATCCAAGGTTGCTACCAGTGCCGAGTGGGGCCTGCCCCCCCTCCAAGTCGAGGCCGCCGCCTTCGCCTGGCTGGCGCGCAAGACCTTGCTGCGCGAAAAGCTGGCACTGCAAAGCACAACGGGCGCCAAAGGCGCCCGTGTGCTGGGATGCGTCTATCCGGCTTAGTGCTCGCCAGGCGAGAAGCTGGACCCGCAACCGCAGGTGCTGGTCGCGTTGGGATTCTTGATGACGAACTGCGCGCCCTGCAGGTCTTCCTTGTAGTCGATCTCGGCGCCGACCAGATACTGGTAGCTCATCGCATCGATCAACAGCGAGACGCCGTTCTTGGTCATCACGGTGTCGTCGTCGTTGGTGACTTCGTCGAAGGTGAAGCCGTATTGAAAGCCGGAACAGCCCCCGCCCTGCACGAAGACGCGCAGCTTCAGGTCCGGATTGCCTTCCTCGGCGATCAGGTCAGCCACCTTCGCTGCGGCGCTGTCGGTGAACAGCAACGGGGCGGGCATTTCGGTCTGGATGGTTTCGGCAACTGCGCTCATAGGGACTCCGGGAATAGCACTTCCACAAATACTACTGCAATTCGGTCGGGAATTGCTTTCAGGCGCTGGTTGCCGCCAGCTTGAGTAGGGGCTTTTCCTCGGCATCGATCGGCCGGAGCAGGCCCGTGATCATCGCCCCCTGGTGCATTTCCAGCGCCTTGTAGTGCACATCGCCTTCGATGCGTGCTTTTGGCTGAAGTTCCAGTAGCTCGCGGGCATGGACCGGGCCCCGCACGGTGCCGTTGATGATCACATGGTCGGCGTGAATCTCGCCCTGCACGACGGCGGACTCGGAAATAACCAGGATGCTGGATTGCTCGGGGCTGGCGCGAGTGTCACCGACCACCTCGCCATCGATTCGCAGCCCTTCGGCGAACTTGACGTTCCCCTCAATGCGGCTGCCCTGCGCGATCAGGCTCTTGATGGGGGGCTGTGCTTTCTTGCCAAACATTCTGGGTTCCTCCAAGTACGTTCGCTCTTTACAACTTGATGCTCTGTACGGCTCGGGTGGCCGTCCCTTCCACTACCTTGGCGGACACGTTTTTTACCACGGCATTTGGCGGCAAGTCGACCATTCCCTCGACCCTGCGGTATTGCCTGAAGCTCAGCGCGTGGGCCCCGCCTGGCAATTCCATCATCCAGGGTTTGCCGTCCAGCGTGCCGCCCATGCTCACCTCAAGCTTGCCGCGGAACTCCGGCGCATTCTTGGTCGGCTGGATGACGAGGATCTGCCACTTGAGCTGCGAGCCTTCGAGCACTTCGGCCTGCAGCCCCCGGATGGCGACGCCCTGGGCGCCGGCGGTGGGAATCAGTTTCTCGAAAAAGCCAAGATCGTCACGCAGCGCGCGGTTCTCGGCCTCCAGGGTCTTGATCTGGGCCGCGAGTCGCTCTTGCGCGGTCTTCTCCGCGGTAATCAGGCTGGCCGAGGTGTTGAAAATCGATTGCGCCTTGTCGCGCTCCTCGCGCATCTTCGCGATGTCGCTTCGAAGGCGCAGCAGCTCTTCCTTGGCGCCCGAATCCAGTCCGGCGATGTCCTTGCCGAATTCGAAGGCCCACAAGGCGATGGCCGCGCAAAAGCCCAGCACGATCGCCGCGCCCGCCCAACGCAGGGGCCAGGGCATCGCGCTGCGCACAGCCATGCGCGGGGCGCTGATCGTCAAACGGCGGCGAAGCAGTCTAAAACGCACTTTGTACCGGTCTCCTCCAATAGCTCAACCATACAGCCGGAAAAAAAGCCGCAGCAAGCGAACTTGTGCGGCTTTGTTTCGGAGGTAACGGTGCTTGCTTAACGCTTCGAGAACTGCTTGCGGCGGCGTGCGGAGTGCAGACCGACCTTTTTACGTTCCACTTCGCGCGCGTCGCGCGTCACGAAGCCGGCTTGCGACAGCGCGGGCTTGAGGGCCGCGTCGTAGTCGATCAAAGCGCGGGTGATGCCGTGGCGTGTGGCGCCGGCCTGGCCCGACTCGCCGCCGCCGTGCACATTGACCTGGATGTCGAACGTCTCGACGTGGTTCGTGAGAAACAGGGGCTGCTTCACGATCATGATCGAGGTTTCGCGACCGAAGAACTCCTGGATGTCACGGCCATTGACCGTGATCTTGCCGGAGCCTTTTTTCAGAAACACGCGGGCGACGCTGGACTTGCGACGGCCGGTGCCATTGTTCCATTCACCGATCATGATCTCGCTCCCACTTGGGTATCAGGAAGTTCCAGCACTTTGGGCTGCTGGGCGGTGTGGGGATGCTCGGCACCGCCATACACCTTGAGTTTCTTGATCATCGCGTAGCCGAGCGGGCCCTTGGGCAGCATGCCCTTGACGGCCTTTTCCAGCGCGCGGCCGGGGTGCTTGGCTTGCATGTCGCGGAAGCTGGTCGCGGTGATGCCGCCCGGATAACCGGAGTGGCGGTAGTACACCTTGTCCTGGTTCTTCGTGCCCGTCACGCGGAGCTGGGCTGCATTGACGACGACGATGAAGTCGCCGGTATCGACGTGAGGCGTGTAAATGGCCTTGTGTTTGCCGCGCAAACGGAGAGCAACTTCGCTGGCTACTCGTCCGAGGACCTTGTCGGTCGCGTCAATCACAAACCACTCGTGCGTCACGTCAGCGGGTTT
>Ga0255338_1001410_pt1 | contig 45908 bp, 37 predicted proteins | sample MeOH1_35cm_T4_19_FD_203715 | JGI IMG/M metagenome (GOLD analysis project Ga0255338, IMG submission 203715) | Sandy soil microbial communities from University of British Columbia, Vancouver, Canada - MeOH1_35cm_T4_195 | ecosystem: Engineered > Artificial ecosystem > Sand microcosm > Unclassified ...
CCAGGCCTACGCGCCGACGAGCCGCGCGCCCAGGTACGCCGAGACCTTGTCCAGCGCCACGCGCTCCTGCGTCATGTCGTCGCGGTGCCGGACGGTCACCGCCTGGTCCTCGAGCGTGTCGAAGTCCACCGTGATGCAGAACGGCGTGCCGATCTCGTCCTGACGCCGGTACCGGCGGCCGATCGCGCCGGCGTCGTCGAAGTCGACGTTCCACACGGTGCGCAGCTCGGCGGCGAGGTCGCGCGCCTTGGGCGACAGGTCCTCGTTGCGGCTGAGCGGCAGGACGGCGGCCTTGACCGGCGCGAGCCGCGGGTCGAGGCGCAGCACCGTGCGGACGTCGACGCCGCCCTTGGTGTTGGGCGCGTGGTCCTCGGCGTAGGCCTCGACGAGGAACGCCATGAGGCTGCGCGTGAGGCCCGCCGCCGGCTCGATCACGTAGGGCACGTACCGCTCGCCCTTGCCCTGGTCGAAGTAGGAGAGGTCGACCCCGGAGTGCTCCGTGTGCGTCGTCAGGTCGAAGTCGGTCCGGTTGGCGATGCCCTCCAGCTCGCCCCACTCGCTGCCGGTGAAGCCGAACCGGTACTCGATGTCGACGGTGCGCTTCGAGTAGTGGGACAGCTTCTCCTTCGGGTGCTCGTAGTGGCGCAGGTTCTCCCGGGCGATGCCCAGCCCGGTGTACCAGTCGGTGCGCGTGTCGATCCAGTACTGGTGCCACTGCTCGTCGGTCCCGGGCTCGACGAAGAACTCCATCTCCATCTGCTCGAACTCGCGGGTGCGGAAGATGAAGTTGCCCGGCGTGATCTCGTTGCGGAACGACTTGCCGATCTGCCCGATGCCGAACGGCGGCTTCTTGCGGGCGGCGGTCAGCACGTTCTGGAAGTTGACGAAGATGCCCTGCGCGGTCTCGGGGCGCAGGTAGTGCAGCCCGGACTCGTCCTCGACCGGGCCGAGGTACGTCTTGAGCATCATGTTGAAGTCGCGCGGCTCGGTCCACTGCCCGCGGGTGCCGCAGTTGGGGCACGCCACGCCGGCCAGCCCGCCCTCGGGGGCGTGACCCTTGCGCTCGGTGAACTCCTCGATCAGCTGGTCCTCGCGGAACCGCTTGTGGCAGGACAGGCACTCGGTCAGCGGATCGGTGAACACCCCGACGTGGCCCGAGGCGACCCAGACCTGCCGCGGCAGGATCACGGAGGAGTCCAGCCCGACGATGTCGTCGCGGCTGGTGACCATCGCGCGCCACCACTGGCGCTTGATGTTCTCCTTGAGCTCCACCCCGAGCGGCCCGTAGTCCCACGCCGACCGGGTCCCGCCGTAGATCTCCCCCGAGGGGAAGACGAAGCCGCGGCGCTTCGCGAGCGAGACGACGTTGTCGAGACGGGAGGGTGCGGCCACGGTGGCTCCTGGGTCGGTGGACGGCCACGGCTGGGTGCCGCGGACAACGCCCCAGGCTACCGGGCTGGTGGACCACCGACCGCCGCCCGACGACCGCGCGAACGGGCCCTGGCGGCATCCGTCCTGACGCGGCGTAAGGAAAGTTAGGCGAACCTCACCCCCGGTACCATCGGGGCCGTGCTGGCGGACTCCACCGACGTCGCGCAGGCCTACGGCCTGGGCGGCAGGCCGTTCGTGGTGGTCCTGCTCGCCCTGTTCGCCATCGTGCTGGTCCGCTCGCACGCCACGTACTGGGCGGGCCGCGCGCTGGTGCGCGGCGCCCGGGTGGGCGGCGAACGCCTCGGTGGACCCGCGTGGTGGCGCGCCTTCGTGCTGCGCATGGGCCGGTTCGCGTCGTCGCCGGGTGCACGGCGCGGGCTCACCCTGCTGCACCGCTGGGGTCCGGTCGCCGTGACCCTCGCCTACCTGACGGTCGGCGTGCAGACCGCGGTGTTCGGCGGCGCGGGGCTGGTGCGCATGCCCTATGGGCGGTTCACCGTCGCGTCGGTGCCGGGGGCCGCGGCGTGGGCGGTCGTCTGGGCGACCGTCGGGCTGGGCGCGGTGTACGCCGCGGTGACGCTGGCGGCGCGCTCGCCGTGGGCGCTCGCCGGGCTGCTTGCCGTGCTGGTGGCGGCGGGGCTGCTCGTCGTGCGCTCCCGCCGCCGTCACCGCCCGCCGTTCTTCGCGCCGGGCCCTCCGCCGAGCGCCACCGAAACTGGTCGAGCGCACCGGTAAGTTGCGGACGCACCCAACGCGGCGCAGGCGCGCCCGACGACGGGGGCTCCGCCGGACGGGGGGCGGCGGGGCCGGTCAGGCGGTGGGGTGGTCCACCGCGCTGCCGTAGCGGCGGTCGCGCGCGGCGTACTGCTCGATGGCGCGCCACAGGTGCCGCCGGTCCACGTCCGGCCAGTGCTCGTCGAGGAACACCAGCTCGGCGTACGCCGCCTGCCACAGCAGGAAGTTGGAGGTGCGCTGCTCCCCCGACGTGCGCAGGAACAGGTCGACGTCCGGCAGGTCCGGCTCGTCGAGGTGCCGGGCGATGGTCTTCTCGGTGACGTGGTCCGGGTCCAGGCGGCCGGCGGCCACCTCGCGCGCGATCGCCCGCGCGGCGTCCGCGATCTCTGCCCGGCCGCCGTAGTTGACGCACATCGTCAGGGTGCACACGGTGTTGTCCCTGGTCAGGCGCTCGGCCTCCTCCAGCTCGGCGATCACCGACCGCCACAGACGCGGCCGCCGGCCCGCCCAGCGCACGCGCACGCCCCAGTCGTTCATCACGTCGCGGCGGCGGCGCAGCACGTCGCGGTTGAAGCCCATGAGGAACCGCACCTCGTCGGGCGAGCGCTTCCAGTTCTCGGTGGAGAAGGCGTAGGCGGAGACGTAGCGCACGCCGATCTCGATCGCGCCGGCCACCACGTCCAGCAGCGAGGCCTCCCCGGCGGCGTGCCCCGCGGTGCGCGGCAGACCGCGGGCGTTGGCCCACCGGCCGTTGCCGTCCATGACGATCGCGACGTGGCGTGGCACCAGCTCGCGCGGGACCGCGGGCGGCCTCGCTCCCGACGGGTGGGGCGGCGGGGGCTGCACGGTCCTCACGGCAGCGGGAGCGCCCGCTCGTGCCCGGGCGTCACGCGCCATGCCAGCTCCTCCGGTCCGACCGTTGTCGCCGCTCATTGTGCCCGGCGCCGGCGGGCGGAGGACACGGCGCCGCTACGGCGCGGACCTCGCCGGCTCCTGGGCCCGCTCCACCATCGGCAGCGAGCGCAGCCGCCGCTCGAGGTGGAACTGGCAGTACGCCGCGACCAAGCCGCTGCCCTCGGCGCGGTGCCGCTGCTGGCCGGCGTCCGCCGTGGGCCAGTCGCCGGCGAGCAGCGCAGCGAGCAGCGTGAACGTCTCGGGGGCGGGGGCCGCCGACCCGGGCGGCCGGCAGGCGGCGCACACCGCGCCGCCCATCGCGATGGCGAACGCGTGGTGGGGGCCCGGCTCGCCGCAGCGGGCGCAGTCGGCAAAGCTGGGCGCCCAGCCCGCGACCGCCAACGCGCGCAGCAGGTAGGAGTCGAGCACCAGGCCGGGGGCGTGCTCGCGGGTCGCGAGCGCGCGCACGGCGCCGACGAGCAGCCAGTACTGCTGGAGGGCGGGCTCGTGCTCCGCCTCGACCAGCCGGTCCGCCGTCTCCAGCATCACCGTGCCGGCCGTGTAGAGGGCGTAGTCCTCGCCGACGTAGCGGCCGTAGGCGCCCAGCGTCTCCACCTGGGTCACGGTGTCGAGGTTGCGACCCTGCGCCAGCTGCAGGTCGACGTGCATGAACGGCTCGAGGCGGGAGCCGAAGCGGCTCGTCGTGCGGCGCACACCCTTGGCGACCGCCCGCACCTTGCCGTGCTCCCGGGTGAGCAACGTGACGATGCGGTCCGCCTCGCCCAGCTTCTGGGTGCGGATCACCACCGCCTCGTCCCGGTACAGCGCCACGCCCTCATCCTCCCCCACACCCCCGCCGAATCCCCTCCGCAACGTCCGAGGAAGTGGGGGGTAGAGCCCCCACTTCCTCGGACGCAACGAGAGGGCGGGCGGGCCGGCCGCCAGTGCGCCGAGAGGCAGGTGGAACGGCGGGGGCGGAGCGGTCAGCGTTGGTGGCGGTTGACGGCGCTGACGATCGCCTTGAGGGAGGCCGTGGTGATGGACGGGTCTATGCCGACGCCCCAGAGGATGTCGCCGCCGGTCGCCACCTCGACGTAGGCGGCCGCCGTCGCGTCGCCGCCGGCCGAGAGCGCGTGCTCCGCGTAGTCGAGCACCGCCAGGTCGACGCCGGCGCCCTTGAGCGCCGCGACGAACGCCGCGACCGGCCCGTTGCCGGTGCCCGTCAGGGTCCGGGGGGTGCCGCGGTCGACGAGGTCCACCTCGAGCGTGTCCTGGCCGCCCTCGGTGCTCGTCGTGCGCGTGCCCCGCAGCGCGAACCGGCCCCACGGCTCCAGGGGATCGCCTTCGTCGTCGGCCGCGGCACCCGCGCGCACGTGCGCCGGCGTCATGACGGCGAACTCCGCCGGCAGGTACTCGTCGACGAACATGCGCCACAGGTCGTCGGCCGTCACCTCGGTGCCGAGGCGGTCGGTGTGGCGCTGCACCACCTGCGAGAACTCGATCTGCAGCCGCCGCGGGAGGTCGAGGTCGCGCTCGGTCTTCATCAGGTAGGCGACGCCGCCCTTCCCGGACTGGCTGTTCACCCGGATGATCGCCTCGTACGAGCGCCCGACGTCCTGGGGGTCGATCGGCAGGTAGGGAACCGCCCAGACCAGCTCCTCGGTGGAGACCCCCGCGGCTGCCGCGTCGGCCTCCATCGCCGCCAGGCCCTTCTTGATCGCATCCTGGTGCGACCCGGAGAACGCCGTGAACACCAGGTCCCCGCCGTACGGGTGGCGCTCCCCCACCGGCAGCTGGTTGCAGTGCTCCACCACGGAGCGCACGCGCGCCAGGTCGGAGAAGTCGATCTGCGGGTCGATGCCCTGGCTGAACAGGTTCATCCCCAGGGTCACCAGGTCGACGTTCCCGGTTCGCTCGCCGTTGCCGAACAGGCAGCCTTCGATGCGGTCGGCGCCGGCCAGGTATCCCAGCTCAGCCGCCGCGACCGCGGTGCCGCGGTCGTTGTGCGGGTGCAGGGACAGCACCACGCGGTCGCGGTGGTGCAGGTGACGGTTCATCCACTCGATCGAGTCGGCGTAGACGTTGGGCGTCGCCATCTCCACCGTCGCGGGCAGGTTGACGATCACCGGCCGGTCGTCCGTGGGGTCCAGCTCGTCGAGCACCGCGTTGCAGACCCGCACCGCGTACTCCAGCTCCGTCCCGGTGTACGACTCCGGGCTGTACTCGTAGTACACCGCGGTGTCCGGGACCAGCTCCTCGTACTTCTTGCAGAACCGCGCCCCGGAGACGGCGATGTCGAGGATGCCGTCGGGATCGGCCTTGAACACGACGCGCCGCTGCAGCACGGACGTCGAGTTGTAGAAGTGGACGATCGCCTGCTTCGCGCCGCGGATCGCCTCGTAGGTGCGCTCGATCAGATGCTCGCGCGCCTGCGTCAGCACCTGGATCACCACGTCGTCGGGGATCCGGCCCTCGTCGATGAGCATGCGGACGAAGTCGTAGTCGGTCTGCGAGGCCGACGGGAAGCCGACCTCGATCTCCTTGTAGCCCATCTGGACCAGCAGCTCGAACATCGCCAGCTTGCGCGCCGCGTTCATCGGCTCGATGAGCGCCTGGTTGCCGTCGCGCAGGTCGACCGCGCACCAGCGCGGGGCGCGGGTGATGGTCTTCGTCGGCCACGTCCGGTCCGGCAGCTCCACCCGGATCTGCTCGGCGAACGGGCGGTACTTGTGCACCGGCATGCCGGACGGCTGCTGGGGGTTGCGGTCGATGTAGCTCATGGATCCTCGCTCCGGGTGTCTGGGGGCTTGTCAGCCGGCACGGCAGACTCCGCGGCGAGGGACCGGCCTAGTGGGCCCCGCCGCGGCGACGAAGGAGGAGCGTGCTCCGCACGAGCGGCACCTTACCCCGCCGCCGGCCCGGCGCCGCAACCCGTCCGCGCAGTGACGCCGTGGATCCGCGGGCCCGCCACCGGGTCCGCGCCGGCACGGCGGCGCGCATCGCCAGCAGCGTCTCGTCCACGTCGGCCCAGTACGCGGCGGCTTCGGCCTCGCCGGGCGCACCGGGGGCGAACACCGCGCGGTCCGCCCGCCGCGCCAGCCCGACGAGCCGCACGGCGACGACGCCAGCTCCCTCGTCGCCCTCGCGGACGACGAACGCGTCGCCCACCGCCCGGGCCGCCTCACGCCGCGTCGGACGCCCGGCGGGCCGGCGGCCCAGGTCCGCGGCAGCGTCCATCAGCTCCTCCCAGCCGCCCGCCACCCGGTGCACCGGGTCCGGGACGCGCCGGCGCCGCCGGCGGCGCGCCAGCTTGAGCGCGACGACCGTCAGCAGCGGCGACGCGAGCAGCAGCAGCCCGCCGAGCCCGGCGCCCACCACCGCCAGCGCGGTGCGCCACGGCCCGGCGGCCTCGGGCGGCTCGTCGTGCGGGCGCGTGCTCGCCTGCGCGGTGTCGTCGTCGGGCGCCTCCACGGCGTCGGCCACCGGCGGCGGCGGCTGCACCACCTGCGGCTTCGGGTCGGACGGCGCCGGATCGGGGTCCTCGTCGACGGTCTTGCTCGGGGGCGGTGTCGCGTCGAAGGCCACCCAGCCGCGGCCGGGGAAGGGCACCTCGACCCACGCCTGGACGTCGGCACCCGTGACGGCCACCGTCCCGTCCGCGCCGCCCGCCGCCGCCCGTCCGATCGACGAGCCCGCCGAACCCGACGAACCCGGCCCCGGCTCGCCCGACCCCGGCACGAACCCCAGCACCACGCGCGCGGGCAGCCCCATCTCCCGCACCATCAGCGCCAGCGTCGCGGCGTACTGCTCCCCGTCGCCCACCATGACGTCGCCGCCGAGGAACGCCGCCAGCCGGTCGGCGCCGTGACCCGACAGCGCCGGGTGCTCTCCGGCCTGACCGTGGCTGACGTAGCCGTGGTCCACCAGCCACTGCGCGAGCGCCTGGACCACCTCGGCGGGGTTGCCGGCCTCGCGCGCCACGTCGGGGGCCAGTGACTGGACGCGCGCCGGCACGCCGACCACCGCCGGCTGCCGCACGTCGGAGGCGGCCGCGGCACCCAGCTCCGCCACGGAGGGCACGGGTGGCACCACGACGTCGAGGGTGTACTGCAGCCCAGGCGTCACGCCGCCGGTCAGCACCGCCGCCCCGGTCGCGTCGTTGAACCGCAGGCCGTTCGCTGCAGCCACGTCGGCCACCGCGATCCGGGTCGCCTCGCCGACGGTCGGCAACCAGGGCCCCGACAGCGCACCCACCTGCACGTGCACGGTCGCGGCGGTCCCGGCGACGGGTGCCGCCACCGCGCCGCCGACCCGTCGGAACTGCCCGGACGCCTCGGCGGTACCGTCGCCGACGACGTTCCAGACCACCCCGTCGTAGCGGTCGAACGTCGCCAGCCGGATGCGCGCGCCCTCCGGCAGCCCGGACACCGTGAAGAGCACCGTGTCGTCGAGCTTGACGTAGCGCCGGAACGCGGCGAGGGGGCTGGGGTAGTCGTCCGGGTCGAAGGGGGGCGTCAGCCGGTCCCGCAGGACGAACCGCGCGTCGTCGGCCGTCACCGCGGGGGCGCCGGCCAGACCGGCGCCGATGGCGACCGCCACCACCACGCCGGTCGCCAGCGCCCGGCGCGCCGTCAGGCGACCGGACCGCCACGACGCCCACCCGCCGAGCAGCACGGCCAGGACGGTGCCCTCCACCGCCGGCGGAACCGGTGGGCGCCCGGTGCCGAGGAGCGCCGCCGCCGCCGCGACGGCGAGCGGGATCACCGCGGCGACTGCCGCCGCGCCGGGCCGGGGGGGTCTCAGCGCGAGCGAGACGGCTCCCGCGGCGCCGACCAGCGCCAGCAGCAGCGCGGCCGCCAGCACGGCGCCGCCCGAGCCGATGGGCGGCTGCAGCGTCAGCACCTGCTTCCAGGCCGACGCCGCCCCGCGCGCCAGGGCCGGCGGCGTGCCCGGCCCGGGCAGCACCCGCGCGACGGCGGTCGCGGGCGCCGCGAGCGGGCCACCCACCAGCAGGTAGCCGACGACGAGGGCGGCGACCACGGTGAGCGCCGGCCAGCCGCGCCGCGCGCCGACGGCGCCGACCGCCCCCCCGACCACCACCCCGCCGAGGACGGCCGGCACCGCCGCGGCGCCGCCGTAGACGGGTAGCAGCGGCGTCAGCGCCAGCACCAGCGCCACTCCCAGCACCGTCAGGTCGACGGCGCGCGAGCCGCCCCCGCTCCCCCTCCCGCCGGTCACACGGTCACCGCGCGGCGCAGCAGGCGGGGCAGGTCGTCGAGCGCCCCGAGCGTGGCAACCGTGAGCACGCCCTGGGTGCGCGCGGCCGCCGTCGCGCCCGGCCGGCAGCGCACCACGAGGGTGCGGACGCCGACGGGGAGGTGCCGCGCGCCGAGCCGCAGGGCGGCGTCGTCGGGCAGCGCCCCGGTGACCAGGACGGCGACCGAGGCGTCCGGCACCTCGCGCGCGACGCGCCGGCCCAGCAGGTGGACCCCGGCCCCGCGGGGCGCCACCGCGAAGCGCGAGCAGTCGTCGAGCAGCAGCGGCGGCGACGAGACGCGCAGCCGCCCGGGGCCGGCGAGGACGGCGACGTCACGCTCGTCGCGGATCGCCGCGACGCCCAGCGAGGCGGTGACGGCGACGGCCAGCTCCAGGTCGTCGTCGGCGGCGTAGTCGCCGTCCGCGTCCGCGAGCGCGACCGCGGTGAGGGTGCGCCGGGTGTCCTCGAACTGCTTGACCATCAGCTGCCCGCGGCGCGCCGTGGTGCGCCAGTGGATGTACCGCCGGTCGTCGCCGGCCACGTAGTCGCGCAGGGCGTGGAACGACAGGTCGGTGTCGGACAGCTCGCGCGCGGTCTGACCCTCCAGGTCGCGCAGCAGGCCGGCCCCGGCGCCGCCGAGGGCGACCACCCGCGGGTGGACGAACAGCTCGACCGGGTCGGTCCAGCGCACCGTGCGCCGCACCAGGCCCAGCGGGTCGCCCCGCCAGGAGCGCACGGGCCCGACGACGACCACGGCGCGGCGCGCGGTCGGCACGGCGAACAGCTCCTCGTGGCTCCCGCCGGGCCGCAGCGACGGCACCGCGAGGTCGGCGAACGCGCCGCCCACCGGCAGCTCCAGGCGCGACGGCAGCGAGCGGCGCCGCGCCGCGTTGCCCACCTGGACGCCGCCGACCGCACGCTCCCCCACCGTGACGCGGCGCTCCGCCAGCTCCAGGCGCAGCGCGTAGCGGGCCCGCCCGACCGTCATGACAAGGCTGAGCACCAGCACGCCGGCCGCGGCCGACCCCAGCGCCGCAGCCTCGCCCCAGCCGAGCCAGCGCCCGACGGCGAGCCCGGCACCCGCCGTGACAGCGGCCGCCCATCCCAGCGGGGAGACCCGCACGTCAGCCCGCCCGCAGCGCCGGCGGCGCCACCTCGTCGAGCGCCCGGTCGATCACCTCGGCGGCGCTCGCACCGGAGAACTCCGCCTCCGCGTCGAGCACCAGGCGGTGCGCCAGCACCGGGCGGGCCAGCTCCTTGACGTCGTCGGGCACCACGTACTCCCGGCCGCCGGACGCCGCCCACACCTTGGCGCACCGCACCAGCGCCAGGCCCCCGCGCACCGACGCGCCCACCGCGGTACGGGGGTCCTCGCGGGTGGCCTCCAGCAGCCGCGCGACGTAGTCGAGCACCGCGGGGTCGGCATGCACGCCCTGGGCGAGCTCGCTCATCGCCACGACCTCGTCCGTGGTGACCACGGGGCGCAGGCCGACCGTGCGGTCCCGAGCCCCGGAGAGGATCTCCACCGAGGACGCACGGTCCGGGTACCCGAGCGACGTCTTCATGAGGAACCGGTCGAGCTGCGCCTCCGGCAGCCGGTACGTGCCCGCCTGCTCGATGGGGTTCTGGGTGGCGATCACCATGAACGGGCGGCCCACGGGGTGGCCCACACCGTCGACCGTGACGTTGCTCTCCTCCATCACCTCGAGGAGCGCCGCCTGCGTCTTGGGAGACGCCCGGTTGATCTCGTCGGCCAGCACCACGGACGCGAACACGGGGCCGGGGTGGAACTCGAACGTGCGCGTGCCCTGGTCCCAGATGGTGACACCCGTCACGTCGCTCGGGAGCAGGTCGGGCGTGAACTGGATCCGGTGGTGCGTGCCCAGCACGCTGGCGGCCAGCGCCTTGGCGAGCGACGTCTTGCCGGTGCCGGGAGCGTCCTCGAGCAGCAGGTGTCCCTCCGCGACCATGGCGACCAGCGCGAGCCGGACGGTGCGGTCGGTGCCCAGCAACGCGCGGCCGACGTTCGACACCAGCTGGTCGAACGTCTCCGCGAAGCGGGTGGCCTGCTGCGGGGTCATCGGTCTCCTTCGTCAGGGGCCGGCCGTGGGCACGGTCGGCTCGACGGGCTGGGACCACGCGCCCCAGCCCACCGCGTTGTGGGCGCGCACCCGCACGGCCACCGGGGTCCCGGGGGCCACCACCACGCCGGTGATGTCGGCGCTGGTGACGGCAGCCCCCAGGGTCTGGGTCCGCACGGTCGGGGGGTCGGTCCCGATCGTCAGCTCCCACTCGTAGTCGTCGACCGGACGACCGCCGTCCTGAGGCGCCTGCCACTGCAGGTGCAGCGCGGGATCGGTCAGCGGGTCCAGCACCCAGACCGCGGTGAGCGACCCGACCGTCGCGGGGGCGGACGGGGCCCCGGTGCTCGCGGAGCCCGAGGCCGTCACCCACGGCGCGTCGGCGGAGTTGCGCACCCGCACCTCGAGGGTGACCGGGCCACCGCCGTCGACGTGGTGGGTGGCCGGCATCGTGGCGAGCGACGTCCACACCCCGGGGCCGAGGGGATCCGTCAGCCGGTACTGCGCGTCGACGAGGGGCTGACCCCCGTCGCGGCCGACGGCGGCGGCGAGCGTCACCTCGTCGACCGCGCCGGGCGCCACCGCCACCACCGGGGTCTCGGGCCGGGTGATCACGGGCGCCGAGGTCACCTGCGCCCAGTCGCCCGCCAGACCCTTGGAGCTCAGCGCCCGCACCCGGAACGTCTGCGGCTGCCCGGCCGGCAGTCCGCCGACGCGCAGCCGCGGTTCGGACACCATGCCCTGGCCCTCGACCTCGTACCCGACGATCGTCGCCAGCGCGCTGCCCGCGTCGGTGGGGGCCACCCACCGCAGGTCCACCCAGCCGGCGTTGAACGGCGGGGCATCCACCGCCGTCGACGGTGTGGCCCGCAGCGACGTCGGGACGCCCGGGACGCTCCACACCTCGCCGGTCACCTCGCCCCAGACCGAGGCGCCCGCCTTGTTGACGGCCCGGACGCGGACCTCGTACGTGCGGCGCTCCGCGTCGGCGATCACGTAGGACGTCGCCTGCCCCACGTCCACGGGGTGGCCGCCGTCCACCGACACCTCGTAGCGCGCGACGCTGTCCCCGTTGGCCGACGTGCCCACCACCGCCGGCCACGTGACGTCGATCGCGTTGCCCGTCACCTGCCCCTGCCGGCGCGAGGCCTCGGGGACGGGCGCCGCGGGCAGCCCGGCGGGGACCTCGGACGCGCTCTCCGACCACGCCGACGGCTCGGGTGCCCGGTTCACCGCGCGCACGCGCACCGTGTAGCGCACGCCGTTGGTCAGGCCCACGAACGCGTGGGAGGTCGCGGTCTCGGTCGTCGTCACCGGGCCGTCCACGGCGCCGGTCAGCTCCACCGTGTAGCTGGTCACCGGCGAGCCGGTCACCGGGGGTGCGGTCCAGGCCGCGCTCAGGGCGCCGTCACCGAAGGTCAGCACCAGCCCGGTGGGGGCGTCCGGCACGGCGTCCGGCCGCGCCGGCGCGGATGGCGTGGAGGGCGCGGACCAGCCCACCGCGTTGTGCGCCTCGATGACGAACGTGTACTGCTGGTCGTTGGTCAGCCCGTCGACGGTGCACGTGGTGGCCGGGCAGACGGTGACGGCGCCGCCCGGCGTCCCCGTGACCCGGTAGGAGTCGACGGGCCGACCCCGGCTGTCGGGGGCGGTCCAGGACAGCACCACCTGACGGTCGCCGATCTGCTGGACCCGCGGCGGCACCGGGGCCTGCGGCACGCCGGACACCACGAGGGTGACCCGCCCCTCCACCTCGCGGTCGGGGTCGCCGGTGACGTCCCGCACGCGGTACCGCGCCGTCATCTCGCCGACGAAGTCGCCCGCCGGCCGCAGCAGCACCGACGCGCCGGACACGCTCGCCGTCCCGGCCCCGGGCGTCTCCACCGTGACGCCGACCAGCGACAGCGGCGCGTCGGGGAACGGGTTGTACGCACCCGCCAGGACGTCGGCCGACTGCTCGTGGCCCTGCACGCCGTCCTCGATCCGCAGGTCGGCCACCTTGGCGCGCTGCCGCGTCGAGGCCGTGACGGCGAGGTCCACCGAGGCCGTCATGGTGCCGGAGCGGCCATACCCGATGGCCAGGTCCAGCACGCCCGTGGTGCCCTTGGGGGTCGAGGCCGCTGCCGAGACGGAGAGCACCGAGCCGGCCAGCGGCGCGACGAACCCGCGCGGCACCGCCGAGGTCACCCGGACCGTGTAGTCGCCGGCCTGCGCCGGACGCCCGTCCGGCCCGGTGAGGAACGTGAACAGGTCGACGGTGACGGCCGCCTCGCCCGGTGCCACGCGGAGCTGCGAGGGCGTGAACGTCGGCGGGTGCTCGTCCACGGCGATCACCGTGATGGGCAGGGTGAGCAGCGCGGTACGCGCCAGCTCGTCGCCCGGCCCGGTCGCGTCCGTGACCGGCACCGTGATCGACGCCGGCCCGGAGTAGCCGTCGGCGGAGGTGAACTGCACCGTACGGGCGTCGCGCACCAGCGACGCGCCGTCGGACCGGGTGGCGCTGATGCCGGCCTCGTCGGCCACGCTCGGCGTGCGGCCCGGGGCCACCTGGACGTGCTCGTCGAGCGGGATCACCAGCTGCACCCCGGAGGCGACGCGGAGCTCGGGGGCGTTGCGACGCAGCATCGGCGGGAAGTTGCCCAGGGCCGGCACGGTGACGAACGCGTAGGCGGTGGCGGACGGCTCCCGCGTGTTGGTCAGCAGGTAGGGCAGCGTCTGCGCGTGGTCCGCGAGGACCACGACGACGGTCCCGTCGGGCGCGACGCCCGCCACCTGCGGGTCGACGTCCGGCATCGACACCGCCAGCTCGGACAGCGGACCGCTGGGGTTCTGCGCCACCGCCAGCACGTCGACGCTCACCGACGTCTTGCCGAACGTGTCCGCCGCGGGCACCACGACGTCACCGGCCACGGGCGGCAGCACCGGGGCGTCGACAGACACCGTGACGGTCAGCACGCCGGTGTCGCGGCCGCCGCGCGCGTTGGTCGCCGTGTACACGACGTGGACCACGCCCGGAGCGTCCGGTGCCACCACGCCGACCCGTCCCCGCTCGACGTCCGCACCGGCCTGCCCGCCGTCCGGGACCTCCAGCGCCGGGTCCAGCGTCAACGCGCCGCCCGCGGAGTCGACGTCGTTGGCCAGCACGCGCACCTCGACGCTCTGGCCGGGCCGCACCGTGACCGCGTCGTCGCGCGCCACCACGGTGGCCGCGCTCGTCGGGCGCGGCGCGATGCCGACGTGCACGGTCGCCACCGCGCGCTGACCGGTCCAGTCCTCGACGGCGTAGGTGAAGCTGTCGGTGCCGGCTTCGTCGCCGAACGCCTGGTAGGACAGCCAGCCGGGCCCCGCGGTGACCACGCCCTTGCCCGCCGCGCTGGCGAGGCCGAGCAGCGTCACGCCGTCGCCGTCCGCGTCGATGCCGACCAGCGGCACGTCGATCCGCACGGTGTCGCCCGCGAAGACGCGCGCGACGAGGTCGCGGGGTCGCGGCGGAGCCTTGGTGTCCTCGTCGGACGCGTGGACCCGCACGGTCAGGGTGGCGGCCGTGGTGTTGCCCGCGGGGTCGCGCACCGCGAACGTCGCCCGCACCGTCATCGGCGTCGCGGGCGCCTGGTAGCGCAGCACGTCGCCCGAGACGAAGAGCAGGCCCTGACCGGGGCCGAGCGGCTCCGGCAGCTCGCGGACCAGGACGAGGGGGTCGCCGTCGGGGTCGTATGCCGAGTCGAGCACCGGCACCGTCACCACGCCTCCGGTCCGCACCGTCGCCTCGGCGCCGTCCACCACGGGTGCCTGCGACCCGCCGCCGCCCGGCACGGGGACCACGACGATCTCCCCCGTCGCGCTCGCCGCGCCGTTCGAGACCGTGTACACCAGCGTCGCGGACGCGGCCAGCGTGCGGTCCGAGCTGATGCGCACCAGGTGGTGGTCCAGCACCGCGGCCTGCAGCCCCAGCCCCTCGGGCACGTCGACGGACTGCAGCACCAGCACGCCGCCGGACGGGTCCTCGTCGTTGGCCAACGGGTCCACCGTCACCTCGCCACCGGCGGGAAGCAGCGCCCGGTCGCGCGCCACCACGGGTGGCAGAGCCTGATCGGGCCACTCGCGCACGTCGACGCGCGCCAGCCCGGCCGCCTGCTGGGGCGGCGCGGTGACCAGGAACGGCACGTAGTAGGTGCCCGCGCGGGGCGCGGTGAACGTGAACGTGCCCGCCAGGAGGTCCGGGACCACGGTCGCGCCGACCACGTCGTCCACGCCGGCCAGCGCCACCGGCTCGTCGGACGCGGAACGGACGAAGTCGAGCGGCCGCACCGTCACCGGACGGTCCACGTAGGTGACGGCGAGCACGGGGTCGATGCGCGGCGGGACCGACCCGGTGGACCGGACGTCCACGACGAGCGTGCCCGTCGCGACGTCGACGCCGTCGCTCACCGAGAGCGCGACGCGCGCCTGGCCCAACGAGCCGCCGTCGGCCTGGAAGGTCACCTGCCCGTCCTGGCGCGCACGCACCGTGCCCGCGCCGGGGTCGGCCGTGGCCGCCACCAGCAGCAGGTCGTCGCCGTCCGGGTCGGTGAAGCTCGACAGCACGTCGGCCGTGACGCGGCCGCCGGCGTCGACGGTCACCGAGGGCACCCGCGTCTGCACGGGCGCCCCGTTCGCGCCCTCCACCGCGACGTGCAGCGTCAAGGTCGCGGTGGACGGCGCGGTGGTGCCGCGTCCGTCGCCGATCGTGTACGTGACGGCCGCGGTCCCCGCCGCTCCCGGCGCCACCGACACCTGGAGCGCGCGGCCGCCGTAGACCGGCGTCAGCACGCCGAAGCCGGGCGGCAGCCGGTCGAACTCCGTGATCGCGAGGATGCCGCAGTCGCCCGACGAGTCGTTGTCCAGCACGGGCAGCACGGTGGTGCGCCCCGCGCGCACCCCGAGCTCGTCGTCCCGCGCCTGCGGCGCGCCGCTGTCCTGACCGCACTCCGCGACCAGGTCCTGGGTCAGCGTGCCCTGCGCCTGCTGCGTGTCAGGCTGCTGCTGCGGCTCGGGCGCCACCTGCTCCCAGTCGGGCACGCGGACGTCGCTGTCCTGCTCCGGCAGCCACAGCCGCCCGGCCGCCGTGTCGTTGAGCACCACCATCGAGCGGTTGACGCGGAACACCAGGGTGCCCGGCGCGGCGGCGACCTGCGCCAGGTCCCGCCGCAGCTCGTCCTCCCCGCACCGCCGCAGATAGGACCCGGCGCCCGACGCCCAGGCGCCGTAGACGCACGACCCCACACGCACCGGTCGGGCGGGTGGCCCGCCGCCCGCGGGGTGCTCGACGACCTCGCCCCCGAGCAGCGGCACCTCGAGCAGCGCCGTGCGGCTGGCGACCAGCACCGTCGCGGCCTGCGGCCCGGGCTGCTGGAGCACCAGTCCCTCACCCTGCAGGTCCACCGTCCCGTGCCGCGTGCGCAGCCGGGACCCCGTGAGGACCACCGGCTCGTCGCCGACGGCGGTCAGCTGCTCCACCGCGCCGGGTCCCACGCTGCCGGCGGGTGCGGCGACGCCCGGGGCCACGCGCGTCACGGCGCCGTCGGCCGGGGACACGGCGAGCGCGGCGCCCGTCGCCGCAACCACGACAGCGCCGCCTGGGCCCGCCTGCGCATCGGGCTCGGTGCCTGGACCCAGCTCGCCGAGCGCCGCCAGGGGACGCACCCACACCCGCCCGTCGGCGTCGGCGAGCGCGACGGTGCCGCCGCCCAGCGAGACGGTGACGCCGGAGACGGCGACCTCGGTCACCGCGGCGACGGTGACCGGGTCCACCAGGGCCAGGGAGGCGGGCGAGGTCAGCAGCACGTCCCCGCGGTCCTGGAGCACGTCGAAGCGGGCGGCCTGCGCGGCCAGCCCCGCGTTGAGCTCCTCGACGGGCACGTTGTAGCGGCCGAGCATCCCGCGGTCGGTGGACGTCACCCAGACGGCGCCGTCGTCCAGGTCCAGCTGTGCCAAGGGGAAGCCCCGGTCGAGGACCGCCAGCGTCACGACGAGTGCCGGCACCGCCACCGCGGCCGTGACGCTCGTCGTGCGGCCGGACGGCCTCATCCGGCACACCCGCGGGCGGGCTGCGCGGAGACCCGGCCGTCGGCACGCACCAGGAGCACCTGCACGCAGACCGCACCCGGCGCGTCCCGGACGGTCGCGGTCGGCCCGCCCGCCGCGGCGAGCGCGTCCTCACCGGTGGCGGTGACGACTCCCCACCGGTAGGTGTCGCCGTCCTCCGGCGCGGGGTTGGTCCAGGTGAACCGCACGGACCCGTCCGGGCCGCGGGCCCCTGCCAGATCCCGGACCGCCGGCACGGCGGCGGCCGGGGGCGCCGTCGCCTCGCCGAACCCGTCCGGGTCCGCGGGCGCCGGGGTCGCGCCGTGCAGCCACGCCACCACCAGCCCGGCGACGGCGACCACCACCACCGCGGCGGCCGCCACCTGCCCCGCCCCCGCCCTTCTCGGACCGGGGGCCGGCGAGTCGGCGGAGCGACCGTCGGCGGGAGAGCGAGCGTCGGCTGGGCCGGCGCTGGCCGGCGGCACGACGAGCGGGGGGCGCGGGCGCGTCGCGTCGCCGGCGGACCCCGCGAGGGTGCCCGCGCGCGGCGCGCCCTCGCCCGGCAGGTCCAACGTGGTCACCGGCAGCGCGAGCTCCGACTCGACCCGCTGGAGCGCGCGGCCCAGCTCGAGGGCCGAGGCGTAGCGGTCGGCGGGACGCTTGGCCATCGCGCGGGCGAGCACGCGCGAGAGCCCCGCCGGCACGTCGGCACGGCCCACTGCGGGCAGCGGGTCACGCTCGATCCGCATCACCAGGTCGGCGGCGCCGTTGGCGCCGCCCGGCACCTCGAAGGGCGACCGCCCCGCCAGCGCCGAGTACAGGGTGGCGCCCAGGCAGTACACGTCGGAGCGCTCGTCGGAGGACGGGGGCGTCGCGAGCATCTCGGGCGGCGCCCACGGCACGGACAGGCCGGCGGCACCCTGCTGCCCCACCGTCGCGGCGATCCCGAAGTCGGTGAGCGCGGGCCACCCGAAGTCGGTGGTCAGCACGTTCGCCGGCTTGATGTCCCGGTGCAGCACCCCGTGGCCGTGCGCGGTCTGCACGGCGGACGCCAGGCGCACCCCGATGCGCAGCACCTCCGCGACGCCCATCCGCTCCACGCGGTACCGCTCGCCCAGGCCGGGCTGCGAGCAGTGCTCCATCACCAGGTACGGCCGCCCGTCCGCCGCCACCGAGGCGTGGTGCACCGTGACGATCGACGGGTGGTGCGACAGCTGCGCCATGAGGTTCGCCTCGTCGGTGAACCGCCGGCGCACCTCGTCGTCCAGGCCCTGGGCCGCCAGCACCTTGACGGCGACCAACCGGCTCGGCAGGTGCTGGCGGTAGAGGTACACGTCGGCCGAGCCGCCGGCGCCGAGCACGCGCACGTAGTCGAAGCCCGGGATCCGGGGCGGGGCCGAGGCCTGTCGGGGTGACCCGGTGCTCATGGCGCCGCCGTCACTCGCTCTCCAGCCGGAAGGTGGCGCCGTCGCCCAGGTCCACCACGTCGCCAGGGACCACCACCGTCGGCTCGCCCGGGTGCAGCCGCCGCGGGGCGACCCCGGGCCGCATCACGCGCACGCCGTTGAGCGAGGTCAGGTCCGTCACCAGCACCTGCTCGTCCTCCTGGCGCACCTCGGCGTGCGTGCGCGAGACGTCCTGCGTCGGGCTCGGCACGGTGACCAGGCGCGGCAGGTCGGCGTTGCTGACGCGGCCCACCTGCGGTGCGCGGCCGATGAGCACGGTGCGGTCGAGCGGCACGACGAGTCCGGTGGACAGCACGATGCGCGCGACGGGCGCCGGCTGACGGGCCGGTGCGGGAACGTCCGGCGCCGCGGGCCGCGGCCCCAGCCGCGCCAGGTCCCCGCGCACCATCGTCAGGCCCTCGAGCTCGTCGAACGAGGCTCCGGGCTCGTCGTCCGGCACCCGGTCCCACGGCTCTGCCGTGACGCGCAGGGCCGCGGCCAGCACCACGCCGGCGACGAGCGGCAGCGGCGCCGCGGACCCGGCCGCGTCGCCCGTGGGGGCCCGGAGCGTGACGGCCGGTACGTCGTGACCGGTCACCTCGGTCCACGGTGCGTCCGGCTCGGCGCGCAGCTCGCGCACACCCGACGACTCGCCCACCGACACCTCGGCACCGCCGCGCAGCGCGGCGTGCAGCAGGCCCGTGCGCGTCAGGGTCACCAGCGCGAACGCGGGGAGCTCTGCCTCCTCCCCCAGCGCGACGAGCGCGTCATGGACACCTCCGCCGGTCGCGGCGACGTCCCACAGGGCGGCGACCTGCGAGCGCGGCGCCCCGGGCCCGACGAGGGCGGTCAGCCGGCCGCAGACCAGCCCGGTCCACGTCCCCGGCACGTAGCTCGCGGCGTTCACGGCGTCCCCGCCCGCGGTGCGGTGACCGCGAGGTCGTGCGACAACCCGGCCCCGGCCGCGACGGGCGCGACGTCCACCACCACCGCGGTGACGTTGTCGCGCGCACCGCGCCCCACGGCCTCGGCGACCAGCACGTCGGCCACCTCGCGCGGGTCCGGCAGTGCGCCGAGCAGACCTGCGAGCTCGTCGTCCGCCAGCTCGCGCGTTAGGCCGTCGGTGCACACCAGCAGGCGGTCACGGGACCCGGCGGGCAGCAGCCAGTAGTCCGGCTCGGGAGGTTCGCCCGTCCCGAGCGCCCGCGTCAGCACGTGGCGCTCCCGGTGCCGGTCCACCTGGTCGGCGTCGATCAGCCCGGCGTCCGCCAGCTCCTGCGCCACCGAGTGGTCGACGCTCACCTGCTCCAGCCCGCCGTCGGCGTAGCGGTAGACGCGGGAGTCGCCGACGTTGAACACCAGCCAGTACGCCTCGCCGCCCACCTGCGTCACCGCGGCCCCGGCGATCGTCGTGCCGCCCTGGCGGCCGCCGGTGAACTCGTCGCGCACCCGCTGCGACGCCCGGGCGAAGCACGCGTGGATGTCGTCGGCCGCCACCGCCGGCAGCCCGGCGAGCCGCGCGAACTCCTCGACGACGATGCGGCTGGCCAGGTCTCCGGCGTCGTAGCCGCCCATCCCGTCCGCGACGAGGAACACGGGCGGGAACGCCAGCAGCGCGTCCTCGTTGACGTCGCGCACGCCGCGGTCGGTCGCCGACCCCCACGACGTGCGCACGTGACCTCCCTCGTCGACCGCCCCGGTTCCCTCATCGGCCCGCGGGGGCCGCGACCTGAGGGGCAGCATCGAGCGCTCCGGCGTCAGATGCCCAGCTGGAACACCCCCCAGTACGCGAGCACCACGAGCAGCGTCACCGTACCGAGTGCCGAGGCCCAGGTGCCCACCAGCCGCGCGGCGCCCGGCGCGACGCGGCGCCCGGACGCGCGCACGTCGAGCATGCGCCGGCCCAGCAGCGCGCCGGCGACCACCACCCACAGGCCCAGCACGCGCACGACGAGCCACCCGCCCTGCACGATGAGCGCGTTGTGCTGGTAGTCCATGGCGATCCGCGCGATCGCCAGCAGGTACCAGACGAGCGCCCCCGACGTCGCGAGCGCCCCGAGCCCCACGCCCGCCAGCCGCCACGCGATCCCGGGCGCCCACCGGGGGCCCCGCACCACCGGCAGGTCGGGATGGCGCTGTCCCCGCCGTCGCACCCGGGCGGCGCGCCACGCGCGGTCGGCCGACGCCAGCACCCACGGCACCAGCACCAGGGCGGCGCCCGTGACGACGATCGTCAGCATCAGCCGTCCGGAGGCCAGCCACCGCGGCTGCGGCACGGGTGCGGCGAGGAACAGCTGGCTCGGCTCGGCGCCCGCCACCTGGGGTCCGGCGCCGGCCGTCTTCGGCAGGCCGAGCACCCACCCCGCGAGGTCGTCGACGAAACGGGGCGACACCGCCTTGTCCACCTTCAGGCCGTGGTCCGCGTCCGCGTAGTACCGCACCGTGATGCCGCGGCTGGGCGTGGTGCGCAGGACCAGCTGGGCTCCCTGGTCCACCGGCATCGAGGCGTCCGCGGTGCCGTAGGCGACGAACATCGGTTGGTGGACCTGTGCCAGGAACGGCCGCACGTCGAAGTCGACGTACTCGAACCCTTCGGACGGGCTCATGCCGGCGGCGCGGGGGATCGCCCGGAACACCCCGCCCGGCACCCCGGTGTTCCGCAGGTAGTTGTCCATCGCGAACGCGGCCTGCTGCCGCGGTGGCACCACCGGGTCGGAGATGAGCGCGAGGAAGGCGAGCGACGGGTCCGCGGCCGCCATCACCGGGGCGATCCAGCCGCCCTCGCTCTCCGCGTAGACGCCGACGTGGTCGGGGTCCACGCGCGGCCGGTCGCGCAGCACCGCGACGGACCTCGCGTAGTCCTGCGCCATCGCCACGTAGTCGCGGTGCTGCATCGAGTACGTGTCGAGCCGCTTGTCCGGCACCAGCGTCGCGATGCCCGCCTCGGCCAGGCGTTGCGCCTGGACCACGAACGCGTCGACGAACTTGCCCGTCCCCGCGCCGTGCACGAAGACGACGCCCGGCACCCTGCCCGGCGCGTCGAGCGGCTCGACCAGCCGCGCCTGGACGTCCACGTCCGGCGCGAGGTGGATGGTCAGCACGGTGCTCACCGTCCGGTAGTGGTGCAGCTGGGGCGCGCCGGCCACCGCCGTGCTCGGGCTGGTCACCTCGATGGGATCCGTCAGCGGCTGCGGGTCCCAGCGCGGCCCCAGCGAGGCGCCGAGGACGGCGAGCAGGAGCATGCCGAGGACGCTGGACGCGAGGACGCCGTACGCCCGGCGGATGCCGTGCGGAAGACCCGTCGCCGGGTCCGCGCCGCGGCGCAGCCCCACCCGCGCCAGGTCCCGCGTCGACGTCGCCATCAGAATCCCAGGCGCCCCAGCTGCTTGGGGTCGCGCTGCCAGTCCTTGGCGACCTTGACGTGCAGGTCGAGGAACACGCGGGCGCCCAGCAGCGCCTCGATCTCGCGGCGAGCCCGGGTGCCGACGTCCCGCAGCCGGGCGCCGCCCTTGCCGATGACGATCGCCTTCTGGGAGTCGCGCTCGACGAACAGCGCGACGCGCACGTCGAGCATCGGGATCTCCCCGCGGTCGTTGGTGCCGCGCGGCACGATCTCGTCCACCACCACCGCCAGCGAGTGCGGCAGCTCGTCGCGGACGCCCTCCAGGGCGGCCTCGCGCACCAGCTCCGCCACCATCACCGACTCGGGCTCGTCCGTCAGCTCGCCCTCGGGGTACAGCGCGGGGCCTTCCGGCAGGTGCGACACCAGCACGTCGGCCAGCTCCCCCACCTGGTAGCCGGAGCGGGCCGAGACCGGCACCACGTCGACCCACGGGCCGAGCGCGTCGACCGCGAGGAGGTGCTCGGCGAGCCGCGCCTTGCCCACCAGGTCGGCCTTCGTCGCGATCGCGACCACCGGACGCGGCCGGCGCCCTCCCGCAAGCGCAATCAGCTCGGCGGCGATGAACCGGTCCCCGGGCCCGACCTGCTGGTCGGCCGGCAGGCAGAAGCCGATGACGTCCACCTCGGTCAGCGTGCCCTTGACCAGGTCGTTGAGCCGCTCGCCCAGGAGCGTGCGAGGCCGGTGCAGGCCCGGCGTGTCGACGAGGACCAGCTGCGCGTCCGCGCGGTGCACGATCCCGCGGATGGTGTGCCGCGTGGTCTGCGGCCGCCCCGACGTGATGGCGACCTTCTGGCCCACCAGGGCGTTGGTCAGGGTGGACTTCCCGGCGTTCGGTCGCCCGACGAGGCACGCGAAGCCGGATCGGAAGCTCATGGCCGCCATGCTCGCACCGTCCGGTGTCATTCCCGTGCGCCCGGGGACGAGTCCACCCGGTTGACGAGCACCGTGGCGAGCCGCCGACGGCGCCCCTCCACCCGGTCGGCCACCAGGTGGAGGCCGTGGATGTCGCCCGACGAGCCCGGGAGCGGCACGCGCCCCAAAGCCTTGGCCAGCAGCCCGCCCGCGGAGTCGACGTCCTCGTCCTCCACCTCCAGGTCGAACAGCTCGCCCAGCTCGTCGCGCCCCAGGCGCGCCGGGACCCGGTACACCCCGCCGCCCAGGTCCTCGATCCCCGGTGCCTCCGGGTCGTGCTCGTCGGTCAGCTCCCCGACGATCTCCTCCAGCGCGTCCTCGATGGTCACCAGCCCGGCGATGCCGCCGTACTCGTCGACCACGATCGCCATGTGGCTGGACCCGTCCCGCAGCTCGCGCAGCAGCTCGTCGACCGGCTTGGACTCCGGGACGAACACCGCCGGGCGCGCCAAGGAGTGCGCAGGCGCGTCCCACGGGTCGTCCTGCTCCCTGCCGGGCGCCAGGCGCCGCACGACGTCCTTGAGGTACACCACGCCGCGGATGTCCTCCACCGAGTCCCCCACCACCGGGAGACGGCTGAACCCGGACCGCAGCAGCAGGTTGAGCACCTTGCCCAGCGGGGTGTCCTGGCCCGTGACCACCATGTCCGTGCGCGGCACCATCACCTCCCGCGTCAGCGTCTCGCCCAGCTCGAAGACCGACCGGAACATCTCGCGCTCCTCGTCCTCGATCGCCTGCGACTCGCTGACCCGCTGCACCATCTCCCGCAGCTCGTCCTCGTCCTGCTCCGGCGTGCTGGCGGCGGCCGAGCTGCGGCCGATCCGACCGGCCACCGCCCACGCGCCCGCCAGCAGGCGCGAGAGCACGGTGAGCGTGCGCACCGGATGGCGCCGGCCGATGCTGCGCGGGCTGACCCGCACCAAGAGGAACGCGAGCGCCGCGCACCCGGCGAACGCCACCAGCAGCACCGCCCACCACGCCCACGCCGTGCCGGCGACGGCCAGCGTCAGGCACACCGTCGCCAGCATCTCCGAGACCAGCCGCACGAACGCGGCCGACGACGCCACCGTGCCGCTGTGCTCGACGAGCTGCGCGATGCGCGCCGCGGCGGCGTGCCGCTGCGCGACCAGCTCGGTCGCCTGCCCGCGCGTGACCCGCTGCACGGCGACCTCGCCGGCGGACAGCAACGCGGCCAGGACGATCCCCACGACCGTCAGGGCGACGAGGAGGGCGACCGGCGCGCTCATCGCCCGGAGAGGAACGTCAGCAGCAGCGTGCGCTGCAGCGCGAACATCTCCTTCTCCTCGTCGGGCTCGGCGTGGTCGTAGCCGAGCAGGTGCAGGATGCCGTGCACTGTGAGCAGCAGCAGCTCCTCGGCGGTGGAGTGGCCCGCCACGCGCGCCTGCTGCGCCGCCACCTGCGGGCACAACACCACGTCGCCGAGCAGGCCCGCCGGGGCGGGGTCGTCGTCGCGGCCGGGCCGCAGCTCGTCCATGGGGAAGCTCAGCACGTCGGTGGGACCCGGCTCGTCCATCCACCGCACGTGCAGGTCCGTCATCACGTCCGTGTCGACGAGCAGCACCGACAGGTCGGTCTGCGGGTGCAGGTGCATCTCGTCGAGCACGTAGCGGGCGAGGGCGGCCACCTCCGCCTCGTCGACCTCGACGCCGGACTCGTTGTTGACCTCGATGCTCAACTCTCGGCCTTCCCTGCGTTCCGCTCCCGGCGGGTGCCGCCTGCGGCGTCCCCCCACCGTCCGCTGCACTCCGGACGCGACCTCGGGCTCACTGCCGCCGCCCGTTGTCCTCGTCGTACCGCGCGTACGCGTCGATGATGTCGCCCACCAGGCGGTGGCGGACCACGTCCGACGAGGTCAGCCGGCAGAACGCGACGTCCTCCACCCCGCCGAGGATGCCCTCGACCACCCGCAGGCCGCTGGTGACCCCGCCGGGCAGGTCCACCTGCGTCACGTCGCCGGTCACCACCACCTTGGAGCCGAAACCCAGCCGCGTCAGGAACATCTTCATCTGCTCGCTCGACGTGTTCTGCGCCTCGTCGAGGATGATGAACGAGTCGTTCAGCGTGCGGCCGCGCATGTACGCCAGGGGGGCCACCTCGACCGTGCCCGCCTCGAGCAGCCGCGGGATCGACTCGGGATCCACCATGTCGTGCAGCGCGTCGTACAGGGGGCGCAGGTACGGGTCGATCTTCTCGGCGAGCGTGCCGGGCAGGAAACCGAGGCGCTCGCCCGCCTCGACCGCGGGACGCGTCAGCACGATGCGGTTCACACGCCGCAGCTGAAGTGCCTGCACCGCCTTGGCCATCGCCAGGTAGGTCTTGCCGGTGCCCGCCGGCCCGATGCCGAACGTCACCGTGTGCGCATCGATCGCGTCGACGTAGTCCTTCTGGCCCGCGGTCTTCGGCCGGATGGTCCGGCCCCGGCTGGACAGGATGTTGAACGTCAGCACGTCCGCCGGGCGCACGTTCGTCGACTCGCGCAGCATGGCGAGCGTGCGTGTCACCACGTCGGGCGACAGCGCGGTGCCGGCGGCGGCGGTCTCGACGAGCTCGTCGACCAGGCGGGCCACCAGCGCCACGTCGCCGGCGGGGCCGGCCAGGCGCACCTGGTTGCCCCGCACGTGCACGTCGACCGTCGGGAAACCGGACTCGATGGCGCGCAGCGTCTCGTCGCGCAGACCGAGCAGCTCGACCATCGAGACCTCGGCCGGGACGGTGATCCGGTGCTCGACGCGGGCCGGCGCAGCGGGGTTCCGCTCGGGCGAGGAGGTGCCGCGGCGCGGCAGGCGGGGGACTGGTGTGGACTGGGCCATGGGGTCGGCTGGCGCCTGGCACTCCTTCGATCGGCGGCCAGCACATCGTACCCGGGGCCCGCCGACAAGCCCGGTGACCTGTGGGCCCTTCGTCCTGACGCTGTATCGTCGGCCCCGCGACAGACTGAGCCGCCAAGAGCCGGGCGACGCTGCACGGCTGGGAAAAAACAGTGCGCGGAGGTGCCAACCGTGGCCAAGTACGTCCAGGACTTCGAAGAGGGCGACAAGGATCAGAAGGACCTGCTGGGGGGCAAGGGTGCCAACCTTGCCGAGATGGCCCGGCTCGGTCTTCCCGTCCCCTTCGGCTTCACCATCACGACCGAGGCATGCCGGTACTACATGCACCACGGCGCCAACGCCGCGGAGCTCGACGGCCAGGTGACCGACGCCCTCGCGCGCCTGGAGGCCAAGGCGGGCCGCACGCTCGGCAACCCGAGCGAGCCGCTGCTGGTCTCGGTGCGCTCGGGCGCGAAGTTCTCCATGCCCGGGATGATGGAGACGGTGCTCAACGTCGGCCTCAACGACCGGTCGGTCGTCGGCCTGGCCGCGTACAGCGGCAACGAGCGGTTCGCGTGGGACTCCTACCGCCGCCTGATCCAGATGTTCGGCCGCACCGTGATGGGCATCGACGCCGAGCTGTTCTCCGAGGCGCTGGACAAGGCGAAGGCCGTCAAGGGCGTCACCAACGACGTCGACCTCGACGCGAACGACCTCAAGGACCTGGTCGCCACGTTCAAGGGCATCGTCACGCGGGAGACCGGCCGCGACTTCCCGCAGGAGCCGCGCGAGCAGCTCGACCTGGCGATCGTCGCCGTGTTCGGCTCGTGGAACACCGAGCGCGCCCGGCTGTACCGCCGCCGCGAGCGCATCTCCGACGAGCTCGGCACCGCCGTCAACGTGGTCCAGATGGTCTTCGGCAACCTCGGCGCGGACTCCGGCACGGGCGTGGCGTTCACGCGCGACCCGGGCAGCGGCAAGATCGGCGACTACGGCGACTACCTGAGCAACGCCCAGGGCGAGGACGTCGTCGCCGGCATCCGCAACACCATGTCGCTGAGCGAGCTCGCCGACCTGGACAAGGACGCCTACACCGAGCTGCGCGCGGTGATGGCCCAGCTCGAGGCGCACTACAAGGACCTGTGCGACATCGAGTTCACCATCGAGAAGGGCAAGCTCTGGATGTTGCAGACGCGGGTGGGCAAGCGCACCGCGCCCGCCGCGTTCCGCATCGCCACACAGCTGGTCGACGAGGGCGTCATCGACATGAACGAGGCGCTCTCCCGCGTCTCGGGCGCCCAGCTGACCTCGCTGCTCTTCCCGCAGTTCGCCCCCGGCTCCTCCACCACCCTCCTCACCAAGGCGATGGCGGCCTCGCCGGGCGCCGCGGTGGGCCAGGCCGTGTTCGACTCCCCGACGGCCGTCGAGTGGGCCGCCGCCGGCAAGAAGGTCATCCTCGTCCGGCGCGAGACCAACCCCGACGACCTCGGCGGCATGATCGCCTCCGAGGGCATCCTCACCGCGCGCGGCGGCAAGACGTCGCACGCCGCGGTGGTGGCACGCGGCATGGGCACCACGGCCGTCGTCGGCGCCGACGCGCTGCACGTCGACCCGGTGGCCCGGCAGTTCACGGTCGGCTCGACCGTGGTCCGCGAGGGTGACGTCATCGCGATCGACGGCACCACCGGCGAGGTGTTCCTCGGCGATGTGCCGGTGGTCCCGTCGCCCGTGACCACCTACCTGGAGCACGGCCTCGACGCCGCGCTCGCGCAGGCGACCGACGTGGACACCGCCGAGCTGGTCCAGGCCGTGGACCGGGTCATGGCCCACGCCGACGCCAGCCGCCGGCTCAAGGTCCGCGCCAACGCCGACACGGCGGAGGACGCTGCCCGAGCCCGGAGCCTCGGCGCCCAGGGCATCGGCCTGTGCCGCACGGAGCACATGTTCCTCGGCGACCGCCGCGTGCTCGTCGAGCGTGTGGTGCTCGCCCGCGACGACGAGGAGCGCCGGGCCGCGTTCGACGCGCTGCTGCCGCTGCAGACGCAGGACTTCGTCGACATCTTCCGCGAGATGGACGGCCTGGCCGCGACCATCCGCCTCATCGACCCGCCGCTGCACGAGTTCCTGCCCGACCTGACCAAGCTGTCGGTCAAGGTGGCGGTCGCCAAGGCGACCGGTGCGGTCGACCCGCACGACGAGGAGCTCCTCGCGGCGGTCGAGCGGATGCACGAGGCGAACCCGATGCTCGGCCTGCGCGGCGTGCGTCTGGGGATCGCGATCCCGGGGCTGTTCCAGCTCCAGATCCAGGCGATCGCGGAGGCCTATGCGGCCCGCAAGACCGCCGGCGGCGACCCGCGGCCGGAGATCATGGTCCCGCTGATCGGCTCGGTCCAGGAGCTGCGCATCGTCAAGGACGAGGCGCTGCGCATCATGGCCGAGGTCGGCGCCAAGCACGGCATCGCGATCGACCTGCCGATCGGCTGCATGATCGAGCTGCCGCGTGCGGCACTCACGGCGGGCACCATCGCCGAGGAGGCGGAGTTCTTCTCCTTCGGCACCAACGACCTGACGCAGACGACGTGGGGCTTCTCCCGCGACGACGTCGAGGGCGCGTTCTTCTCGCAGTACATGGAGGCCGGGATCTTCTCGGTGTCGCCGTTCGAGACGGTCGACGCCCAGGGCGTCGGTCGCCTCGTCAAGATCGCGGCGACGGAGGGCCGGGCGGCGCGCGCCGACCTGCACCTCGGCGTCTGCGGCGAGCACGGTGGCGACCCCGAGTCGATCCACTTCTTCCACGGCGTCGGGCTCGACTACGTGTCCTGCTCGCCGTTCCGCGTGCCGGTCGCCCGGCTCGAGGCGGGTCGCGCCGCGGTCGTCACCGCCGGCAGCGACTCCCGCTGAGTCACCGCGGGTGGTCGGGTCAGGGCTGGACCCGGCCGCCCGCGGCCTCACCGGCAACGCGAAGGGGCCCTCGCACCACGGCGGTGCGGGGGCTCCTTCGTCGTGCCCGTTCGACCGAGGTCCCGGTCGAACCACGTGGCCGCCGCACGACGAGCGGCGTCGGCCCCTCAGGACCAGCGGCGCAGGCGGTCGGACAGCAGGGCGAGGGCCACCGGCCCCGCCGTCGAGGTGCGCAGCACCAGCGGCCCCAGACGCACCGGCACGGCCCCGGCAGCGGTCAGCGCGCCGAGCTCGGAGGGCGAGATCCCGCCCTCTGGCCCGACGACGACGAGCACCTGCGCGCACGCACCCGGCCGGGGCAGCGCCACGGCGTCGAGCGGGCCGGCGGCCTCCTCGTGGAGCACCAGTGCGGCGCCGCCCCCCGCCACCACCTCCCGGACCCGGCGTGCGAGCGCAGCGGTGTCGTCGGCAGGCTCCACCTGCGGTACCCGCGCGCGGCGCGACTGCTTGGTCGCGGCGCGCACCGTGCCGAGCCAGCGGGCCCGGCTCTTCGCGGCCCGTTCGCCGCGCCACACCACCACCGACCGCTCGGCCTGCCAGGGGATCACCACGTCGACCCCGAGCTCCGTCGCGGCCTCGATCGCCAGCTCGTCGCGGTCGCCCTTGGCCAGCGCCTGGGCCAGCACCAGCGCGGGCGCCGGCGGCGGCTCGCGGCGCACCTCCTCGACGTCCAGCAGAACGCCCTCGGCGCTCACCGCCGCGACGCGGCTGCACACCCGCACGCCGGTGCCGTCCACCACGTCCACCCGCTCCCCCGGGCCGCGGCGCTGCACCACGCCCGCGTGCCGGCCCTCCGAACCGTCGAGCAGGAAGCGGGTGCCGGCGACGACGTCGAGCGTCCCGGGCTCCGCGAGGAAGACCGGCGCGCTCACCGGCCGGAGAGCTTGTCGCGCAGCCGCGCGAACACGCCGGGGTTGGCCGCGGCCAGCCGCGCTTCCGGACGCTCCTCGCCGCGCAGCGCCGCCAACCGGCGCAGCAGCTCGGCCTGCTCCTCGTCCATCGCGGTGGGCACCTGGACGTCGACGTGCACGTGCAGGTCGCCGCGGCCCGAGCCCGACAGGTGCCCCACACCCAGGCCCGGGAGCACCACCACCTGCTCCGGCTGCGTGCCGGGGCGCAGGTCCACCTCCTGCGGTCCGTCGAGCGTGTCGAGCGTCAGCACCGTGCCGAGAGCGGCGGCCGTCATCGGCACCTCGAGCGTGGCGTGCAGGTCGTCACCGCGACGGAGGAACACCTCGTGCTTGCGCTCCCGGATCTCCAGGTACAGGTCGCCGGCCGGGCCGCCGGCCGGGCCGACCTCGCCCTGCGCGGTCAGCTTGATCCGGGTGCCGGTGTCGACGCCGGCCGGCACGTCCACCCCGATGGTGCGCCGCGTGCGGACACGGCCCTCGCCGGCGCAGTCGACGCACGGGTCGGGGATCACCGTGCCGAAGCCGTGGCAGGCGGCGCACGGCTGGCTCGTCATCACCTGACCGAGGAACGAGCGGGCAACCCGCTGCACGGTGCCGCGGCCGCCGCACACCGCGCAGGTCTGCGGCGACGTGCCCGGGCGACAGCAGGTGCCCGCGCACGTGGGGCAGACGACGGCCGTGTCGACCGTCACGTCCCGGTGGGCGCCGAACGCCGCCTCGGCCAGCTCGATGTCGAGCCGTACCAGCGCGTCCTGACCTCGTCGGGCCCGGGGCATGGGGCCGCGCTGGCTCGCGGCGCCGGTGGCTGCCCCGAAGAACGTCTCGAAGATGTCCTGGAAGCCGAACCCGCCGCCGAAGCCACCGCCCGGCGCCGACGGGTCGCCGCCCAGGTCGTAGGCGCGGCGCTTGTCCGGGTTGCCCAGCACGTCGTACGCCCGCGAGACGTCCTTGAACCGCTCCTCCGAGGACGGGTCGTTGCCCGCGACGTCCGGGTGCAGCTCGCGCGCCAGCCTGCGGTAGGCCTTCTTGATCTGCTCCGGCGTCGCGTCCCGCGCCACACCGAGGATCTCGTAGTAGTCCGCCATGCTCTCTTCCTCGACCCCGACTGGTGCCAGCCGGCCGTCAACCAGCCAAGATCCGCGTCAGGTACCGGGCGACGGCACGCACCGCGGCCATCGTCCCCGGGTAGTCCATGCGCAGCGGGCCCAGGGCGCCCACGCGCGCCACGCCCGCTCCGTCCCCACCGTACGGGCTGGTGACGATGCTCGCCTCGACCAACCCCTCGTGCTGCGTCTCGCGCCCGATGCGGACCACGACGGCCGCCTGGTCCTCCGCCATCTCCGAGAGCAGGCGCAGCAGCACCACCTGCTCCTCGAGCGCCTCGAGCACCGGGCCGATGCTCCGTGTGAAGTCGGCCTCGGCGGTGCGGGCCAGGTTCGCGGTGCCGGCGACGACGACACGCTCCTCGCGCTCCTGGTCGAGCGTCTCCTCAACCACCTCCACCACGGCATGGACCAGCGGCGCCACTGCACGGGGGAACTCGTCCACCAGCCCGGTCAGCGCGCCGCCGAGCTCGGCGAGCCGGCGACCGGCGGCCGCGACGTTGAGCCGCATCCGCAGCTCCCCCACCGTCGCCTCGTCGACGTCACCGGCCAGCTCGAGCGTGCGCTGCTCCACGCGGCCGGTGGTGGTGATGATCACCACCAGCAGGTGGCGCGCCCCCACCGGCACCAGCTCGACGTGCCGCAGCGCGGAGCGGCGCAGCGACGGGTACTGCACCACCGCCACCTGCTGCGTCAGCTGCGCCAGCAGGCGCACGGCGCGGTCGATCACGTCGTCGAGGTCGACGGCGTCCTCGAGCAGCGTGGAGATGGCGCGGCGCTCCGCGAACGACAGCGGCTTGACCTCCGCCAGGCGGTCGACGAACTGCCGGTAGCCCTTGTCGGTGGGCACCCGCCCGGCCGAGGTGTGCGGCTGGACGATGTAGCCGGCCTCCTCGAGGGCGGCCATGTCGTTGCGGATGGTGGCGGGCGAGACGCCGAGCCGGTGGCGCTCCGTCAGGGCGCGCGAGCCCACGGGCTCGCGCGTGGCGACGTAGTCCTCGACGATGGCGCGCAGCACGTCGAGCCGTCGGTCCTCGCTGGTCATCGTCTCCTCCCGCCCCGGTAGCACTCGGACGCCTGGAGTGCCAATCCTACGACTCGCATGCCCGCGCTCCCGGGAGGCGTCGGCCCGGCGCCGTAGGGTCCCACCGATGACCAGCAGCGACCGCTACCGCGCCGACGTGCTGTCGGGGTCGTCCGACCACCACCGCCGCAGGCCGACGTCCCGCCCCCTGCCCGCCGAGACCGGGCTGGTGGTCGAGGACGTCACCACCGGCTGGGTGGGCGCCGTGGTGCACGTCGAGAAGTCCGGCGGCCAGCACGTCGTGGTGCTCGAGGACCGGCACGGCCGGACGCGAACCTTCCCGCTCGGCCCGGGGTTCTGGGTGGACGGCGAGCCCGTGGTGCTCACCGCACCCCAGCCGGCCCCGCGGCCCGCGGGGCCGGCGCGCACCGCGTCGGGCTCGCGCGCCGTCGCCGGCGTGGCGGCCCGGGTGGCGCGTGGCAGCCGCATCTGGGTCGAGGGCAAGCACGACGCCGAGCTGGTGGAGAAGGTCTGGGGCGACGACCTGCGCATCGAGGGCGTCGTGGTGGAGCCGCTCGACGGCGCCGACCACTTGGTGGACGCGGTGCGCGCGTTCGGGCCCACGGCCGAGCGCCGCCTCGGCGTGCTCGTCGACCACCTGGTGCCCGGCAGCAAGGAGCGCCGCATCGCGGACGAGGCGGTGAGGGCCGCGCCGCGCGGCACGGTGCTGGTGCTGGGCCATCCCTACGTGGACGTGTGGCAGGCCGTGCGGCCGGAGCGTCTGGGGCTGACCAGCTGGCCGGTCGTCGAGCGCGGCACGGAGTGGAAGCTGGGCGTGCTGCGCGCGCTGGGCTGGCCCGCGGACGACGAGGCGGCGGTACGCCGCGCGTGGGCCCGCATCCTCGGCACCGTGCGCACCTACGCCGACCTCGAGCCGTCGCTGCTGGGACGCGTCGAGGAGCTGATCGACTTCGTCACCGCGTAAGGCGTCAGGGGCGGCAACCGACTGCGGGTGCCGTCACGCGGCCCGACACACCCGGCGGCGCCTCGAATCCGGGGGCGCGAAGCGCACCCCGCCGCTACTGTTCCCGCAAGATCGCCATCGTCGCGGTCTCCGACCGAAGAAGGCTGGAGTCATGAGCACCGTTCCCCCCGAGGGCCCGATCGACCCCGCTTCCGACCCGACCGGCGCCGTCCCGCCACCTGAGCAGCCCGCCTACGGCGCGCCCGCCTCCCCGCCCCCGTACTCCGCCGCGCCGCCGCCCTACGGCCAGCCCGGGTACGGTCAACCCGCCTACGGCGCCCCAGCCGCCCCCCTCGCGCCGAGTGACGAGCGCCTGTGGGCGACGCTGGCGCACGTCGGCGGCATCATCGTCGGCTTCATCGCCCCGCTGGTGATCTGGCTCGTGTTCAAGGAGCGCAGCCGGTTCGTCGACGACCAGGGCAAGGAGGCGCTGAACTTCCAGATCCTCGTGACGATCGCGTACATCGTCGGGTCGATCACCACGGTGATCTTCATCGGCTTCCTGATCCTGTTCGCCGCCTGGATCCTCACCATCATCTTCGGCATCCAGGGTGGCATCGCCGCGAACAAGGGCCAGGCGTACCGCTACCCGTTCAACTGGCGCATCGTCAAGTGACGCCCGCCTGAGGCAGTGGCGGAGGGCCGGGGCCGACGAGGGTCCCGGCTCTCCGTGCGCTCGGGTGGAACACCGCGCCCACCCGTCGCCGTTGTCACCGGTATGGACCTGTACGACATCCCCTTCCAGCGCATGGACGGCTCCGCCGCCACGCTGGCGGAGCACCGCGGCGACGTGGTCCTCGTGGTCAACGTCGCCTCCCGCTGCGGGCTGACGCCCCAGTACGCGGCACTGCAGACGCTGCAGGAGACGTACGCCGACCGGGGGTTCACGGTCCTGGGGTTCCCGTCCAACGAGTTCCTCCAGGAGCTGGCCACCGACGAGGCGATCGCCCAGTTCTGCTCCACCACCTACGGCGTGACGTTCCCGGTGCTGAGCAAGATCCGTGTCAACGGCCGTCACACCCACCCGCTGTACCGCGAGCTGAAGAAGACCCCGGACCCCGACGGCAAGGACGGCCGGATCCAGTGGAACTTCGAGAAGTTCCTCGTGCTGCCGGGCGGCGACGTGCGGCGGTTCCGGCCTCACACGGTGCCCGACGCACCGGCGATCGTCGACCTCATCGAGGCTCACCTGCCGCGGTGACGCGCCGGGAGCACCGGCGCGCTCCGGTGCGACCGGTCAGGCGGCCAGCGCCCGCACCACGGCGTCCGCGAGCAGCCGCCCACGACGCGTCAGCACCACGCGTCGGTCCTCCCGGCGCAACGCCGGCGCGGGTTCCACCAGCCCGTCGGCCACCAGTGCGGCGACCGCCCGCCGGCCCTCGTCGGACAGCGCGGACGCCGGCAGGCCGGACGAGAGCCGCACCTCGAGCAGCACGCGCTCCAGGGACCGCGCGCCGGCGCCGAGCACCTCGCGCGCGGCAGCCGGCGACGCACCGGCCTCGAGCCGGGCCGCGTACGCGCGCGGGTGCTTGACGTTCCACCACCGCACGCCGCCGACGTGGCTGTGCGCACCGGGGCCGATCCCCCACCAGTCGTCGCCCCGCCAGTACGCCAGGTTGTGGCGGCAGGCGTCGCCGGGCGTGCGGGCCCAGTTCGAGACCTCGTACCAGCCCAGGCCCGCACCGGCGAGCATCTCGTCGGCCAGCTCGTACTTCGCGGCCTGGTCGTCGTCGTCGGGTGCCGCCAGCTCGCCGCGCCGCACGCGCGCGCCCATCCGGGTACCCGGCTCGACGACGAGCGCGTACGCCGAGACGTGCTCGACGCCCGTGGCGAGGGCCGCCTCCACCGACGCGCGCCAGTCGTCCAGGGACTCCCCCGGGGTGCCGTAGATCAGGTCGAGCGACGTGCGCAGCCCGGCGTCGCGCGCCCAGCGGACCACCTGCGGCACGCGCTCGGGGTCATGGGTGCGGTCGAGCGTCGCCAGAACGTGGGGCACCGCGGACTGCATGCCGAACGAGACGCGCGTGAAACCGGCCTCGGCCAGCGCGGCGAGCGAGCCGGGCGTCACGGAGTCCGGGTTCGCCTCGGTGGTCACCTCGGCGTCGTCGGCCAGGCCCCACGCGTCGCGGACGGCCGCCAGCATCGCCGCCAGGTCCGCGGCCGGCAGCACGGTGGGGGTGCCGCCCCCGACAAACAGGGTCGACACCGGGCGCGGCGGCAGCCCGGCGTCACGCAGCACGCGCGCGGCGAGCCCGACCTCGCGCCGGGCGGTGGCGGCGTAGGACGCCTGGCCGGCGCCGCCGCCCAGCTCCGCGGCGGTGTAGGTGTTGAAGTCGCAGTAGCCGCAGCGCACGGTGCAGAACGGCACGTGGAGGTAGACCCCGAACGCGCGCCGGTCCGCGCCGGCGACGACGGAGGCCGGCAGCGCGCCGTCGTCGGGCGCCGTCTCACCGTCGGGGAGCTGGGGCACGGCGCCATCGTGCCACCGGTCGGCACCGGGGCCGGTCGGCTACTTCTTCGCCTTGTCCTTGTCGGACGGCGAGGCCTCCGAGGAGAGCGCCGCGATGAAGGCCTCCTGCGGCACCTCCACCCGGCCGATGGTCTTCATGCGCTTCTTGCCCTCCTTCTGCTTCTCCAGCAGCTTGCGCTTGCGTGTGATGTCGCCGCCGTAGCACTTGGCGAGCACGTCCTTGCGCATGGCGCGGATGGTCTCTCGCGCGATGACGCGCGCGCCGATCGCCGCCTGCACCGGGACCTCGAACTGCTGGCGCGGGATCAGCTCCTTGAGCTTCGCGGTCATCGCCACGCCGTACGCGTACGCCTTGTCCTTGTGGACGATCGCGCTGAACGCGTCCACCTGCTCGCCCTGGAGCAACAGGTCCACCTTGACCAGGTCGGACGCCTGGACGCCGTCGGGCTCGTAGTCGAGGCTGGCGTAGCCGCGGGTGCGGCTCTTCAGCGCGTCGAAGAAGTCGAAGACGATCTCGGCCAGCGGCAGCCGGTAGCGCAGCTCCACGCGGTCCTCGGACAGGTAGTCCATCCCCTGCATGTCGCCGCGCCGCGACTGGCACAGCTCCATGACGGTGCCGACGAACTCGCTCGGGGTGAGGATCGTCGCGCGCACCACCGGCTCGCGGACCTGCGCGATCTTCCCCGCGGGGTACTCGCTCGGGTTGGTGACCCGCACCTCCGTGCGGTCCTCCATCGTCACGTCGTACTCGACGTTGGGCGCGGTGGAGATCAGGTCGAGGTCGAACTCGCGCTCCAGGCGCTCCCGGACGATCTCCAGGTGCAGCAGGCCGAGGAAGCCGACGCGGAAGCCGAAGCCCAGCGCCACCGACGTCTCCGGCTCGTAGTTCAGCGCGGCGTCGTTGAGCTTGAGCTTGTCGAGCGCGTCGCGCAGGTTCGGGTAGTCCGAGCCGTCGATCGGGTAGAGCCCCGAGAACACCATCGGCCTCGGGTCGTCGTAGCCCCCGAGCGCCTGCTTGGCGGGCTTGGCGGCGTTGGTGATGGTGTCGCCCACCTTGGAGTGGCGCACGTCCTTGACGCCGGTGATCAGGTAGCCCACCTCGCCGACGCCCAGCCCACCGGTGGGGACCAGCTCGGGGCTGATCACGCCGATCTCCAGCAGCTCGTGCGTCGCCTGCGTCGACATCATCGCGATGCGCTCGCGCGGGTCCAGGTGGCCGTCCACGACGCGCACGTACGTCACCACGCCGCGGTAGGTGTCGTAGACGGCGTCGAAGATCGCCGCGCGGGCCGCGGCCTTCGCATCGCCGGTCGGGTGTGGCACCTGCGCGACGATCCGGTCCAGCAGCTCCGCCACGCCCGCGCCGGTCTTGCCGGACACGCGCAGGCAGTCCTGCGGCTCCACGCCGATCAGGTGGGCCAGCTCGTCGGCGTACTTGTCCGGCTGCGCCGCCGGCAGGTCGATCTTGTTGAGCACGGGGATGATCGCCAGGTCGTTCTCCAGCGCGAGGTACAGGTTGGCGAGCGTCTGCGCCTCGATGCCCTGCGCGGCGTCGACCAGCAGCACCGCACCCTCGCAGGCGGCCAGCGAACGGCTGACCTCGTAGGTGAAGTCGACGTGCCCCGGAGTGTCGATCATGTTGAGCGCGTACGGCGTGCCGGCGACCTCCCACGGCATGCGGACGGCCTGCGACTTGATGGTGATGCCGCGCTCGCGCTCGATGTCCATCCGGTCGAGGTACTGGGCGCGCATCGCGCGCTCGTCCACCACGCCCGTCAGCTGGAGCATGCGGTCGGCCAACGTCGACTTGCCGTGGTCGATGTGCGCGATGATGCAGAAGTTGCGCAGCAGCTCCGGCGGGGTCGCCGCAGGCCGGATGCGCTGCGCGGCGCTCGCGCTGGGGATCGGTGACACGGGTCGGCGTACTCCGCGAGGTGGTGGGACGGCGTCCCCTATGGTCCCATGCCGCGACGCCTCCGGTTGCGACCGGCCGGCGTCGGGCGCAGCCTCGCTAGCGGGCCCGCCGGCGCCCCGGCCGGGCCGTCCGCCCCACGAGGAGGTCGCCATGTCGTCGTCCGTCGCACGCATCACCCACATCAGCGCGCGGTCCGAGACCGGCTTCGAGGATGCCGTCCAGGTGGGCATCGACCGCGCCACCGCCACGTTGCGGAACGTCTCCGGTGCCTGGGTCAAGGAGCAGAAGGTCGAGGTGACCGACGGCGCGATCACGGCCTACCAGGTGGTGCTCGAGGTGACGTTCGTCCTCGACTGACGACCCGGCGCGGACGGCTCGCTAAGGTGCCGCCGTGGCGTACGACTGGCGGGGCCTGCTGCGGGACGGGGTGCGCGCGGTCCGCGGCCGGCCGCAGCGACCCGCGGCGCGGATGCCCACCCCGCCCCGGCGCGCGTCCCTGCCCGACTTCGACGGCCGGCTGGCCCCCGTGTACGCACCGGACCTCGACGGCGACGCAGACCCCGGCGAGATCGTCTGGACCTGGGTGCCCTACGAGGACGACCCGACGCAGGGCAAGGACCGGCCCGTGCTCGTCGTCGGCCGCGCCGAGCCGTACCTGCTCGGCCTGATGCTCACGAGCAAGGACCACAACCGCGACACCGAACGCGAGGCGCGCCAGGGACGGCACTGGATGGACATCGGCAGCGGCGACTGGGACGCGCGGCACAGGCCGAGCGAGGTCCGCCTGGACCGTGTGCTGACGATCGACCCGCGCACCGTGCGTCGGGAGGGCGCCGTGGCGCCACGGCCGCTGTTCGACGAGGTCACGCGGTGCTTGGCGGAGCTCAAGGGCTGGTAGCATCGTCCCTCGCGTGTCCGCCCGGGTTCGCACTGGCGTCCCCACCGCCTGGTCCCCGCGGCGGCGCAGCCCTCACGACCTGTCATTCATACGAGAGAGTGCCACGTGGCGAACATCAAGTCCCAGCTGAAGCGGATCAAGACGAACGAGAAGGCGCGTCTCCGCAACAAGGCCGTGAAGTCCGAGCTCAAGACCTACGTCCGGCGCGTTCGCGATGCGATCGCGACCAGCGACAAGGAGAAGGCGACCGAGGCGCTGGCGACCGCGTCGAAGAAGCTGGACAAGGCCGTCTCCAAGGGCGTCATCCACGCCAACCAGGCGGCCAACAAGAAGTCGGCCCTGGCGAAGGCGGTCGGCTCGCTCTGAGCGAACCCCTGAACGACGAGGAGGGCGGCACCCCGCGGGGTGCCGCCCTCCTCGTGTCCCGGCCGTCGAGCGCCGACCGGGCGGTGAGCGTCAGCTCACCCAGGTCTGCAAGCCGACCGTGAGCGGGATGCTGACCCGGAAGCCGGCCTCCAGCAACGCGTGGTCGTAGGCGCGGACGGCCGCGTCGACCTCGCCGTGTGCCCGGTACCGATCCCCCAGCTCGCGCCACGCGGACGCGGACGCCCGCGAGGCCTGCATCATCCCGAGCATGTCCGCCGCCCACTGGTAGGCGTTCGACGCCTCCTGGGTGCGGCCCTGGGCATGCAGCACGTCGCCGAGTGCCAGGTGCGCCACCGCCGACTCGAGGCGGCTCGCGTTCCCGAGGCGCTCGATGGCGTTGCGGGCGTAGCGCTCGGACTCGGTGAGCGCGTCGAGGAACAGGTACGCCCGCGACGTCTCGACGTCCATCTGCGCCAGCTCGACCAACGAGCCGAGAACCTCCAGCGCCTTCGCCGACAGCTCGATCTGGTCGAGTGCCGCGCGGGGCTCCGGTGGCTCGGACCGCAGGAGTAGCCAGGCGTAGTTGAGCCTGAGCCGCGGCAGGTCGCGGTCCGCCTCCCCCTCCGAGAGGAGCGCGAGCGCCCGCTCGGTGTAGCGCTGGGCGAGGGCGTAGTCACGCCGCTCCTGGGCGACGAGCGCCGCGTTCCAGTAGACCGACCCACGGCCGCGGGCGGAACCGAGGGACTCCGCGAGGCGGATCAGCTCCGCCGCGCGGTGCGTGGCGTACAGCAGGTCGCCGCGCTCGACGTAGCCCCAGAGCACGGTGGAGCCGAGGCGGAGGTGCTCGTCGGTGCCCGAGAGGTCGTCGGCTACCAGCTCGGCCAGCTCGGCCTCGCCGACCTCGATGCTCCGGTGCAGGTCACCGCTCTCCAGGTAGGACACGACCAGCGCGTTCGCCAGCCGGGCCGCCTCGAGGTGGTGACCCCGCGCCCGTTCCTCCTGGAGCAGCGGCTCGAGGATGGCGGCCGCCTCCTCCAGCTCGCCGAGCATCTCGTGGCACCGCGCGACGAGTTCCAGCGCCTCGACGCGCAGCGACGACGTGACGCTGGACAGGTCCACCGTCGCCAGCCGCTTCCTGGCCGAGGCGGCGTCGCCGTTCGTCAGGTCCAGGCGGGCGAGGCTCAGCTCGAGCCGTGTCCGGGCCTCGTTGGGCCCGTCCTCACCGTGCTTGAGGTACTCGAGCGTGGTGCCCAGCCGGGTCGCCAGCACGGCGAGGGCGGCGTCGGTGGGCTCGCGATGTCCGGCCTCGATGAGCGAGATGTAGCTCGGCGAGAACGCACTGCCGGCCAGCGCGGTTTGCGACAGGCCGGCCGCGAGCCGCAACTCGCGCACGCGGTCAGCGATCGTCGTCATGGGTGTCACCCTACCTGTGACGTGTGTGGACGAGAGGGGTACCGGCGCGATTTCGCCCGGGTGGAGGCATTGCGCCTTCTAGTGCCTTCCGGTTCACCGAATCTTGCAGCAGCCGATGGCGCCGCCGATCGCGTCCGGGCCGGCCGACGCGACGGCCGGCGATCCGAGGGCGAGCAGCGCGATCAGGGTGGCGGCAGCGGTGGCGATCTTGACGGTACGGGACATGGTGGGCTCCTTGTCACGCGGGTTGTTCCAACGGGTCATGCACATCATGACAGGGAAGTAAGGTCGTGTCTGCCCCTTTTTGCCTGGGAAAACGGTGACGTTCATCACCCGCTCACCGCGGCGTTGCCGTTCCCGGGGAATGCAAATTCCACCCACCCGCGGGGCGACCGAAGGGCCGTCCGTGTGGTGTCATGTGGCCGTGACGAACGTCAGCGACGACGGCGGCCTCGCCCGGCTCGCCGCAGCTGTCGACGCCGCCATCCCGGACGAGCTGCGGCTGGAGTGGGCGACGCACGTGGCGCGCGTGCCCGTCCTCGTCGCGCGCCAGCCCATCTTCTCGGAGCACGGCCGCACGGTCGCGTACCAGCTGTCGTTCCGCTCGCCCGAGCACCACCCGGAGCTGGCGTCGGCATGGGGCCGGCGCGAGCACGAGCGGGCGACCGAGCACGTCCTGGCGGCGACGTTCGGCCGCGCCGACCTGGAGCGGGTGGCGCGGGGCCGGTCGCTCTTCGTCCGCTGCCCGCGCGCGTACCTGACCGGCGAGCTGTCGCTGCCGCACCGCCCCGACCGCCTGGTGCTCGAGGTGGTCTGCAACGAGCCGCCGGACGCCGAGCTGATCGACGGGCTGCGGCGGCTCCGCACCGAGGGCTTCCGCATCGCCCTCCCCGCCTTCGCGGACCGCCCGGGCCAGCGCGAGTACCTGCCCTTCGCGGACTACGTGAAGCTCGACGTGCGCGACCTCGACGTGGAGGGTGAGCCCGTGGTGCGGGCCGCGCGCGCGTACGGCGCCCTGCTGGTGGGCGAGTACGTCGAGGACCGACGGGCGCTGCAGCACGCGCGCGAGCTCGGCCTGACACTGTTCCAGGGCAACCTCCTGGCACGGGCCGGCGTCCTCGACCGCAGCGACGCCCGCCCCGTGCTCCCCTGAGGCGGTCGTCCGGCAGGACGTCCCGCGAACTCGCGTCACGATCCGGCGGCTGACCCCTCCCATCTCCCGTGACCCTCGATGTCCGGCGCAGCGCGCTCCACGTCCCACGGCCTGTGGGCTGTCTGCGCCTGCCGGTCGCGCGCCAGCCGATCTGGACCGTGAGCGGACACCTCGTCGGGTACGAGTACCTCTACCGGTCGCAGCAGGGCCTGGCGGTCGGGGTCGACGGGTGGGTGGACGCGCAGCAGGAGGCGGCGACGGCATCGGTGCTGGCGACCGTCTACGCCGACGGAGAGCCGGATGGTGACCTCCTGACGTTCGTCAACGTCACGCGCTCGTTCCTCGTCGGCGAACGGCCGCTGCCGGCGCCCTCCGGCCGCCTGGTGCTCGAGGTGGTCGAGTCCGTGCGGGTGGACGACGACGTGCTGGCCGGGACGGATGCGCTGCGTGCGGCCGGGTACCTCATCGCCGTCGACGACTACACGGCCTGCCCCTCCCAGATGGCGCTGCTCCGGTACGCCGACTTCGTGAAGGTGGACCTGCGGGACCTCCACCGCCTGCCTCCGGACGGGCTGGCCGACGCGCGCCGCTACGGCGCGCGGCTCGTCGCCGAGTACGTGTCGGACCTGGCACTGGCGCGACATGCCACCGACCTCGGCTTCGACCTGCTCCAGGGGGACGTCCTGGGCGCCGCCAGGACCTGACCGTCGCGGCCGCCGGCCGTTGACGTCTCGCGCACGGGCTCCGCGCGGGCGTCAGCGGCCGGCGGCCGAGGCGATCGCCAGCACCGCACGCTCGACCGCGAACTGCGCGTCGCGGCCCTCGCCCTTCACCTCGGCGTCCGCCCGCGCGACCGCCGAGATCGCCGCCGCGAGGCCCTCGGGCGTCCAGCCGCGCAGCTCGCGCGTGGCGCGGTCCACCTGCCAGGGCGCCATCCCGAGGTCCCGCGCGGCATCCGCCCCGCGGCCGCGCACCGCGCCGACCTTCGCGAGGACCCGCAGCCGCACCGCGAGGGCCGCGACGAGGGGGACGGGGTCCACCCCCGTCGCCAGGGCGTGCCGGAGCAGGGCGACCGCGCGGCCGGCGTCGCCGGCGACCGCGGCGTCGGCCACCTGGAACCCGCTGGCCTCGACCCGACCCCCGTAGTACCGCTCCACGGCCTCCGCCCCGATGACGCCCGACGTGTCGGCGACGAGCTGCGAGCAGGCGGCGGCCAGCTCGCGCAGATCACTGCCCACCGCGTCGACCAGCGCGCGCACCGCGCCGGCGTCCGCCCGACGGCCGGCCCGCCGAAGCTCCGCCGACGCGAAGGCGAGCTTGTCCGAGTCGGACGTGATCGGCTCGCAGCCCACCACAGGGGCTCCGCTCGCGCGCACCGCGTCCAGCAGCGCCTTGCCGCGTTGACCGCCGCCGTGGCGCAGCACGACGACCGCCCCCTCGAGCGGCGCAGCGACGTAGGCGGCCGCGTCCGTCAGCAGCTGGTCCGGCCCCCGCTCCACCCCGTCGAGCACCACCACTTTGCTGTCGGAGAAGAGGCTGGGGCTGGCGAGCATCGTCAGCGAGCCGGGCACGTACTCGGCTCCGTCCACCCGCTCGACGTCCACCTCCGGGTCGGCGGCCCGCGCGCGGGCGACCACCCGCTCGACGGCGCGCTCCGCGAGGAGCACCTCCGTGCCCTGCACCAGCACCACCGGCGCCGGCTCGGCCTGGTCCCACGCGAGGGCCGGTGGCCCCGCCGGACGGGACGGGCGCGCGGGGCGGCGAGCGGCTGGGGGCGTCACGGTCCCAGCCTGCCAGACCGCACCGACCCACTCGGCGCGCTCACCCCGCACGCTCACGCTGCACGCTCACCTTGCGTCCGCCGCGCCGCCGGCGCGCAGCAGCAGCGCGGCCGCGCCGGTCGACGTCGCCCCCAGGGCGACCACGCCGAGCCAGCCGGGCGCCCATGGCAGGGCCGCGCCCAGCGCGGCCGCCACCGTGCGGCCCACCACCGCCACCCACCAGCAGGCCGCACCGCCCAGGTGAGCGAGCAGCGACGCCGCGCCCGGCCAGACCGGTGCCACCAGCGCGGCGGCCACGCCGAGCACCGTCGCAGGCCCGACCGCCGGGGCCACCAGCAGGTTGGCCAGCACCGCATAGAGACCCACCTGAGGCCGGACGACGAGCAGCACCGGCGCACACGCCAGCTGCGCGGCCAGCGGTGTCGCCAGGGCCGCCGCAGGCCCGCGGCCGAGGCGGTGCGACCACCGCTGCGTCCAGGCACCCCCGAGGAGCACGATCGCGGCGGTCGCGACCACCGACAGCACGAAGCCGAGCTCCAGGGCCAGCCACGGGTCGGCGAGCAGCAGCGCCACCACGGCGGTTGCGAGCGCCGCGGGCGCCCGCGACGGGCGACCGGCCAGCAGGCCGGTGAGCGCGACGGACCCCATCACGGCGGCGCGCAGCACGCTGGGCTGCGGCCCGACGAGGAGCACCAGCAGCGCGCCGGCGGCCAGCACCGCGACGGCCTGGCCGGCTCGGGGCGCCCGGCAGGCGGCGGCACCGGCGGCGACCAGCGCGCCGATGATCGCGAAGTGCGCGCCGGACACCGCCACCAGGTGCGTCAGCCCCGCGACCGCGAGCGCCTGTGACAGCCCCTGGTCGACGCGCGAGGTGTCGCCGAGGGCGACGCCGAGCAGCAGCCCGCCCGCATCGCCGGGCACCCGCGCGACGACGGCGCGCGCCGCCTGCCGCACGGCGCCCACCCAGCGACGCAGGCCGCCCGGCTCCCGCAGGACGACCGGCGCCCCGCCCGCGACCAGCACCGCCGCGCCACGGTCGGCGCGCGAGGTCACCGGCTGGAGCCGGCCCGTCACCGCCACGGTGGCGCCCACCACCGGTGGGTCGCCGCTCCCGAGCACGACGAGCGGCCCGCGCGCGCTCGTCGTGCGGCCGCGGGCGTCCAGCTGCGCGACCGTCAGGGTGTAGCGCACCTGCGGCTCGGCTCCCGGCCAGGTCGGCGGCAGCGGCACCGGCTCGTCGACGACCGTGCCGCGCACCGTCGCGGTCCACCCGGACGCGGCGGCGGCCGCCAGCGGCCCGCCGTCTCGCGCGTGGCGCTGGGCGGCCCCCGCCACGAGCACCGCGAGCAGGACGACGAGGGCGAGGGCGGCCGCGGCGAGGTGGGGCGTCGTCGGCCCACGTCGCCGGCGCAGCGCCGGCACGACGAGGACCACGACGGCACCACCACCGGCCAGGGCGACCGCAGCGGTGACGCGGCCCGGCGCCAGCACCGCGAGCACGGCGCCGGCCCAGGCCGCCGCCGCGGCCGGCACCAGGCGCAGGTCCAGGCTCTCGCTCATACCTGGACCAGCGGACGGAGGCGCTCCAGGAGCGTCGGCCCGATTCCCGAGACCTCGTCGAGCTGGTCGACCGCCGTGTACGGACGGCCGTCGACGATCCGCTGGGCAAGCACCGGCCCGACGCCGGGGAGCGCGTCGAGCTCGGCGAGCGACGCGGAGTTGAGGCTGACCGGCCCGGTCGACGCGGCCGCTCCGCCCGCCGCGGCCGGCTCGGCCGGCTCGCCGGGCCGCGGCACCACCACCTGCTCCCCGTCGACGAGGACCCGGGCGAGGTTGATGCCGGCCAGGTCCGCCTCCGGGGCCGCACCCCCGGCCGCCGCCACCGCGTCCTCGACACGGGACCCCGCCGGCAGGCGCACCACCCCGGGCGCCGCCACCGCCCCGACCACATGGACCACGACCAGCTCGGCCCCACCGGACGAGCCGACGGCGTCGGCACCACCGCCGTCCGGGGGGCCGGGAGCTGCGCCGGGTGCACCGGCGTCGGAGGACGTACCCCCCGCCTCCGGTCCCGTGGGTACGGTGACGCCCGACCCCGGTGGTGCCGGCTCTGGCAGGTCCACCGCGGCGCCCGGCGACAGGGCCACCGCCCGCAGCGCCACCGCGCCCGCGACGAGGGCCACCACGAGCGCGGCGCCGCCCGCCGCCCGCCACGAGACCGCCCACCGCACCCGCCGCACGTCGGCGGGCCGGCGCACACCGCCCGGCGGCGCCACGTCCTCGGCCGGGTCGGCCGTCGGGGGCGGGTGCTGCCACGAGTACCGCGCTGCGGCCGTGCGCAGGGCCTCGCCCGGGACCCAGCCGCCGTCCGCCCGCCCGGCCAGCCGGTTCAGGCGGCTCTCGGCGGTCGGATCGGCCGGAGGCACCCGGGCACGCTAGGCGGGCCGGCCCCGACGGCACCCGCCGCGACGAACCCAGCCGGCGCACGCACCCGACGGCCAGCGGGCTGTGGACGACTCGCCGGACCGATCAGGCCGGCGACACCACCACCGCGAGCAACCCCGGGCCGGCGTGCGCGCCGAGCACGGCGCCGGCGTCGCACACCACCACCTCGCGGCACCGGGCGTCCAGCGACCCCGCCAGCCGGGCGGCCAGGTCGGCCGCCGCCGCCGCGTCGCCGGTGTGGTGCACCGCCAGGCGGACGCGCTCGTGCGGTCCCGCGGCCGCCACCGCCACGGCCTCCAGCCGCTCGCGGGCCGCCCGGCGGGTGCGGACCTTCTCCCCCACCACCACGCGCCCGTCCACGACGGTCAGCAGCGGTCGCAGCCCCAGCACGGTGCCGAGCGCGGCGGCCGCCGCCGACAGCCGTCCGCCGCGTCGCAGGTGCTCGAGCGAGTCGACGAGGAACCACAGGGTCGAGGCCGAGGCGGCAGCGCGCGCGGCGTCGGCCACCTGGTCGGCCGACGCGGGCTCCGCCCGTCGCAGCAGTCCGGGGATCAGCTCCGCCGCCCGCTCCGGCAGGTGACGCAGGTCGGCCGCCAGGCCCGGCAGGTGCCGCAGGTCGGCCGCCAGGCCCGGCAGGTGCCGCGCCGTGGCCGGGCCCGCGGGCCCGGCCACCGACCGTGCTTCGTCGGGCACGCCGGCGGCCTCCCACGCGGCGGCCAGCGCGGCGAAGCCGATGCCCATCGCCGCGGAGCGGGTGTCGACGACGTGCACGGGCAGCGGCGCGCGCTCCGCGGCCGACCGCGCCGAGCCCACCGTGCCGGACAGCTCGCCGGACAGGTGCACCGACACCACGGCCGACGCCCCCGCCGTACCGGCCCGCGCATACGCGCGGGAGAACGCCTCGGGCGCCGGCTGGCTGGTCGACACCTTGACGCCGGCGCGCAGTGCGGCCACCAGGTCCGCCGGAGCGAAATCCACCCCCTCGGTGTGACGGCAGCCGTCCACCACCACGTCCAGCGGCACCACGTCGATGCCCCATCGCGCGGCGACGCCCGGTGGGAGGGCAGCGGTCGAGTCGGTCACCACCGCGACGCGGTGGCGCGCCCGCACCGGTGGCGCCTGCTTCACCATGGTCAGGCGGGAACCACGTTGACGAGCCGGGGCGCCCGGACGATCACGGTCCGCACGCCGCGGCCGTCCAGCGCGCGCTGCACGCCCGGGTCGGCCAGGGCGAGTGCCGTCAGCTCGTCGTCCGTGGCGGACGGCGACACCTCCGCGCGGCCGCGCACCTTGCCCGCCACCTGGAGCACGCAGGTGACCGTCTCCTCGACCAGGTACCGCGGGTCGGCGACGGGGAACGCCTCGTAGGTCAACGACTCGCCGTGGCCCAGCCGC
>Ga0255338_1001411_pt1 | contig 45876 bp, 45 predicted proteins | sample MeOH1_35cm_T4_19_FD_203715 | JGI IMG/M metagenome (GOLD analysis project Ga0255338, IMG submission 203715) | Sandy soil microbial communities from University of British Columbia, Vancouver, Canada - MeOH1_35cm_T4_195 | ecosystem: Engineered > Artificial ecosystem > Sand microcosm > Unclassified ...
CTGTCGCCCGAGCAATCCTTCTTCCTGCGCGAGAACTTCAAGCTCAAGCTGCTCAATGCCCGCCTGGGCCTGTTGTCGCGCCAGCTCGATTCCGCCCGGGCCGATCTGGCCTCGGCCTCGGTGTCGATCGGCAAGTATTTCGACCCGACGTCGCGCAAGACGCAGACGGCCGCCAGCCTGCTGCTGCAGATGCAGGGCCAGATGAAGACGCTGGAACTGCCACGCGTGGATGAGACCTTGGCCGCGCTGGCCACAGCGGCTGCGGGCAGATAAGCATGCGCGCCATTCTCTGGTTCCTGGCACTGTTTGCCATTGCGGTGGCCACGGCGCTGTTCGCCGGCAACAACCAGGGCACGGTCACCGTGTTCTGGCCGCCTTACCGTCTCGACCTTTCGCTCAACCTGGTGCTGCTGGCGCTGGTGGGCCTGTTCTTCATCATGTATGTCGCGCTGCGCGCACTGGCGGTGTTGCTGTCGCTGCCGGGCGAGGCGCGGCGCTGGCGCATCCAGCACCAGGAACGCGCCATGCAGGTCGGCCTGATCGACACGCTGTCGCATCTGGCGGCGGGCCGTTTCATCCGGGCGCGCAAGGCGGCCGAGGGCGTGCTCGAGCAGGAGCGCGCGCTGACCGGCAGCGAGCATGAACTGCCCTACGGCAGCCGGCTGCGCGCCGTGGCCCATCTGCTGGCAGCCGAGAGCACCCATGCGCTGCAGGACAAGGCAGCACGCGACGACCATGTGCGGCAGGCGCTGGCATTGCCGCACGCCTCGCGCCGCGACGAGCAGGAATTGCGCGAAGGCCTGCAGCTGCGCGCGGCGCGCTGGTCCTTTGACGACCGTGATGTGAAGACGGCCTTGCAGTGGCTCGACGAGTTGCCGCAGGGCGTGGCCCGGCGCACGCTGGCGCTGCGCCTGCGCTTCAAGGTGGCCCGGCTGGCCCGGCGCACCCAGGTGGCGCTGGAGACGGCGCGCCTGCTGGGCAAGCACCGTGCTTTTTCCGAGACGGCGGCGCGCAGCATCGTGCGCGGGCTGGCGGTGGAGCTGGTCCAGGCAGCCTACGATCCGGCCCAGCTGTTCAAGGCCTGGGGCCAGCTCGATGCCGCCGAGCGCAGCATGCCCGAGGTGGCCATCCTGGCGGCCGAACGCATGCTTTCGCTGGGCGGCGAAGTGAGCCTGGCCCAGCAGTGGTTGCTGCCGGTCTGGGAGCAGATGGTTCGGCCCGATTCGGCGCTGATGCCGGAACAGCGCTTGCGGCTGGTGCAGGTGCTCGAACGCAGCTTTGCCCAGGCCGAAGGCGCGCCGGATGCCGCCTGGCTGACGCGCATCGAGGCGGCGCAGATGGGCAATCCGCGCGACGCCCTGCTGCAATATTTGGCGGGCGTGGCCTGCATGCGACTGGGCCTGTGGGGCAAGGCGCAGCAACTGCTGCGGCAGTCGCTGGCGCAGCAGCGCGAGCCGGCCCTCAAGCGCAATGCCTGGTGTGCTCTGGCGCTGCTGGCCGAGCAGCGCGAGGATGCGCCGGCTGCGGCCGAAGCCTGGCGCAACGCCGCCCAGGCGTGACGCCGCGGCCGTTCCCCGCTATCATGGGTTCATGGCGACCCTGACCGAACACCTCATCAAGCTGACCGATCACCGCGATCGTGACTTGCTGGAGCTCACTCTGGCAAAGGCGCTGATCGATCTGGTTTCCATCCAGCGCGTGCTGATCGCGCGCGTGACCAGCGAGGACGGCATCCGGCGCTGGCTCGATGTGGTCTCGCTCGACGCGCGTGGCGGCGGCAAGGTGGTCGATCCGCTGCGCGTTGAGGTCAACCGCCTGCCGCGGCTGGAAGACGCCCCGGACCGGCTGCGCTGCATCCAGAGCCGCGACAAGATCGAAGTGGCCTGGGCCGGCGAAGATGGGCCGCGCAAGACTTATTTCCCGCTGTTCACGGAGGCGCGCGCCGACGAGGAGCAGGGGGTGCTTGAAATCCACTCGGCAGCACCACTGACCGAGGAGGCGCTGGAAACCATCGGCCAGTTGCATCACATCTACCGCAACATGTACACGCTGCTGGCCTACAGCGACCGCGATGCGCTGACCGGCCTGCTCAACCGCAAGTCGCTCGACGATGCCTTCTACAGCGCCGTGCTGGAGGAACTGGACGGCGTGATGGACAACGCCCTGCAGGCAGCCGCGCCCGGCAGCGTCGGTCAGGAGCGGCGCCACCGCGTGCCGCCCAACTACTGGCTGGGCACCATCGTCATCGACAACTTCCCGCTGCTGAGCGACAAGCACGGCCATCTCATCATGGAAGAGGTCACGCTGCTGGTGGCGCGTCTGATGAGCAACACCTTTCGAGCCCAGGACCGCCTTTACCGTTTCGGCGGCGACCAGTTTGCCGCGCTCTTCCATTGTCCGGACGAGGCGCTGGCCTTCGGCGCGTTCGAGCGCCTGCGGGCCAACGTCGAGAAGTTCAGCTTCCCGCAGGTCGGGCGCGTCACCCTCTGCGCCGGCTTCACGCGCATCCTGGCCGACGACTCGCCCAGCACGGCACTGGAGCGGGCCGAGCAGGCGATCGATTTCGCGCAGAAAAATGGCCGCGACAAGGTGTGCAGTCATCTCGATCTGGTGCGACGCGGTTTCTTTGGCGAAGTCGCACGGACCGGGGCGGTGGATATTTTCTGAGTGGCTGCTCAGATGCAGCACAAAAAAGCCCGCTTCTTGCGGGCTTTTTTGTGCTCTACGCCTTATGGATATTGCGTAGATGGCTATTGAATTTGTAGCATTTGGCGTTGTTCTGTTGTGCCTGACCGGGCCAGGGTGTCGGGATGTGCGCCCGACACCGTTACACAGCAAAAGACTTCATCAAACACAAAAGAAAAGGGCACCCGAGGGTGCCCTTTTGCCGGTCAACGCAGATATCAGCTCTGCACAGACTGCTGCTCAAACGGCAGGTTCAGGTCACGCAGATCCTTGCGCGTCTCGACCAGGATCAGCGGACCCTCGTCGATCACCACCGGCGCCGGGCGTTCGCGCGGCACATGCACCGGCTTGGGCTCGGCAGCGATGGCGGCCTGCACGGCAGCCACCTTGTCCGCATCGGAGTTGACCCACTGTAGGCCGGCACCATCGGCGATCTGGTTCAGCTCGCCCAGCGGCAGGGCATAGGACTGCACCCGCGGCAGGGCGCGCGCAGTGGTGGCAGGTGCCGGTGCAGCCGGAGCGGCCGCACGGGGTTCAACCACGGCAGGTGCGGGCGCCGGAGCGCTGGCCGCTTGCGTCGCCGGCAGCGTTTCCACCGGGGCGGCTTCCTGCGGTGCGCGTTCCTGGCGTTCACCACGCTCGCCGCGCTCACCGCGTTCGCCACGCTGACGATCACGGCCATAGCGGTCGCGCGAACGGCGTTCACGCTGGCCGTTGCCGCCTTCGCCTTCGGGGCGAGCCACGGCTTCAGCGCCTTGCTGCGCTTCGAGCGCGACCGGGGTTTCCGTCATCGTCGCTGCAGCCACTTGTTCTGCCACGGCGGTTTCGCCGTTCAGACGCACTTCCTCGGCCGGCTGCTGGCGATTCTCGTCCTGACGCGGTGCTCGCTCGCGACGTTCACCACGACCCTCACCGCGTTCTCCGCGCTCGGCGCGTTCACCACGGCCTTCGCCGCGCTCGGTACGTTCGCCGCGTTCACCGCGGGGCGCACGCTGCTCGGTGCGCTCGCCACGTTCACCGCGGCCGCGCTGCTCGCCGTTGCGCGGTGCGCGCTCCTGGCGCTGCTCCGGCTTGGTGGCTTCCGCGCCCTGGGCGGTGGATTCTGCCGGTACGGCCTTGCTGTCAGCCTCGCCGCGCTGGCCTTGGCGTTCGCCACGACCGCGACCTTCGCCGTCACGGCCGCCACGACCACCCCGTCCGCCGCGGCCACGGCCTTCTCCGCGTCCCTCCGGACGGCCCTCGCCGCGACCTTCACCGCGGCCTTCGCCACGACGGCCAGCGTCGCGGCCGCCACGGCCTTCGCGGCGTTCGTCTTTCTTCTCACCGGTCTTGGCCGGCTCGGCGGCTGGCGCAGCGCCGAACAGGCTCTTGATCCAGCCGAAGAAGCCCGGGCTGGCCGCAGCGGCGGCAGGCTTGGCTGCTGCGTGGACCGGCTTGGCAGCCTGGGGCGGGGCGACGGGCTTGGGTGCCACCACCGGCGCCGGCGCATCGGGCAGCACGCCCTTGATGACCGGGGTCTGCTTGTTGGTCGGTTCCTGCGAGCGACGCGTCACCGAGGTCGGGTCTTCCACTTCCTCGGCCATCTTGTAGCTGGCTTCGATGTTGTCCAGACGCGGGTCGTCGTGCTTGAGGCGTTCGAGCTTGTAGTTCGGCGTCTCAAGCGACTTGTTGGGCACCATCAGCACGTTGATGCGCTGCTTGAGCTCGATCTTGGCGATCTCGGTGCGCTTCTCGTTGAGCAGGAAGGACGCGACGTCCACCGGTACCTGGCACAGCACCGAGGCGGTATTGTCCTTCTGGGCCTCTTCCTGGATGATGCGCAGGATCTGCAGCGCCGAGCTTTCGGTGTCGCGGATGTGGCCGGAGCCGCCGCAACGCGGGCAGGGGATGGAGGCACCTTCCGAGAGGGCCGGGCGCAGGCGCTGGCGGCTCATTTCCATCAGGCCGAATTTGCTGATGGTGCCGAACTGCACGCGAGCGCGGTCCTGGCGCAAGGCATCGCGCAGGCGGTTTTCCACCTCGCGGCGGTTGCGGCTTTCCTCCATGTCGATGAAGTCGATCACGATCAGGCCACCCAAGTCGCGCAGGCGCATCTGGCGTGCCACTTCGTCGGCAGCTTCCAGGTTGGTGCGGGTGGCGGTTTCCTCGATGTCGCCGCCCTTGATGGCGCGCGCCGAGTTCACGTCCACCGACACCAGCGCCTCGGTGTGGTCGATCACGATGGCGCCGCCGGAAGGCAGCGTCACGGTACGGGCGTAGGCCGATTCGATCTGGTGTTCGATCTGGAAACGCGAGAACAGCGGCGCGTCGTCGCGATAGCGTTTCACGCGGGCGGCATGCTCGGGCATGACGTGCGCCATGAACTGCTGGGCCTGGTCGTACACGTCGTCGGTGTCGATCAGGATGTCGCCGATGTCATTGTTGAAGTAGTCGCGGATGGCGCGGATCACCAGACTCGATTCCTGGTAGATCAGGAAGGCGCCCTTGGCGCCCTTGGCGGCGCCGTCGATGGCGGTCCACAGCTTGAGCAGGTAGTTCAGGTCCCACTGCAGTTCGGGTGCGCTGCGGCCGATGCCGGCGGTGCGCGCGATGATGCTCATGCCGTTGGGGTACTCGAGCTGGTCGAGCGCTTCCTTCAGTTCGGCGCGGTCATCGCCCTCGATGCGGCGCGACACGCCGCCGCCGCGCGGGTTGTTGGGCATCAGCACCACATAGCGGCCGGCCAGCGAGACGAAGGTGGTCAGGGCGGCGCCCTTGTTGCCGCGCTCTTCCTTTTCGACCTGGACCAGCAGTTCCTGGCCTTCCTTGATGGCGTCCTGGATGCGGGCCTGGCTGACCGAAACGCCCTGCTGGAAATACTGCTTGGAAATTTCCTTGAACGGCAGGAAGCCGTGGCGGTCTTCACCGTAGTCGACGAAGCAGGCCTCAAGAGAGGGCTCGACGCGCGTGACGACGGCCTTGTAGATATTGCCCTTGCGCTGTTCGCGCCCTTCGATTTCGATTTCGTAGTCGAGCAGTTTCTGCCCATCCACAATCGCCAGGCGACGTTCTTCGGCCTGCGTGGCGTTGATCAGCATGCGTTTCATGGCTTGCTTTCCTTTTTCTTCAGTTCACATGCCCATAGCGGGCAAACGATGCCTGAACTGACGCCTCGAAACGAAAGGAATTGCCGGAGAACCGCAGACTCAGATGGTGAGCCGCGGCATAGGCGCGTGGATGGGGGCGAGGGGAATCGGATGTGGAGTGGCTGCCGGTTTGGCAGCTCTTTGCGCCCGCGTGGCGGGCACTGACGGCCGATCCATGCCATCAAACAGCGCAAAGCAGCGCCGCAGGCAGGTGAGGATCAGACTCATCAACACAAACATTTCGCTTTGATCCGTCTGCCAGCTTCTCGCTGGCAGACTTGGTATTCCGTATCAGTGTTTCAATGCGTCGGTTACGCCTTCCGTTCTGCAGGCCACGGCAAGCAACTGGCTTGCGGTCTGCGTGCGAAACGGGCGGTGACATCGACCTTCCAGCGCGGCCGGTGGTGTCATGTGGACTAAACTCCAGACAAATCAACCACTTACAGCGCGTCGCTAGTGAAACACATTATAGGGGGCAAATTGCCCGCCAGTGCGCCCCAGGTCAAATCAGTGGAAGTCGATGAGGAATCGGCCGGCCAGCGCCTGGACAACTTCCTGCTGCGCCAACTCAAGGGGGTGCCCAAGACCCACGTCTACCGCATCATCCGCAGCGGCGAAGTGAGGGTTAACAAAGGTCGTGCCTCTGCTGATACGCGGGTCGAGGCCGGTGATGTGGTGCGCGTGCCGCCAGTGCGCCTGTCGGAGCGGGTGGCGGAAAAAGCCGAGGCCATGGCTGGGCTGGTGGCGCGCGGCGCGCCGGCGCGCGAATTTCCGGTGCTGTTCGAGGATGAGGCCGTGCTGGCCGTCAACAAGCCGGCCGGCGTGGCGGTGCACGGCGGCTCGGGCGTGAGTTTTGGCGTCATCGAGCAGCTGCGCATGGCGCGGCAGTATCAGCAAGCGGGTGGTGCCAAGTTCCTGGAACTGGTGCACCGGCTCGACCGCGAAACCAGCGGCATCCTGCTGGTGGCCAAGAAGCGCAGCGCGCTCAAGAGCCTGCAGGACCAGTTCCGCGAGCGCGAGACCGGCAAGACCTACCTGGCGCTGGTGGTCGGGCAGTGGCCGGCCAACAAAAAGGTGCTGGACAAACCGCTGCACAAATACCTGCTGGAAGACGGCGAGCGACGCGTCAAGGTGGTGGCCAAGGACGACCCGGACGGCATGAAGTCGGTGACGCTGGTCAAGGTGAAGGAGCGCTCGTCCGCTCCGGTGGGACCGGCGGCCCAGGGATATTCCTTGCTGGAAGTCACCATCAAGACCGGCCGCACGCACCAGATCCGGGTCCATCTGGCCTCCGAGGGCCTGCCCATCGTCGGCGACGACAAATACGGCGATTTCGAACTGAACAAAGCGTTGCAAAAACAGGCCGATGGCGCGGCGCTCAAACGCATGTTCCTGCACGCGTGGCGGTTACAGTTCAATCATCCGGCCAGCGGCGAGCGCATCGAACTGCTGGCGCCGCTGCCTCCTGAACTCGACAAGTTTCTGGCCCATGCCATGTCCGCCCATGCCTGACTCTGCTTTCCGCCCCCGGCAGTTCGACCTGATTGCCTTCGACTGGGACGGCACGCTGTTCGACTCCACGAAAATCATCACGCGCTGCATCCAGCTGGCGGTGCGCGATGTCGGCGGTACCGTGCCCACTGACGAGCAGGCCTCCTATGTGATCGGCATGGCGCTGATGCAGGCGCTGGCGCACGCTGCGCCCGACGTGCCGGCCGACAAGTACCCCGAGCTGGGGGCACGCTACCGCCACCATTACCTGGCGCACCAGAACGACATCAGCCTGTTCGACGGCGTGCTGGCGCTGCTGGCCGACCTCAAGGCCCGTCACCACTGGCTGGCGGTGGCCACCGGGAAAAGCCGCCGCGGCCTGGATGAGGCGCTGCAGACGGTGGAGCTCAAGGGCATGTTCAACGCTTCGCGCACGGCCGACGAGACCGCCGGCAAGCCGCATCCGCGCATGTTGCAGGAACTGATGCGCGAGTTCGGCGTCGAGCCGGAGCGCACGCTGATGATCGGCGATACCACGCACGACCTGCAGATGGCGCTCAATGCCGGCTGCGTCGGCGTGGGTGTGAGCTACGGCGCGCATGAGCCCGAGGCCTTCCAGGCGCTGCAGCCACGCTTTGTGGCGCGTTCGGTGCGTGACCTGCATGACTGGCTGTTGAATAACGCATGAGCGACGAAGTCCTGATTCCCCTGTGCAATGCCGACGAACTGCAGGACAGCGGTCTGGCCGTACCTTTCGACGTGGTCTACCACGGGCAGACCTGCCGCGCCTTTGCGATCCGCTTCGAGGGCCAGGCGCACGCCTATGTGAACCGCTGCACCCATGTCGCGATGGAAATGGACTATCAGCCCAACCATTTTTTCGACCCGACCGGGCGCTGGCTGATGTGTGCCACGCACGGCGCGGTCTATGCGCCCGACACCGGGGCCTGCCGCGGCGGGCCGTGCCGCGGCGGCCTGGCCAAGATTCCACTCACCGAACACGACGGTGTCGTGCACTGGCATACTGCCTACAACCTGAAACCTGTCGAGTTCTGACATGAATGATTCCAATCGCCCCGAAACCCACGACGAGATGAAAAAAAGCCCGCAGGACGCCGCTGATACTTCGCAAGCAGCTATCAAAAACGGAGCAAAAGAGAGCGCCGCCGAGGTGCCGGGCTGGGAGCGCAGCGTCATCGAGAAGCTGGCCTTTGCCGCCCTGGCGGAACAGCGCGCAGCGCGCCGTTCACGCCTGATCGGGCGTCTCAGCTGGCTGGTGTTCATCGCCGTGCTGGTCTGGGTCGGCTTCGGTCTGGGGGGCTCCACCAAGAGCGTCAGCACGCCGCACACCGCGCTGGTGGAGATCAAGGGCGAGATCGCCTCCGGCTCGGAAGCCAGCGCCGAACTGGTGGTGTCGTCCGTCCGCAGCGCTTTCGAGGACCACGGTGCCCAGGCCATTGTGTTGCTGATCAATTCGCCGGGCGGCAGCCCGGTGCAGGCCGGCATCATCAACGACGAAATCCGGCGCCTGAAGGCCAAGCACAAGAAGCCGGTCTATGCGGTGGTGGAGGAGGCTGCTGCATCGGCGGCCTACTACATTGCCGTGTCGGCTGACAAAATCTACGTCGACAAGGCCAGCATCGTGGGCAGCATCGGCGTGCTGATGGACGGTTTCGGCTTCACCGGCCTGATGGACAAGCTCGGCATCGAGCGCCGCCTGATGACGGCCGGCGAGAACAAGGGCTTTCTCGACCCCTTCAGCCCGCAGACCGAGAAGCAGCGCGTCTATACGCAGGCCATGCTGGACCAGATTCACCAGCAGTTCATCACCGTGGTCAAGGCCGGGCGCGGCCAGCGCCTGAAGGAATCGCCCGAGATGTTCAGTGGCCTGTTCTGGACCGGCCAACAGGCCATTGAACTCGGTCTGGCCGACCAGCTCGGCAACCTCGACTACGTGGCACGCGAAGTGGTGAAAGCCGAAGAGGTGGTCGACTACACCCGGCGCGACAACGTGGCCGAGCGCCTGGTCAAGCGCTTCGGCGCAGCCATCGGTGAAGGCGCAGTCAAGGCGCTGCGCACGCTGCCCTCGTTCCGCTGAGTTGCTCCATCGGGCGTAGCGTCAGCGCCCGATGGCAAAGACGGCGGGCGTGTCGTTGTCGAGCGCCCAGCCTTGCTGCTTCCACTGCTTGGCGCTGCTGCTTCGGCTTTGTGCGTTCGCCAGCGTGAGGCCGCTGCTCACCGCCAGCCGCGTGGTGGCTTGCAGGGTCTTGAGCAGCGCATCCAGCAGAGCGGCGTTGCGATAGGGCGTCTCGATGAAGAGCTGGGTCTGGCCCGTCTTCAGCATCAGCGCTTCGAGTTCCTTGATGCGCTGCGCGCGTGCCGCCGCCTCTTGCGGCAGGTAGCCCACAAAAGCGAAGTTCTGGCCCGACAGGCCGCTGGCCGCCAGCGCCAGCAGCAGTGACACCGGGCCGACCAGCGGGACGACTTCAATTCCCAGGTCGTGCGCGGCGCGTACCACCGAGGACCCGGGGTCGGCCACGGCTGGCATGCCGGCTTCGCTGAGCAGGCCGACATCGTGGCCGGCCAGAGCCGCTCCCAGCAGTGGGCGGGCATCGAAGGTGCCGCCGTGGTCGCCCTTCTTGTGCACCTCGCGCGGCAGCTCCTGGATCTGCAAGGCCTGGATCGGCTGCGCCAGGGGCTGGAGTTCGTTCACGCGTTTGAGGTAGGCACGCGCGCTCTTGGCGTTCTCGCACACCCAGTGTTGCAGCCGGGCGGCCACGGCCAAGGTGCCCTGGGGCAGCACCTCGGTCAGCGGTGTTTGCGTGGCACAACCGAAGTCCAGCGGCGCCGGTACCAAGTAGAGCTTTCCTGTGGCAGCGCTCATCAGGCGGCTTTCTGCGGTGGGAGCAAGGCCAGGCCGGCGGCGCGCAGCAAGCGGCTGGTGCGGATCAAGGGTAGGCCGACCAGGGCGGTAGGGTCGTCATTTTCGATCGATGCCAGCAGCGTGATGCCCAGGCCTTCGCTCTTGGCGCTGCCGGCGCAGTCGTAGGGCGTTTCGGCACGCAGGTAAGCCTCGATCTCGGCGTCGTCCAGGTCGCGAAAGCGCACGCGCACCGGCGCCAGATCCACCTGCTCGAAGCCGGTGTCGCGGCAGACCACGGCCACGGCGGTCTGAAACACCACGGTTTTTCCGCGCATCTGGCGCAGCTGGGCCACGGCGCGTTCGTGCGTGCCGGGCTTGCCCAAGGGCTGGCCGTCGAGGTCGGCCACCTGGTCGGAGCCGATCACCACCGCAGCCGGAAAGCGTGCGGCCACGGCGTGCGCCTTGGCCAGCGCCAGGCGGCAGGCCAGGTCGCGCGGGGGTTCGCCGGGCTGCGGGGTTTCGTCGATCTCGGGCGAGGCCACGTCAAAGGGCAGACGCAGGCGTGCCAGCAGTTCGCGCCGGTAGGGCGAGGTTGAACCCAGGATGAGTTGTCGGTTGGCTGATTCGATCATGCGTCGATTCTCTTACACTGCTGGCATGTCACATGAGTTTGTTGCCACCCGGCTCGACGTCAAGGCCTTCGCCAAGGCCGGTGCCGTCCTGTCCGGTCAGGAGCCCTTATCGAAGTACCCGCGTTTGCTGGAGGAAGCTGGTGGCCAGGGGGCTGACCGCCTGGTGCAATGGGAAGCGCGCGGCGAGACGCGGGTCGATGCCAGCGGCTTGGCCCAGATCTGGCTGCATTTGAGTGCGCAGGTGAGCCTGCCGCTGATCTGCCAGCGCTGCCTGGGGCCGGCCGACATCGCACTGGCGGTGGTTCGCGCCTTCCGCTTCGTCGCCACCGAGGAGCAGGCCGAAGCCGAGGACGAGGAGGCCGAGGAGGATGTGCTGGCCTTGAGCCGCGACTTCGACCTCCATGCGCTGATCGAGGACGAACTGCTGATGGAGTTGCCGGTGGTGCCGCGCCACGACGTGTGCCCGACCGAGGTCAAGCTGGCCGCGCAAGACGCCGATTTCGACGCCGCGCAAGCCAGCAAACCCAACCCCTTTGCCGCCCTGGCCGGGCTCAAGGGCGGCAAGTCCAGTTGAGGCGTTTAGGGAAACTGGCGCAAAATCAACCAGTTAGGCTATAATTCAAGGCTTCGTGCAGACCCAACCTGCGCAGACCCACCAACCTTATTGAACAACCCCTGCTGTGCGGTGTCCGCATGGCACAAGACCAGGAGCCGATCATGGCCGTCCAGCAAAACAAAAAGTCGCCTTCCAAGCGCGGTATGCACCGTTCGCACAACGCACTGAATGTGCCCGGCATCGCTGTGGAGCCCACCACCGGCGAAACCCATCTGCGCCACCACATCAGCCCGAACGGTTTTTACCGTGGCCGCCAGGTGCTCAAGACCAAGTCTGAAGCCTGATCAAGCCTGACTGCCCAAGGCCCGATGCTACCAAGCAGTAGCTTCGGGCCTTTGTCTTGATGCTGACCGCTTCCGGTTTTCACGCGCCTGATCGCGCTGCCTGCCCATGATCACGATCGCTGTTGACTGCATGGGGGGCGATCACGGCCCCCGCGTCACGCTGACTGCGTGCCGCCATTTCCTCGAACATCATCCCGACGCCGAGTTGTTGCTGGTGGGTCTGCCCGACAGCCTGACCGGCCTGCAGCACCCGCACGCCCGCGTGGTGGCGGCCACCGAAGTCGTCGGCATGGACGACCCGATCGAGGTGGCGCTGCGCCGCAAAAAGGATTCGTCCATGCGCGTGGCCATCCAGCAGGTCAAGGACGGCGCTGCCCAGGCGGCGGTGTCGGCCGGCAATACCGGTGCGCTGATGGCGATTGCCCGCTATCTTCTCAAGACCGTGGATGGAATCGACCGCCCTGCCATTGCGGCGCAAATTCCCAATGCCAAGGGGGGCGGTACCACGGTGCTCGATCTGGGGGCCAATGTGGATTGCACGGCCGAGCACCTGCTCCAGTTTGCCGTCATGGGCTCCGCCCTGGTGTCGGTTCTCAATGATGACCAGAATCCTTCGGTTGGCTTGCTCAACATTGGAGAAGAAGTCATTAAAGGGAATGAAATCATCAAAAAATCAGGCGAACTGCTTCGATTGGCAGCTAATTCCGGAGATTTGAATTTTTTTGGCAACGTCGAAGGCAACGATATTTTCAAGGGGACGACCGACATCGTGGTTTGCGACGGTTTTGTCGGCAATGTGGCCCTGAAGACTAGCGAAGGCCTGGCCTCCATGATTGGTGGCTTCCTTAAGCAAGAGTTTTCCCGCAATATCTTTACAAAATTTGCTGCTATTTGTGCTTATCCGGTTCTTTCTGTATTTAAAAAGCGGATGGATCACCGGCGCTACAATGGCGCAGCACTGCTTGGCCTGCGCGGCCTGGTGTTCAAGAGCCATGGCTCGGCCGACGCCTTCGCTTTTGAGCAGGCTTTGAACCGCGCGTATGATGCAGCCCGTAACAAGCTGCTCGACCGGGTCCAGGCCCGGATCGCGCATGCGGCCCCGCTGCTTGGTGTCGCCAGCGCGGAGTAGCCGGCAACCTCGGCCATGGCCTGGCCGACGCCGGGCAAACCAACAGAATTATTCATGAGACGTTATTCCCGCATCACTGGTACCGGCAGCCATCTGCCTTCCCGTCGCCTCAGCAACGCCCAACTGGTCGCCGAACTGGCGGCCCAAGGGGTGGAGACTTCCGACGACTGGATTGTCGAACGCACCGGCATCCGGGCCCGGCATTTTGCGGCGCCGGATGAGTGCAGCAGCGATCTGGGGGCGGCCGCGGCCAGGAATGCCCTGCAGGCCGCCGGCCTGCAGGCCCAGGACATCGACCTGATCATTGTTGCCACGTCCACGCCGGACATGGTGTTCCCCTCCACGGCCTGCATTCTGCAAAACAAGCTGGGTGCCCATGGCTGCCCCGCCTTTGACGTGCAGGCGGTCTGCTGCGGCTTCATTTATGCGCTGACCTTGGCGGATGCCATGATCCAGACCGGCGCGGCCAGCAAGGCGCTCGTGATCGGCGCCGAGGTCTTCTCCCGCATTCTCGATTTCAAGGACCGTACCACCTGTGTGCTGTTCGGTGACGGCGCCGGCGCCGTGGTGCTGGAAGCGTCCGACAAGCCGGGCCTCCTGGCCAGCGATCTGCATGCCGATGGCAAGCACGTGGGCATCCTGTGCGTGCCGGGCCATGTCTCGGGCGGCAGCGTGCTGGGCGATCCCCTGCTCAAGATGGACGGCCAGGCGGTCTTCAAACTGGCGGTTGGGGTGCTGGAAGAGACGGCCCGCGCCGTGCTGGCCAAGGCCGGCAAGCAGGACGCCGACATCGACTGGCTGATTCCGCACCAGGCCAACATCCGCATCATGCAGAGCACGGCCAAGAAGCTCAAGCTGCCGATGGACAAGGTCATCGTGACCGTCGACCAGCACGGCAATACCTCTGCCGCCTCGATTCCGCTGGCGCTGGACGCCGCGGTGCGCGGCGGCCAGGTCAAGCCGGACCAGCTGGTCATGCTTGAAGGTGTGGGTGGCGGCTTCACCTGGGGCTCGGTGCTACTGAAAATGTAGCGTCTGGCGTATTTCCAGCAAGGCCAGAAGCCTGAATCAACCCACTATTTCTGACGAATCACGATGAAACCGTTTGCCTTTGTCTTTCCCGGTCAGGGGTCGCAGTCGGTCGGCATGCTCGACGGCTGGGGCGACCACCCGGTGGTGCTCGAAACCCTGAAGGAAGCGTCCGACGCCCTGGGTGAGGACCTGGCCAGGCTGATCAAGGAAGGCCCCAAGGAAGCACTGGCCCTGACCACCAATACCCAGCCGGTGATGCTGGTGGCGGCGGTAGCGGCCTACCGCGTCTGGATGAGCGAGACCGGCATGGCGCCGGCAGCGGTCGCCGGCCATTCGTTGGGCGAGTACTCGGCCATGGTGGCCGCCGGCGTGCTGACGCTGGCCCAGGCAACGCCGCTGGTGCGCTTGCGCGCCCAGGCCATGCAGGAAGCGGTGCCGGTGGGCACCGGCGCCATGGCGGCCATTCTCGGCATGGAAGCGGCCAAGGTCATCGCCGGTTGTGCCGAGGTGACGCAGTCCTTCGGTGCCGGTTCCGCGGAAGTGGTCGAAGCAGTCAATTTCAATGATCCGGCGCAAACCGTGATCGCCGGTTCCAAGGCCGCGGTGGACAAAGCTTGCGAGGTGCTGAAGGCCAATGGCGCCAAGCGTGCGCTGCCGCTGCCGGTGTCGGCACCGTTCCATTCCAGCTTGATGAAGCCGGCGGCCGAGAAGCTGCGCGAGCGGCTGGAAGCGGTGGAGTTCGCCGCGCCGCAGATGGCGCTGATCAACAACATCGACGTGGCGGTGGAGACCGATGCCGACCGCATCCGCGATGCGCTGTACCGCCAGGCCTTCGGCCCGGTGCGCTGGGTCGAGTGCGTGCAGGCCATCAAGGCGCACGGCATCACCACCATCGTCGAATGCGGCCCGGGCAAGGTGCTGGCCGGCATGGTCAAGCGCATCGATGCGGAACTGACCGGTGCCGCCCTGTATGACCCGGCCACGCTGGCAGAAGTGAAGGGGATTCTTGCATGAGTGAAACCAAATTTGAGGGCCAGGTGGCTTTGGTGACCGGTGCTTCGCGCGGCATCGGTGCCGCCATTGCCCATGAACTGGCCCACCGCGGTCTCAAGGTCATCGGCACCGCCACCAGCGATGACGGGGCCGAGAAAATCAGCGCCGCGCTGGCCGAATTCAACGGCTGCAAGGGCGTCAAGCTCAATGTCAATGACGCCGCCGGCTGCGAGGCTCTGATCGAGGCCATCGTCAAGGAGCAGGGCGCACTGCACGTGCTGGTCAACAACGCCGGCATCACGCGCGACAACCTGGCCATGCGCATGAAGGATGGCGAGTGGGACGAGGTGCTCGACACCAACCTCAAGGCGGTGTTCCGCCTGAGCCGCGCCGTCATCCGCCCGATGATGAAGCAGCGCTACGGCCGCATCATCAGCATCACCTCGGTGGTGGGCGCCTCGGGCAACCCGGGCCAGGCCAATTACGCCGCGGCCAAGGCCGGCGTGGCCGGCATGACGCGTGCGCTGGCACGTGAACTGGGTTCGCGTACCATCACGGTCAACTGTGTGGCACCCGGCTTCATCGAAACCGACATGACGGCGCATCTGCCGGACGAACAACAAAAGGCACTGTTGAGCCAGATTCCGCTGGGTCATCTGGGAAAGCCGGCCGACATTGCGCATGCCGTCGCCTACCTGGCGTCACCACAGGCCGGCTATGTGACGGGGCAGGAACTGCACGTCAACGGCGGCATGTTTATGTAAGGATCAAGCCGATTCATCCGTACGGCCATCCGGTCCGGACCAAACCATTGTCCGGGCCGGCTAAAATCACGGATTCATTTACAACCCTCTGAGGGAACCATGAGCGATATCGAAGCACGCGTCAAAAAAATCATTGCCGAACAACTCGGTGTGGAAGAGTCCCAAGTCACCAACGAAAAAGCCTTCGTGGCCGATCTGGGCGCCGACTCCCTCGACACGGTCGAACTGGTGATGGCCCTGGAAGACGAGTTCGGCATCGAGATTCCGGACGAAGACGCCGAGAAGATCACCACGGTGCAGAACGCCATCGACTACGCCAACACCCACAAGAAGGCCTGATGGTTCTCTGCGGTACGTCCAGCGCGGCGTACCGCCCAGCCCTGTGAGCGGTCGGGTGCCGGATCGGCTCGCCGCTCACGGAGGCCCCAGTTTTTGTAGCAATCACAGAAATCTATGTCCCGTCGTCGCGTTGTCGTAACAGGTCTGGGCTGTATCAGCCCCGTGGGTAATACCGTGGCCGATGCCTGGGCCAATCTGCTGGCCGGGCAGTCCGGTATTGACCTGATCACCAAGTTCGATGCCACCAACTTTGCCTGCAAGATTGCCGGCGAAGTGAAGGGCTTCGACCTCGATTCGTACATCGGCTCGAAAGAAGCGCGCACGATGGACACTTTCATCCATTACGGTATCGCGGCCGCGGTTCAGGCCGTGGCGGATGCCGGCCTGCCCACGGGCGAGGCGCTGGACGAAGAGCTGGCCTGCCGTATCGGTTGCATGATCGGCTCAGGCATTGGCGGTCTGCCGCTGATCGAGAACATGCATGCCGAGCTGACCAACCGCGGGCCGCGCCGGATTTCTCCCTTCTTTGTGCCGGCGTCCATCATCAACATGATCTCGGGTCATGTCTCGATGCGTTTCGGCTTCAAGGGGCCCAATCTCGCCATCGTGACGGCCTGTACTACCGGCCTGCACAACATCGGCGATGCCGGCCGCATGATCGAATACGGCGATGCCGACGTCATGATCGCCGGTGGTTCCGAAGCGACGGTTTCGCCGCTGGGCGTGGGCGGTTTTGCCGCCATGCGCGCTCTGTCCACCCGCAACGACGATCCCAAGACTGCGTCCCGTCCCTGGGACAAGGATCGCGACGGCTTCGTGCTGGGCGAGGGCGCCGGTGTCATGGTGCTGGAAGAGTACGAACACGCCAAGGCGCGCGGTGCCAAGATCTACGCTGAACTGAGCGGTTTCGGCATGAGCGCCGATGCCGGCCACATGACGGCGCCCAATATGGACGGTCCGCGCCGTGCCATGGTGGCGGCCTTGCGCAACGCCGGCATCAATGCCGACCAGGTGGACTACCTCAATGCGCACGGCACTTCCACGCCGCTGGGCGACATCAACGAAACCAACGCGATCAAGGCTGCGTTGGGAGACCATGCCAAGAAGATCGTGGTCAACTCCACCAAGTCCATGACCGGGCACTTGCTGGGTGGCGCTGGCGGCATCGAATCGGTGTTCACGGTACTGGCCGTGCACCAGCAGAAGAGCCCGCCGACCATCAACATCTTCGACCAGGACCCCGAGTGCGATCTCGACTACTGCGCCAATACGGCGCGGGACATGAAGATCGACGTGGCAGTGAAAAACAACTTCGGTTTCGGCGGAACCAACGGCGCTCTTGTTTTCAAGCGCGTCTGACGCGCCAGCCGGGCTTTCAGCATGCACAGCGCCCCAGCGGTTACTTATCCGGTGGGGCGTTGTCACATGCAGGGCTGGCTGACGCTGGTGCTGTCGGGGCTGGGAGCCGCTGTCTGCGCGCTCTGGATCCGGGACGCCGGCCGCATCGGCTGGCTGCAGGGATTGGCCTTGCTGCTGTGGCTGCTGACCAGCCTGCTGGCGCTGCGCGGCCTGCTGGCGGCGCCCGGGGGCAGCTTGCGCTGGGACGGCCAGCAGTGGACCTGGCAGGTCGACAGCAGCAGCCTGGGCGGTGCGGTGCGCCCGGCACTGGATTTCCAGCTGTGGGTCTTGCTGGAGTTCCGGCCGCATACCGGCGCTTCGCGATGGCTCTGGCTGGCGCGCGCGACCGAGCCGACCCGCTGGGATGCCTTGCGCCGGGCCTTGTGGTCGCGTGCTTCGCGCGCCGGCGCCGGTCATTCTGGCGAGGGAGCCGACGGGTTGACGCATGTCGGCCCAGGGCGCGCATGAAGGATTCTGCCCAGCCGGCTGTCGACAACAGCGATCTGCTGCTGGTCGAGCGCACGCTGGCCGGGGATCAGCATGCATTCGAGCTGCTGGTCGTCAAGTACCAGCGCCGCATCCAGCGCCTGATCGGCCGCATGGTGCGCGACACCGATCTGGTGGAGGACATTGCCCAGGAAACCTTCATCCGGGCCTACCGGGCGCTGCACCAGTTCCGTGGCGATGCCCAGTTCTACACCTGGCTGTACCGCATTGCGGTAAATACGGCCAAGAAATTCCTGCTGGAGCTCAAGCGCGATCCGCTGGTGACGCAGACGACGCTGCAGCCCGATGGCGAAGAAGATGAAACTTCCCGCCCCGGAAATGAACCAAGTACGGACGAGACGCCGGAATCGGTGCTGGCGGCCAGCGAGATCGCCCAGGCCGTCAATGCGGCCATGGAGGCCCTGCCCGAGGATTTGCGCCAGGCCGTGACGCTGCGCGAAATCGAAGGGCTGAGCTACGAGGAGATCGCAGCCGCCATGGATTGTCCGATCGGCACCGTGCGGTCCCGGATCTTCCGGGCGCGCGAGGCCATTTCGGCGCGGGTGCGGCCGCTGCTGGAGCACCAGTCCGGCAAGCGCTGGTAAGACGAAACTGAGGTAGTGCAAGATGACGCAAGACATGTCGAAGACGCGTGAACTGGTTTCGGCCCTGGCAGATGGACAACTGCGCGGCGAGGAATTCGCGCGTGCCCTGGCGCTGATCGAGCACAGCGAGGATGCGCGTGCCCAATGGCAGGCCTACCATCTGGTGGGCGATGTGCTGCGCTCGGGCGAACTGGCTGCCGGCGGCGCCCGCGACGCAGCCTTTGCCGCCCGCTTGCGCCAGCGTCTGCAGCAGGAAAAACCGGCGCTCCAGTCTCAGGGCGCTATTGAATTGATAGCTGTTAGCGCATATGCATCAAGCGCTGAAGGCCAAAATCATGCAGAAGATCCAGGTGCCAACGACGCCAGCCTGCGCTGGAAGCTGGTGGCCGGTTTCGCCTCGCTGGCGGCCGTGATGGTGGTCGGCTGGCAGTTGGCCTCGTCCTACGGCACGGTACAGGAGGGCGCGCAACTGGCCCAGGCGGGCGCGCCGCTGCAGCCAGTCACCGCCGAGACGGCACAGGCCATGATCCGCGACCCGCGCCTGGACCAGTTGCTGGCGGCGCACCAGCAGTTCGGCGGTACCTCGGCGCTGCAGATGCCGGCCGGTTTCCTGCGCAACGCCACCTACGAGCGGCCGGCCCGCTGAGCGACCGAAAGCTGCATGGCATGAGCGACCCGTTCCGCATGAACCCCATTTCCACGTTCCGCCTGCTGCTGGCCGGTGCGCTGCTGCTGACCGGCTTGAGCGCTCAGGCGCAGACCGATGGCAGACCCGCCGATGCAGCCGCTGTCAGCCCGACGGCCGAGCGCAGCATTGCCGACTGGCTGATGCGCCTGCACGAGGCGTCGCGCCGGCGCGCCTACATCGGCACGCTGGTGGTGTCCTCCGACGGCAACATGGCGAGTTCGCGCATCTGGCATGTGTGTGATGGCGAGAAGCAGATCGAGCGCGTGGAATCGCTCTCCGGCACGCCGCGCTCCACCTTCCGCCGCAATGACGAGGTCATCACCTTCTCGCCGCAGAGCAAGGTGGCGGTGACGGAAAAGCGCGAGTCGCTGGGTCTGTTCCCGCACCTGCTCAAGTCACCCGACAGCGCCATCGACCAGTTCTACAGCGCGCGCGCGCAGGGCCGCGAGCGGGTGGCCGGTTTCGAGGCCGACGTGGTGCAACTGGCGCCGAAGGACAAGCTGCGTTTCGGCTACCGCATCTGGAGCGAGAAGAAGACCGGCCTGGTCGTCAAGCTGCAGACGCTGGATCTGGACGGGCACGTGCTGGAGCAGGTGGCTTTCTCCGAGCTGCAGCTGGATGCGCCGGTCAGCATGGACAAGCTGACGCAGATGATGCGCAATACCGAAGGCTACAGGCTGGAGAAGCCAGAACTGGTCAAGACCACGGCTGCGGCCGAGGGCTGGCAGCTCAAGAGCCAGGTGCCCGGCTTCAAGCCCATGAGTTGCTACCGGCGTCCCGCCGGTACCGATGCGCAGTCCTCTGACCCTCTGGTGCAGTGGGTGTTTTCCGACGGGCTGGCTTCGGTGTCGCTGTTCATCGAACCGTACGATCGCCGCCGCCATGGGGTCGAGGGCTTGATGGCGATGGGCGCGACGCACACCCTGGTGCGCCGGATGACGGACAAGAGCAATGACAAGGACGGCGGCTGGTGGCTTACCGTGGTGGGCGAGGTGCCGGGGCCGACGCTGCAGGCTTTTGCCCAGGGGCTTGAGCGGAAGAAATGAAGCCTTATGTACCGTCAGGCGCTCCTGGCGCGGGACGGTGATTTTTTGTCAATGAGAGGTCGATGATGCTTGGTATCGCAAGTCAAAAACTGCGTTCAACCCTCTGGCTGGGGGCGGTTCTGGCCGCTGTGTCAGCGCTGTTGCTGCCGGCACAGGCGGCTACGGCGCAAACGCGTGTACTGCCCGATTTCACCGATCTGGTGGAGCAGGTGGGGCCGTCGGTGGTCAATATCCGCACCATCGAGAAAGTCACGGTGCGGCCGAGCAACGGCAGCGGCATGGATGAGGACATGCTGGAGTTCTTCCGCCGCTTCGGCCTGCCGATGCCGAACGTGCCGCGCCAGCAGGTGCCGCGCTCCAATCAGCCGCAGGAGGAAGAGCAGCCGCGCGGCGTCGGTTCCGGCTTCATCCTGTCGGCCGATGGCTTCATCATGACCAATGCGCACGTGGTCGACGGTGCCGACGAGGTACTCGTCACGCTGACCGACAAGCGCGAGTTCAAGGCACGCATCGTCGGCGCCGACAAGCGCACCGATGTGGCGGTGGTGAAGATCGAGGCCAGCGGTCTGCCAGCGGTGAAGATCGGCGACGTGAACCGGCTCAAGGTCGGCGAGTGGGTCATGGCCATTGGATCGCCCTTCGGCCTGGAGAACTCGGTGACGGCCGGCATCGTGAGCGCCAAGCAGCGCGATACCGGCGACTACCTGCCCTTCATCCAGACCGATGTGGCCATCAACCCCGGCAATTCGGGCGGTCCGCTGATCAATATGCGCGGCGAGGTGGTGGGCATCAACAGCCAGATCTATTCGCGCTCCGGCGGCTACATGGGCATCGCCTTTGCCATCCCGATCGACGAGGCCATCCGTGTGAGCGAGCAGCTGCGCGCCAGCGGCCGGGTGACGCGCGGGCGCATCGGCGTGCAGATCGACCAGGTGACCAAGGAGGTGGCCGAGGCCATCGGACTGGGCAAGCCCCAAGGCGCCCTGGTGCGCGGTGTGGAAAGCGGTTCCCCGGCCGAGAAGGCGGGTGTGGAAGCCGGCGACATCATCCTCAAGTTCGACGGCAAGGTGATCGAGAAATCGACCGATCTGCCGCGCCTGGTGGGCAATATCAAGCCCGGCACGCGCAGCACGCTGACCGTGTTCCGCCGCGGCAGTGCCAAGGACCTGAGCGTGACCATCGGCGAGGTCGAGGCCGACAAGCCGGCGCGCAAGGAGCGTGAGGAAAAGCCGCGCATCAGCGGTGCCGCCCAATCGCTCGGTCTGCTCGTGGCCGATTTGACCGAAGCCCAAAAGAAGGAGCTCAAGCTCAAGGGCGGGGTGCTGGTGAACGCTGCCACCGAGGCCGCCGCCCGTGCCGGCCTGCGCGAAGGCGACGTCATTCTGGCGGTGGCCAATGTGGAGGTGGGCAGCGTACGCGAGTTCGAGGCCGTGCTGGGGCGGCTCGACAAGGGTAAATCCATCAACGTGCTGTTCCGGCGCGGCGACTGGGCGCAGTACGCGGTGATCCGCCCGGTACGCTGAACAGGCCACTGGCCGACACCCAAAACCCCCAACCCCAACTCGGGTTTGGGGGTTTTTGTCGGATTTGAGGGTGGTAAAAAATTTTTTTAAAAAATTTTCACCCTCCTTGGGATCTTAAAATAGTTTGTGATTACTAACTTTTTTCTCTTGATTTGATTAAATTGGTTAGAATGGAACCTTCAGATCGTGGATTACAGGCATATTGAAAAGTCGCTAATCCACGATACGAGATGGTGTAGAGCTGGTCTGAGACGATCCACAGATCGCCCACAAGTTGTCCAGAATCTCTCCACCGGATTATGTTGATAAGCTGTGTATAAAGTTCTTGTTGCTGCGCTGCAACGACCCTTGGCGACGGATTTTCGGGCTGTACGGACCAGGCTTTTTGCCTACAATGAAGCTCCAACTATCGCAGTTGCCATAGATTGTTGGTTTAGGGCGCGTCACAACTCGACGCGCCCTTTTTTCTTTTCTGCGCCGTTTTAATTCAATCACTTAAGCGTTTCCGTTGATGAAGCACATCAGAAATTTTTCGATCATTGCGCACATTGATCATGGCAAATCGACGCTGGCAGACCGGTTGATCCAGCGTTGCGGCGGACTGGAAGAGCGCGAGATGGAAGCGCAGGTGCTCGACTCGATGGACATCGAGAAAGAGCGTGGGATAACCATCAAGGCGCAGACCGCTGCGCTGCAGTACAAGGCCCGTGATGGCCAGGTCTACAACCTCAATCTGATCGACACCCCCGGCCATGTGGACTTCTCCTATGAAGTGAGCCGTTCGCTGTCGGCCTGCGAAGGCGCGCTGCTGGTGGTCGATGCCTCGCAGGGGGTGGAGGCGCAGACGGTGGCCAACTGTTACACCGCGCTTGACCTCGGCGTCGAGGTGGTGCCGGTGCTCAACAAGATGGATCTGCCGCAGGCCGATCCGGACAACGCCAAGGCCGAGATCGAGGACGTGATCGGCATCGATGCGAGTAACGCGATTCCCTGTTCGGCCAAGACCGGCATGGGCATCGATGAGATTCTGGAGGCGGTGGTCGCGCGGATACCGGCACCCAAGGGTAATCCGGACGGCCCGCTGCGCGCCATGATCATCGACAGCTGGTTCGACAGCTATGTCGGCGTGGTGATGCTGGTGCGCGTGGTGGACGGCCGCCTGGCCAAGGGCGAGCGCATCAAGATGATGGCCACCGGCGCCACCTACAACGCCGACAACCTGGGCGTCTTCACCCCCGCCAACCAGCCGCGCGAATCGCTGGAAGCGGGCGAGGTCGGCTACATCATTGCCGGCATCAAGGAGCTGCAGGCGGCCAAGGTGGGCGACACCGTGACCCTGATCAAGGGCGGCTCGGGCGGCGCGGCGTTCACGGCTACCGAACCGCTGCCGGGCTTCAAGGAGATCCAGCCGCAGGTGTTTGCCGGCCTGTACCCGACCGAAGCCAGCGAGTACGACTCGTTGCGCGACGCGCTGGAAAAGCTCAAGCTCAACGATGCTTCGCTGCACTACGAGCCGGAAGTCAGCCAGGCGCTGGGTTTCGGCTTCCGCTGCGGTTTCCTCGGCCTGCTGCACATGGAGATCGTGCAGGAGCGCCTCGAGCGGGAGTTCGACCAGGACCTGATCACCACCGCACCGAGCGTGGTCTACCAGGTGCTCAAGGGCGACGGCGAAGTCATCATGGTCGAGAACCCGTCCAAGATGCCGGACCAGGGCAAGATCCAGGAAATCCGCGAGCCGATCGTGACGGTGCACCTGTACATGCCGCAGGACTACGTCGGCCCAGTGATGACGCTGGCCAACCAGAAGCGCGGCGTGCAGCTCAATATGGCCTACCACGGCCGCCAAGTCATGCTGACCTACGAAATGCCACTGGGCGAGATCGTGCTCGACTTCTTCGACAAGCTCAAGTCGGTCAGCCGCGGCTACGCCAGCATGGACTATGAGTTCAAGGAGTACCGGGCCTCCGACGTGGTCAAGGTCGACATCCTGCTCAACGGCGAGAAGGTCGACGCGTTGTCCATCATCGTGCACCGCACCCAGGCCGCTTTCCGCGGCCGCGCCGTGGCGGCCAAGATGCGCGAGATCATCAGCCGCCAGATGTACGACGTGGCCATCCAGGCGGCGATCGGCGCCAACATCATTGCGCGCGAGACCATCAAGGCGCTGCGCAAGAACGTGCTGGCAAAATGCTACGGCGGTGACATCACGCGTAAGAAGAAACTCCTCGAAAAACAGAAAGCAGGCAAGAAGCGCATGAAACAGATCGGCTCGGTTGAAGTGCCCCAAGAGGCCTTTTTGGCGATTTTGCAGGTGGAAGACTGATGCAGTTCCTCACCGCCATCATCCTCGCCGCCTTTGTCGGCTATGCCGGCGCCTGGTACGTCGGCGTCATCGAGGGCAACTTTGCCCTGCTGCTGTTCCTGGCCACGGTCGTCACCGGCCTGTACTGGCTGGCCGAACGTTTCTACTTCCTGCCGCAACGCCAGCAGGCGGCGGCCAGGCTCGAAGCCGAGGCGCTGCAGCGCAGTACCGACCTGAACAAGCTGGGCATCACCCAGGTCGACAGCAATGTCGCACCGGCGCGCGAGAAGCTGCTGATGCAGCCCTGGTGGCTGGACTGGACTGCCGGCCTGTTCCCGGTGATCCTGGCGGTCTTCCTGCTGCGCTCCTTCCTGTTCGAGCCATTCAAGATCCCGTCCGGCTCCATGATCCCGACGCTGCTGGTGGGTGACCTGATCCTGGTGAACAAATTCCACTACGGCGTGCGCCTGCCGGTGATCAATACCAAGATCACCGAAGGCCAGCCGGTGCAGCGCGGCGACATCATGGTGTTCCGCTATCCCCCGAAGCCGAGCCTGGACTACATCAAGCGCGTGGTCGGCGTGCCGGGCGACGAGGTGGCCTACCTGAACAAGCGACTGACCATCAACGGCCAGCCGGTGGCCACCAGCGCCGTGCCCGAGTTCTTCGACGAGAGCGTCATGCGCTACTTCAAGCAGCATGAGGAGTTGCTAGGCACCGTCCGGCACCGCATCCTGACCGATGACGAGCGGCCAGCATTCATTCCGGGCGTGGAGGACTTCCCGCACCGCGACAGTTGCCGCTACAGCATCGAGGGCGTGGTGTGCAAGGTGCCTGCGGGCCACTACTTCATGATGGGTGACAATCGCGATAATTCGCTCGATTCGCGTTTCTGGGGCTTCGTTCCGGACCAGAACATCGTGGGCAAGGCCTTCTTTGTCTGGATGAATTTCAGCAACCTGAAACGCATTGGCTCATTCAACTGATGGCAATGCGACATACCATGGGGAAAGCTATGAAGGGACAACGCAAGTCGGCTCAGCGCGGCATCACCTTCCTGGGGCTGCTGTTCGTCGGCGCCGTGCTGGCCGTGCTCGGTGTGGTGGTGGCCCAGGTCGTGCCGACGCTGATCGAGTACCAAGCGGTGAACAAGGCCGTCAACAAGGCGCGTGACGGCAATACGGTGCCGGAAGTGCGGGCCATTTTCGACAAGGCGGCCCAGATCGACGACATCAAGTCCATCAGCGGCAAGGATCTCGAAGTCACGAAAGAGGGCGACAAAGTGGTGGTGAGCTTCGCCTACCAGCGCGAAATCCACCTCGCCGGCCCGGCCTGGCTGACCCTCAAGTACGCCGGTCGTTCCAAATAGCGTGATGGATGCCTGTGTCTGATGGTCTTTCTGCGCTGCAAGCGCGCTTGCAGCATTCCTTCTCCGATCCGTCGCTGCTGACGCGTGCCGTTACGCACCGCAGTTTTTCGGCCGACCACAACGAACGTCTCGAATTCCTCGGCGACTCGGTGCTCAACCTGGCGGTGGCGCACCTGCTGTACGAGCGCCTGAGCGCCCTGCCGGAGGGCGACCTCTCGCGCATCCGCGCCAACCTGGTCAAGCAGGACACCCTGCACCAGCTGGCGGTGGAACTGGGCCTGCCGACGGTGGTGCGGCTGGGCGAGGGCGAGGTGCGTTCCGGTGGCCACAAGCGCCCCTCCATCCTGGCCGATGCGCTGGAAGCGGTGCTGGGTGCCGTCTATCTGGATGCCGGCTACGCGGCCGCGCAGGCGCTGGTGCAGCGCCTGTTCCAGGCGGTGGAAATCAACCCGCAGATGCAGGCCAGCGCCAAGGACCCCAAGACCGAGTTGCAGGAATGGCTGCAGGGGCGCAAGATGAAACTGCCGCTCTACCGCGTGGTGGCCACGCTGGGCGTGGCGCACAAGCAGACCTTCGATGTCGAATGTGAAATTCCCGAATTGCAGCTGGTCGAGCGCGGCATCGGCGGCTCGCGCCGGGCCGGCGAGCAGGCGGCCGCTGCCGCCATGCTGCAGACCATCAAGACCCAAGGTAAGGTATGAGTGCTATGAATTCAATAGCTGATGGCGCAGATTCCACGGGGTTCAACGGCCAGAATGATGCGCAAGCCGGGGCGCGGCGCTGTGGCCTGGTGGCCATCGTCGGCAAACCCAATGTGGGCAAGTCCACGCTGCTCAATGCGCTGGTGGGTCAGAAGATCAGCATCACCTCGCGCAAGGCGCAGACCACGCGCCACCGCATCACCGGCATGCGCACCCAGGGCGCGACCCAGTTCGTGTTTGTCGATACGCCGGGCTTCCAGACCCGCCACAACAACGCGCTGAACCGTTCCCTCAACAAGACGGTGATGGGCGCGGTGGGCGATGTGGACCTGATCCTGTACGTGGTGGAGGCCGGCATGTTCAACCAGGCCGATGCCAAGGTGCTGGCCCTGTTGAACAAGGACATCCCCACCCTGCTGGTGGCCAACAAGCTCGACACGGTGAACCGCCGCGCCGAGATTGCGCCGTGGCTGCAGGAGATGCAGCAGCGCCATCCGTTTGCCGAATTCGTGCCGATGTCGGCCAAGAACGCCAAGGACATCGAGCGCCTGCTGGGCATCTGCGAGAAATACCTGCCCGAGCAGGACTGGTGGTATGCCGAGGACGAGCTGACCGACCGCAGCGAGAAATTCCTGGCCTCGGAGACCGTGCGCGAAAAACTGTTCCGCCTGACCGGCGACGAGTTGCCCTACACCTCGACCGTGGTCATCGACAAGTTCGAGGAAGAGGCCGGCCGCAAGGGCCAGAAGCGTCTGGTCAGGATTGCCGCCACCATCGTGGTGGAGCGCGAAGGCCACAAGGCGATGGTGATCGGCGACAAGGGCGAGCGCATCAAGCGCATCGGCACCGAGACCCGGGTCGAGCTCGAAAAGCTGATGGATGCCAAGGTGTTCCTCGAACTCTGGGTCAAGGTACGTTCCGGCTGGGCAGACGACGAAGCCCGCGTGCGCTCTTTCGGGTATGAATAGGAACACCCCCAGGCTGCGCGCACTGCGTGTCGCTACGCCCCCCCCCTTGCAGGGGGCAACGCCAGCGGCCTGGCAAAGCCAGTTCCGCGGCGTTCGCGGGTAAGCGCCCCTGGCGTTCGGAGTACCGGGCGATGGCGACCAAGCGCATTTCAGACGAACCGGCCTTTGTGCTGCACCGCTACGACTGGAGCGAGTCCAGTCTGATCCTGGACGTGTTCACGCGTCACCACGGCCGCATTGCTTTGGTGGCCAAGGGGGCCAAGCGGCCCAGTTCCAGTTTCCGTCCGGTCTTGCTGCCGCTGCAACCTTTGCAGCTGGCCTTCGGCGGTGACGCCGAGGTCCGTACCCTCAAGAGTGCCGAGTGGATGGGCGGGCATGTCATGCCCACCGGCGAGGCGCTGCTGTCCGGCTACTACCTCAACGAGTTGCTGATGCAACTGCTGGCGCGCGAGGACCCGCATCCCGCGCTGTTCGACGTTTACACCAACGTGGTGCGCGTGCTGGCCTCCGAGCACGATGAGGTGCTGCAGGCGGCACTGCGCACGTTCGAATTGCTATTGCTGCGCGAGATCGGTTTTCTGCCGCAACTCGACCACCAGACGCTGACCCTGGCACCGCTGGACGACACGGCGCGCTACAGCCTGGTACCCGAAGGCGGCTTGCGCGCCAGCCACGAGGCCGACCGCGCCAGCCTGAGCGGTGCCCAGTGGCGCGCCTTGCAACAGGCGCTGGCGGCGGACGCGCCTTTCACCGATACGCTGCGCGCCAGTGCCGCCGTGATGAACGAGCTCAAATCCCAGTTGCGCACGCTGCTCCATTACCATTGCGGGGTCTCGACACTGCGCACCCGGCAGATGATGGTCGATCTCCAATCGCTATGAAAAACAAGACCGCGCTTTCCGTCAATCTCAACAAGGTCGCCCTGGTGCGCAACACGCGCCATCTGGGCATTCCCAGCGTCACGCGCGCTGCCACGCTGTGCCTGCAGGCCGGTGCGCACGGCATCACGGTGCATCCGCGGCCGGACGAGCGCCATATCCGGGCCCAGGACGTGTTCGACCTGGCGACGCTGATGCAGGACTGGCCGGGGCGCGAGTTCAACATCGAGGGCAATCCCTTCCACAACCTGATGGACTTCATCCGCCAGGTGCGTCCGCAGCAGGCCACTTTCGTGCCCGACAGCGAGGGCCAGTTCACCAGCGACCACGGCTGGAGCTTTCCCGCCGATGCCGAGCGGCTGCGCCCGCTGATTGCCGAATGCCGTGCCCTGGGCGTGCGCGTCAGCCTGTTCATGGACCCAACGCCTGAGCAGATGGCGCTGGCCCGCGCCGCCGGTGCCGACCGCGTCGAGCTCTACACCGAGCCCTATGCCGCGGCCTGGGGTCATGCCAGCCAGGATGCACAGTTGCAGCGCTATGCCGCCGCGGCGCAGGCCGCGCTCGATGCCGGCCTGGGCGTGAATGCCGGCCATGACTTGAACCGCGACAACCTGAGCGAATTCCTGCGCCAGGTGCCGGGCGTGGCCGAGGTGTCGATCGGCCATGCGCTGATTGCCGATGCGCTGGAACTGGGTTACGGCGCGACGGTCAAGGATTACCTGCGTTGTATCGACGAGGCGGCGAGCGCCGCCGGGCCGTTCCAAGGCGCGAGGGCCCCCTCGGGGGGCAGCGACCCACACGCAGTGGGGAAGCGTGGGGGCGCGAACCTTTGATCTACGGCATCGGCACCGACATCTGCGATGTACGGCGTATCCGCGCCAGCTTGGAGCGGCACGGCGAGCGCTTTGCGCACAAGATCCTGAGCGAGGCCGAATACGCCACCTGGCAGGCGCGCAGCGCACGCTGGCCCGAGCGCGGCATCCGCTACCTGGCGACGCGTTTTTCCGCCAAGGAGGCCTTCTCCAAGGCGATCGGTCTGGGCATGCGCATGCCCATGACCTGGCGCTCGTGTGAAATCAGCAAGCTGCCCAGCGGCCAGCCGGCCATCGTGCTGCACGGCGAACTCAAGGCCTGGTTCGAGGCCCGGGGGCTGAGCGCTCAGGTCAGCGTGACCGACGAATCCGACTATGCGGCCAGCTTCGTGGTTGTCGAGAAAAACTGAGTCTGGCCCTTTGTATATAAGCGCGAACAGCTATCAAATCAATAGCATTCAAGGAATGTCACCATGCACGCACCCCTGATCATCGACATCGCCGGCCTGAGCCTGAGCAAGACCGATCGTCGCCGCCTCAAGCACCCGCTGGTCGGCGGCATCATCCTGTTTGCACGCAACTGGCAGGACCGCGCACAGCTGGACAGCCTGTGCCGCGACATCAAGAAAGTTCGCAAGGATCTGCTGATCTGCGTCGACCATGAGGGCGGACGCGTGCAGCGCTTCAAGACCGATGGCTTCACCCACCTGCCGCCCATGCGCGCTCTGGGCGAGCAGTGGCTGCAGGACCCGCTGCAGGCCACCAATGCCGCCACCGCCTGCGGTTATGTGCTGGCCGCCGAACTGCGTGCCTGCGGCGTGGACTTCAGCTTCACGCCGGTGCTTGACCTCGATTTTGGCGAGAGCGGCGTCATCGGCGACCGCTCGTTTGCACGCGACCCGCGCGTGGTGACCCTGCTGGCCAAGAGCCTGATGCACGGCCTGCGCTTGGCCGGCATGGCGAGCTGCGGCAAGCATTTCCCCGGCCACGGATTCGTCAAGGCCGATTCGCACACCGAGATCCCGGTCGACAAGCGCAGCCTCAAGGCCATCTTGGCCGACGACGCTGCGCCCTATGGCTGGCTCAGCACGGCGCTCGACAGTGTGATGCCGGCGCATGTGATCTATCCCAAGGTCGATGCACGTCCGGCGGGTTTCTCTGCCACCTGGCTGGGCGACATCCTGCGCGGCCGCCTGCGCTTTGGCGGTGCCGTGTTCAGCGACGACCTCAGCATGGCCGGCGCGCGCCTGATCGACGGGCGCGAGGTCAGCTACACCGAGGCGGCGGTGACGGCGCTGGGCGCCGGCTGCGACATGGTGCTGCTGTGCAACCAGTCCATCGGCCGGGGCGAGGCGGTGGACGAGCTGATCGACGGCCTGAGCGAGGCCCAGCTCAAGGGCCGCTGGCAGTTGGACGAACTCAGCGAGGCGCGCCGCCTGGCGCTGCTGCCGGCCACCCCGGCGCCCGAGTGGGATGAGCTGATGGTGAGCCCGTCCTACATGCATGCGCTGGACCTGATCCTCTGAGCTTCTTTCGATACCTTAGATGTCACGAAACTGAAACGCTGCAGTCATAAACTTTTCCTCGATCACACACGACGGTCACGCGAGTGGCCTCACACATCGAGGAAATCGAATGACAAGATTAAGGCTCACGCTGGTGCAGCGGATTGCCATGACGATTGCGCTGCTGGTGGGCGTGTTTCTGCTGGTGGGCGGATTCACCGCCTGGGAGGTGCGGGGCATCCAGACCCAGGCTCATCAGACCGTGAATGCGGACCTGGCGCAACTGGTGCGCATGGCGGCGATCCAGGAAAACCTGCTCAAGGTCCGGCGTGCCGAGAAAGACATTTCCATCGATCTGCTGATGAAGATGGAGCGCGTGCCCCAGCGCATCGGAGAATGGAAAAAGCACGCTGCCGCAGTCGCGACGCTGCTCGACGCCGCCATTGCCGCCGAGGTCGATCCGGCCCTGCAGCAGATGCTCAAGGAAGGGCAGGCGCAGCAGAGCCGTTACGCAGCCCAGGTCGGTGCCAGCATTGCAAAAATCGAGAGCAAGGAAATCCTGGACCAGGCGGTCTTCGAAGAGGAGATCCAGCAACCGGTGCAGTCGGCCCTGGCGGCCGAGGTTCAGATCAGCCGGGCCATCGAGGCAAACCGCCGGCACACGACCGATGGCGGCGAGGCCGTCAACGCGGCCGTCAACCAGCTGACCTGGATCGTGGCACTGGGCATGCTGTTTGCCGTTGCCAGCGGGCTGGCACTGGGCGCCATGCTGCTGGCGCGCATCCGCCAGCCGCTCGCCCAGCTCACCGATGGCATCACGCGTGTCAAGGCGGGCGACCTGTCGCTGGCAGTGGTGGTGCAGTCGGAGGACGAACTGGGGCGCATGTCGCATGATTTCAATGCCATGGTCGGCTCGCTGCAGTCCATGGTGCTGGAGGTGCGGCTGGCCGCCGACAGCATCACCGGGGCAAGCGCGCAGATTGCCAGCGGCAACCTCGACCTGAGTACGCGTACCGAGCAGGCCGCGGCCAGCCTGCAACAAGCGGCGGCTTCGCTTGATGCCCTGACCGGCACCGTGCGCAAGATGGCCGAGTCGGCCCATGCGGCCAGCAGCATTGCCAGTTCGGCCGCCAGCTCGGCCGGCCAGGGCGGCGAACTGGTGCAGCAGGTGGTGCGCAGCATGGCCGGCATCCAGGCCTCCAGCAGCCGCATTGCCGACATCACGGCCGTGATCGACAGCATTGCCTTCCAGACCAACATCCTGGCACTCAATGCCGCGGTGGAAGCGGCCCGCGCCGGCGAACAGGGCCGCGGCTTTGCCGTGGTGGCCGGCGAGGTGCGCGGCCTGGCGCAGCGCTCGGCCGAGGCGGCGCGCGAAATCAAGGGGCTGATCGAGGCCAGCCGCAGTCAGGTGGAAACCGGCTCGCGCCTGGTGCAGGACGCCGGCGGTGCCATGGCGCAGATCGTGCGCCAGGTGGCCGAAGTCAGCCACATGATCCAGGCCATCACCCAGGATGCGAGCGAGCAGTCCAGCGAGATCGGCGGCGTCAACCAGTCGATGAGCCAGCTCGAACAGATGACGCAGCAGAATGCCGCGCTGGTGGAGCAGGCCGCTGCCGCCTCCGCCAGCCTGAAGGAGCAGGCCGACCGCATGGCGGGCGTCATGCGCATGTTCGTGGTCAGTCAGGATCACCAGCCCCTGCTGCTGCCGGCCTGAACAGGCTCTACACTGGCAGCCTCTTCGCACGAGGCCAGCCATGACAACCGAGTCTTTCGCCCGACTGCCCCAGCCGCCGTATTACGCGGTGATCTTTTCTTCCCGCCGTCGTCCCGGCGACCTGGGCTACCAGCAGATGGCCGAGCGCATGGTGGCACTGGCCGCGGGCCAACCCGGCTTCCTGGGAATCGAGAGTGCGCGCGGCGAAGACAGTTTCGGCATCACCGTCTCCTACTGGGCGTCCGAAGCGGCGATTGCCGCCTGGCGCATCCATGCCGAACATCGCATCGCGCAGGAAAGCGGCAAGGCGGACTGGTATGCGCACTACGAGGTCCGCATCGCATGCGTCGAGCGCGCCTACGGCAAGAGGGCCTGAAGTAGCGCCGCCAGGCCGACCGCCGCACACACCCGGGCATCAGGGGATCAGCGCGCAGGCCAGACGGGTTGGCCGACCAATTCAATGTGGGTCAGGTACAGACGCAGATCGAATTCAAGCTGATGGTAGTCGGGTTCCATGTAGGTGCAGAGTTGGTAGAAGGCCTTGTCGTGGGCCTTTTCCTTGAGGTGGGCCAGCTCGTGCACCACGATCATTCTCAGGAACTCGGGCGGCACGTCCCGGAACAAGGTGGCGACACGAATTTCGCGCTTGGCCTTGAGTTTGGCGCCTTGCACGCGCGAGACGCTGGTGTGCGTGCCCAGGGCATGGTGGACGACGTGCAGCTTGCTGTCGAAGCAGATCTTGTTCAGTGGCTCGGCACTACGCAGGTATTCGGCCTTGAGCGCCTGCACGTAGTCGAACAGGGCCTTGTCGCTGCGGATGTCATGGGTGCCGGGGTATCTCTTGTGCAGCATCTCCCCCAGCCGCTCGCTGGCCAGGAGCTGCTGAACCTGTTTCAGTACCGCGGGTGGGTACCCTGTGAGGTAGCGGAGCGGGGCCCTGGGTTCGGGCAGAGATGAAGCCGCGCTGCTTGACCTGGAGGGTTTCATGGCTGCGTTAGTAATTTTTTAGGAATTTTCTAGCCAGTTCTTAAGAGACATGAGGCCGCCGGATTCCTAGACTTCCTGCATGTTTCTGCTCGGGGCGAGCAGGGGCGAAGACCAGCCCGGCAATTCCGCCGGGCATCAAGGAAGTAGAACATGAAAATTGACAACGACGAGATGGTGAGCGTGGTGTCTGCTGGCAGCACGACGAACCGGGTGGATCTTTATGTCGGCATTCACAAGGCCATGCGCTCGCTGATGGCCGACCTGCTGGTGGCGGTGGGCAAGATGGATGCGGCGGATGACTCGGCCGTGGAGTGGATCGGCTCACGGGTGCTGCAGTTTGCCGACTTCTGCACCTCGCACCTGACGCATGAGAACAATTTCGTCCACACGGCGCTGGAGGCACGGCTGCCCGGCGCCAGTGCACGCATCGCCGCCGAGCACGTCGAGCACGAGCAGGCGATTGCGGCGCTCAAGGCCGCGGCCGGCCAGCTGCAAAAGAGCCAAGGGTCGCAGCGCGAGCACGACGCGCTGGCGCTGTACCGCCAGCTGGCGCTCTTCATTGCCCACAATTTCGAGCACATGCAGGCCGAAGAGGTCGAGCTCAACCAGGCTTTGTGGGTGCATTACACCGACGAGGAACTACGGGCGCTTCATGGCCGGCTGCTGGCCACCATTCCCCCTGAGGAAACCCTGTTCGTGATGCGCTGGATGGTGCCGGCCATGACGCCGGCCGAGCGTCTGCAACTGCTGCAAGGCATGCAGGCCCATGCACCGGCGCCCGCGTTTGCTGCGGTGCTGGATGTGGTGCAGCCGCACCTGAGCACCGGCGAATGGGCCAAGCTGGCGCGTGGCCTGAAGCTGGCGCCGAAGGCGGGGCTGATGACGGCCTGAGGCAGCAGCCGGCAAAGGGTTCAGTCGGGCTCGGTGAGTTCGAGCCGGGCACCGACGATGAGCTTGAACTGCCCGCGGCCGGTCTTCTCGAGCCGGATCGGCAGGTGCTGCTCCGCCAGCCGGCGCTCCAGCAGGATCAGTCGCGCTTCCAGGTTGTCCACCACCTCGGGCAGGCCGATGCTGGCGTCCAGCCGCAGTTCACGGTTGGAGAAATCGGTGCGGCCGCGCTGCTGATAGTCGTTCAGCAGCTTCCAGAAAATCGCGCCTGCCACGCCCTTGATCAGATAGTTGTCGTTGAGGAACACGCTGTTGTTGCTCCTGTAGCGGCGCACCTGCAGCAGGGTATCTGGCGCGGCACAGGTCGGCGCTGCGGGCGCGGCAGCGGCCGGCGTCGCCTCCTCGCCGTCCAGGCGCAGCAGGTCGATGGCGGCGCCGAGATGGCCGGCCATGGTCACCAGCACGTCCTCGTCTTCGAAGCTGAAACGCAGTTCCTCGGCGCTTTCAACGAACACCACCCCCAGCAGCCGGCCGGCGCACAGGATGGGCACCGCCATCTGGCTTTGCGGTTGCGCCAGCCCGGGATAGGGGATGTCGGTGTCCAGGGCAAGGTCGGGCTGGCTGTCTGCCAGCGTGCGGCGCACCGCATGGCTGTACAGGCTGGCACCGGTCATGTGGGTGATGCGGATCGGCGTCAGCGCCTGGGCGGCCATGCCGATGACGCCGCGGCCGAGCTCGATTTCCGAGCCGACGCCTGAGACGGCGTAGCCGTGGCTGGCCACCGTGTACAGGCGTTGCACGGCCGGGTCGAGCAGCAGGATCATGGCGTGGCTGATCTGCAGCTCCTGGGCCAGCGTCGCCATCACGATGTTCAGCGCCTCGTCCAGTGCCGTGCAGCGGGCGAGCTGCTCGCTGCAGCGGCGCATTTGCCCCAGCAAGCCACAGCGCGGCGGCGGAGCCTCCAGGCTGTTGCCGGGCACGCGCTCGATGGTCAGGATCTCGTACAGGTCGGCGCCCTTGAGCTCGAACACCCCGGCCATGCCGCTGTGCGAGGCGATGCCGGCCAGCTGGGCGCGCATGCCCTCGAACAGCGCGCCTTCCGTCTGCGTGTGCAGGTAGCGGATTTGGAGCCGGTAGAAGGCGAAGGTCTGCGGGTGCAGCAGCAGCAGCGTGGCATGCGGGTTGGCCAGGATGTTCTGCCGCGTCTTGTTGAAGAACTGGAACGACAGCGCGACGTGTCGGGCGTCAGCATAGTAGACCTGCGACAGGTAGGCCACGTTGGGTGTGCCATCCTGCGCACAGGTGGCGATTTGCGCCGGGATGATGCCTTCCAGGCAGGGCCGGATATCGTCCAGCGTGATGACGCTCATGCCGCGCCTCCGCCAGACAACAGGCAGGCGCCGGCCTTGGGACCGGGCGTCTGGTCGAAGGCCTGCTCGGGGCGGAACGAGATGGCCACCATGTCGGCCAGCTGGTGGGACAGCATGATGCGTGTGTGGTGAGGGCCGACGCCGATCTGGCCGAGTTCATGCTCCATGCTGGCCAGGTAGCGCGCCAGGATCGGCGCGTCGTGCGCGGCGGCCGGGCGCAATTCAACGGCACCGGCCTTGACTTGCACCGCGCGGTGCGAGAACGGTTCGCTGAACACCACCGCAATCTGCCCGGTAACCTGCAAATCAGCCAGCAACTGGACGCAGGCGGGGCGGTTCAGGTAGACCGTGATGTGCGCGCCATCCGGTGTGATGGCGGCGCCCACGGCGCGCATCAGGCTGGGGCGTTGCAGCGCATCGTGCGAGGCGACGATGGTCGACACCCCGCGGTCGATCATGGCGATATGCGTTGCGCTGAGCAAGCCCGGCCTGCCTGCTGTCGTGCCTGTCATGGGGTGTCTTTCATGCAAGCAGGCCGGCGGGGATCAGCCCTCGCGGCGCAGCGCGGGGAAGAGGATGACGTCGCGGATGCTCGGGCTGTCGGTCAACAGCATCATCAGGCGGTCGATGCCGATGCCGCAGCCGCCGGTGGGTGGCATGCCGTATTCGAGCGCGCGCACGAAGTCGTGGTCGAAGAACATGGCCTCGTCGTCGCCGCTGTCCTTGGCCGCCACCTGGCCGTGGAAGCGTGCGGCCTGTTCTTCGGCGTCATTGAGCTCGGAGAAGCCGTTGCCGAACTCGCGGCCGGTGATGTAGAGCTCGAAGCGCTCGGTCACGTCGGGGCGCGTGTCGCTGGCACGGGCCAGCGGCGAGATTTCCACCGGGTGCTCGCAGATAAAGGTCGGCTGCCAGAGCTTTTCCTCCACCGTTTCCTCGAAGTACAGCACCTGCAGCGCAGCCAGCGAACGGGAGGCGAGCTTGTTTTTCTCTTCGTTCAGGCCGAGCTTCTTGAGTGCGTTGATCAGCCAGGCGCTGTCGTCGACGTGCACGCCGGCTTCGCTGTGGCGGATGATGGCTTCGCGGATGGTCAGGCGCTCGAAGGGTTGCGCCAGGTCGACCGGCTTGCCGCCGTAGCTGAGCTGCAGCGTACCTGCCGCCTGCTGGGCTGCATGGCGCACCAGGCCCTCGGTGAAGGTCATCAGGTCCTGGTAGTCCCAGTAGGCCGCATAGAACTCCATCATGGTGAACTCGGGGTTGTGGCGTACCGAGATGCCTTCGTTGCGGAAGTTGCGGTTGATCTCGAACACGCGCTCGAAGCCGCCGACGATCAGGCGCTTGAGGTAGAGCTCGGGCGCGATGCGCAGGAACATCTCCTGGTCCAGCGCGTTGTGGTGGGTCTCGAAGGGGCGTGCATTGGCGCCGCCGGGAATCGGGTGCAGCATCGGCGTCTCGACTTCGAGGAAGTTGTGCGACACCATGAAGTCACGGATCGAGCTCACTGCCTTGCTGCGTGCCACGAAGCGTTTGCGTGCCTCTTCGTCGGTCATCAGGTCCACATAACGCTGGCGGTACTTGACCTCCTGGTCGGCCACGCCGTGGAACTTGTCGGGCATCGGGCGCAGGCTCTTGGTCAGCAGGCGCACCTGGCTGGCCTGGATCGAGAGTTCGCCGGTCTTGGTCTTGAAGATCGTGCCCTCGGCCGCCACGATGTCGCCCAGGTCCCAGTGCTTGAAGGCTTCATAGGACTCTTCGCCCACCTCGTCGCGCTTGACGTAGATCTGGATGCGTCCGGTGCTGTCCTGCAGCGTGGCAAAGCTGGCCTTGCCCATGACGCGCTTGAGCATCATGCGGCCGGCCACCTTGGCGCTGCTGCCTTGCGCCAGCAGGCCCTCAGATGTCTGGCCGGCATGAGCGGCAAACAGCTCGGCGGCACGGTCGGCCGGCTTGAAGTCGTTGGGGAAGGCGGGGCCTTTGCCTTCGGCCTCTTGCTGGCGGATGGCCTTGAGCTTGTCGCGCCGCTCGGCGATCAGCTGGTTTTCGTCCTGGGTGGGGGCGGCGGTGTTGTGTTCAGACATGAGAGGGCAGGGTAGGAGGTGGCCATGAAACATGGCCAGAACCCGCTATTTTAATGACGCTATGATTTGGCGAACTTTTGGCCGAGATCCATGCTGTTCCAGATCCTCTCCCTGTTGCTCGAAGTCGTTGCCGGTGTGGTGGGCGGCGCCTGCCTGCTGCGCCTGTACATGCAGCACCAGCGCATCCCGATGTCGGCGCGCTCCGGCAATCCGCTGGGCCGTTTTGTCTTTGCCCTGACCGACTGGCTGGTGCTGCCCTTGCGCCGCCTGCTGCCGGCCCTGGGGCGTTGGGATACGGCCAGCCTGGCTGGCGTGTTCCTGATTGAACTGGCGCAGTTTTCGCTGCTGTGGGCTTTCACGAGCTTTGGCGCCAGCTATGTCTCGGTGCTGATCCTCGCCGCCTTCGGCGTGGTGCGGCTGGCCATCTCGGGCCTGACGGGCCTGGTGATCGTCTATGCCATTCTCTCGTGGCTGCAGACCAGCAATGTGCTGACCGATGTCATCGACCGGCTGGTGGCGCCGCCACTGACGCCGATTCGCCGCCTCGTGCCGCTGGTCGGCGGCATCGACCTGTCACCGCTGGTGCTGTTGGTGCTGCTGCAGGTGGCTGCCATCGTGCTGGGCAGCCTGCAGGCCAGTGCGCTGATGTATTGAAAGATTGAACACCCCCAGGCTACGCGCACTGCGTGTCGCTTCGCCACCCCCCTTGCAGGGGGCAACGCCAGCGGTCCGGCAGAGCCGGTTCCGCGGCGTTTTCCGGTTAAGTCCGCGTGCGTGTTGTGCCTAGCTGAGGTAATTCTTTTCAGATCACCGCGTCGGCAGGCTGGCGCTGCAGCATGGCCAGTGTGCTGGCAATGGTCTTGCGCAGTTCACGGCGGTCGCAGATGAAGTCCACGGCACCTTTTTGCTGCAGGAATTCGGCGCGCTGGAAGCCCTCGGGCAGGGTCACGCGCACGGTCGATTCGATCACGCGCGGGCCGGCAAAGCCGATCAGCGCCTTCGGCTCGGCAATCACCACGTCACCCAGGAAGGCGAAGCCGGCGCTGACGCCGCCCATGGTCGGGTCGGTCAGCACGCTGATGTAGGGCAGGCCCTTCTTGGCCAGGTGCGTGAGTGCCGCGTTGGTCTTGGCCATCTGCATCAGCGAGAGCAAACCTTCCTGCATGCGCGCGCCACCGGTGGCGGTGAAGCACAGGAAGGGCACTTTCTGCTCGATCGCGGTTTCCACGCCGCGCACGAAACGCTCGCCCACCACCGAACCCATGCTGCCGCCCATGAAACCGAACTCGAAGCAGGCCGCCACCAGGCTGATGCCGTGCACGGCACCGCCCATCACGATCAGGGCATCGGTCTCGCCAGTGACTTCCATCGCCTCTTTCAGGCGCTCAGGGTACTTGCGGCTGTCCTTGAACTTCAGCGCGTCGACCGGCACCACTTCCTGGCCGATCTCGTAGCGGCCCTCGTTGTCGAGGAAGGCATTGAGACGGGCACGGGCGTCGATGCGGTGGTGGTGGCTGCAACTCGGGCAGACGTTCTGGTTCTGCTCCAGGTCGGTCTTGTAGAGCACGCTTTCGCAGCTGGGGCACTTGATCCACAGGCCCTCGGGCACGCTGCGCCGGTCGGCCGGATCGGTGTGCTGGATTTTGGGAGGCAGAAGTTTTTCAAGCCAACTCATGGGCGTATCCTTTATTGGGGTCAGATTCCAATTTCTGCGTGATCGCAAGCCCGCGATTATGAATCCAAAGCGGCCCGGATCCCGCGCAGGAAATCCGAGGCGGCCTGGATGGCTTTCTCGCGTGGCTGATTGTCGATCAGCTGAATGATGCGGCTGCCGATCACCACCGCGTCGGCCACCCGGCCCACGGCACGGGCGCTGGCCGCATCGCGGATGCCGAAGCCGACGCCGACCGGGACTTTGACGTGCTGGCGGATGCGCGGCAGCATGGCTTCTACCGCAGCCGTGTCCAGGGTGCCGGCACCGGTCACGCCCTTGAGCGAGACGTAATAGACGTAGCCGCTGGCGACCCGCGCCACCTGGTCCATTCGTTCGGAGGTCGAGGTGGGGGCCAGCAGGAAGATCAGGTCCAGGCCATGGGCCTTGAGCGCGGCCGCGAATGCTTCGCACTCCTCGGGCGGGTAGTCCACCACCAGCACGCCGTCCACGCCGGCGGCGGCGGCATCGCGGGCGAAGGCATTATCGCCGCTGGCCTGATGGAGCTGGTTGTAGCGTTCGATCGGGTTGGCATAGCCCATCAGCACCACCGGGGTCGTGCTGTTCTTCTGACGGAAGCTGCGCACCATCTCCAGCACCTGGCGCAGGCCGATGCCGGCGGCCAGGGCCTTGTCGCCGGCGGCCTGAATCATCGGACCGTCGGCGCTGGGGTCGGAGAAGGGCACACCGAGTTCGATCACGTCGGCACCGGCGGCCACCATGCCGTGCATCAAATCAGGCGTGATGTCGGGGTAGGGGAAACCGGCCGTGACGAAGGGAATCAGGGCCTTGCGTTGGCTGGCTTGCAGCGCGGCAAAGGTGGAGGCAATGCGGCTCATTGGCGCACCTCCCCGCCCTTGACCGAGATGCCGCGCATCGAGGGCCGGTCGTAGAAGTCGGCGCCCGAGAGGTCGGCCACGGTGCCGATGTCCTTGTCGCCCCGGCCCGAGAGGCTCACGAGGATGGACTGGTCGGGCCGCAGGGTCTTGGCTAGTTTCATGGCGTGGGCGATGGCGTGACTGGATTCGAGCGCCGGGATGATGCCTTCGGTACGGCACAGGTAGTGGAAGGCGGCCAGTGCCTCGCTGTCGGTGATGCCCACGTACTCGGCGCGGCCGATGTCCTTCAGGTAGGCGTGTTCGGGGCCGACGCCGGGGTAGTCCAGGCCGGCGCTGATGCTGTGGGTCTCGGTGACCTGGCCGTCCTCGTTCTGCAGCACGTAGGTGCGGTTGCCATGCAGCACGCCCGGACTGCCGCGCTGCAGCGAGGCCGAGTGCTTGCCGCTGTCCATGCCTTCGCCCGCGGCCTCGACGCCGATCAGGCGCGTCTGCTCGTGCGGGATGTAGGGATAGAAGATGCCCATGGCGTTGCTGCCACCGCCGACGCAGGCGACCACCGCATCCGGCTGGCCGGTCTTGCAGCCGGCGCGCGCCAGCATCTCGGGCATCTGCACCAGGCATTCGTTGCCGATCACGCTCTGGAAGTCACGCACCATCATCGGGTAGGGGTGCGGTCCGGCCACGGTGCCGATGATGTAGAAGGTGTTGTCGACGTTGGCGACCCAGTCGCGCATCGCTTCGTTCAGCGCGTCCTTGAGCGTCTTTGAACCCGACTCGACCGGCACCACGGTGGCGCCCAGCAGGTTCATGCGGTAGACGTTGGGGCTCTGGCGCTTGACGTCCGCGCTGCCCATGTAAACCACGCACTCCAGGCCGTAGCGCGCACAGATCGTGGCGGTGGCCACGCCATGCTGGCCGGCACCGGTCTCGGCAATGATGCGCGTCTTGCCCATGCGGCGGGCCAGCATGGCCTGGCCGATGGTGTTGTTGATCTTGTGCGCACCGGTGTGGTTGAGGTCTTCGCGCTTGAGGAAGATCTGCGCGCCGCCCTGCTCACGACTCATGCGCGCCGCGTGGTAGATGGGCGAAGGGCGGCCGACGAAGTGGGCCAGTTCGTACTTGAACTCGGCCAGGAACTCCGGATCGTGCTGGTACTTGGCGTAGGCCTCGCGCAGCTGGTTGATGGCGTGCGTCAGCGTCTCGCTGACGAAGCTGCCGCCGTAAATGCCGAAATGGCCCGATGCATCGGGCTGGTGATAGTCGAACATGATTAATCCGCAAGTTGTGCGTCGGCAGCACGAGCCGCTGCGACGAACTGATTGATCTTGCTGGCGTCCTTGATGCCTTTGGCCGTCTCGACACCAGAACTCACATCCACGGCCAGCGATTTACAGCGTGGCCGTACCTGCCGAATGCCATCGGCCACGTTTGCAGGTGTGAGCCCACCACTCAAGACGAGGTGAGCGTCGACGCTTGGAGGAAGAAGTGACCAATTGAATGCCTTGCCGCCGCCGCCAAAACCGTCGACGTGGGCGTCGAGCAGGATGGCCTGGGCGGCTGAGTAATCCTGGGCGTATTTTACGAGGTCGAAGGCGCGACCGGCTTCGCCCAACGGAATACGGGCTGCGCGCAGGAAGGGGCGGGCGCCCTGGCTGCTGGCCTGCAGGCATTGCGCCGGTGTTTCATCACCATGAAATTGCAGGGTGGCGCCCGGAATGGCGGCGCAGGCAGCTATGATTTTTGTAGCATCTGCGTTGACGAACAGCAGCACCGGCGTGACGAAAGGCGGCAGTCGCCGGGCCAGTTCGGCCGCGCGCTCGGGTGCCACATACCGTGGGCTCTTTTCATAGAGCACGAAGCCCACGGCATCGGCGCCGGCGGCCACCGCTGCATCGACGTCCTGCTCGCGCGTCAGGCCGCAGATCTTGATTCTTGTTCGCGTGTTCATGGCAGCCAATCATACGCAGGCGTGCGATCCGGCAGGCCCCAGCGGGCGTCGTAGCGGGGCCCGAGGAAGTACAGGCCGTCGGGCGAGAAGGTCGGGGCCGCTGCGTCGCGACTGCGTGCGGCCAGCACCGCGTTGACCCATTCGGGCGGCTGCTTGCCCTGGCCGATCACGATCAGGCAGCCCATGATGTTGCGGATCATGTGGTGCAGGAAGGCATTGGCCTCGAACTCGAAACGCCAGTAGGCGCCGCGCCGGCTGATCTCCAGGCGTAGCAGGTTCTTTACCGGCGAGAGGGCCTGGCAGGCCGAGGCGCGGAATGAGGTGAAGTCGTGCTCACCCAGCAGAAGGATGGCCGCCTCTTCCATCGCAGCCTGGTTCAGCGGCTGGAACACCCAGCCGGCGCGCCCGGTGTCGACACTGGGCCGCACGGGCGATTCAAGCAGCAGGTAGGCATAGCGGCGCGACAGGGCGCTGGCACGGCAGTGGAATTCGTCCGGCACGACGTGTGCCCACTGCACGGCAATGTCGCGCGGCAGGAAACTGTTGGTGCCGCGCACCCAGGCGTAGGGGGCGCGCTCGGCGCCGGTGTCGAAATGCACCACCTGCATCAGGCCGTGCACGCCGGCATCGGTGCGGCCGGCACAGAGGGTGGAGATGCGCTGGTCCGCAAACCGGCTCAGCGCTTTTTCCAGCTGGTCTTGCACCGTGCGGCCCGAGGGCTGGCTTTGCCAGCCGTCATACGGCTGGCCGTTGTAGCTGACGCCTAAAGCCACCCTCACGGCAAGATCGGGTCCACGTATATCGCCAGCGGACTGAGCAAACTCAATTGAGTTTGCTCAGGGCTTCCTGGGCCTTGATCTTGGTGTCGCCGGTGGCCTCGGCGATGATTTCCTCGATCAGGGCACGGGCGCCGTCGGTGTCGCCGATGGCGCTGAATTCCTCGGCCAGGGCCAGCTTGGTCGCTAGCGGGTCATCCGAGGCACCCGTCTGTTCGGTGGTCGGTCCACCCAGGTCAAGCGAGAGGGAGCCGAGATCGAATTCGAGTGCGCCGGTATCGGCGGTGGCACCTGCAGGCGGGGTAACAGAGGCTGGCGTACCGGTGGAGAGCTCTTCTGACGCGGGCGCTTCAAAATCAAGGCTGTTGTCCATGCTCTGGCTGGACGCGGCGGGCATCGGCAGATCGACATTCAAATCGAGGGCCGATGGCGTGGCCGCCGCGGGTACGGCAGCCGGTGCCGGTGCGGTGGCTGGCACAGCGGCCGACGGTTCTTCGTCGAGCGAGAAATCCAGATCCAGGTCCAGGTCCAGGTCGACAGCGGCTGCGGCCGGCTCGGCGGCCATGGCCGCAGGTTGCGGATTGGCAGGGGCATTGCCGGTACTTGACGCGGCGACCGCTGCCAGCGGTGCCGGGGCCGAAGTTGGCAGGCCTCCGGGCTGGTAGAAGACATTGTCAGGGTCGATGCCCAGGCCCAACTCGCAGACGCGGCTCCAGTCGGCACCCTCGCCCCCGGTCAGTCGATGGACTTCGGTGGCGATGGCCTCGAAGCTGCGGACATCGCGGCGCTTGGCGTAGATTTCCAGCAGCTTGAGGTGGATGGCCACCCGGTCGGGGTGGGCACGCAGGGCTTCCTTGAGGATTTCCTCGGCCTGCAGGTCGCGGCCATAGGCCAGATAGACATCGGCTTCGGCCACCGGGTCCACATCATCGGTCGCGTCGAGCTGGCTCGGGGAGTAAACCATGGACGAGCCGGTGGAGCCGCCATCATGGGTGTCAACGCGCTGACCGCCGCTGGCGCCGAAGAATGAATCAGGCTGCAAGCGGCTTTCCAGGAAAGAGCTGTCCATCTGGGCGGCCTGCTTGCGCTGGCGCACGCGGTAAAAGCCCAAACCGGCCAGCAAGGCAATCAGGCCTGCGGCGGCGGCGGGTACCAAGGGGTTGTCCAGCAACTCGTCCAGCAGGCTGGGCTCTTCCACCGGCATCGGTGGCGCGACGACCGGTCGCTTGGCGGGTGCGGAGGCTGCTGCTGCCGGTGCCGAGGCTTCGGCAGCCGGGGCGGAAGCTGTTGTGGCGGGCAGGGCGACGGCCGGTACTGCAGCCGAGGCAGGCTGGGCCGGCTCGGGGGCCGCCGGTGCAGCAGTCTGGGGTGTCGAGGCGGCCGGGGTCGGTGCGGCAGCGGCACTCAGCTTGCTCAATTCGGCGATGTTCTTGGACAGCTCCTCGGCACGACTGCTTGCTTCCTTGGCGCTGCGTTCCTTGGCGATCTTGTCTTCCACGCCCTTGGCCTGGACGGCTCCCTTGGAGAGGGTCAGCTTGTCGGGGGCGCTGGCGGCCGTTTTCTTGTCGTCAACCTGGGCTTCCACCTTGCCGCCGGCGCGACGGTCGGCGGTTGCCACCTGGCTCAGCGGCGCGCTGCCGGCCAGCTTGCGGCGGAATTCGTTGAAGTCCTTGCTTTGGGCCAGCACGATCTGGCGGGCTTCCTCGGCGGACGTGGTCTGGGCTTCCTCGGTACCCGGCAAGGTGACCACCACGCCACTGCGCAGGCGGTTGATGTTGCCGTTGATGAAGGCATCGGGGTTGGCGCGCAGCATGGCCACCAGCATCTGGTCGAGCGACACACCAGCCGGACGGCCGGCGGCGACCAGCTTGCTGGCTGTGTCGCCGGATTTGACGGTGAGCTGTTTAGCAGCGGAGCCCGGTGCCGGCTTGGCTGTGGACTCGGTGGCAGCAGCCTTGACCGCTGGGCGGGGACTTGCCGGTGCACGGCTGGCGCCGCTCACCGGGGCGGGCGTTGCGGCGGCGGGCGTCCTGGGCGCAACGCGAGCTGGCGCGGGACTGAGTTGCGGTGCCGTCGGCGTGACGGCCTGCGGCTGGCGCAGATTGGGCGGATCGAACAGCATCGTGTAGTCGCGCACGATGCGGCCGGAGGACCAGTTGGCCTCCAGAATCAGGTCTACATAGGGGTCGTTGATGGCGCGGTCGCTGCTGATGCGCAGAAAGGAGCGCCCATCCGGGCGTTTTTGCAGCGAGATCTGCAGGCTGCCCATGCTCGGGTTGTAGTCCATGCCGGCAGCGCGGAACGCTTCCGGCGATGCCACGCTGGCCTTGAGCGAGGCGGCTTCCTCGGGGTTGATGTCAGGAATGTCGATTTCTGCCCGAAGCGGTTCGCCCAGTGCCGACAGAACAGCAATGCGTCCCAGCGAGAGCGCCGAAGCATGGGTTCCCCACAGACCCAGCACCGCCGTGGCCGCAACGGCCAGGGCGGTTTTCTGCCAGCGATATGACTTAGCAATCAATTTATGAGCCTCCGATATTCGGGCAAGCGGCTACCCCTGGCGCGTTGTGCGAGCCAAGCGACTGACACTCAAAACAGAAAAAGTACCTTAACATCAATATGTTAGCCTGACAAGCTGAGAAAGCGCTTAACCTTCTGGACGAACCGTTCGTCGTCCCAAGTGGGAGATGATTGTTGTCTAACGACAACGGCTTGCGGGGGCACCGCAAGCCGTTGAATTGGAGAAAACCTGCTTAGGCGGCCAGCAGAATGCGCAACATGCGGCGCAGCGGCTCGGCCGCGCCCCACAGCAGTTGGTCACCCACGGTGAAGGCGCCCAGGTAGTCGTTGCCCATGGCCAGCTTGTGCAGGCGGCCGACCGGCACGGTCAGCGTGCCGGTCACGGCAGCGGGGGTGAGGTCGCGCTCGCTGATCTCGCGTTGGTTAGCGACCACTTTCACCCAATCGTTCGCACCCGCGAGGATGGACTCGATTTCATCCAGCGGCACATCCTTCTTGAGCTTGACGGTCAGACCCTGCGAGTGGCAGCGCATGGCACCGATGCGCACGCACAGGCCGTCGATCGGGATGCTGCCGGCGCTGCGGAAGGCCGGGTTGCCCAGGATCTTGTTGCACTCGGCGCCGCCCTTCCACTCTTCCTTGCTCTGGCCGTGCTCGACCGGCACGTCGATCCAAGGGATCAGGCTGCCGGCCAGGGCCGTGTTGCGGAAGTTCTTGGTCGGGAAGCTGGCATCGCGCATGGTGGCGGCTACCTTGCGGTCGATGTCCAGAATGGCCGAGGCCGGGTCGGCCAGCTCGACCTTGACGGCGTCGT
>Ga0255338_1001412_pt1 | contig 45828 bp, 35 predicted proteins | sample MeOH1_35cm_T4_19_FD_203715 | JGI IMG/M metagenome (GOLD analysis project Ga0255338, IMG submission 203715) | Sandy soil microbial communities from University of British Columbia, Vancouver, Canada - MeOH1_35cm_T4_195 | ecosystem: Engineered > Artificial ecosystem > Sand microcosm > Unclassified ...
ACCGACTCTGCGCACTTTACGTAGATATATCCGCGAATACGGAGAATCACCGATACGCGTAAACACGACGTCGTAGATTCACGCGCTACGCTCAGGGCTTATTGATTCGTTAACCATCTCTCCATCAGCAATGGAGAGTCGCAATGGACGAACTGTTTATCGGAAGCGCGATCTGCGAAGTAACGAGCGGGGGTGAAATCCTCCTGCCGCGGGCCTTCCACGAAACCGCACAATTGCGATCCCCGAACGGGCAGTGGTTCATCGGCCTGCATGAGGAACAGCGTTGCCTGGTTGTCTATGACAGGGCGTTCGCGGCCCAGCAGCAATGGGATTTCGAGACCCGTCGCGCTGCTTTCATCGGCTCCAACCTAGAAGCACATTATACCCGCCTCCGCCGTACGTTCGGCTTCGTCGAGACGATCCGGCTCGCACCGGACGGGATGATGATGCTGGGCGCGCTGATGCGGGAGCGCGGACGGATCGGCGCGTCGGCTCTCCTCGTCGCGACCGGACAGCGCTTCGAAATCTGGGATCTCGATTACGTGCTCGCCCGCGGACCTTCCGACTTGGTCACGCTCGCAACCCTTCATCTGAAAATACAGCTTGCCAACGAGGATTGTCATGGCCCTGCTTTGCCGTCTGTCGACTCACGCCGCCGCCCCGGAAACCTTTCACAACCAGGGTTTCATCTTCAGCAAATGCCGTCACTGCGGCCGCGACATGATCCGGTCGACGGAATCTCCAGCAACGGCGTGGAAGGCGATCCCCCGCGGATTTCGGGTCGCGTGGAAAAACATTGATACAGATCAATTGCCCAACGGCGATCAACGAGGCAAAAAAACCGACTCTTCTCCAGTCTTATCAATCGGATTCGACTTAATACAGGTTGCCGTTGCGACATCTTACTGGATCTATCGCGATTATATTGCCAAATCTCGGAAAAGGAGAGATACAATATTGCAATTACCGACATATTGATTCTAACTTTCGTATGCCAAGCAAACAATACATCTAATATTCTCATCGCAAAAATACTGCCATATCGCAGCGCAGCATACGTTCATTCCGGAGCGATTCCTTTAAAAAACAAAGCCAGTACACGCCATTTTGCCTTTTGGTTAATGCATGTTACTGTACCATAAGTAGCGCTCGCTCCGAATAAGAGGTGCTGGCACGTTGTATGAAAAATCCGTTGCTCGTCCAACGAACGATGCATCGATAGAGCAGAATATCGTTCTCGGGCTTGTTTCGATCGCCGGGGTCATCAGCGCCATCGCGTTCGCCGGATGGATATTCGACGTGGCCGCGCTGAAGACGTTCGGTGTCTCCGGCAACCCCATCTGGCCAATGGCAGCCTTCGGATTCATGCTTCTCGCCGCGGGCTTCTGGGCGAGGATTCTACGGTACCGCCTAGCGCCCCTTCTGATAGCAGCGCCTCTGGCGATCGCGATCGCTTCGCTCGTTGAGGTCATGGCTGGCACGCCCGGTATCGACAGGCTCCTTTTCCCCAACCAGATCGGCCTAACCTCCGCACAGCATTCGGGCGGGCCCGGTGCGATCACCGTGACAGCAATCGCCTTGATCAGCCTCTCGTTGTTGGCCAGCATGCGACGAAAGCAAGGCTTTGCCGTGCTCGCCGACCTGCTGGCCAGCGCTGCGCTCTGCCTCGGCGTATTTTCCACCCTCATGGAGCTATGGGCGGCACCGGGTGACGGCCTCCCGATCGATCTGTTCATGGCGCCATTACCGGGAGGGCTCGCGACGATCGCGTTGGCGCTCGCCTTTCTGATATGGCGCCATGAGGCCGGCTGGATGTTGTTGCTGGACGGCGCGCAGGGCCGGCGACGCCTGGCGATCGCGTTGCTCCCGCTTGTCATCGTGCTCCCAATCCTGCCTGCCCTGATCGACCGCTGGGGAGCGCGGGCAATGCCCGAGGCGCCACTTGGCATCGAGTTGCTGGCCGTGCTGTGCAACGTCGCGATCATCGGCTTCCTGGTATGGTTTGCGGTCGATCGCCTGACGCGGCAACAGGCCGCCCTGCGCGAAGTGACACTCGCGCTCGATGTCGCGGCCATCGCCCTCACGCGCCCGAACGGCGAGATTACGCACTGGTCGCACGGCTGCGAGCAGCTTTATGGCTGGGCAGCAGAAGAAGCGGTCGGGCGCCGCAAAGATGACCTGCTTCAGTCTCGATTGGCGCAGCCGGTTGGCGACGAGGTACTGCAGCCCGCCGGCCCCGCCGAGCGCGAGTTGATTGAACGGCGACGTGACGGCAGCGAGATATCGGTACTTGAAAGAACTCATGTACTGGAGCGCCCGAACAAGGAGCCGCTGTTCGTCGTGAAGATGCTCGACATCTCGGCGCGCGTTCGTGCGGAAGGCGCGTTGCGGCTGAGCGAGGCTCGGCTGGCGGTCGCGGCGGACGCCCATCGACTCGGCGTGTCGCACTGGGATGTGAAGACCGGCCAGCTCGAATGGTCGCCCGGATCCGAACAGCGGCTAGGCCTGCCGGCTGGCGGGCTGGCGAATTTCGAGCAATGGCTCGCCCTCGTCGATCCGGAGGACGCCAAGGGCGTATTGGACACGCTCGATGCGGCTGTTGCCAAGCAGGATGACCGCGTCGCGTTCCGGTACCGGTTCCGCCAGCCCGACGGCACCGCGCGGACAATCGAGGGATCTGCGCGCTGCTTTTACGATGCCGAGGGCAAGCTGGAAACGGTCATCGGCGCTAATGTCGACGTGACCGAAAAGAACGGGCGCGAGGCAGCCTCCCTCTTGCGCTCCGTCATCGAGACGATCCCGGACGCGACCGTCGTGATTGACGCTACCGGCCATATTCGCAGCTTCAGCGCTGGCGCTGAGCGGATGTTCGGTGTGGATAGCACGACCGCGATCGGGCGCAATGTAAAGTTCCTCATGCCCGAAGCGATCGCCGCCGGTCATGACGAGTCGATTGAACGCTATCTGTCGACTGGCGAGCGCCACGTGATCGGCAACACCCGCGAACTGACCGCCCGGCGTGCCGACGGCACACTTTTCCCGATCGAACTGAATGTCGGCGAGGCCTGGTTGGGAGAGGAGCGCATTTTCACCGGCGTGATCCGCGACGTATCGGACCGGTTCGCCGCCGAGCAGCGAATGAGCGAGCTTTATGCCGAACTCGCGCATATCTCTCGACAGAGCGCCATGAGTGAACTCGCCGCCGACTTGGCGCACGAGCTCAACCAGCCGCTAAGCGCCACGGCCAATTTCCTTGCGGCAGCCCGGATGCTGATCGAGCGCGGCGACGATCCCGGCCGGGTCGCTGACCTGCTGCGGATGGGCGAGGAACAGACCCTGAGATCCGGTGAGATCATCCGCCGGCTGCGCGACTTCCTGGCCAAGCGCGAGGGCGAAATGCGCGGAGAATCGCTTCTCCATGTCGCCCGCGAGGCGGTCGAGCTGGTCCTGTTCGGCACCGCGCAGTTCGACATCACGCTTTCTTATGCGCTCGATTCGTCCGCTGACATGATCTTCGCCGATCGCATCCAAGTGCAGCAGGTGCTCGTGAATCTGTTGCGAAATGCCGTCGACGCGCTGCGCAACCAGCCCGTGGAGCGCCGCGCGATCTCCATTGCGTCGCGCCCGATCGAGGGCGCGATGATCGAGATTTCGGTCAGCGACAGCGGGCCAGGTCTTCCGGCGGAACTAAAGGAACAGCTTTACTCCCGCTTCGCCACCACCAAAGGTGGCACTGCCATGGGCATCGGCCTCTCCATCTCCCGAAGGATCGTGGAGGCCCATGGCGGAACGCTCGTGGCTGAGAACCGACCGGAAGGGGGCGCCGTATTCCGCTTCACATTGCCGGCACTGGAGGAGATCGAGGAATGACCCGCAATATCTACCTTGTGGATGATGACGACGCCGTTCGCGCATCGCTGCACAGCCTCTTGTCGTTGCAGTCTGACCTCGTGGTGAGAAGCTTCCGCAGCGGCGATCGTTTTCTCGAAGAGGCCAGCACCCTCGATGCGGGCGTGGTCCTGCTCGATTTCCACATGCCCGGGGCAAACGGGATCGAAGTCCTGACGGCGCTCCAACAATGGGATCCGAAGAAATTCGCATCAGTGATCCTGACGGGCGAAGGCAATGTGGGGCTCGCCGTCCAGGCGATGAAAGCTGGCGCGCTCGACTTCATCGAAAAACCTTATGAGGCCGGAACCTTGCTCAGTACCGTCGACGCCGCCTTTTCGCGCCTTGCCCAGGATAGCGCCTCGGCCGCCCATATCGAACAGGCCCAGGCGAAGATCGGGGGCCTGTCGCCCCGCGAGCGCGACGTGCTGATGGGGCTGATCGAAGGCCGGGCGAACAAGGTGATTGCCTATGAACTCGACATTAGCCCGCGTACCGTCGAGATATACCGTGCCAACCTGATGACCAAGCTGGGTGTCAGGAGCCTGCCCGAAGCGTTACGCATCGCCTTTGCGGCGGGGCTGATCCCTCAACCCTAGCCGTCATTCACACGCCACCGGACAAGCGTATCGCAGACGTCGACGAGTGCCCGTTTCTGATCGATGATGCACAGCCTGTCGGGAGCATCCGTCTCTTCGGCGCTGTCGGCGAGGATAATAATACCCCTCCATCGACCGCTGTCGATCAGGATGGCAAGATGCCCGCCGAGCATCGCGGTATCGATCACGAGGATTCGCGGCGGGCGCGCAATGCGATCGAGCGAGGGATCGTCCGGGGAGGTGTCGAGCGTGACGACGCTCTCGCCCTGAAGCGACAGCCGTGCGATCAACGCGCTTCGCAGCCCGCTGTCGCGCAAAATCAGCACAATCAGTTCCGTAGACGTGGCGCCCTCCCGATCCCGATTGACAGAATTTCCCGGTGCAAGGGTATGCGTCGGCGCGACCTGAGGCTTCTCGGGAAAAACACGTAGGCGTCGCTCGCGGATTGCTCGCTCCGACGACCCGTGCCAGCAATCGGCTGCCTCGCGCTAGAGAATGATCCGGAACAGTGCGCCGCCCTCGCGGCCGTCGAGGATATCGATCGTGCCACCATGCGCGACGATCACCTGCCGCGCCAGATTCAGCCCGACCCCGCTTCCTTCGGAACGGGTGGTGAAAAAGGGCAGGAAGACGTCGCGCCAAAGGTGCTCCGGAACCCCCGGACCACTATCCTCGACCTCGATCCAGACCCGGCCGCCGGCGGCGGCGGAAATGCCGAGCCGCACCCATTGCGCCGCCATGCCGCGCCGGGCGGCCTGAGCCGCGTTGCGCAGCAGGTTGACCAGCACCTGCGCGAGCAGATCGGGGTCGGCATCGAGGACCAGATCGGGCTGGATCTCGCGCGCCAGGGGAATATCGGCCCATTCGGCGGCAAATAGACGGGCGAGTTCGTCCGCGAAGGGCACGGACTCGAACTGGCGTCGGCGCAGCTCCGGCGCATGCGAGACCACGCGATAGCTGTCGATAAAGCTGCGCAGCCCTTCCGCGCGCCGCGCAAGAGTCGTGACGGCGATGCGGGCGTCCGGCACATCCGGTGGCTCCGCTTCGAGCAGCGCCGCCGCCGTGCCTGCGAGCGAAGTTACCGGGGTCAGCGAGTTCAGTATCTCGTGAGTCAACACGCGGACGAGATCGGTTTGCGCGGCCATCTCGACCGTGTCGAGCGTGCCCTGGACCGGTTCGACCGTCACGGCGCGGACACGCAGCCCGAGCCGGTCGAGCGAAGCCGAGCGCACGATCGCGCGCTGCGGGCCGCCGGCCATCCTCAGGATGAGCACTTCCTGCCGTGCCTCGCCATCGGCCCCCAGTCGCGCGGCGAGGGTCGCTCCATAGACGGTATAGTCCTCAGGCCGTGTGCCATGATGCCGGCTGAACAATTGCCGCGCGGCCTTGTTTGCCGGCGTAACGCCACGCGTCTCCTCCACCGTGAGCAGGGCGATCGGCATGTCGTCGACCAGGGCTTCGAGATAACGCATCTCGCGCGCGGCCCGATCGCGCTCTGTCTGCAACTCGCGCATCGCCGCGTCGAGCGCGATTCCGAGCGCGTCGAAGCCGGCGCCCCCGCGCCGATCGAAGCGTGTCGCGAAATCCTTGCTGCGCAGCGCTTCGACGAAGCGGGCGATCATGCGATTGGTGCGATCGACGTGGTGCCACAGCCCGGCGGCAGCCGTAACGACGATCAACCCGGCGACGATCCGGGCAGCGCCGAGTCCATCGATCTCGAACGACCAGATGAAACCGGCGAGCGCGACGAGCAGCCCCGCCACCCAGGCAGCCAGGAGCAGGGTGAAGCGCCGGTCAAAGCCCATGCTTCTCCATCCGCCGATAGAGCGCTGCGCGCGACAGGCCGAGTTCGGTCGCCGCCATCGAGATATTATAGCCGTGCTTCCTGAGCGCCTCCTCGACCAGCCGGCGTTCGACCTTTTCGAGATTGAGCTCAGAGGCCGGCGGCGCGACCACCGCCTCGGGCGCGACGCGCGGTGCCGAAGCACCGAGCGGAAAATCCTCGGGCTCGAGCGGCGCATCCCCGGCGAGGATCACGGCGCGTTCGATCGCGTGTCGCAGGGCACGGACATTGCCCGGCCAGTCATGCGCAGTGAGTGCCGCGCGCGCACCAGCGGTCAGCTCGGGCACCGGCCGGTTGTAACGCCGGGCATAGTGATCGAGGAAATGGGTCACGAGCGCAGCGACGTCTTCCCGGCGCTCGCGTAGCGGCGGCAGCTCGACTTCGACGGTGTTGAGGCGGAACAGCAGATCCTGCCGGAAGTGCCGGTCGTCGCGCAGCATCTGCGGGGTCATGTTGGTCGCGGCGATCACCCGGATGTCGATCGGCACGGGGCGATTGGCGCCGACCGGAGTGACTTGGCGCTGCTCCAGCACGGTGAGCAATTTGGGCTGGAGGTGAAGGGGTAAATTCCCGATCTCGTCCAGGAACAAGGTACCGCCATCGGCGGCCTGGATGCGGCCGATGCGATCGGCACGGGCATCGGTGAAAGCCCCCTTCACATGGCCGAAAAGCTCGGAATCGATCAACTCGGTCGCGATGGCGCCGAGATCGACCGTCAGCATCGGCTGACGCGCGCGAAGCGACTGGTTGTGCAGCGCGCGGGCGACCAGTTCCTTGCCGGTGCCGTTCTCGCCGAGCACGAGTACATTCGCCTCGGTCGGCGCAGCGCGCGCGATCAGCGAATGGACGCGCGCCATTGCCGGCGACTTGCCGATCAGCGGTGTATTCGCCCCCGGCACGGGGTCGGTAATCGCGACGACGCGCGCCTTCTCGACCGCGACGGCGCGGCGCGATCGCCGCAGCGATGCAGCGGTGCGTACGGTCGCGAGCAAACGTTCGTTCGACCAGGGCTTGGAGACGAAGTCAGTCGCGCCACGCTTCATCGCCTCGACTGCCACATTCACGCCCGCATGCGCGGTGATCATCACCACCACGAGTTCAGGATCGATCGCAAGCAGGCGATCGAGCCAGGCCAGCCCTTCAGCCGCATCGGTCGCACCGCGCGCGAAATTGGCGTCCAACAGGACGACATCGGCGGAGCGGCCGGCAATCGCCGTGATCGCTTCATCAGGCGAACGGGCCGTCACGACCTCGTTGAACTGGCTGCGCAGCAACAGGCGCGCCGCCGTCAATATATCCTCATCGTCGTCCACCACGACGCAGAGATCAAATTCCGCCAGCTTCCCCATTGACCGCTCCCGTACAATCCGCGTGCGGAATCGGACAGTCAATTTCCGTGCCAGAATAACGCCCCCGGCGACGAACTGCCAGAAAATCCGCCATTTACCGCATCTGGCACGCACCATGCTGAACTGATCATTGCCAGCCCGGCACGATCAAGGAGAATGAGCATGAAACTGACCCTGAAGCCGCAGATCCTCAGCGCCTGCGCCGCCATCGCCACGACGATCTTCCTGACTGTCTTCGCTTCGGCGCCAATCGTAACCGTCGCCTCGATCGTTTCCGGCCACAGCGCGTGACGCGGTATTCCGTCCGGTTCCGGACGCAGCTGTTCGGAACCGGACACTTGAACGGAACGCGCCCGTGACGTCCTCCACCGCTCAGACTGGCACGCGCTTTGCTGAGCATATCCCGACCAGGGAGCGCCGATGAGTGTCGTACGCATGAAGGGGGAAGAAGCGACCGCCCGTCCGGTAACGGGCAGCGGCATGGACCGCGTCGTTGTCGCGCACGGCATGTCGCGGCGAACGAAGATCGCGATCGGCGCCACCGTGATGCTGATCGTCGCGATCAGCTTCTGGTTCCTTGCACCCCGCGCCGGATCACAGACTGTCGCCGCTGATCGCCTGACGCTTTCTTCGGTCCGCACCGGCACCTTCGAGGATTTCATTCCGCTCCGCGCCCGCGTCACTCCGCTCCTCACCGTCTATCTCGATGCGATCGAGGGGGGGCGAGTCGAGAAGGTAATCGCGGAGGATGGCGCTTCCCTCGCCAAGGGGCAGCTGATCGTGGAGCTTTCCAATGCCGAGCTCCAGCTTTCCACGCTCGCGCGCCAGACCGAGGTGGAGCAGCAGATCAATAATATGCGCAGCCAGGAGCTTGCGCTTGCCCAGACCCGGCTCGCCAACGAGCGCGCGGTGCTCGACGCCGATCTCGCCGCGACCAAGGCCCGGCGCCAATATGAGCGCGAGCAACCCCTTGCCGCCCGCGGCTTCGTCTCCGGCAAGCAGTTCAACGACACGCGCGACGAATATCTCTACGAGCAGCGCCGGATGGAAGTCGTGCGTCGGAGCCAGGCTACCGACGAAAGGCTGCAGGGCAACCAGCTCGCCCAGCAGCGCGCCTCCGCGGCGTCGATGCAGTCGAGCCTGAAGCTTGCCCGAGCCAATCTCGATGCGCTGAATCTGCGCGCGCCGGTGGCCGGACAGCTTTCGGGTTTCTCGATCCAGGTCGGCCAGTCGCTCCAGCGCGGCGAGCGGATCGGGCAGATCGACAGTCCCGGGCGCAACAAGCTGATGGCTGGTGTGGACGAATTCTATCTCGGCCGCGTCCAGCTCGGACAGAAAGCGAACGTCGACTGGGGCGGCAAGACCTTCGCCGCCAGGGTGACCAAGATCTATCCGCAGGTGCAGAACGGCCAGTTCCAGGTCGACTTGCAATTCATCGGCACCGAGCCGGCCAATATTCAGCGCGGGCAGACGCTGCAGGCCAAGCTGACGCTGGGGGACCCCGCCCCGGCACGTCTGATCCCGGCCGGCGCCTTCTACAACGAGACCGGCGGCAACTGGGTGTTCGTGGTCTCGCCGGACGGCAAAAGCGCCGTGAAACGCCCCGTCCGGCTGGGTCGCCGCAATCCCGATTCAATCGAGGTGCTCGAAGGGCTCGACCCCGGCGAGCGCGTCATCACCTCCCCCTATACCGGTTTCGCCGACAAGGATCGGCTCGACCTGACGGCAAGTGAAAGGAAATGAGCATGCTTGAGATGCGCGCACTTTCGCGGGTTTACCGCTCCGACACGATCGAGACGACCGCCCTCGATGCAATCGACCTCGATATCGCGGACGGCGAGTTCGTCGCGGTGATGGGACCATCGGGTTGCGGCAAATCGACGCTGCTCAACCTGATGGGGATGCTCGATTCCCCCTCAAGCGGCTCCTACATCTTCAACGGCCAGGAGGTCGCCGGGCTCGGCGAGAGCCGACTGGCCGAAGTGCGCAAGGCGAATATCGGCTTCATCTTCCAGAGCTTCAATCTAGTCGATGAACTGTCAGTGCGCGAGAATGTCGAGCTCGCCCTTCTCTATCACGACGTCTCCGCCGCCGAACGCAAGCGCCGTACCGACGTGGTAATGGACCGTGTCGGCATCGCCCACCGCGCACGCCACCGGCCGAGCCAATTGTCAGGCGGCCAGCAGCAGCGCGTTGCAGTTGCTCGGGCGCTCGTCGCCGAACCCAAGCTGATTCTGGCCGACGAGCCGACCGGCAATCTCGATACCAATCATGGTGACGAGGTGATGCGGATGCTCCAACAGTTGAACGCGGAAGGATCGACCATCGTGATGGTCACCCATTCGCCCGCGCATGCCGATTACGCCAGCCGTGTCGTCAACATGCTCGATGGCCGCATCCTGCAGCAGCACCGCCGCGCGGCCTGACCACCGCTGCACGAGGAGACCAGCCATGTGGCGCAATTATCTGACCGTCGGCATCCGCGCGCTCGCCAAGAACCGCGCCTATGCTTTCATCAACATCGTTGGGCTCGCGCTCGGTATTGCCGCATGCCTGCTGATCCTCGGCTTCGTGCGCTACGAGTTCAGCTATGACAGCTGGCTGCCAGAAGCAGACCAGGCATTCCAGTTGCAGGACTATTACCTCCCCACCCAGCGCGGCGGGGAGGAGATGAAGCTGCAGCAGACAAGCTTCATCGCCGGCCCGACGTTGAAGAAGGATTTTCCGCAGATCGAACTGGCCGTCTATGCCGCACGATCGAACGTGGTCATCGAGAAGGACGGCCAGGCCTATAACGGCGACAAGCCGGTGCTGACCGACGGGCCGTTGTTCCAGGTACTCAAAGTGCCCTTCGTTCATGGTGATGCCGCACGTGCGCTGGACGATCCCCATGCGGTGACGATGAGCGTAACCCAGGCCAGGACGCTGTTCGGGACCGACGATGTGGTTGGTCGCACGCTGACCCTCGTGAGTGGCGTCGTTACCGCCGATTACCGGGTGACCGGCGTGTTCGAGGACCTGCCCAAGAATTCCGCACTCGCCTTCGGCATGGTGGCACGGTTCGATCCCCAGCAATATTACGCCCGCAGCCCGACATCGCTGACCAGCTGGAACAATCAGAATGGCAGCTACTATCTGCGGCTCGCCAAGGGCACTGACGCCGGCGCGATCAATGCGCAGATTCCTGCCTGGGAAAAGCGCAACATCCCGGATGAGGATGACGGCCAGACCAAGTCAAACCCGGGCGACTATCAGGACTGGAAGCTCGTCAACATCCGCGATGTGCACCTGGGCGAGGCGCAGAACGGCGCAATGCGCCCCGGCAATGATCGCCGGACCATCCTGACCTTCGCGATCATTGCCCTGCTGATCCTGGGCATGGCCTGCGTGAACTTCACCAACCTGGCGACCGCACGCGCCACCCAGCGGGCGCGCGAGGTAGCGCTTCGCAAGGTACTCGGTGCGACACGCGGACAGCTCATTACCCAGTTCATCAGCGAATCGATGCTGTTGTCGGCACTGTCGATGCTGGTAGCGCTGGCGATCGTCGAACTGACGCTCCCGGCCCTCAACGTGTTTCTCGATGCCCAGATTGAATTGCGCTATTTCGCACTCGATGGCCTGTTTCTGCCGGTAATCCTGCTGACCCTGTTCGTCGGGCTCGCCGGCGGCCTGTATCCGGCGTTCGTTCTCTCGCGTTTCGAGCCAGCCCGGGTCCTGAAGGCAAACAAATCGGCCGCCGATGCGGAAGGATCGGGACGGCTGCGCAACATGCTGGTGATCGCCCAGTTCGCGGTGTCGATCGGCCTCATCATCTGCACCACCGTGGTATATGCCCAGACCGTCTACGCCCGAACCACCGATGCCGGCTTCAAGCGTGACGGGCTGCTACAGATCGAAGGTATCGGCCGGCCCCAGGCCGAAGCGGTCGCAACCTCGATGCGCCAGGAACTGCAGCGGATCCCCGGCGTGACGGCTGTCGGACGAACCCAGATTGCCGTCGACGGCGGCCGCAATTCGATGACCGAGGTCCAGATTCCCGGGTCGACCGAGCGCGTCAGCCTGGGCGTCTACGGCGTCGAGCCGGGCTTTCTCGAGGCAATGAACATGAAAGTCATCGCCGGACGTCCGCTGCGCGAGAACCAGCCGCTGGACGATGCCACCATACCGCAGCCGACCAACAACGAGGCGGAACGCGCGCTCGTTCGACGCGGCGTCAACATCGTGGTGAGCGAGGCCGCCGCGCAGCGGCTCGGCTTCAAGAGCGCGCAGGATGCGATCGGCAAGACCGTGATGACCAGCCTCGTCGCGAACGAGAATGGACTGGTGCCATCGACGATCGTGGGCGTGGTTGCGGATGCGCGCTTCCGCTCCGTGCGCGACCCGCTGCAGCCGATCTTCTATTTCGGCGAGACCAACGGCTTTGCCCAGCAAATGGTCCGCTTCCAGGGAGCTGATCCCAAGGCAGTCTATGACCGGGCCGAGGCCATCTGGAAACGGCTGATCCCGGACATTCCGTATCGCGCGCGATTCGTCGACGACATCGTCCGCGACCTTTACAATGCGGACGAAGCTCGGGCGAAGCTGTTCGGCGCGTTCGCGATCCTGGCCGTGGTAATCGGCTGCCTCGGCCTGTTCGGGCTCGCTGCCTTCACCGCCGAACGGCGCACCAAGGAGATCGGGATCCGCAAGGTGCTGGGTGCACGCACCCGTGACATCCTGCGCCTGCTCGTGTGGCAGTTCAGCCGGCCCGTCCTGATCGCCAACCTGATCGCCTGGCCGATCGCATGGTGGATCATGCGTGACTGGCTCAATGGCTTCGACAGCCGGATCGCCCTGACGCCATTGCCATTCATCGCAGCAGGCGCACTCGCGGTGGTGATCGCGATCGGGACAATCTCGGCCCACGCCTATCGCGTCGCCCGGACCAGCCCGGTACGGGCGCTGCGCTACGAATAGCGGGACATCGCGGCTGGCAAGCCCCTCGGCCAGCCGCGATGGGAGCGGTGAGCGATCGCGATCGATCGCTCGCCGCTCAGATCGACCCGACGAAGCCCGCCAGGAAGCGCGCCAACCGCTCGCGCACGGCTTCGTCGATCAGATTGCCCCCGGCATCGAACGCAGCGCCGGCACCCGAAACCATCAGCTTCTCGCCGGTCCAGAGACTCGCCCCCAAGGTGCGGAGCGTGGGGAGCCAGCCATTCTGGGCGAGAATCGTGCCAAAGCCGCCCGGCGAGGCACCGATCAGGGCGACCGGCTTGCCGCCGAACACACGCGGAATGTCGGAGCCGGGGCGCGACATCCAATCGATCGCATTCTTGAACACCCCGGGCACCCCGTTGTTATACTCGGGCGTGACGAGCAGCAGGCCGTCTGCCGCCGCCACCGCATCCTTGAGCGTGGTCACTGCCAGCGGCATGCCATCCGCCTCGACATCCGCATTGTAGAGCGGCACCTCGGCGATTGAGTGGATCGCCAGCTCCGCCCCTTCGGGCATTGCCGCCCGCGCCGCGCGCAGCAGACCGGCATTATAGGAATGCCGTCTCAGGCTCCCCGAAATTCCGACCAGCCGAACAGTCATCAGCGCTTGCCGTCGACAAGGCGCTCAATGCCCAGCGGGTTGGCCTGCTTCAGCGCGTCGGGCAGCAAGTCATCGGGCAGGTCCTGATAGGAAACGGGGCGCAGGAAGCGATCGATCGCCTTGCTGCCGACGGAGGTCGAACGGCCATCGGCAGTCGACGGATAGGGGCCGCCATGAACCATTGCATGCGCGACTTCGACGCCGGTGCCGAAGCCGTTGACGAGGATGCGACCCACCTTCCGCTCGAGGTGCGGGATCAGCTCGCGAGCCGCAGGGTGATCGGCCTCGACGATGTGGATCGCGGCGGTCAGCTGGCCTTCGAGATGATCGACGACATTGGTGACCGTCTCCAAGTCCGGGCAGCGCACGACGAGCGAGGCAGCGCCGAAGATCTCGTCCTGCAACTCGTGATGGGCGAGGAAATCGTCCGCAGTGGTCAGGAACAGGCCGGCCTGACCCTGGCAATGCGTGCCCGGCTTTCCGCGCGCGACCGTCTCGACCGTGTTGTGGCTGCCGATCGCCTCGACACCGGTCTGATAGGCCTTGGCAATTCCCGGGGTAAGCATCGTCGCTGCCGGCATGTCGCCGAGCGCGGCTGCCGCAGCGGCGACAAAGCTATCGAGATCCGGTCCCTCAACCGCGAGGATCAGGCCCGGATTGGTGCAGAATTGCCCGGCACCGAGCGTCAGCGAGCCGACGAACGCCTTGGCGGTCGCCTCGGCCTTGGTAGCCAGCGCGTTCGGGAACAGGATGACAGGGTTGATAGAACTCATCTCGGCATAGACCGGGATCGGTTCGGGGCGGTTCTGCGCGATCTTCATCAGCGCTGTGCCGCCGCCGCGCGAGCCGGTGAAGCCGGCCGCCTTGATCCGGGCGTCGGCGACAAGACCCTGGCCGATGGAGCGGCCCGAATCGAACAACAGCGAGAAGGTGCCTTCGGGCAGGCCGCACGCCGCAACCGCCTTCTGCACGGCGCGGCCGACCAGTTCGGACGTGCCGGGATGAGCACTGTGTGCCTTGGCGACGACCGGGCACCCCGCGGCGAGCGCTGACGCGGTGTCACCGCCTGCCACCGAGAAGGCGAGCGGAAAGTTGGAGGCGCCGAACACCGCCACGGGGCCGACGCCGATGTTGCGCAGGCGAAGATCGGGCTTCGGCGCGGGCGTGCGTGTCGGATCGGCATGATCGATCCGCACATCGAGATAATGACCATCGCGCACAACCTGGGCGAACAGGCGGAGCTGGCCGCAGGTGCGCCCGCGCTCGCCTTCGAGACGGCCGCGCGGCAGGCCGCTCTCGGCCATCGCACGAACGATCAGTTCGTCACCAATCGCCATGATATTATCGGCGATGGTCTCGAGGAACGTCGCGCGATCCTCCGGCGAGGTCTCCCGATAGCTGTCGAACGCCGCATCGGCGAGCGCGCATGCCGCATCCAGGTCCTGAAGCGTCGCCCCGCCAAAGGGCGGCTCCATCGGCTCGCCCGTCTCGGCCCGGATGGCTCGAATCTCGCCCTGCGTCCCGCGTACGGCGCGGGCGCCAATGAACATTTCGCCGTTGATCGTCATGATGGTCTCCGTGAAGCGCCGGCCGGCGCGGAAATTCTTGTATACATAGCTATGGTGCCGATACGGTCGAGGGGGAGCGGCATAAAGAATCGAGCATCGCCGATAGATTTTCCACGGGCTGCGCCAGGATTCCCCTGGCCCGCATCTGCTCCCAGCGCGCGGGCGCCGGGGGGAGCACCGGATCGACATCGGCAGCGAAGACGGGATCCGCCTCTGCCTTGCCGAGCGTCGTGAAGTCAAAGCCTTCGTCGCGATATTGGCGCAGCAGGCGCGGCAGCAGGCGCGCGTCGAGCGCGCCGATATGCATCAGCAGCACATAGGGGATGTCACGGCCGTAAAGCGCCCGGGCATCGGCGCGGGTGGCCCGCGCCGTCTCCGTCGCTATGCGGAGATAGCTTTCCTCCAGCGTGGCGATCGCCGCCCTGTCCCCAAGGGCGACGCAGCGGGCATAAGGCTCGTTCCACATATAGTCGCCGAAGCTCATCGATACCGCGGCAATGCGATAATGGCGCTCCGCGAGCGCCTTGCGAACCTCGAGGCGCTTCGCAGGATCATCGCCCTCCGCGAGATAGGGGTAGCGAAACCAGTGCCAATCCTTGTCCGCCATCTTCGGGCCGATCAGCGCCGCAGTTTGATCGATGTCCGCAACATAGTCCGCGACGCTCACCTCGTTGAGATTGAGATGTCGCCAGCCATGATTGCCGAGGGGCAATCCGCCCGCACGCCACATTTCAAGGACTGCGGCTGATTCCGGCTCCCTCGCGATCTGACCGCCATTGACGAAGCCATATACCTCGACCCTTTCGTCAGTGAAGGCCTTGATCGTCTGGCGTGCGACCTCGACACGCGTCGTGCCCGGCGGAAGCGCGCTGTGCGCGGGGAGGTCGTCAAAGGTGATCGCAATGACCGGCTTCACCTCGCGTGCCGTGACAGGCGCAGCAAGCAGGGCGAGTACCGCGAAGCCTAGGACAGTCTTCATTTGAACAGCTCCAGCGAAATGGCATCGCCCATTGCACGGTGGCCCGCAACGCTGGGGTGAAGATGGTCGCCCTTGTCGAGCGCGGCACGCAGTTGCATCGGATCGGCCGGATCGCGCATCACCGCGTCAAAATCGATCACGCCGTCGAAATTGCCCGGCGTGCGGATCCAGCGGTTGATTGCCTGGCGATCCGCTTCGTTCTGCGCATCGGGGTGATAATAGTCCGATCCGCCATAGGGCATGATCGTCGCGCCGAACGCCTTGATGCCGGCGGCGCGGGCGCGCGCGACAATCTGGCGATAGGCGCCGATGATGCGCACCACCAGAGCCGCATGCGCCTCGGGCGCCTGGGGTCCTTCCCGCGTGAAGGTGCCCAGATCGTTCACCCCCTCGAGCACGATCAGGTACCGCACGCCGGTCTGCGCCAGCACGTCGCGATCGAAGCGCGCGAGCGCATTGGGGCCAAGTCCGTCGAGCAGCAGCCGCCCACCGCCGATGCCATGGTTGAGCACCGCGACATCTCGCGTCGCCGGCATGGCCTGGAGCCGGTCGGCGAGGCGATCGGGCCAGCGGTTGCTGCCATCGGTGGTCGAACCATTGCCGTCGGTGATGGAATCGCCGAACGTGACGATCGCACGGGCGCCGGCGGAGGCGGCCACCTCGACTCCGGCCAGCTGATACCAATGCTGGACCTTCTTCGCGTCGGTCAGTTCGGCGGCCGCGACCTGATTGCCGTGGACGACATAGGAGGTGGCGCGCGAACCGGGATGGCCGGTCTGGCGTGCCGGCGCATCCGGGAAGTACAGCGTGATCGCAAGGCTCTGGAGTGCCGGGGCAGAGAAGACGATCGGATCGGACAAATAGCTGGCGCCGGCCGGTATCACGACGCGGGTCGATCCGTCGAAGGTCAGCGCACGATCGCTGGCCGGATCAATCCGCGACGAGGCTGCGGCAAGCGACAGGGCGATATGGGCGGCGTCGATGCGGAGCGGTTCGGTCCCGAAGACGTTCGATAGCAAGACGCGGATACGCCGCCCGCCCACGGTGACGCGCACCACCTGCCGGATCGTCGCGTCCCTGAAATCGGCATCGGGCAGCGCGTTGTTCGGTTCGGGAACCTGCTGCGACGCGGCCCAGCTGCGCAGCCAGGTGTCATGCGGCGCAGGCGCCGCGGAGCCGGCTATTCCGGCGCATAGCAGGGACAGGATGATCGCCCGCCCGAGGGTAGCTATCGCCTTCATCGTATCGGTGCCCCCACGCCGCGGGCCGGCAAAGTGGCCGCAGCGGGAGTGGCCGAATTTTCACGTCGCGTCAGCGCCATGGCAGAGTCTCCACGGTCGCGCGGGCCCCGAGCGACGCGAGCGCGCGGAGGTGCCTGACCAATGTCGCGCGCAGGCCTTCATCGCCGGCCAGGGCTGGCGGGAATATCGCGTAGATCGACAGCAGCGCCGCGACCTGATCCTCCGGCTCGACCGTAACTTCCAGACGCGTCGAGGTGATGGCGGCGAGCGGATCATCGACGATATGAGCGTCGCCAGCATCGTCGACCCCACTCTGCCAGCGCATCCAGGCCGCGACGGCCAACGCCAGCGCGTCGACGCCGAGCCCTTTCGCGCGGCGGGCCGCGATCGGGGCGAGCAGACGCTGCGGCAGCTTCTGCGAGCCGTCCATCGCGATCTGGCGGGTGCGGTGCTGCAGGGCCGGATTGGCGAAGCGCTCCATCAGCGCGACGCGATAGGCCGCCACGTCGAGCCCGGGCGGCGGCGAAAGCGTCGCCTCGGCCTCGTCCCACAGCGCTTCGACGAAGCGGGCGAAAGCGGGGATCGCGACGACCTCATGGACAAAGTCGATGCCGGCGAGACCGCCAAGATAGGCGATACCGGAATGCGCACCGTTAAGGAGGCGGAGTTTGGCCTCCTCCCAGGGCGCGACAGAGGAAGTGACCTGGACGCCGAGCCGCTCGAAGTCGGGCCGTGGGCCGCAGAAGCGATCCTCGATCACCCATTGCAGGAACGGCTCGCCCTTCACCATCGCCTGGTCGACGAGGCCAAGTGACGCCTCAAGTGCAACGATATCGGCAGCGGTGGTGGCCGGAACGATGCGATCGATCATCGTCTCCGGGAAGGCTCCTTCCTGCTCGATCCATTCGGCAAGTGATGGATCGTGCGCCCGCGCGACTGCCAGCACCGCCTGTTCGAGCCGCCGGCCATTATGCGGCAGGTTGTCGCAGGAGATCGCGGTGAAGGGCGGGATGCCCGCCGCGCGACGCGCCTGAAGCGCTGCAGCCAGGAAGCCTGGCGCGGTCCGGGGCTCCGCGAGCTTGGCGAGATCCGCCGCGACATCGGGATCGTTCCCGAGCAAGGCGCCGGTGGCTGGATCGAGCTTATAGCCCTTCTCGGTAACGGTCAGCGTGACGATATGGGTTTCGGGATGGGCGAGGCGCGCAACGAGAGCGGCGGGATTCTCCGGCGCGACCAGCACCTCGCGCACGGCGCCTATCACACGCAGATCGTCGCCCGCTCCATCGCGCGTGACCATGGTGTAGAGCCCATCCTGCGGATCTATCTCGTCGCGCACGCCCGCCGATCGCAACGAGGCCCCGGTGATCCCCCAGCGCAGATCGCCCGTATCGAGCGCCGCCTCGAAGATCACCGCCTGATGCGCGCGGTGGAAGGCACCGAAGCCGAGATGGACGACACCGGGTGTGACGGCAGCGCGATCATAACGGGGCAAGCCGGCGCCGGCGGGCAGCGAGGCGAGCGTGGCGTTCGAGAGGCGTTTCGTCATTTGCGGTGCTCGGCGAAGGCCGGCGCCCGGCCGGTGGACGCGCGCGGCTGTTCGCCGGCCGTGGCCGGGGAACGGCGAGGAAGAGGGAAGTACTCGCTCACAGCTTGTAGGCCGCCTTCACCAGATCATAAGCGAGTGCGCGGGCGACCTCCTGTGCCTCGTCCTCCTCCATCCGGTGATCGATGACCAGTTGCGCCAGGAAGCCGCAATCCATCCGGCGCGCGACATCATGGCGCGCCGGAATCGACAGGAACGCGCGGGTATCGTCGTTGAAGCCGACAGTATTGTAAAAGCCCGCTGTCTCCGTCACCCGCTCGCGGAAGCGACGCATGCCCTCGGGGCTGTCGTGGAACCACCAGGGCGGGCCGAGTCTCAGCGCGGGGTAATGCCCGGCGAGCGGCGCGAGCTCGCGGCTGTAGGTATCCTCGTCGAGCGTGAAGAGGATCAGCGTCAGGCGCGGGTCATTACCATAAGCATCGAGCAGCGGCTTGAGGTTGCGCACGAATTCGCTGGGCGTCGGAATGTCAGCACCTTTGTCGCGGCCGAAGCGCGCAAGCACCGACGGGTTATGGCTGCGGAAGGCACCGGGATGGAGCTGCATCACCATCCCGTCCTCAATCGACATACGCGCCATTTCGGTCAGCATCTGCCCGCGGAACAGTTCGGCGTCGGCCGCGCTTGCCTTGCCCGAGCGGACCTTATCGTAAAGCGCCTCTGCCTCGGCGCGCGGCAGATCGGCCGTAAAGGCGCTGGGATGGCCGTGATCGGTCGAGGTTGCGCCTGCCTCGCGGAAGCGCGCACGGTGGAACCGATGGGCGCGCAGATAGCCTGCGAAGGTTGCGATATCCTCACCCGCGGTCTCGCCGAAGCGGGCGAGGTTGTCGGGAAATCCCGCAGCCTCCGGATCCATCACCGGATCGGGGCGATAGGCAGTGACCACCCGCCCGCTCCAGCCGCTCGCGCGGATCGCACGGTGGTGATCAAGCGGATCGAGCGGACTTTCGGTCGTGGCGATTACCTCGATGCCGAAGCGCTCGAACAGGGCGCGCGGGCGGAAGGCCGGTGTCTTCAGCGCAGCATCGATCAGGTCGTAATAATGATCCGCGGTCGACGGATCGAGCCGCACGTCGATGCCGAAGCCCTCTGCGAAAACCCAGTCCAGCCACATGCGCGAGGGCGTGCCGCGGAGGAGGTGATAGTGCCGGGCGAAGATGCGCCAGATGGCACGGCCATCGTGCGCAGTCGGCGTACCATCCTCAGTCGGCACACCCAGTTCCTCGAGCTTCACGCCCTGGCTGTAGAGCATGCGAAACACATAGTGATCGGGTACGATCAGCAACCACGCCGGATCGGCGAAAGGCGCGTCATAGGCGAACCAGGACGGATCGGTGTGACCATGCGGGCTGATGATCGGCAGGTCCTTCACGGTCGCGTACAGCGAACGCGCGATATCCCGGGTGCGGGACTCGGCGGGAAACAGGCGATCGGGGTGCAGCGTCAGCTTCTTCATTGGGTGCCTTCATCGAGCGCAAGGATGGCCGGCTCCCAGCGTGGCACGATCAGGTGCACGACCAGCAGCGCGAGCAGATAGGAGCAGGCCGCGAGAATGAAGATCGGCTGGAAGCTGCCCACCGTCTCCAGGATATAGCCGGCATATTTCGCCATCAAGGCACCGCCCAGTGCACCGGCCAGGCCGCCCAGGCCAATCACCGATCCAGCGCGCCAGCGCGGGAAGAGGTCGCCCGGAATGGTGTAGACATTGGCGGAGAAGCCCTGATGCCCGGCACAGGCCAGCCCGATCAGGCCAGCCGCGACCCACATATCGGGTGCGGCAGTGGCAAAAGCGATCGGCACCGCACACAGGGCCATCAGGAACATGGCGGTCTTGCGCGCGCGGTTGATGCTCCGCCCCGTCGAAATCAGCCGCGACGAGATCCAGCCGCCCGCGACCGACCCGACATCCGCAATGACATAGATTGCGACAAGGGGCGGCCCGAACTCGAGCATCTTCACATGGTATTGCTTGTTGAAGAAGTCCGGCAGCCAGAACAGGAAAGTCCACCACACCGGGTCGATCAGGAACCGGCCCGCCACATAGGCCCAGGTCTGACGGTGGCGAAGCAACGCGCTATAGTCGCGACGGAGCGCTACCCAACCCGCCGGAAAGGAGCGCTGCACACGAGCCGGCTCGGGCTGGACCGGATCGGATTCGATGAAGGCGAGTTCGGCCAGCGACACCTTGTGATGCTCGGACGGGCGACGGTAGAAGCCAAGCCAGGCGACCAGCCACACACCCGTCAACAGGCCCGTCAGGATGAAGGCCCAGCGCCAGCCGAAGGCGAGCGTGATGACCGGCACGATCAGCGGGGTGACGATCGCACCGACATTGGAGCCGGCGTTGAAGATGCCGATCGCGAGCGCGCGTTCGCGCTTCGGGAACCATTCATTGGCCGCGGCGAGCGAGGACGGGAAAGTGCCCGCCTCCCCCATCGCGAGCATCAGCCGAGCGATCATCATGCCGGTCGTGGTGGTGAATAGCACGTGCGACACGTGCCCGATTGTCCAGAGCGATACCGCAACGGCATAGCCGATCCGCGCTCCGACCCGATCGACCAGCCGGCCGAAGATGACATAGGCGAAGCCGTAGACGAGCTGGAAAATGACCGCGAGATCAGCGTAACCGCCCTCGGTCCAGTGATACTGCGCCGCCAGATCCGGCTTGAGCACCGACAGGACGAGCCGGTCGATATAGCTCAACACGACCGCGGCGAAGAGCAGGCCGCAGACGATCCAGCGGATCTTTCCGGTCGGCTTGGGGAAGGGTACCGAAGCGGCGCCGGCAGCCATATTCATGCCGGGCTCACCAGTTGGTCATCGTGCCGTCTTCCAGACGGTTCACCGGCAGATAGGCGCGCCGGTACTCAAATGTCGCTGCCAGATCCTCATCGATCTCGACCCCCAGGCCGGGTTCGTCGCCGGGATGCATCAAGCCATCGGCAAAGCGGTAGGCATGGGGAAAGACCGCATCAGTCTCGGCGGTGTGGCGCATATATTCCTGCACGCCGAAATTGGGCACGGACAGGTCGAAATGCAGCGCCGCAGCCATGCAGACAGGCGACAGGTCAGTCGCGCCATGGCAGCCGGTGCGGACATTGTGCATGTCGGCGAAGCTCGCGATCCGGCGCAGATGGGTGATGCCGCCAGCATGAACCACCGTCGCGCGGATATAGTCGATCAGTTGCTCTTCGATCAGCTGCTTGCAGTCCCAGATCGAATTGAAGATCTCGCCGACCGCGAGCGGGCTTGTGGTGTGCTGGCGGATCAGGCGGAAATTCGCCTGGTTCTCGGCCGGGGTCGCGTCTTCCAGCCAGAAGGGGCGGTACTGCTCCAGATCCTTGCCGAGGCGGCCAGCCTCGATCGGGGTCAGGCGGTGATGAATGTCGTGCAGCAGATGGACGTCCCAGCCCAGCGCCTCACGAGCCTTTTCGAACAGCGGCGGTACGGAGCGGAGATATTTCTCGCTAGACCAGAGATTCTCCGTCGGCAGGTCCGCATCGGCGGGCTCGTAGAAGTAGCGGTCCTTCGATACGCCATAGGTGGAAGCCAGGCCGGGCACTCCGGACTGCAGCCGGATCGCCTTGTAGCCCTGCTCCTGATAATGGAGCGCGTTGTCGATCGTCTCCTCGATCGTCTTCCCGTTTGCATGGCCATAGACCATCACGCCCTCGCGGCTCGCGCCCCCGAGCAGCTGATAAAGCGGCAAGCCGGCGATCTTGCCCTTGATGTCCCACAAGGCGGTGTCGACCGCAGCGATGGCGGACATGGTAACGGGGCCGCGCCGCCAATAGGCGCCCTTGTACAGATACTGCCAGATGTCCTCGATCCGGTGCGCATCGCGCCCGATCAGGCATGGTACGACATGATCCTGAAGGTAGCTCGCGACACTCAGCTCGCGTCCATTGAGCGTCGCGTCGCCCAGGCCGTAGACACCCTCATCCGTCTCGATCTTGAGCGTGACAAAATTGCGCCCCGGGCAGGTGACGATGACGCGGGCATTGATAATCTTCGGCATCCGGGCTTTCCGCTATGCGATCGTGAGGATCGTGGGTTGGACTCTGGGCGCGCCGTTTCCGGCCATGACTTCCACCGGGCGGTAGCTGAGGCCAGGTCTTTCGCCCGGTCCGTGATCGGCGCGCGTCCATCCCTGTAGAGCCGCAGCGGCCCACGCGCGAAAGCGACGCCCGGCGACAGGGCGATCACGCTGGCCGATGACAAAGGTCCGCACCTGCCACCGGCCAATCACGGGGCCGACCGCGCTCACGGCGCTATGGTAAGTGTCGCGGACTTGAGATCGACCGAACTCGCGCCCGCCATGATCTCGAACTGGCCGGGTTCGACCACGCGCTTCATCGCGAGGTTCCAGAGTTCGAACGCCCGGTGATCGAGCGTGAAGCTCAGCGTCTTCATCTCGCCGGGCTGGAGCGTGATGCGCCTGAACGCCTTGAGTTCCTTCACCGGTCGCGTGACCGAACTCACCAGATCCCGGACATACACCTGCACGACCTCGTCACCCGCACGCTTGCCGGTATTGGTGACATCGACCTTGACATCGACCTGCCCGTCCGGACGGATCATGGCGGCGGAGAGCTTCGGTGCGCCGACGGTGAAGCTTGTGTAGCTGAGGCCATAGCCGAACGGGAAGAGCGGGGTCGCCTCACTGAACAGGTAGCCACGATGTGCCGAAGGCTTGTAGTTGTAGAACATCGGCAGCTGGCCGACCGAGCGGGCGATGGTGACCGGCAGCTTGCCGCCCGGATTGACGTCGCCGAACAGGGCATCGGCCATGGCGGCGCCCCCTTGCTCCCCGAGATACCAGCCCTCGATCACCGCATTGGCCTGCGCCGCGACCGTGTTGATCGCGAGTGGCCGGCCATTGATCATCACGACGATGATCGGCTTGCCGAACTTCTTCAGCGCATCGAACAGGTCCTGTTGCTGGCCCACCAGATCGATATTGGCGCGATCGCCGAGATGGCTGTCCGCCCAGCCCTCGCGGCTAGTCTGCTCGGTATCGCCGATCGCAAGCACGATCGTATCAGCCTGCCTGGCCGCCTCGACCGCGGCCGCGATGCGTTTCGCATTCTCGGTCGGGTCGGCGAGCGTGACCTTGTCCTCCCACCAATCGTCATTCTCGGTGATCTTTACCCCTTCCGAGTAGACGATGTTGGCCCGCGCGCCGGCTTTCGCCTTGATCCCGTCGAGGATAGAGACGGTGACGGGCGGCTGGCCATAATAGCCGCCGAGCCGCGCGACGGCAGCGCTCGGACCGATCACGGCGATGGTCGGCCTGGTGCTGCCCGCAGCCGGAATGGCGAGCGGCAGAGTGCCGTCATTCTTGAGCAGCACCATCGAACGCGCCGCGGCAACCCGCGCAAGCGCGCGCGCTTCGGCATTATTGGTGATCTTCACACCGGCCGCAGCATCGGCATAGGGGTGGTCGAACAGCCCAGCCCGAAACTTGATCTCGAGCATTTTCCGTACGGCCTCGTCGACCACTGCCTCAGGGACCTTGCCGGCGCGAACGGAGTCAGCGAGCGTCCGGTAACTCGCACCATCGGGCAGATCGCTATCGACGCCGGCGTTGATCGCGAGCAGTGCCGCCTGGGCCCGGTCGGCCGCGATGTGATGGATGTCCTGGAGCTGATCAATCGCGGAATAGTCGCTGGTGATCGCCCCCTTGAAACCCCATTCGCCACGCAGCACGTCGTTCAGCAGCCATTTGCTGGCGTGGCTCGGGACGCCATCGATCTCGTTGTAAGAGGGCATCACTGCGCCTGGACCCGCCCGTGCAATCACCTGCTCGAACGGTGGGAAGAAATTCTCACGCAACTCGCGTTCGGAGATCGGCGCGGGACCGACATTGGTGCCGCTCTCGGGCTGGCCATGGCCGGTAAGATGCTTGAGCGTGGCAAACACCTTGCCGGGCGCGAGCCGCTCGGGCTTGCCCGCGCCTTCGAGACCCTCGACGGCGGCTACGCCCATCTCCCCGACGAGATAGGGATCCTCGCCAAAAGTCTCTTCGATCCGGCCCCAGCGCGGATCGCGCGCGATGTCGACCACGGGGCTCAGCGCGAGCGTAACACCCCGCGCCGCAATCTCACGTGCCGTGATGGCGTTGATCTGACGGATCATGTCCGGATCCCAGCTCGAGGCGAGCCCGATCGGAATCGGGAAGCTGGTCGCGCCCAGCGCGGCATAGCCGTGCAGCCCCTCCTCATGAAACAGGATCGGAATGCCGAGGCGCGTCTTGGTCAGCGCGTAGCGCTGCAGATCGTTGACGAGCTCGATCGTGCTCTTCACGTCGCGACCCGGCACCACACGCGGCGAGACCGGACCCTGCATGTCGGATGGCCGCGCAAAGCCGCCTACACCGTTCGGATAGAGCGCCGCCATTTTCGTCGGGTCGAGCCGCTTGTTCGCATCGAGCAGCTTGGCCTTGCCCTCCCACACGGTGAGTAATTGTGCGACCTTCTCGTCCAGCGTCATGCGCCTGAGCAGATCATCCACGCGCGCCGCGATCGGCGCCGCCGCATCCTTGTAGAGCGGGCGCGCTTCCGCCGCTGTGGCGGCATCCCCGGCGCAGCCCAGCGCGATCGGCGCGACACAGGCAAGCAGAATCGCAAGCGAACGGCAGGCAAAACGCGACGGCGCGATGGACAACATTTCAAGCCCCTCCGATGCGCGACCGTCGCCGACCCGAAGCCCGCGCCGCCGCCATTTTCTGATAGCGCTACCATGATAAGTCGGGCAATGTCTGTCAATCGCCGATGGCCCGCACAATGCCGGGGTGTGATGGGAAGAGGACGTCCTATGGTTCGGCTGATCGCGTGGTGTGCGGCCTTGTGTCTCCTGGCCGGCGCCCTGCCCGTCCGCGCCCACGCCGAGGACGGCCATGATCTCTGGCTGCGCTATCGGCCGCTGCCCACCAAAATCCAGGAGCGCGATCGCCCCCTGACGGCCGCGGTCATTTTCGACGGTGACCGGGCCGATGCGCCGATCCTCAAGGCGGTTTCGGAAATCGATCGCGCGCTGCAGGCAATGGTCGGCCTGACGCCGGTACACAGCAAATCGCTCCGCCCCGGATCGATCCTGCTCGGCACCGGCGACGACGCGCGCATCCGCGCGCTCGTCCTGCCGCTCGGCGCACTTGGCCAGGAAGGATATCTGGTTCGGAGCGCGACCGTCGACGGCAAGCCGGTGACAGTGGTTGCCGCAAACAGCGGCATCGGCATATTATATGGCAGCTTCGCGCTGCTCCAGCATCTCCAGCGCGGCCTGAGCATCGATTCCATCGACATCGCGTCCGCGCCGAAGCTGAAGCTGCGGTTGCTCAATCACTGGGACAATCTCGATCGCACTGTCGAACGGGGCTATGCCGGGCAATCGATCTGGGACTGGTGGAAGCTCCCGGATTTCACTGACCAGCGCTACACCGACTATGCGCGGGCCAATGCCGCGATCGGCATCAACGGCACGGTGCTTAACAACGTCAACGCCAAGGCGGACAGCCTGAGCGCTCCCTATATCGCCAAGGCAGCGGCGCTGGCAGACGTGTTCCGGCCCTATGGCATCAAGGTCTATCTCGCGGCGCGCTGGTCGTCGCCGATCGAACTGGGTCATCTGAAATCCGCCGATCCGCTTGATCCGCAGGTCGCCGCGTGGTGGAAAGCCAAGACCGACGAAATCTACGCCGCGATCCCCGATTTCGGCGGTTTCCTGGTAAAAGCGAATTCGGAAGGCCAGCCGGGTCCACAGGACTATCATCGCACCCATGCCGATGGCGCGAACATGCTGGCTGCGGCTGTGAAACCGCATGGCGGCGTGATCATGTGGCGCGCCTTCGTCTACGCGCAGGAGAATCCGGAGGACCGCGCCAAACAGGCCTATGACGATTTCAAGCCGCTGGACGGCAAGTTCGCCGACAATGTCATCGTCCAGGTCAAGAACGGGGCAATCGACTTCCAGCCACGCGAACCCTTCCATCCACTGTTCGGCGCCATGCCGAAGACGCCGCTGATGATGGAATTCCAGATCACCAAGGAGTATCTCGGGATGGCGACGCACCTCGTCTATCTCGGCCCGCTCTACGAAGAGGCCCTGGCGGCCGACACCTTCGCCAGGGGCAAGGGATCGACCGTCGCCAGGGTGATCGACGGCTCGCTCGACGGCCACAAGCTGACCGGCATGGCCGGCGTCGCCAATATCGGCAGCGACCGCGACTGGAGCGGATCGACCTTCAACCAGGCCAACTGGTTCGTGTTCGGGCGCATGGCCTGGAACCCCGAAGCATCGGCCAAGGACGTAGCCGGTGAGTGGTCGGAACTGACCTTCGGACCAGACCCGGCCGTGACACCCACCGTCGTGCGGATGATGACGTCGTCGCGCGAGGCGGTGGTGAACTATATGACGCCGCTCGGCCTCGCCCATATTATGGGGACGGGCCACCATTACGGCCCCGCGCCCTGGGTGCAAGACCTGGCGCGCCCCGAATGGAACCCGGTCTATTACCACAGGGCCGATGCGACCGGCATCGGCTATGACCGGACGAAGACCGGGAGCAATGCGATCGCCCAATATGCGCCCGTGCTCGCACGGCAGTTCGCGGCGGTGGAGACCACGCCCGAGCGCGATCTGCTGTGGTTCCACCATGTCGGCTGGGACCATCGGATGAGGTCGGGCAAGACTCTGTGGGACGAGCTCGTCGCGCATTACGACCTTGGCGTCGACCAGGTCGCGGCGATGCACCGCGACTGGCAGACACTGGCGCCATACATCGACGCGGAGCGCTTCCGGAAGACGGATGCGTTCCTCGCCATCCAGCAACGCGAGGCGCAATGGTGGCGCGACGCGTGCCTCGCCTATTTCTCCAGTGTTTCGGGCCGCGCCCTGCCGGCAGGCGTAGTGCAGCCAGCGAAGCCCCTGGCCGACTATGAGGCCATCTCCTTCCCGTATGAGCCAGGCCGATAAGTGCCGCCATGATCGCCGGACGGTCATGTCGGCACCGCTGCACCGGCGCGCGCGCTGGTCATGCTGGGAGATCGCACGACATTGCACGCTGCGCCGTGACATCGTAGCGACACGACGGAGGAGCACGACGCTTGAACCAGCAAACGTCCCGGCGGCAGCGAACCAACGCCACCATCAACGATGTCGCGCGCAAGGCGGGCGTATCGCCGATGACGGTGTCGCGCGTGCTTAACGGGGAGGGCAATGTCCGCGCGACGACGCGTGAGACGGTGAATGCGGCCATCGCCGCGCTCAATTATTCGCCCAACCCCGCCGCGCGCAGCCTAGCGGGGGCTGCGCCCATCCGGATCGGCCTGCTCTACAGCAATCCGAGCGCCGCCTATCTCAGCGAGTTCCTGGTGGGTAGCCTCGACTATGCCAGCCGGGCGAACATCCAGATCGTCGTGGAGAAATGCGGTGCCGGCGAACAGGCCGAGGAAGCAGCGAAACGGCTGCTGCGCGGTGGCGTGGAGGGTATCGTGCTACCACCCCCGCTGTGCGATTCCACCGCGCTGCTCCAGGTGCTGCGCGACGCCAACGGGCTGGCGGTGACGGTGGCGAGCGGCCATCCCGCGCCGGGCTTCTCGGCGGTCAGCATCGACGATCACCGTGCCGCGTTCGATATGACGCGCCACATCGCCGCGCTCGGCCATCAGCGCATCGGCTTCATCATCGGCAATCCGGACCAGACGGCGAGCGAGCGCCGTCTCGCGGGGTATCGCGATGCGCTGGACTCGGTCGGCATCCCCTATGCCGAGGGACTCGTCGCGCAGGGACTTTTCACCTATCGTTCCGGGCTCGACGTGGCCGAGCACTTGCTCGACGCGGAAAATCCGCCGACGGCCATCTTCGCGAGCAACGACGATATGGCGGCAGCAACCGTCGCGGTCGCGCATCGTCGCGGGATCGACGTGCCGAACGACCTGACCGTATGCGGCTTCGACGACACCGCGCTGGCGACGACGATCTGGCCCGAACTGACCACGATCCACCAGCCGATCACCGATATGTCGCTGGCCGCCGTGGAGCTGCTTGCCAAGGAAATCCGCAGCCGGCGCGCGGGCCATCGCGCCAAGGAGCAGCACCTCCAGCTCGACTTCCAGCTTGTCCGCCGCCAGTCCGACGCCGCGCCGCGCCGCCGCCCTCCGGTAACCGACCCCCGCATCTCCTGACCGAAAAAGGCGCAGCCCTGCCGACCCGCCATGTTGTGACCCGTACGCCTTTACGGTAGCGGTACCATGGAACAGAGTCAGGAGAGGCAAGTGCAGCGTGAACCCGTAAAGCCCTTCCGGTCGCGCGACTGGTTCGCCGATCCGGAACGGTCGGACATGACCGCGCTCTATCTCGAGCGCTTCATGAATTACGGCATCACCGCCGGCGAGCTGCGCAGTGGCCGGCCGATCATCGGCATCGCCCAGACCGGCAGCGACCTTTCGCCCTGCAACCGCATCCATCTCGATCTCGCCAAGCGGGTGCGCGACGGGATCCGCGATGCGGGTGGGATCGCGATGGAATTCCCGACTCATCCGATCTTCGAGAATTGCCGGCGGCCGACTGCCGCGCTCGACCGCAACCTCGCCTATCTCGGGCTGGTCGAGATCCTGTACGGCTATCCGATCGACGCTGTGGTGCTGACCACCGGCTGCGACAAGACCACACCTTCCGGCATCATGGCGGCCTCGACCGTCGACATTCCGGCGATCGTGCTCTCGGGCGGGCCGATGCTCGACGGCTGGCACGAGGGCGAACTGGTCGGTTCCGGCACCGTCATCTGGCGCTCGCGGCGCAAGCTCGCCGCGGGCGAGATCGACGAGGAGGAGTTCCTGCGCCGCGCGACCGACAGCGCCCCCTCGGCCGGCCATTGCAACACGATGGGCACCGCCTCGACGATGAACGCGGTGGCCGAGGCGCTCGGCCTGTCGCTGCCCGGCTGCGCCGCCATTCCCGCGCCGTACCGCGAGCGCGGCCAGATCGCGTACGAGACCGGCCGCCGGATCGTCGACATGGCCTATGAGGATCTGCGCCCCTCGAAGATCCTGACCCGCGAGGCCTTTCTCAACGCGCTCCGCGTGATCACGGTGATCGGCGGCTCCTCCAACGCGCAGCCGCACCTGATGGCGATGGCGCGCCATGCCGGGGTGGAACTGCGCCCGTCCGACTGGACGGTGCATGGCTATGACCTGCCCCTGCTCGCCGATGTGCAGCCGGCCGGACGCTTCCTCGGCGAGCGCTTTCACCGCGCGGGCGGCGTGCCGGCGATCCTGTGCGAACTGGCCGAAGGCGGCAAGCTCGACCGCGGCTGCCTGACCGTGACGGGCCGTACGATCGGGGAGAATATCGTCGGGCGGGAGACGCGCGACCGCGAGGTGATCCGCGCCTTCGCCACGCCGCTCAAGGAGAAGGCCGGTTTCCTCGCGCTCACGGGCAATCTGTTCGACTTCGCAATCATGAAGACCAGCGTGATCTCGGACGAGTTCCGCGCTCGCTATCTGAGCCACCCCGGCAAGGAGGGTATCTTCGAGGCGCGCGCGATCGTGTTCGACGGATCGGACGATTATCATCACCGGATCAACGACCCCGCGCTGGAGATCGACGAGAATTGCGTGCTGGTGATCCGCGGCGCCGGGCCGATCGGATGGCCGGGATCGGCCGAGGTGGTCAACATGCAGCCGCCCGACGCACTGATCCAGCGCGGCATCGCCTGGCTGCCGACGCTCGGCGACGGCCGGCAATCGGGAACGTCGGACAGTCCGTCGATCCTCAACGCCTCGCCCGAGAGCGCGGTCGGCGGCGGGCTCGCCTGGCTGCATACCGGCGACACAATCCGGATCGACCTCAACGCTGGAACCTGCAACGCGCTGGTCGACCCGGCGGAAATTGCGCGGCGCAAGAGCGAGCCCGCGCCGCCAGTGCCCGAGAGCCATACGCCATGGGAGGAGTTGTACCGCGAGAAGACCGGGCAGCTCGAGGATGGCGCGGTGATCGAGATGGCGGTAAAATATCGCGGCATCGCGGCGAAGACACCGCGACACAACCATTGATGCGCGCCCGGAGTAGCACCGATCAACCAAGCGCCGCTTCCTCGGCGAAGGCCGCAGTCCAGGTGGACAGGTTGAGACAACGGCGCGCACCCCCCGCCAGGAGAACTTCCCGCCCGCCCCCCGGCCTTCGCCGGGGAGGAGCGAACCAGAAGGGGATAGCGTTCATGCGCTTCTGGATAGTGATCGCCGCCGCTTTGCTGGCGCTTCCGCTCCTTGGTGCCGCGCCGGCCAGCGCGGCACCCGTCGCCCGCTTCGCCTGGTTCGACTATCGCGGCGAGGACCCGGTCGACCGGGCGGCCAAGGCCAGCCCGGCCGACTATCGCAACCCGATCCTGCAGGGCTTCTATCCCGATCCCTCGATTCTCCGGGTCGGCGGCGACTATTATCTCGTCAATTCGACCTTCAGCTGGTTTCCCGGCCTGCCGGTGTTCCACAGCCGCGACCTCGTTTCCTGGACTCAGATCGGCAATGCGATCGACCGGCCCGGGCAATTCGACTTCAAGCAGATCGGCCTGTCGCGGGGCATCTTCGCGCCCGACATCAGTTATCATGCCGGGCGTTTCTATCTCGCCGGCACCTGTGTCGATTGCGGCGGCAATTTCGTGATGACCGCGAAAAGCGCGGCCGGTCCCTGGTCCGACCCGCACTGGAACGCCATCGACGGGATCGACCCCACGCTCTTCTTCGATGCCGACGGATCGGCCTGGATCCTCAACAACGGCCCGCCCGAGGGCAAGCCGCGCTATGACGGCCACCGCGCGATCTGGATCCAGCGTTTCGATACAGCCTCGCTGAAGCCGGCCGGCGCGCGGCGCGTCGTCGTCGACGGCGGCGCGCATCCAGCCGACAGGCCGATCTGGATCGAGGGGCCGCACCTCTTTCGCAAGCAGGGCTGGTACTATCTGATCGCGGCGGAAGGCGGGACCGCGGAGAACCATAGCGAAGTGGTGTTCCGCAGCCGATCGGTCACCGGCCCCTACACACCAGGCCCGGTCAATCCGATCCTGACCCAGCGCACGCTCGACCCGGCACGGGCTTTCCCGATCACATCGACCGGCCATGCCCAGTTCGTCGCGACGCCGAAGGGCGACTGGTGGAGCGTCTTCCTCGGCACGCGCCCCTACAAGGCCGATTTCTACCATATCGGCCGCGAGACCTTCCTGCTGCCGGTGCGCTGGCGGGATGGCTGGCCCGAGGTGACCGCGCCGGGGGCGACCATCCCCTATGTGCATCACCGGCCCGGGCTGCCGCGCCAGCCGGCGGCGGCAGTGCCGATGAGCGGCGCCTTCCACGTCCGCGATGATTTCGCCGGCGCGGGCCTCGCCCCCTATTGGGTGCAGATGCGGACGACCGACACGAGCTGGCGCCGGCTTTCGCAGGGCGCGCTCGCACTCGACGCGCGGCCGGTCGCGATCGGCGGGACTGGCCAGGTCGCCTTTCTCGGGCGCCGGCTGCAGCATCACTGGGCTACAGCGGAGACGCTGATGAGCTTCACTCCGGTGCACCCGGGTGATCGGGCGGGGATCGCGATACTGCAGGACCAGGCGCATTTCTACGCCCTGTCGTTGGCGCACACTGCGGACGGCACGGTGATCGAGGTTGAGAAGCGCGACGGCGAAAGCGATCCGGCCGACGGCGTCGTCGTGGCGTCCGTGCCCCTTGCCGGCACGACCGTGCGGCTGCGGATCGTGACGCGGGGCGCGGTGTGCGACTTTCTCTATGCAGGCGCTGACGGGACCTGGCACGTGCTGGCGAAGGACCTCGATGCGACCCTGCTCAGTACGAAGCATGCGGGCGGCTTCATCGGCGCGATGGTCGGGCCCTTCGCGCGGGCGGGCGGCCAGGACTGACCGCGACGTCGCGGGCCTGCCGCGAGATGCGCCAGGCAGGAAAGGCCCGGATGACGCGCAGTAATGGTGTTGGACAGTGCGGTGACGCGGCCAGTCATCGCTGATTTTTGCGACCCCGTTGCGAGAGGGGCGGAATCCCGCGCTATCGGCGATTTGCACGGGGCGCAGAGTATCCGCCAATACCGGTGTTGGCGCCACAAGAAGCGCCCCGTGACGATCTGCGCCTCGCTGACTGAATGGCGACTTGCCGACTCTCGCGACACCTATCGGTTGGTAGTGTGCGGGATGTTCTGCAAAATCCATTGAGGATCTGAGCGGCCATGGCAGGCTGGTGATGTTCGACGTCACCAACTCCATTGGAGCCCCACCATGACCAGGAACGAGACTAAGCCATCGATCGCCGCCGTCAAAGAGCTGATGGGAGCGAACCACGACAAGTTGCGCGCGATCGTGCAGGATTTGCTGCAGGAGATGGTGGAAGGCGAGATGACCGAGGCGCTTGGCGCCTCGAAGAGCGAGCGGAGCGATGGCCGGATTGGCTATCGCTCGGGGCACTACAACCGGACGCTGATCACGCGTGTCGGCAAGCTTGAGCTACGGGTACCGCAGGACCGCGACGGGCGGTTCTCGACCGAGCTGTTCGAGCGCTACCAGCGATCCGAGCAAGCGCTGGTTGCGTCGCTGGCCGAGATGTACGTCCAGGGCGTTTCGACCCGCAAGGTGAAGGCGATCACCGAGGAGCTGTGCGGTCACAGCTTCTCCGCTTCAACCATCTCGGCGATCAACAAGCGGCTGGACGAGAGCCTGACGGCCTTTGCGCGGCGCCGGCTGGACGAGCCGTTCGCCTATCTGATCATCGACGCCAAGTATGAGAAGGTCCGCCAGGCTGGCGTGGTTCGGTCGTGCGCGGTGCTCGTCGCGCTCGGCGTCGACTGGGAGGGCCGGCGTCAGATCCTCGCCGTCGAGCTCGCCAACCGCGAGAGCCGCTCGTCGTGGAAAGACTTCCTCGTCGCCCTCAGGGATCGTGGCCTGCACGGTGTCGAATATATCGTTGCCGATGATCACGCAGGCTTGCGCGCGGCGGTCCGCGAGGTGCTGCCCGACGCATGGTTCCAGCGCTGCTATGTCCACTTTCTCAGGAACGCGCTCGACCATCTGCCCCGCAAGGCCGACGACGACTGCCTTCAGGAACTGCGCTGGATCTATGATCGCCGCGCACTGTCGGAAGCCAGAAGCGACCTAGCGGCGTGGCTCAGAAAATGGTCGCCCCGCTATCCAAAACTCACCGGTTGGGCCGAGGAAACCATCGAGGAGACGTTCACCTTTTATCGGCTGCCGCGCCAGCATCACAAACACATGAAGAGCACCAACATGCTCGAGCGCTTCAATGAGGAGATCAAGCGAAGGACCATCGTCCTGCGCATCTTCCCCAAAGAAGACAGCTGCTTGCGCCTCATCCGCGCCTTGGCCGTCGAAACCCACGAGAACTGGCTCGAGGCCAATCGATACCTCAACATGAACGACCTTAAGGAGATGAAGAAAGCTGATCTACGACAAGCCGCCTAGCCAGCGTGCCCGGCCGCAATTTGCAGGACTTGCCGCACACAACCTGAGCAGATCGAGCAGCCAGGGCGAGGCATGTGGGCTTCGTCCGGCCCTGACGTGCTGGAGCAAGGCGGTGGCACCGACCACCAGTGCGCTTCGCAGCGCCTCGTCGCCGGCGCGGGTGATGACGCCGAGCCTGGCCTTGCCGGCAGTCGAATGATCCCTGGGCGTCAGGCCGATCCAGGCGGCAAAGTCGCGACCGGAGCGAAACAGCTCGGGTGCCGGGGTCTTCATTGTCAGCAGCGCCGCGATGATCGGACCGACGGTAGGGATCTCGACCAGCCGGCGGCTGCACTCGTCGGCGTGGTGCCACGCCTTCAGCCTGGCATCGAGCGTGGCGATCTCGACCTCGAGCCGGGCAAGCTCGCCCTGCTGAAGCGCGAACAACTCCCGGGCGAGAAGCGGCAGCGTCTCGTCGGTCGCGATCCGCTCGAGTAACGGCACGATATGCGCCATCCCCTTGGCCGCGGTCAGCCCGAACTCGGCGGCATGGCCGCGGATCGCATTGGCGAGCTGCGTACGGTTGCGGATCAGCCGGTCGCGTAGCTTCATGAGCATCAGGCCAGCCTGCTGCTCCGCGCTCTTGACCGGCACGAACCGCATCGTCGGCCGGCTCATCGCCTCACAAAGCGCCTCGGCATCAGCCGCATCGTTCTTGCCGCGCTTCACATAAGGCTTGGAGTATTGCGGCGGGATCAGCTTCACCTCATGCCCCAGCGATCCCAGCAGCCTGGCCCAATGATGCGAGGCACCGCATGCTTCGATCGCCACCTCCGTCGGTGGCAGCGCCGTGAAAAAGGCGATCATCTCCTTGCGCCGAAGCGCCTTGCGCAACAGCGGCTCCTCCGCCGCAGTCACTCCGTGAAGTTGAAAGACATGCTTTGACGTATCCATCCCGATACGGATAATCTTCTCCATGGGCGGTCTCCTCGATTGAGATTCTCAACAACCTCAATGGGGCACACTATGATGCCGTCGGAGGCCGTCCACCCCAACATGGCGGCGCGCCCGGAGTTATTGCCCCGGCTTGCCCGTCTGCAGATCGACCGCGCGGCCGTGCTCATAGCCGAGCAGGCCGGGGATCGGCGCAAGCCGATAGCCGTCGGAGCGGACCTTGGGATCCTGCGACGGCGAAACGTCCGGGATCGTCACGGTGGCGGGATCGGGCAGGACTTGCGACGGGTCCGCCGCCTGCGCTCCTGCCGGCAAGGGCTGGGCCAACAGGAGCAGAATCGGGAAGTATCTGATCACGCGGCGACCCTCAGGCGTTTCGCGGACATGGACAATAGGGTCTGAATTGTTCTTGAGTGTGCCGTGCCTTATAACGATTCCAGCGACACCAATACCAGCCTTCGCGCTAGCAATAGCCTGGGATTCCGTCATTGTTCAGGACAGAAATCGGTGTCTGCCCTGACGGATCGCACCTAACGTCGCTCCCTCCGGGACCAAAAAAACTGACGACCGCACCAAGCATTCTCGCGCATCGCGGCATCTTGCGTCACCGGCCCGGCGCTCTCCCGATCCCTCAGCCCCGCTCCACCGCGATCCGCATCACCAGCGTGATCGTCGCGCCGGGGGCGAGGATATCGAAGACGCCGTCGCGGCGGTTGAAGGCGTCGGGGAGGTGGGTGACCGGCTCAAGGCAGCAATAGTCCTCCCCCTCGGGGAGGTAGAGATGAAGATCGCGCGCGCCCTCGGCCGTCAGCAGCATTTTGCGGGCACCCTGATCGATCGTGGCGCTGCCGTCCCATCCTTCATAGCTGTGATCGATGAAACCGGCCTCGCCGACGCGCCGGCCGTGGCTCCAGTCGCCGAAATGATCGGCGGCGACCGCATGGGTCGGGACCTGGCGCGCGTCGGTCAGCCAGACGCGGCGCGCGCGGAACGCGAGGCGGGTTTCGGGCGTGGCGGGGAAATAGGGGTGGAGGCCGATCCCCGCCGGCATCGGCCCCGACGACTTGTTCGTCAGGCTGAGCGTGACGGTGAGGCCCGCCTCCCCCAGCCCGAACGCCTGCTCGGCATGGTAGCGCCACGGCCAGCCATCGCCCTGGTGGCGGTGCGCCAGCCGGGCGCGATCGTCACGGCGCTCGACCACGTCCCAGCCCTGCTGCCACCCCATGCCGTGCAGGCTGTTGGGGTGATCGCCGAAATTGAGCGGCAGCGCGATGGTACGGCCACCGAAGCTGAAGCGGCCGCCGGCAATGCGATTGGCATAGGGGACTAGCGGGAAGCAGGCGCTGTCCAGCGGAACGGTCGCGCCGGGCGGCGTGGGGCGGAGCACATCCTCGCCCTGGTAGCGCAGCGACCCGATCGCGCCCCCGAGCGCGGGGAGGAGCGCAAGCTCCCATCCCGCGCCCGCAAGGGTGACCATGATCAGCCTTCCATGTCTTCGAGCTCGCGGCCGCGCGTCTCGTTGACCAGCGCCTTCACGAAGAAGAAGGAGATGAGCGCGCTCGCGGCATAGAAGCCATAGGTGATCGGCAGCCCGATGTTGGAGGCGAGCCACGGGAAGCTGACGCTGATCGCGAAGTTCGCGCCCCATTGCGCGAAGCCCGACACGGCGAGGCCGGAGCCGCGGATCTGGGTGGGGAACATCTCGCCCAGCATCACCCACATGATCGGGCCCCAGCTGAGGTTGAACAGCGCCGAATAGGCAAGCGCGCTGGCAAAGGCGAGCTTGCCGATGCCCGGATCCATGTGAAGGCCGGTGGCGCCCATCGTCGCGGTCGAGAAGCAATAAGCCATCGCCGCCAGCGTGACCGCCATGCCGAGCGAGCCGATCAGCAGCAGTGGCTTGCGGCCGATCCGGTCGACGGTGAAGATCGTCAGGATGCATGCGCCGATCGAGACGAGGCCCGAGATGATGTTGATGATCAGCGCGTCGTTCTCGCTGAAGCCGACCGACTGCCACAGCACCGCACCATAATAGAAGACGATGTTGATGCCGACGAGCTGCTGGAACACGGCAAGGCCGATGCCGGCCCAGAGGATCGGGCGGACCTTGCCCTTTTCATCCAGCAGATCGGAGAATTTCGGCTTGTGGTGATCGGCCGCGAGGCTGCCGCGGATTTCGGCGACCTTCTCGCGGGCATGCGCCGCGCCGAACAGCTTGGTCAGCACCACCTCGGCATCAGCATCGCGGCCGCGCAGCACTAGATAGCGCGGGCTTTCCGGGATGAGCAGCAGCGTGAACAGGTAGATCAGCGCAGGAATGACCTGCAGCCAGAACATCCAGCGCCAGGCCGGATAATCGAACCACAGATTCTGCGTCGAGCCGCCGGCGCTGTGCGCGAGCGCGTAATTGGCGAAGAACGCCCCGGTGAGACCGGTGATGATCATGATCTGCTGGACGCTCGAGAGCCGGCCGCGAATGTTCGCCGGTACGACCTCGCTGATATAGACCGGGGCGAGCACGCTGGCCGCGCCGACGCCGAGGCCGCCGATGATGCGGGCGACGATGAACATGAGCGAGGAGGTCGCCGCGCCCGCGCCGAGCGCGCTGCCGACGAACAGCACCGCCGCGATCATCATCACGCCGCGGCGCCCTAGCTGATCGGCGAGGCGGCCGGCGATGAAGGCACCGGCGGCGCAGCCGAGGAGGATCGCACCGACATTGAGGCCGGTGCCGAGCTTCGACAGGTCGAACGCCTTTTCCAGCCCCGCCTGGGTGCCGTTGATCACGCCGCTATCATAGCCGAACATGAATCCGCCGATCGTCGCCACTGCCACGATCAGCGCGATAAAGGCGATATTGACCCGCCCTGCGCTAGGTGTTGCCATCGTCCCGTCCCTCTCCGTTTTCGTTCTTGTTGTTGCTAGCGACCCAGCGTCGCGACCTCCGTGACCGGCAGGCCCGGCACGTCGACCTCGAAGGCGAACAGGTCGCCCGCCTCGGGCTGCGCCGCCAGCGCCGCCGCATCGAGGCCCTTGCGGGCGCTCGTGGCATAAGCGGTCTTCAGGCCGGGGCCGCCAAAGGCGAGCTTGGTGATGTTGGAAGCGGGGAGACCGACGGTGCCGACCAGCGTGCCATCCGGCGCATAGCGCCGCGCGCCCCAGCCGCCCCACAGCGCAGTCCATACACAGCCCTCGCTGTCGACCACCGAGCCGTCGGGCCAGCCCGCGCCCTCCTCGATCGTGACGAAGGGCCGCGCCGCGCCGAGCGTGCCGTCGTCATTGACGGCGACGGCGTGGATCACCTTGCCAAGCGTATCGGTGTGGTAGAGCGTGCGGCCATCAGGCGAGATCGCCGGACCGTTGGTGATGGCGACCGGCGGCAGGCCGGCATGGCGCACCCCGCCTGCATCCAGCATGTAGAGATGGCCGCTCACCTGGCCTTCGCCATCGTCCATCGTGCCGAACCAGATGCGACCCTGCGCATCGGTGGTCGCGTCGTTCAGGCGGTTGCCCGGCAGATGCGGCTCGGGATCGAGCAGCGGCGTGAAGGCGCCGGTGGCCGGATCGAAGCGCTCGATGCCCCGCTGCATGCCGACGATGAAATCACCCGCCTGCGCGGGCAACACCCAGCCGACCTGCGATGGCGCCGGCCAGCTCCGCAGCGTGCCGTCCGCCGGATCGAAGCGGTGGATGCGCTGCTCCTTGATATCGACGAACCAGAGCGCGTTCTCGCGCGCGACCCATACGGGCCCCTCGCCCAGCGTTGCGCCCACGGCGCACGCGCGCTGCGGTGAAGCGATTGTCATTTCAGCGCCATCCTGCATCGACGAAATAGTCATGACCGGTGCACATACGCGCATCGTCCGACGCAAGGAACAGGACGAGCGCGGCAACATCGGCGGGCTGGATGCGGCCGTCGAGGCACTGCGCCGACACGATCTCCGCCTCGCCCTCGGGCGTGTACCATCTTTCCTGGCGCGGCGTCTGCACATTGCCGGGGACGATGGTGTTGACGCGGATGTTCGCGCGGCCGAGATCGCGCGCCATGCTGCGCGTCATGCCCTCGATCGCCGCCTTGGCGGTCTGGTAAAGCACCAGATCGTTCAGGCCGAGATGCCAGCTGATCGAACCGAAATTGAGGATCACGCCCCGGCCGGCGCGCTTCATCGCCGGCACCACCGCCTGAGCGGCGAAGAACTGATGCCGCAGGTTCACCGCCATCCGCTCGTCCCAATATTCCGGGGTGACCTGCTCGATCGTGTGGCGATCGTCATTGGCGGCATTGTTGACCAGGATGTCGACGCCGCCAAGGCCGTGCTCCAGCTCGGCCATGGCGCGCTTGAGGCTGTCGATGTCAGTGAGATCGCAATGGCGGAACAGCGGGGCGTGCGCCGCCCCCGGCGCCAGCCGCTCGACCAGCGCGCGGCTGGGCAGATCGACGATGTCGACGAACGCGACCTGCGCGCCCTGCGCGACGAACGCCTCGACCAGCCCTTCGCCGATGCCGCTGCCCCCGCCGGTGATGATAACGCGCTTGTCGGCCAGGCTGGGATAGGTTGCGCGGGGTTCCCCAGCGACTTTTGCCTGCAGCACGGGTTGGTTCTCCGGAATAGCGTGGATCATGAAGTGGCGAGCAGGCCCCGGCGCGCGAGGTTGCGCATCAGATCGCCGATGCCGAACTGCCAGGGCGCGGCCGCCTTCGAGGTGGTGACGTGGTTGACCAGCCGGCCGATGCGCGGCGCCGAGATGGTGACGAGATCGCCGGTCTTGTGAGTGAAGCCATGGCCCGGCTCGTCGCGATCCTGGGTCGGCGCGAACAGCGTGCCGAGGAACAGCACGAAACCGTCGGGATATTGGTGCTCGCTCATCGTGTGGCGCAACAGCGTCTCGGGATCGCGGCTGATCTGGTTCATCGAGCTCGCGCCGGTGAGGCGATAGCCGTCCGCCCCCTCGATCAGCAGCTCGACCTCAGCGTTGCGGACATCGTCCATGGTGAAGCCGGCATCGAACAGCCGCACGAACGGGCCGAGCGAACAGGAAGCGTTATTGTCCTTCGCCTTGCCGAGCAGCAGGGCCGAGCGCCCCTCGAAATCGCGCAGGTTGACGTCGTTGCCGAGCGTCGCGCCGATAGCGGCGCCGCTCGAATCGGCGAGCAGCACGACCTCGGGCTCCGGATTGTTCCAGGTCGAATCGGAGCGCACGCCGACCTCCCCGCCCCAGCCGATCGTCGAGAGCACGGGGGATTTGGTGAAGACCTCCGCATCGGGGCCGATCGCGACCTCGAGATATTGCGACCACATGCCGTCAGCGATCAGCGTGGCCTTGAGCGCGGCGGCCTCGTCGGACCCGGGCAGGACGGCGCGCAGGCTGCCGCCGATCACCCCTTCGAGCCGCGCGCGCACCGCTGCAGCGGCGCCGGCATCTCCGCGCGCCTTTTCCTCGATCACGCGCTCGAGCGCCGAGACCGCGAAGGTGACGCCCGCCGCCTTGACGCATTGCAGATCGATCGGGCTGAGCAGGCGCCGGGGTGCTGCATCGCCGGCCCCGAGCGCAAGCGATTCGAGCGGGCCGAGCGCCACACCGGCGGATTCGTCGAGCGCCCCGTCCTCGACCAGCGCCGAGACGGTCGGCGCGACCCGGGCCATGTCATAGGCAATGCCGCCGGCGACCAGGACCGGGCTCGGCCCCGCCGCGTCGGCGATCCGGCCGAGGAACCGACCCTCGCGCCAATCCGCTGGCAGCGCATCCGCCACCGCAAAACCCCCGTCAGTCATCCCGCTCCGCTCTGCTGCGATTTTTGATACCGCTACCATCAAACGCCGCCCGGGCCCTGTCAAGGTCCCGTTTGCGCGCGGCGGACGGAGGTGCGCCGACGCGGCAAAGCGATGTTCAGCGGTAACCGGGCTCGTCGAACCAGCCGGCGAAATCAGGCCAGGCGTCCGAAACGCGATCGGGAAAATGCGCCGCGCGCTTTTCGAGAAAGGCACCGACGCCTTCGCGGACATCGGCGCTGGCACCGCGCGACCAGATCGCGCGGCTTTCGATCCGATGCGCCTCCATTGGGTGCGCCAGCCCCAGCCCGGTCCACAGCATCCGGCGCATCAGCGAGACCGATACCGGCGCACTCTCGCCGGTCATGTCGCGGGCAAGCGCCCTGGCGGCAGGCAGGAGCTGGTCAGGTGCGTGGACGCTGCGGACAAGGCCACCCGTCAGCGCCTCGGCCGCATCGAAGACCTTGCCCGAATAACACCATTCGAGCGCCTGGCCGATGCCGACGACGCGCGGCAGGAACCAGGTGGAGGTCGCTTCGGGCACGATGCCGCGACGGGAGAAGACGAAGCCGAAGCGCGCGGCATCGCTGGCGAGGCGGAAATCCATCGGCAGCGTCATGGTAGCGCCGACGCCGACCGCCGCCCCGTTGATCGCGCCGATCACCGGCTTGCGGGAGGCGAAGATGCGCAGCGAGAGAATGCCGCCGCCGTCGCGCACCGCCGGGTTCGACCAGTCGACGCTGCCATCGGCGCACACCGGCGAGTCGCCGCCGCTCCAGCCGCCACGCTGCTCGTAATCGAAGGTCGCACCGCCCGCCGCCAGGTCAGCGCCCGCACAATAGGCGCGGCCGCTGCCCGTCATGACGACGGCCCGCACCGTGTCGTCCGCATCGGTGGCGTCGAACGCCGCCACCAGATCGTCGAGCATCGTCCGGTTGAAGGCGTTGAGCCGGTCCGGCCGGTCGAGCGTAATCGTGGCGATCCCGTCCGCGTCCGTCTCCAGCCGGACCGTCTCGAACGTCCGGCTCAGGCCGGACATTTCGCGCCGCTTTCGATCCAGGCTTTGGTCAGGGCGCCGAAATCGGCCTGGGTGCCCGGCGCGGGCGTGCGGCCCTTGCCCGGATTCCAGCCCCAGCCGACCAGCACGTCAGTCGTGTTGTGCTCGACCAGCTGGTCGAGCGTCTTGTGGCCGTTGCGCGCCGGATCCTTGATCTGGGCGCAGATCTCGCCGAGCGACTTGCCCTCCCAGGCCATCGAGAGCGGCGCGAGCGCCCATTTGCGATTGCCCGGAATGCTGCGCTCGCCATTGGCGAAAAGGACATTCTCGCGGCCGTGGCAGGTGGTGCACTCCATGCCCGACGCCCCGAAATTATAGGGGCCGCGCACCACCGGCGGGCTGTGCGGATGCATGTCGTCGCCCTGGAGCGGGCGATCGGTGCGCGGGTGGCAATTGATACAGCGCGGGCTCTGGATGACCTTACCCATCTCGCGGAACAGCGCGACCGAGCGGGCGTCCGGGTTGGCGATGCCGGCAAAGGCAGCGGGCGGACGAAGCGTCATCGGCGTTCCCCGAGCGAGGATCGCGACCGGCAGCGCCAGGATCGCGACCGCGAGGAGGACCAGCGGATGAGCGAGGCGGCGCAGGTTCATGCATTGTCTCCGTGCGCGAAGGGAAGCCGGCGGACCGCCTTGCCGGTGAGCTTGCGCCAGGCATTGCCGACCGCCGGGGCGAGCGGCGGCACGCCGGGTTCGCCCACCCCGGTCGGGGCTTCGCCGGAGGCGATGATCGCTACCTCGACCTCGGGCATCTCGCCGATGCGGAGCGAGCGATAGGTGTCGAAATTGCCCTGGGCGACGGTGCCGCCCTTGCCCAGTACCAGCTCGGCATAAAGCGCATGGCCGAGCGCGAAGCCGATCCCGCCCTCCATCTGGGCGCGGATGATGTTGGGGTTGACCGCGACACCGCAATCGACCGCGCACCAGACCTTGTGCACCTTCGGCAGGCCATCGGGGCCCTGGGACACCTCGGCGATCTGCGCGACATAGGTGTTGAATGCCTTGTGCGTGGCGACGCCGCGCGCGCGGCCCGGCGGCACTGGACCGCCCCATTTCGCCATTTCCGCGACGCGGTTCAGCACGCCCTTCTCGCGCGCTTCCTTCATCAGCGCGAGCCGCCCCTGGACCGCATCCTTGCCGCCCAGCGCCAGCAGTTCGTCGATGAAGGTCTCGACGACATAGGCGGTATGGGTGTGGCCGACCGACCGCCACCAGTTGGTCGTCACCGGGCTCTTCATCACATGGGCGCCGACGCGGTGGTTGGGGAACTCATAGCTTCCCTCCGACGCGCCTTCGGTCATTGTCGAATCGACGCCGTCCTTGACGATCATCTTCTCCATCGCCGTGCCGATGACGAAGGATTGCGCCGCGATCACCTGGTCCCAGGCGACGATGTTTCCCTTTGCATCGAGACCGCCGCGCAGCTTGTGGACCACCATCGGCCGGTAATGGCCGCCACGGATATCATTCTCGCGGGTCCAGAAGAACTTGACCGGCGAGGCGGCGCCCCAGGCCTTGGCGACGGCCCCCGCCTCCATCGGAAAGGCCATGTCGGAGGTCGTCCGGCGGCCGAAGCTGCCCCCGGCATATTGCTGGTGCAGCACTGCCTTTTCCGGCGGGATGCCGAGCACGCCGGCGATGATGCTGGTTTCGGTCGCCTGGAACTGGGAGCCCATCCAGACATCGAGCCGGCCGTCCTTCACCTCCATCACCGCATCCATCGTCTCCATCGGCGCATGGACGAGATAGGGCAGCTGATAGGTGGCCTCGAGCGTCCTCGCCGCGCCCTTCAGCGCGGCTTCGGGATCGCCCTTCTTCTCGACCTGGAGGCCGGGCTGCTGGACCTGCGCGACATAGGCGCGGAACATTTCCTCGCTCGAGCGGCGCTCGGCGGCGGCAAGGTCCCAGTCGACCTTGAGCGCGCTGCGGCCGCGCATCGCGGCATAGCTGTCCTTCGCATAGACGACGACACCCGAGGGCACCTGCCTGACCGCGACGACCCCCGGGGTCGCCAGCGCCGCGCTGTCATCGACCGACTTCACCGTGCCGCCGAACACCGGCGAATGCAGGATCACGGCATGGACCATGTCCGGCCGGGAGATATCGAGCGTGAACATCGCCTGGCCGTTGGTCTTGACCAGCGTATCGACCTTAGGAAGATCAGTGCCGATCAGCGTCCACTGATCCGGCGTCTTGAGCACCGGCTTGGCCGGCGGGGTGACCGCTGCCGCTGCCGCCGCGAGTTCGCCGAAATTTGCCTTGCTCGCGCCGTGGCTGACGACGCCCTTCGATACCTTCACCTCGGTCGCGGGCACGCCCCAGCGCTTCGCCGCCGCCTCCACCAGCATCGCCCGCGCGGTAGCCCCGGCGCTGCGCATCTGCATGAAGCTGTTAGCGATCGCCGTCGATCCGCCCGTCGCCATCGTGCCGAAGAACAGGTTGGCGTAGAGCTTGTCGTTGTTGGTCGCGTGCTCGATGCGGATCTGCGCCCAGTCGGCATCCATCTCGTCAGCGGCGAGCGTCGCGAGGCCGGTGGCAGGACCCTGGCCGAATTCGACATGCTTGATGACGATCGTGACGAGATTGTCCGGCGAGACGCGGACAAAGGCGTTGGGCTGGAACGGCGCGTCGGTCGCGACCGCGGCGAGCCCGCGCCCGACCGGCAGCGCGAGACCGATGATGAGGCCGCTCGACTGGAGAAAGGCGCGACGCGACGGGGTGAAGACAGTCATGCGCTCGTCTCCATCGTCTTCGCGGCATCATGGATCGCCTGGCGGATGCGGACATAAGTGGCGCAACGGCAGATATTGCCTGCCATGCCCTGATCGATGTCCTGATCGGTCGGCTTCGGCTTGGCGGCGAGCAGGCCGATCGCCGACATGATCTGGCCCGACTGGCAGAAGCCGCATTGCGGCACGTCGATCGCGACCCACGCAGCCTTGACCGCCTCGGCACGCTTGTCGGTCGCGCCCTCGATCGTGGTGACCTTGCGACCGGCGATCGTGCCGACCGGGGTAACGCAGGAGCGGCGGTTCTTGCCGTCGAGGTGCACGGTGCAGGCGCCGCACTGGGCGATGCCACAGCCATATTTCGTGCCGGTGAGCTTCAGGTGATCGCGCAGCACCCAAAGCAGGGGCGTGTCGGGATCGCCGTCGAACGAGGTCTTGACCCCGTTCAGAAGGAACTCGGTCGCCATGCAGCGTCTCCCTGTAAGCAAGCAAGGCGTTGAATAGGCGCGGCGCCCCGGATCGCGCAACCGAAAGGAGCGGCCGTGTAACGGCTTTTTAGGTCGTGGGCAGCGATAAGCGCGGGGTTCGATCTCCAGTGCGCAGGCCCCAAAACACCCGATGCTCCGCTTTCCGCTCATCGCCCCGAACCCGCCGCGCCTCAGCGCGGATCCCGACGGCCTCCGCCGCGTCGAGGAATCGGGCATCTTCAGCAACAATGGCCCCGAGGTGCGCGCGTTCGAGGCGGAAGCGACGGCGCAGCTGTTCGGCGGGCGCGGCGCGAGCCTTGCGGTGGCCAATGCCACGCTGGGGCTGATGATCGCGATCAGCGAGGCCGCTGGGGAGCGGGCGCAGGGCGAGCGCTTCGCACTGATGCCGGCGCTGACCTTCGCCGCCACCGCGCAGGCTGCGCTCTGGGCAGGGCTGACGCCGCTGATCTGCGACATCGATCCGGACGACTGGGGCGCGTGCGCCGCCGCCGAGGAGCAGCTCCTCAACCGGTACAGCGCGAAGATCGCCGTGCTCGTGCCCTATGCCACCTTCGGCAACGCGATCGACCTCGATCGCTATGCCTGGCTGCAGCGCCGCCACGGGGTTGGCGTGGTCGTCGACGCGGCGGCCTCGCTCGGCACGATCGACGAATGCGGCGCGGGCTTCGGCGCCGACGCACCCTTTGCCACGGTCTATTCGATGCACGCGACCAAGACCTTCGCGGTGGCCGAGG
>Ga0255338_1001413_pt1 | contig 45797 bp, 40 predicted proteins | sample MeOH1_35cm_T4_19_FD_203715 | JGI IMG/M metagenome (GOLD analysis project Ga0255338, IMG submission 203715) | Sandy soil microbial communities from University of British Columbia, Vancouver, Canada - MeOH1_35cm_T4_195 | ecosystem: Engineered > Artificial ecosystem > Sand microcosm > Unclassified ...
CTGCTCGCGATCGCGCAACCGAAGGCGGTGGAGTTGCGCCAGATGATCTGGGTGTAGTGGGCGACATCTTCCCAGCGGCCGCTGGTACTGAAGTTCGGCGTGGGCTCGGGGCGATAAAAGCGGATCTCGTCGACCCAGTGAGCCATCATCTCCTCGTAGAGATAGGCGCCGCGCGTACCGGTCCACAGATTTTCGCCCTGCCGCCCTTCCCGCTCCGGCTGCCTTGAATGTTCGAACCGGCCACTTGCCGCCAGCGCGCGCGCATAGCTCTTCGCATCGGCCGCCAGTGCTGCGTCCCAGACCAGGGGCGGCACGCCGGCACGGGCGCGGGCGGCGTTATGACCCTCGATCATCACACGACGCAGCAGCGCGTCGCCGCGCGGTGCCTCGCCGGAGAAGCTGCGCGGCTCGACAACGCGTTGCGGCTCCGTCGCCGAACAGCCCGCGAGCATCGCCAGAGCAATCAACAGATACCGCATCTTCCCTCGCCTCGTTGCCCCCCTCATATGGGGGACGCATGAACGATCCCGAAACGCCGCCGCTCGCGCTTTATGTCCATTGGCCGTTCTGCGTGTCGAAATGCCCCTATTGCGACTTCAACAGCCATGTTCGCGAGGACGTGGACCAGGCCGCATGGCGCGCCGCGCTACTCGCCGATCTCGCTCATGAGGCGGCACAGTTGCCGGGGCGGACGCTCGGATCGATCTTCTTCGGCGGCGGCACGCCCTCGCTGATGCCCCCGGAAACCGTCGCTGCGGTGATCGACGTCGCGGGCCGCGCCTGGGATTTTACACCCGATATCGAGATCACGCTCGAGGCCAACCCCTCGTCGGTGGAGGCGGCGCGCTTTGTCGATATTGCTGCGGCGGGGGTCAACCGGGTCTCGCTCGGCCTGCAAGCATTGGACGATGAAGCCCTGAAGTTCCTCGGGCGGGCGCATGGCGTGACGGAGGGGCTGGCCGCCCTGGACACGGCCCAGCGCGCCTTTTCCCGGGTGAGCTTCGACCTGATCTATGCCCGACCCGAACAGCGCCTTTCCGACTGGGAGGTCGAACTCGGCCGCGCAATCGGCTTCGGCACCGAGCATCTGTCGCTGTACCAGCTCACGATCGAACCCGGCACGCGCTTCGCGACCGAGGCGGCGGCGGGGCGGATCGTCATCCCCGACGGCGACAGCGCTGCCGACCTGTTCGAGGCAACGCGCTCGATGACGGCCGCGGCGGGAATCCCGGCCTATGAGATCTCCAATCACGCCCGCGCCGGGGCCGAAAGCCGACACAATCTGACCTATTGGCGCTACCGCGACTATGCCGGTATCGGCCCGGGTGCGCACGGGCGGCGCGGAGGGCTGGCGACGGTGCGCCGGAAAAAGCCGGAAAACTGGATGACGGCGATCGCGCGCAACCAGCACGGCATCGAGATCGAAGAACCGCTCGCCCCGCACACCCGCGCGACCGAAGCGCTGTTGATGGGGCTCAGGTTGCGCGAAGGTGTCGACCTGGCGCGCATCGCCCGGCTCGGAGAAACTAGCGTCGAGAAGCTCATCGACTGGCCCGCAGCGACCCTGCTCGGTCGACAGGGGTTGCTGACGCACACCGGCGATCGGTTGCACGTCACCGATGCCGGAATGCTGTTACTCGACGCGATCCTGCCCGAGATCGTCCGGGACGCCCCCTGAGCTTCTAGCGGTTGCCGAAGTCGGCCGGCGCAGGCGAGACGACGACAGTCGTTCCCGCCTTGATCTCCTGCACCTCAAGCGCCCGCTCGGCGACGCTGTCGCGGCCGAAGCGGAACGCGCCGTCGATGCCGGCGAAGCCGCCCGCGTCGCGCAAACGCGCTTCGGGGAAGGCGCTGCCGACCGGCCAGTCGCGCGCGATTCGAACCGTCAGCAGCACCGCATCATAGCCGAGACTCGACAGTCGATAGGGCGCAGTACCGAAACGGGCCCGGTATTTGGCGGCATAATGCCGATAATAGTCATCCGAAACACTCGCGAACCAGGCGCCGTTGAGCGCAGGCCGGCCCGCGATCGAGGAATCGGTGTTCCACAGATCAGTGCCGAGCACATGCGCCGCGCCGCCGCCATTCTTGCGGATCAGCGGGACCGCCGCTGCTGCGGTCGCGCCGTTATCGGCGATCAGTACCGCCTCATAGGGCGAATTCTGCGCCATACGGGTAATCGCCGATGCGATCGCGCCACCGCCACGATCGTAGGTCTGCAGGGTCCGCACCTGCCCCCCCGCGCTTTCGACCGCGCGGAGGAAAGCGGTGGATGCGCGCTCCCCATAAGTGCCGTTCGGCACCAGGCCGGCGAAATCGGAGACGCCCTGTCCGCGGGCATAGGTCACCACGCGCTCAATCGACTGCGCCGGAGCATAGCCCATCAGATAGGCGCCGTTTCCTGCCGCGGTCGTATCATTCGAGAAACTGATTACCGGCACGCCGGCGCGGCGCGCGATCGGCGCCACCGCCCGCACATCTTCGGCCAGGAGCGGACCAAGGATCAGGCGATTGCCCTCGGCCAGCGCCTTTTGTGCAGCGGCGGCAGCGCCGCCGCTGGTGTCATAGGTGGTGATCCGCACTCGTTCGTTCTTGGTGTCGAGCAGCGCCAACTGGGTGGCGTTGGCGAGGCTCTGGCCGAGCCCGGCAGCGGCGCCGGCCAGCGGCACGAGCAGCGCGACGCGGTGCCGCGCGACATCCACCGGAATGCCCGGCTGGACCTGCTGTTGCTGCGATGGAATCGGGCGCGTGGCGGGCGGCGGGCCCGTGCGCGGACCGCGCGGCACTACCGTCTGGCAGCCACTCAGGATAAGTGCCCCGGCAATGATGATTGCGCGACGGAGCCAAGCTCCCCGTTGCAGTACCGATACGCCCTCTGCCATGACTGCTCCCAATGAACGCCGAACTCGCGCCCGGTCTCTATATCGTCGCCACTCCGATCGGCAATCTTGGCGATCTGAGTCCACGCGCCGCACATATACTCTCGAACGCCGCCGTAGTTGCGGTCGAAGACTCGCGTGTGACGGCGGGCCTGCTGCGTCATATCGGCGTGAAGCGGCCAATGACACCCTATCACGACCATAATGCCGAACATGTCCGGCCGGGGCTGATCGCCAGGATGGGCACCGAGGCAGTGGCCCTGGTATCCGATGCCGGTACGCCGCTGATCTCCGATCCGGGCTACAAGCTGGTCCGCGACGCACGGGCGGCGGGCCATCTGGTGGTGACGATTCCGGGCCCCTGCGCGGCGATCGCCGCGCTGACGCTGGCGGGTCTGCCGACCGACCGCTTCCTTTATTGCGGTTTCCTGCCGCCCAAGGCTCAAGCCCGCGCAACCGCCATTGCCGAAATCGCCCCCGTGCGCGCCACGCTGGTGCTGTACGAATCGGGGCCGCGACTCCATGCCACGCTCGCTGCGCTGGCAGAGGGACTCGGCGATCGCGAGGCAGCGGTGACGCGCGAGATCACCAAACGCTTCGAGGAAGCGGTGACTGGCTCGCTGTCGGTGCTGGCGGCGAAATATGCCGACGCACCGCCCAGGGGCGAGATCGTGATCGTGGTCGCCCCCCCGGGCGAACCCGAGGCGGCCAGCGTCGAGGACGCCGATGAAGCGCTGACCGAGGCCCTGGCGCGCCTGCCGATGGCGAAGGCAGTGAGCGAAGTGGCGAAGAAGCTCGGGGTAGACCGCAAGCTGCTCTATGCGCGGGCGCTGGAGATGAAGGGGTGACGCGCGACCGCCGCGGCGCCGAAGCCGCGGGCCGGCGCGGCGAACGGCTGGCCGGCTGGTGGTTGCGGCTAAAGGGATGGCGCATCCTCGATCGCCGCGTACGCACCCCGGTTGGCGAAGTAGATCTCGTCGCCCGTCGCGGCAGCCTGATTGCCTTTGTCGAGGTAAAGCTGCGCGCCACCGCCGCCGAACTCGACTTCGCGATCGATGAACGCCGCCTGTCGCGCGTGGCCGCGGCCGCGGAATATCTCATGACACGATATGCGGGCCCGGGTGACGATATCCGGGTCGATGTCATCCTGATCGCGCGTGGCGCGCGTCCACGCCATATCGAGAATGCGTGGATCGGGTGACTTCCGCGCGGCGCCACCCTACATCGCCGCCACCAACCCAGGAACAAGAGGTCCATCGATGCTTACCGTCGCCGTCCAGATGGACCCGCTCGATTCGATCAATATCGCGGGCGATTCGACCTTCGCGCTGATGCTGTCGGCGCAGGCGCGCGGGCACCGCCTGTTCCATTATGCCGCCGAGGACCTGAACTATTCCGGCGGGCGCGTCTGGGCCAGGGCACATCCCGTGACGGTACAGCGGGTCGCGGGCAATCACTTCAGCTTCGACGATCCGGTGAGTCTTGATCTCGGCAAAGAGGCGGACGTCGTGCTGATGCGACAGGATCCGCCCTTCGATCTCGGCTATATCACGGCGACCCATTTGCTGGAGCGGATATCCCACGAGACGCTGGTGGTGAACGACCCAGCCAGTGTCCGCAACGCGCCCGAGAAGGTGTTCGTACTCGATTATGCGCGGTTCATGCCGCCGACCCTGGTGACTCGCTCGCTCGACGAGGCGCGGGCGTTCCTGGCCGAGCATGGCGAGATCGTCGTCAAGCCGCTGCACGGCAATGGTGGCAAGGCGATCTTCAAGGTCGGCAGCGACGGCGCGAACCTGTCGGCGCTGATCGAAGTGTTCAACACCGCCTATCGCGAGCCACACATGATCCAGGCGTTCCTCCCGGACGTGGCCAAGGGGGACAAGCGGATCGTGCTGGTCGACGGGGAGGTGGCGGGCGCGATCAACCGGGTCCCCGGCGCGGGCGAGATCCGCTCCAATCTCGCGGTGGGCGGCTCGGCGGAGAAATCGGTCCTGACGCCCGAGGAGCAGGAGATCTGCGCCGTGCTTGGCCCGGAACTCAGCAAGCGCGGACTGCTGTTCGTCGGGATTGACGTGATCGGCGGCAAATGGCTGACCGAGATCAACGTGACCTCCCCAACCGGCATCGTCGCGATCGAGCGCTTCGACGGAACCGATGTCGCCGGGCTGATCTGGGACGCGATCGAAGCGAAGGTGGCCATGCGCACCGCTGCGTGACCGATTTCATCATCGCGCTGACCGCCTGGGGCGGATATTTCGGTATCTTCGTGCTGATGGCGCTGGAAAATATATTTCCCCCGATCCCTTCGGAGGTCATCATGGGCCTCGGTGGGATAGCGGTCGCGCGCGGACAGATGGAGGCGATACCGCTCGTCATCGCCGGGACCGCGGGCACCACGGTCGGCAATTACTTCTGGTATGAGATCGGCCAGCGCCTGGGCTATCGGCGGCTCCGCCCAATCGTGGACCGCTATCAGCGGTGGCTGACGGTCGACTGGTCTGACGTCGAGAAACTCGACGGCTTCTTCCAGCGCCACGGGCAATGGGTCGTGTTCGTCTTCCGGTTCATGCCGACCTTTCGGACGATGGTCTCCTTGCCGGCCGGCATGACGCGGATGCCTCGCCTGCGCTTCCTGCTCTGGACCGCTGCGGGAGCTACGATCTGGAATGCCGTACTGACCGCCGCGGGCTTTTATCTCGATGCCAATTTCCACGAGATCGACCGCTTCGTCGGGCCGGCGGCCGTTGGAATCATGATCGTGATCGGTGTGGTCTATCTCTGGCGCGTCGCGATGTGGAAACCGCGCCGCTAGGCCCGCGGATGCGCATTCCGGTAAACGTCGAGCAGATGGGCGGCATCGACTGCCGTATAAATCTGGGTCGAACTGAGGCTGGCGTGGCCGAGCAGTTCCTGCAGCGCGCGAAGGTCCGCGCCGCGACCTAGCAGATGGGTCGCAAAGCTGTGGCGCAACGCATGCGGCGTGGTGCGCTCCGACAAACCCAGCCTGGTTCGCGCCGCCTGGACGGCCCGGCGGATCAGTGTGGGGGCCAACGGGCCGCCCTTCGCACCGCGGAACAGCGGCGCATCGCGCGGGATCGGCCAGGGGCAAATGTCGACATAGGCCTGGATCGCCTCGCGCACCTGCGGCAGCAGCGGCACGATCCGCGTCTTGTCGCGCTTGCCGGTAACGCTTAGCGTTTCGCCGAGCGGGAGGATCGCACCGGTAAGACCGGTCGCTTCGCCAATCCGCAGGCCCGCGCCGTACAACAGCATCAACACGGCCCAATCGCGCGCGCCGATCCAGGGTTCGACCGCATCCTCGGCCACATCCTCGGCAAGCGAAACCGCCTCATCGGGCGAGATCGGCCGCGGCACGCCTTTCTTGACGCGCGGCCCCTTCAGGCGCGGAGCCTCAACGCCGGCAAAGATCAGAAACCCGCGGACCGCCGACAATTCCCGGGCGGCAGAAGCGTTGCCCAGACCTTCCGCGCGGCGAAAGGCAAGGAAAGCGCGCAGATCCGCGGCGCTGACCCGACTCAAGGCCGCCGGCGTCACCACCCCACCCCAATGGCCGCCGAGGAAAGCCAGCAGTCGCTCGGCCACCGCCTGATACGCGCGCACCGTATGCACCGACCGCCGGCGATCACGACGAAGGTGCTCGGCAAATCGAAGGGCGAGCGGCAGGTCCATCGCGTTCCCTTACCGGAAATCAGGTGCGCCATGCACCCAGGCGAACGCCAGTTAATCCAAGATTATTCATTCTGGTTCAGCAACAATCGGATTGGGGCGCCCGCGGGCGATGGGGAGAGAAAGAAAATTCCTTGGCGAGCTTGATGCAATGGCTGGAATCATCCCCCGCGTTTCGTTCGCTGCGCTATGTACTGGGGCTCGGGCGCGGAGACGATGCGCTGCCCAATGCGCTCGTCGCCGAACAAGTACGGGCTGCGCGCCGATCGTTCCCCGTCACCTTCGGCGCGACGCTGCTCAGTAGCGTCACGCTGATAGCAACCCTGCGCGGGTCGGCTTATTTTAACCTGCTTGTCGCCGCCGGCCTGTTGCTGGCGGCCGTGTCCGCCTGGAGCCTGAAGCTCTGGCGCGAGGATCGTGCCAATGGCTGGCAGGTGACGGATAGCCGTGCGACCATTATCGCGCTCGCCAAATTGTCCGCCATCAGCTCGCTCGCATGGAACATTCTCCTGGGCATCGCGCTGCTCGATCCCGATCCGCAACGAAAATTGTTCGTGATCTGCGTGGTGACCGGCGTCATGTGCATCGGATCGCTCACTGTCGCGACCGTCCCGCTGGCCAGCCTGACCTTCATCACGGTCGGCGCGCTGGTGATGCTGTTCGATATTCAGTTCGCAAGCGGCCTGCCGACCCAGACCTATGTGATGCTCGGCATCTTCTTCGTGCTGCTCGGCCGGTCCGTGGTGGCGCAGGCCCGCTTGTTCATCGCCAATTTCCGAACCGGCACCGAGTTGGTCGAAGCCAGTCGCGATCTGGAGCACCTTGCAGCAGTCGCGCGAGCCGAGACCGAGCGCGCCGAACTCGCCGAAGCCCGTAGTCAGCAGCGCCTGCGCGAACAGGCGATCGAAGCGCGCCGTCGCGATATGGTCGTCTTGGCCGAACGCTTCGAGCGATCGGTCGTAGAGGCCGTCGCCACGCTGCGCCAGACCGCCGAGGAAAATCAGGCTTCGGCCGACTCGCTCGATTCGATGAGCGCAGCCCAGGCGCGCCGCGCTACCGCCATCGCGATGCGTGCCCAGGATACCAGTGTCTCCGCCCAGACTTTGCTGCAAACCGCGGACACGCTGGGTCGCTCGGTCCTCTCCGTGACCGCGCGCGTCGCCGAGCAGGCATCCCTGGCCGAAGCGGCCGACCAGAGCTCGCGCGAAAGCGAGCGAACAATCGCGGCCCTGGTCAGGCACGCCAGCGACATCGGCAGGATCGTCGCGATGATCGGCGAGGTCGCGACCCAGACCAATCTGCTCGCCCTCAACGCCACGATCGAGGCGGCCCGCGCAGGCGATGCGGGACGGGGCTTCGCTGTCGTCGCGACCGAGGTCAAGTCGCTCGCCATGCAAACACAGCGCGCCGCTGGAGATATCGCGCGCCAGATCGCCGACATGCAAGGTCATGTCGGCGGCGCAGCAGCGGCGACCGCCGAAATCGCGGCGCATGTGCACGACGTGGCGAGGCTGGGCCGGGATATCGATCATGCGATGAGCCTGCAACGCGCAGTAACCGGTTCGATCGGCACCGACGCGGCGCAAGCAGCAGCGGGGACTACCGACCTGCGCACCGCCGTCGAGGATTCGGCCCAGGCCTCGGATGCGGCACGCGCGCTGGCCGCGAACATGGCCGTCTCCACGGCCAGCCTCGTCGATCGCGCACGGTCACTGGCCGCCACGACGCAGGCTTTTCTGGCGGATCTGCGCGCAGCCTGACGCATCGCCCCTCGGACCAAGGGCACGCCCTAGGGCGTCGAGGCAGCAAGGCAGGCGCGCAAGCCGTTGCGGAGGAAAGGCGCAGACCCTAGGTCCATGCCAATGTCGCGCGCCCGTGTCCTCGTCATGAATGCTGCGCTCGGCCCGCTGGATTATCGCGTCCCGCACGGCATGCAGGTGCAGCCCGGCTCGATCGTGGTCGCTCCGCTCGGGCCGCGCCGGTTGATCGGCATCGTCTGGGAGCCGGATCACATGCCCTCCGATGCCGAGGTGGGTGACAACCGGCTGCGCAACCTGGTCGGCGTGCTGCCCGCGCCGCCGCTCGGCGCACCGCTCCGCCGCCTGATCGAATGGACCGCAAATTACTATCTCGCGCCGCCCGCTTCAGTGGCGCGGATGGCGCTCGCCTCCACCTCGGCGCTGGAAGGCGCGCGCACCGTCACTGAATATCGCGCGACCGGGTTCGTCCCAGACCGGCTGACTCCCCAGCGCCAACAGGCACTGGAGCGCATCGGCGATCGCCAGGGACTGACTCGCGAACTCGCCCTCGCCGCCGATGTCTCCGACGCGGTGGTGCGCGGGCTGATAAAGGCCGGGGCATTCGAAGCCGTCGCGGTCGATATCGACAGCCCCTTCCCCGTGCCCAATCCGGACTTCGGCATACCCGCGCTTTCCCCGGATCAGCGCGCCGCCGCCCAGGCGCTGACCGCGAACGTCTCGGCCCGCGTCTTCCAGCCCACCCTGCTCGACGGCGTTACCGGCTCCGGCAAGACCGAGGTCTATTTCGAGGCGATCGCCACTGCGATCCGCGAGGGCCGGCAGACGCTCGTCCTCCTACCCGAGATCGCGCTGACCGAGCCATTCCTCACCCGCTTCGCCGCGCGCTTCGGCTGCACGCCCGTCGCCTGGCATTCGGACCTGCGCCAGTCGCAACGTCGCCGCGCCTGGCGGGCGATCGCGAGCGGCGAGGCACTGGTGACGGTTGGCGCGCGCTCTGCGCTGTTCCTGCCCTATCGCAATCTCGGCCTGATCGTCATCGACGAAGCGCACGAAACCAGTTTCAAGCAGGAAGAGGGTGTGCACTATCACGCCCGCGACGTGGCCGTGATGCGCGGGCTGTTCGAGAAATGCCCGGTGATCCTCGCCTCGGCGACCCCGGCGATCGAGACCCGCCAGCAGGTCGCCCTGGGTCGCTATGCCGAGTTGAAGCTGCCCGGACGTTGGGGCGCGGCTGAAATGCCGACGATCGAGGCGATCGACCTGATCGCCAACCCGCCGGAGCGCGGTCGCTGGATTGCGCCGCCGATCGTGCGCGGGATCGAGGAGCGGCTGGAACGTGGCGAGCAATCGCTGCTGTTCCTCAATCGCCGCGGCTATGCACCCCTGACCCTGTGCCGAACCTGCGGCCATCGCTTCCAATGCCCCAACTGTACCGCCTGGATGGTCGAGCACCGACTGGTCAGCCGGCTCGCCTGCCATCATTGCGGGCATGTCGAGCCAGTGCCCCGTGCCTGCCCGGAATGCGGCAACGAGGATACGCTGGTCGCGGTCGGCCCCGGCGTCGAGCGCATTGCCGATGAGGTCCGCGCGCTGTTCCCGGCAGCGAAGACGGCGATCATTACCTCGGACACGATCTGGTCGCCCGCCAAGGCGGCCGAGTTCGTGCACCGCATGGAGGCGGGCGATATCGATATCGTCGTAGGTACCCAGTTGGTAACCAAAGGCTATCATTTCCCGAACCTGACCCTCGTCGGCGTCATCGACGCGGACCTGGGCCTCGGCGGGGGCGACCTGCGGGCATCGGAGCGGACTTTCCAGCAGATCATGCAAGTCTCCGGCCGGGCCGGACGCGGGGCCAAGCCGGGCCATGTCTATATCCAGACGCACAGCCCGGACGCGCAGGTCATGCGCGCGCTGGTGACGGGCGATGCCGATACGTTTTACGAAGCCGAGACAGAATCGCGCCGCGAAGCCGGCGCGCCGCCCTTCGGCCGTTTCGCCGGCATCGTCGTTTCGAGCGAGGATCAGGCCGCGGCGAACGAGATCGCGACCCTGATCGGCCGCACCGCCCCGCGACTCGAGGCGATGGAGGTCTATGGCCCCGCCCCCGCCCCGCTTGCGATGCTACGGGGCCGCCACCGCTACCGTCTGCTCGTCCATGCCCGGCGCGCCCTAGATGTACAGGACGTGATCCGCGACTGGCTCGGCAAGCTCGACTGGCCCTCCAAGGTGCGGGTGGTCGTGGATGTCGATCCCTACAGCTTTCTTTAGTGTGGCGATCACGCAGGGAGCGTGATGCCGTCGAGCAGCTGACGAGAAGAACGGCTGAATCAAACCCTGCGATGATCGGCGGGCTCTCCGCCTCGAAGCACAGACGCCACGCTACGCCGCAGCGAAGCGGTTTCACCCTGTTCCGCACGCGGCGATCCTGTCAGGATCACGCGTGATGGGCAATCTTCTGAACAAATGTGTCCGCGGCCTGTCGGCGATGGCACTCGCCGTCCTGCTCGCGACAATGCTCGTGGCGCTGCCTGACCAGGCCCGCGCCGACGATATCTCGGCCACGAGCCGGGGTGTCGTGCGCGTCGTCACGATCGCAATGGTCGACGACCAGGTCGTTGGATTCGGCCACGGCAGCGGTTTTGCGGTGGCGCCCAACCGGATCGTCACCAACGCGCATGTCGTCGAACTCGCCAAGCGCTATCCCGACAATGTCGTGGTCGGTATCGTCCCTTCCGAAGGTAGCAAGAGCTACGAAGGCAAGGTCATCGCGATCGACACCGTGCGCGATCTTGCCCTGATCGAGCTGACCGGTACCCATCTGCCGACAGTCGCCCTCTATACCGGGCCGGTGGAAGAAGGCGCGGCCGTCACCGCGCTGGGCTATCCCGGCAATGTCGATCTCGCGACGGCGCAATCCGCGGTCGACTATATCCATCCCCTGTCCCCGATCCGCTCAGAGGGCGTGTTCTCGGGCAGGCGCGCGATGTCCGGCGTCGACGTGCTGCTCCACACGGCCAACATCGCGCGCGGCAATTCGGGTGGCCCCCTGCTCGACCCGTGCGGCCGCGTAATCGGCGTGAACTCGGCCTTTGCACGGGGCGAGGAAGGCGATTCGAGCTTCGGCTTCGCGATCGCCGATTCCGAGCTGGCCACTTTTCTGCGCGCCGCGAAGCAGAGCTTTCCTGCGGTCGGCACACCCTGCACCAGCATCCTCGACCGGGTGAAGCAGGATAGCGACGCCGAAGCGCAGGCCGCCGCCGAGGCGGATGCGGCGAAGCGCGAGGCGGCCGCCAAGGCGACGCTGGCACGCGAGGTCGCGCTGACCAAGGCGCGCGATGCAGCGGAACGAAACCGCGAGAATATCATGGCCCTGGCCGCCGTGCTGCTGGTCGCAGGCGCGCTGGCGATCGGCGGCGGCGGGCTGCTCGAAGTACGTCGCAAGCGGCGCGAGGCGATCTGGGTCGCAGCGGGTGGCGGCGTGCTGATCGTCGCCTCCGCCATCGTTTTCCTCACCCGTCCGGGCATCGAGGTAACGCTGCCACCGGACGTCGTGCAGACCGCGGCACCGACGATTTCCTCGACGGCGCCGCTCGGCAAAATGATCTGCACCGTGGTACCGGAGCGCAGCCGGGTGGTGTCTTCCTCGGTGGACCCGGTCACAATCGACTGGGGCGCCGCCGGCTGCATGAACGGCAAGACGCAATATGCCGAGAATGGCAGCAAATGGGATCGGATCCTGGTGCCCGGCGAAGAACAGACCGTTTCCGTCCTGCAGTTCGACCCGGCGACAGGGATTTATTCGAACCAGCGCTATTTCCTGACCGCCGCGCAGATGGACACACTGCGCAAGATCCGCTCGCAGGTGACTGTCAAGGCCTGCACGCCAGACGAGGCCGGGCGTGCCAACCTGGCGACACAACAGGCCGCCATCCGCACCCAACTCCCCCCCTATCCCAACGAGAAGCTGGTCTATTCCTGCAAGGCCGCGGGCTGAGCCGCCGCCTTCCGCGCCCAGAAGGGCTTGACGAAACGGCCCCGACGATAGGCGAGAATCAGGAGTATGACGCCGAAGGCGGTGGCGGCGATCATCGCCGGAAGCGAGGCTTCCGCCCCGAAGGAGCCGCCTGTCAGCAGATCGGAACCGGTAAGGCGCGGGATGAAGATGCCGTCCTGCCTGAACCCGGAAACGGCGATCCCATAGATACCACCTTGTGCGAAATTCCACGCAGCGTGCAGCCCGATCGCCGCCCAAAGCCGGCGCGTGAGCATGTAGAGCGCCGCAAGCATGATCCCCGCCTCCAGGGCAATCGCAGTGCCGGCGAGCAGCGTCGCGTTGGGGTTCTTGAGGTGCAGCGCCCCAAACAGCGCGGCCGACAGGATCAGCGCGATCCAGGTGCCGAGCCAGGATTCGACCAATCGGAAGAAGATACCGCGCAACGCGATTTCCTCGGTAACCCCCGAAGTGATCGAGATCGCCAGCATCGGCAGCAGCACGCTCGCGGGGTGCTGCCCGATCACGCGATAACCGCCGAATACAGCGATGATGCCGACAACGACCGAGAAGAGAAGGAGCCCGCCAAGCACCCCCGCCACGAGTTCCTTCACTGCGCCGGGAAGGGCGAACTCGGCGACGGCGGGTCGTCGCTCGACGAGCCGCACGAACGCGCAATAAAATGCGATGAAGATCGCTGCGACCAGGATGGCGGCCAATACCGCCAGCCAACCATTATCGGCGTGCTGAACGGCATGACTCACCTTCCCTGCAATCACGGCTGCCCCGAACAGTAAGGCGATGCCGATCAGGAGCAGCACTATCGGGAAATGGACAATGCGCCATACCAGGCTGTTCGGCGGCGTAATGGGCCTGATCGGTTCCATGGATCCCCCTGACTATCGTGGGAGAAACCTAGCCGGCATCGACCGTGGGCGCAAAGCAGATCAGGCTCGATCGATCCGCGCCGCGAAGCAGCCACGCTTCGCATTATGAGCATGAAGATAGGCGACGGTTGAAGCCGCGAAGAAGCGGCCGATCACCGCCGAGAGATCGCGCCCTTCGACCAGATCCGCATCGACCATCATGCCGTCGGCATCATAAGCGCGAACCGAAAGCGTCCTGATGGCGAGTTGGGCCGGAACCACGTTATCGAAGCGCGCCGCCCGCTCGACACCTTCGCGCACGAAGATCGCGTGGCTTTGCCGATAGGGCGTGGCGACGGCGAGATGCTCGTGGTTGAGCAACAGGACACGCGCCCCGGGCGTGACGTCCTCCAGCGAAACGCGGCAGGGAAAGCCGGGCGTCGCGTCGACCGACATGCGGATAACGCCGCGCTCCGCGAGTTCAGCGTCGTCCAGGCCATATAGTGGCCTGAACGGCGCCGGATCGAGCCCGGCGATGATGAAGCCGCTCATTCGACACCTTCCCGCTTGCGCAGCACGACCTTGCGATCAAGCCCATAAGCGTAGCCTCCGAGAGTCCCATCGCTTCGTTGCGCACGATGACAGGGAATGACGATCGAGACGTGATTGGCGCCGCATGCCGTCCCCGCCGCGCGGACCGCCCTCGGGTTGCCGGCCAGTGCAGCGAGTTCGGTATAGGTGCGCGTCTCTCCGGCCGGGATCGAACGAAGCGCCTGCCACACGGCTTCCTGGAAGGCGGTGCCCTGCACATCGAGCGGCAGATCCTGATCGCGCTCGGGCGATTCGACGCTTGCCACCACCCGCGCCGCAAGATCGGCCAGCGCCGCGCCGCCAGCGATGATCTCGGCATTAGGGAAGCGCTCGCGCAACGCTTCCTCGCCCTCATCGAACGAGACCCGGCACAGCCCCTTGTCAGTTGCGGCAACGAGCATCGGGCCGAGGCTGGTATCGGCAACGGTCCAGCGGATCGTCACGCCGGCCCCGCCCTTGCGCCACGCGCTCGGCGTCATGCCGAGCCGCTTGGCGCCGCCCTCGTAGAAACGACTGGGGGCGGAATAGCCCGCTTCATAGATTGCCTGAGTCACGGTATCCTCCTTGATAAGTGCCCTGGCCGCCCGCTGCGCGCGCAGGCCGCGCGCATAGACGGCCGGGGTGACCCCGGTCGCGCGCTTGAACAGGCGGTGAAAATGATGCGGGGCATAGCCGACCCGGGCGGCGAGTTCGTCCAGCCCAAAGCCGTCCTCGCTGGCTTCGATCAGGGCGACTGCCTGTGCGACCGCGACCCTGTCGCGACCGACCTCGTCAGGCTTGCAGCGCAGACAGGCACGAAAGCCTGCAGCCCGCGCCTCGGCACCGTCGCGATAGAAGAGCACATGTTCGCGCCTGGGATGCCGCGCCGGACAACTCGGCTTGCAATAGATGCCGGTGGTGGTGACCGCACCGACGAAGCGGCCGTCCTGCGACCGATCGCGCCGGTCGAAGGCTGCCCAGGCGAAATCGGGATCGATGGCGATTGGCTGTGTCATGCAGCTGATATAGACGCCATCCACCTGCGCCACATCCCGAGGCTTGCGCTCAAACCGCCCCGCTCCGGTAGACAACGCGGCTTTAGGACCGACTCGGGTTGCATCGCGGCGAACCCGATGCTAACCGCGCGGCGACCCAGTTGGGGGGCCGGTTCCGGCCTCCCTTTTCGTATGGGTTACATAACCGTTCCAAACGAGGATTTCGATCGCGTGGAGACATCCGGCGGTATTCAAGCAAGCTTAAGCGGGCGCTATGCCACCGCATTGTTCGAGCTTGCCCGCGACTCAAAGACGATCGACTCCGTCGAGGCGAGCCTGACCAACGTGCGTGCCGCGCTCGAGCAGTCGGACGAGTTCTCCCGGCTGGTCGCGAGCCCGCTGGTCAGCCGCCAGGACGCCGCCCGCGCCGTTGCGGCGAGCGCCTCCGCGATGGGCATCGACGACACCACCAGGAACTTCCTCGGCGTCCTTGCCGAGAATCGCCGCCTGTCACAGCTTCCCGCGATCATTCGCGCGTTCCGCGCGCTGGCAGCCAATCACCGCGGCGAGACCACCGCCGAGGTGACCTCGGCGCACCCGCTTTCCGCCGCACAGGTCGATGCACTGAAGCAGCAGCTTCGCACCCGCATCGGCCGCGACGTTGCCGTCGACCTCTCGGTTGACCCCACCCTGCTTGGCGGGCTGGTCGTGAAAATCGGCTCGCAGATGATCGATTCGTCGATCAGGACCCGTCTCAATACTCTCGCGCACGCGATGAAAGGCTGACAATGGATATCCGCGCCGCTGAAATTTCGAAGGTCATCAAGGACCAGATCGCCTCGTTCGGTACCGAGGCCGAGGTCTCCGAAACCGGCCAGGTGCTGTCGGTCGGCGACGGCATCGCGCGTATCCACGGGCTCGACAACGTCCAGGCGGGCGAAATGGTCGAGTTCTCGAACGGCGTGCAGGGCATGGCGCTCAACCTCGAAGCCGACAATGTCGGCGTCGTGATCTTCGGGTCGGATTCCGAGATCAAGGAAGGCGATGTCGTCAAGCGGACCGGCACCATCGTGGACGTTCCGATCGGCAAGGCCCTGCTCGGCCGCGTGGTCGATGGCCTCGGTAATCCGATCGACGGCAAGGGCCCGATCCTGACCACCGAGCGTAGCCGCGTCGAAGTGAAGGCCCCGGGCATCATCCCGCGCACCTCGGTGCACGAGCCGGTGCAGACCGGCCTGAAGGCGATCGATGCCCTGGTTCCCGTCGGCCGCGGCCAGCGCGAGTTGATCATCGGCGATCGCCAGACCGGCAAGTCAGCCGTCGCGATCGACACCTTCATCAACCAGAAGGCAGCCAATGCCGGCGACGACGAGTCGCAGAAGCTTTATTGCATCTATGTCGCGATCGGCCAGAAGCGTTCGACCGTGGCGCAGCTCGTCCGCACGCTGACCGAGAATGGCGCGATGGATTATTCCATCGTCGTCGCGGCAACCGCATCCGATCCTGCCCCGTTGCAGTTCCTCGCCCCCTACACCGGCACAGCGATGGGCGAGTATTTCCGTGACAACGGCATGCACGCGCTGATCGTGTTCGACGATCTCTCGAAGCAGGCCGTGGCGTATCGCCAGATGTCGCTGCTGCTGCGGCGCCCGCCGGGTCGCGAAGCCTATCCCGGCGACGTGTTCTATCTCCACTCGCGCCTGCTCGAGCGCGCCGCGAAGATGAACAAGGACAATGGCTCGGGCTCGCTGACCGCGCTCCCGATCATTGAGACCCAGGCCGGTGACGTGTCGGCCTACATCCCGACCAACGTGATCTCGATCACCGACGGCCAGATCTTCCTCGAAACCGACCTGTTCTTCGCCGGCATCCGCCCCGCGATCAACGTGGGCCTTTCGGTCAGCCGCGTCGGCTCGGCCGCGCAGACCAAGGCGATGAAGAAGGTGTCCGGCTCGATCAAGCTCGAGCTTGCCCAGTATCGCGAGATGGCGGCGTTCGCCCAGTTCGGCTCGGACCTCGACGCCTCGACCCAGAAGCTGCTCAACCGCGGTGCGCGCCTGACGGAGCTGCTCAAGCAGCCGCAGTTCAGCCCGCTTCCGTTCGAGGAGCAGACCGCGTCGATCTTCGCCGGCACGCAGGGCTATCTTGACAATATCGCGGTCGATGCAGTGGTGCGCTACGAGGCGGCGATGCTCGCCGATCTCCGCGCGAACCATGCGGATGTGCTCAAGACGATCCGCGACACCAAGGATCTAGGCGACGAAGCCAAGGGCAAGCTGAAGGCTGCGCTCGACGCCTTCGCGAAGACGTTTGCGTAACTGAGTATCAACACGTCGCCCCGGCGGAGGCCGGGGCCGCTTCGTAACTGAGCGATCCCGGCCTCCGCCGGGATGACGATCTGGGGAAGATGATTGGCTAGTCTCAAGGCCCTCAAGATCCGCATCGGCTCGGTGAAGTCGACGCAGAAGATCACCAAGGCGATGAAGATGGTCGCCGCAGCGAAGCTGCGCCGTGCGCAGGAAGCGGCCGTCGCCGGCCGCCCCTATGCCGAACGGCTCGAAAAGGTGATGGCGAGCCTCGCCGCAAAGGTGAGCGTCAGCGAATCCTCGCCCAAGCTGCTCGCCGGCACCGGCAAGGATCAGGTTCACCTGCTGATCGTGGCGACCTCAGAGCGTGGCCTCGCTGGCGCGTTCAACTCGAACATCGTCCGTGCGGCGCGCCGCAAGATCGAAGAACTGCTTGCCCAGGGCAAGACGGTAAAAATCTACCTTGCCGGCAAGAAGGGGCGCGTGCTCAAGCGCTTCTACCCGAACCTGATCGTCGCCGATCATGAGATGGGCCATATCAAGACGGTGTCGTTCGCCGATGCCCGCGCCGTTGCCGATGACGTGATCGCGCGTTTCGAAGCGGGTGAGTTCGACGTCGCGCACCTCTTCTACGCGCGCTTCCAGTCGGCGCTGGTGCAGGAGCCGGTCGGCCGCCAGATCATCCCGGTCGCAATCGACGTCAATGCGGCACCCGTCAGCGATGGCGGCGCCGCGGTCGAATATGAGCCGGACGAGGAATCGATCCTCGCCGATCTGCTGCCGCGCAACGTGGCGATCCAGGTGTTCCGTGCGCTGCTCGAGAATGCCGCGTCGGAGCAGGGCTCGCGCATGACCGCGATGGACAATGCCACGCGCAACGCCGGCGACATGATCAACAAGCTGACGATCCAGTACAACCGCACCCGCCAGGCCGCGATCACCACGGAACTGGTCGAAATCATCTCTGGCGCCGAAGCGCTCTAAGCAGTTCGAAGCAAGGAAAGAACGATGGCAACCGCAGCCCCGACCACCAAGAAGCCCGCCGCCAAGCGCGCGCCCAAGGCAGCAGCAGCCGCCCCGACGGTGGCGACGCCGGTCGCGACGACGAACAATGTCGGCCGCATTTCGCAGGTCATTGGCGCCGTCGTCGACGTCGCCTTCCCGCAGGGCCACCTGCCGGCGATCCTTTCGGCGCTCGAGACCGACAATAACGGCAACCGCCTGGTCCTCGAGGTCGCGCAGCATCTCGGCGAGAATACCGTCCGCACGATCGCGATGGACGCGACGGAGGGCCTGACCCGCGGCCAGACCGTCACCGATACCGGTTCGCAGATCCGCGTGCCCGTTGGCCCGAAGACGCTCGGCCGCATTCTGAACGTCATCGGTGAGCCGATCGACGAGCGCGGCCCGGTCGGCCACACGGAAACAGCCCCGATCCATGCTTCGGCCCCGCTGTTCGTCGACCAGTCGACCGAGAGCGCGATCCTTGTGACCGGCATCAAGGTCATCGACCTGCTCGCCCCTTATGCGAAGGGCGGCAAGATCGGCCTGTTCGGCGGCGCCGGCGTGGGCAAGACGGTGCTCATCCAGGAACTGATCAACAACATCGCCAAGGGCCATGGCGGCACCTCGGTGTTCGCGGGCGTCGGCGAGCGTACCCGTGAGGGCAACGATCTCTACCACGAGTTCCTTGATGCCGGCGTCATCGCCAAGGATGCCGACGGCAATCCGCAGTCCGAGGGTTCGAAGGTGGCGCTGGTCTATGGCCAGATGAACGAGCCGCCGGGCGCCCGCGCCCGCGTCGCGCTGTCGGGCCTGACGATCGCCGAATATTTCCGCGACGTGGAAGGCCAGGACGTGCTGTTCTTCGTCGACAACATCTTCCGCTTCACCCAGGCGGGTTCGGAAGTGTCGGCGCTGCTCGGCCGCATCCCGTCGGCGGTGGGCTATCAGCCGACCCTGTCGACCGACATGGGCGCGCTGCAGGAGCGCATCACCTCGACCAACAAGGGTTCGATCACCTCGGTGCAGGCGATCTACGTGCCCGCCGACGATCTTACCGATCCGGCGCCGGCCACGTCCTTCGCCCATCTCGACGCGACGACCGTGCTCAACCGCGCGATCTCGGAGCTGGGCATCTACCCGGCGGTCGATCCGCTCGACTCGACCTCGCGCGTGCTCGAGCCGCGCGTCGTCGGCCAGGAGCATTACGAGACGGCCCGCGCAGTCCAGTCGACCCTGCAGAAGTACAAGTCGCTGCAGGACATCATCGCCATTCTCGGCATGGACGAGCTGAGCGAAGACGATCGCCTGACCGTGTCGCGCGCCCGCAAGATCCAGCGCTTCCTGTCGCAGCCGTTCCACGTCGCCGAGGTGTTCACCGGCATCCCGGGCAAGTTCGTGCAGCTCGAGGACACCGTGAAGAGCTTCAAGGCGGTGGTCGAAGGCGAGTATGATCACCTGCCCGAGAGCGCTTTCTACATGGTCGGCGGCATCGAGGAAGCGATCGCCAAGGCCGAGAAGATGGCACAGGACGCGTAACCACCCATAAAGCCCTTCCCTTCGGGGAGGGGCTAGGGCGGGGGGCGTGTCACCGGGACTCGCGCTTGGGGCTTACCGCTCCACCCCACCCCCTTCCCCCGAAGGGAAGGGCTCAGGAAGAAAAAAGATGCTGCACTTCGAACTCGTCACACCCGAAAAGCTCGTCCGTTCCGAGGACGTGTTCATGGTCGTCGTCCCCGGTTCCGAGGGCGATTTCGGTGTGCTCGAAGGGCATGCCCCGGTCATGTCGACGATCCGCGATGGCGCGCTGTCGATCTATCGCACCGAGAAGGGCGAACCCGAGACGATCGCGATCGAGGGTGGCTTCGCCGAGGTAAGCGCTGCCGGCCTCACTATCCTTGCCGAGCGCGCCGCCTAATCTTCTTTACGATGTGCAGCACCGCCTCTTGGTGCCCTCGGCGATGAAACCTCCGCGCTGAGCCTATTGCGCGCGCGTCGCGCAGCCGACATGCGAGCCCAAGGACCACCTTCCAGAGCGAAGGTTAACCCGACCTCAACCGTCTTCGCGGCAGATGGCCCTGCATGTTCGAAGCGAAGATCCATCTGGCCGACAGCGCACCCCTGCCCAGTATCAGCGGGCGTGCGGGCTGGCTCATCGCCTTCATCATCCTGCTCGCGGCGGCGCTGGTGCTGCGCTCGGGACAATTCGGCAATCCGATCAAGGGACTGGACGAGCAATATTACCTGCTGGTCGGCGACCGGATGCTGCACGGCGCAATCCCGTTCGTCGATCTGTGGGACCGCAAGCCCTTCGGCCTGTTCGCGCTCTTTGCCGGAATCCGGCTGCTTGGCGGCGACGGGGTAATCCAGTCGCAGATCGTGGCGAGCCTGTTCGCTGCCGTGACCGCGCTGGTCGTGACCGCGATCGCCGCCCGCTCGGCGCCGCGCGTGCCCGCGATCCTGGCCGGGACTGCCTATCTTCTTTGCCTGCAGACGCTCTGGGGCGGCGCGGCGCAGACACCCGTCTTCTACAATCTGCTCAATGCCGCCGCGGTCTGGCTGGTGCTCGATACAGCGCCCGGCCTCGATCGGCGGAGCGATCTCGCCCGCACCTTCGCGGCGATGCTGCTCTGCGGTCTCGCGATGCAGGTGAAGACCAATGCGGTGTTCGAGGGCGGCGCACTCGGGCTATGGCTGCTCTGGCGCATGGCGAAGGCCGGCATGCCGGCGGGACGCATCATCCGCGTCGCGCTGGCGATGATGCTGATCGCACTCGCCCCGACGCTGGCGGTGATGGCGGGCTATGCAGCGATCGGGCACTTCCCTGAATTCTGGTTCGCCAATGTCGAATCGCAATTCCACAAGCACGGCACGCTCGATCACATCGCGCTGGTGCGGTCCTGGACGATGTTCAGCCTCGTCGCGCCGATGGCAGCACTGCTGATCGCCGGCCTGTGGCTGGCGACCGGGCGCTGGCGCCGCTGGACGCCGGAGTTCGGGCTCCTCGCCTTGTGGTCGGCCTGCGCTGCAGTCGATGCAGTCGCGCTCGGCGGCTTCTGGGCGCACTACGCCCTGCCGCTCGCGGTACCCGCCGCGATCCTCGCCGCGCAAGTCTTCGCGGTGCCGCATCGGGGCATGATCATCTTCGGCATCTTCGCCGCCTATCCAACCCTCGACGCCGTGGTGCTCGACCGGATCAGTTCGGCGGACGAGCGCGCGATTGCCGGTGCGACCGTCGCGGCGATCCCGGACGATGCCGCGACCCGCTGCCTGTTCATCTACGAGGGTCCAGTCGCCTATTATCATCTGAAGCGTGCCTGCCTGGTCACCCGCTTTGCCTTCACCGGGCATTTGCGCTCCTCGGCCGAGGCAGATGCACTTGGCGAGGACGCCACCGTCGCGCTGAGGGAAGCGCTGGCCCGGCGACCGGGCACCATCCTTACGGTTGATGGATCGACCTGGAAGGAGCGCAACCTCGTCAACGACCGGATCGTCGAGCAGACGGTCGAGCGGGACTATGTACCGATCGCCCGCATCCCCCACAGCCACAACATGAATGGGGTAGAATGGCTGATCGTCTGGCGTCGCAAGGACCTGCGCCCCGCCGGCGCCCCCGCGCCCATCGCCCGCTTTGGTTAGTCAATTATCAAGCCTTACTCGCTAGGCCTGCGTTCAAGCATGAGGGATCAATCGGCATGAGTGCATTTGGGCGTCGCCCCGGAGTGGCCAACGGGCCCGGAGCCCGTCCCGCGTTCGGCGTCGCGCGCCCGATGCAGGGCGGTGGTCCCGTCCCGCGCGAGCCCGAGGGCGGCGGCGAGCAATTTCCGCCACTCCCGGTCCCGCCTATGCCCGGCGAGATCGAGGCGCCGCTCACCGGCAACATGCCGGGCGTCCAGTCCGACGCGATGGCGCGGCTTGCCGACCGCCAGAACGCGTCGGGCGAGGCCGGCAACAGCCGTGTGGAGGGCTTCGAGGCCTCGATCCACAAGATCAAGGAACAGGTGCTTCCCCGCCTGCTCGAGCGCGTCGACCCGGAAGCAGCCGCGACGCTCAACAAGGACGAACTGGCCGAGGAGTTCCGGCCGATCATCGGCGAGGTGCTCGCCGAGCTGAAGCTGACACTCAACCGCCGCGAGCAGTTCGCGCTCGAGAAGGTGCTGGTCGACGAGTTGCTCGGCCTCGGACCGCTCGAGGAATTACTGGCCGATCCGGCCGTGACCGACATCATGGTCAACGGCCCCGAACAGACCTTCGTCGAGCGCAAGGGCAAGCTGGAGCTGGCGCATATCCAGTTCCGCGACGAGGAGCATCTGTTCCAGATCGCGCAGCGCATCTGCAACTCGGTCGGCCGCCGCGTCGACCAGACCACGCCGCTTGCCGATGCCCGCCTCAAGGACGGGTCCCGCGTCAACGTGATCGTGCCGCCGCTGAGCCTGCGCGGCACCGCGATCTCGATTCGTAAATTCTCCGCCAAGCCGATCACGCTCGACATGATGGCCGGCTTCGGATCGATGAGCCCGAAGATGGCGACCGCGCTGAAGATCGCGGGCGCGTGCCGGTTCAACTGCGTCATCTCGGGCGGTACCGGCTCGGGCAAGACGACGATGCTCAACGCCCTGTCGAAGATGATCGACCCGGGCGAGCGCGTGCTGACGATCGAGGACGCAGCCGAGCTCCGGCTGCAGCAGCCGCACTGGCTGCCGCTCGAAACCCGCCCGGCCAACCTCGAGGGCCAGGGCGAGATCAGCATCCGCGACCTCGTCAAAAACGCGCTGCGCATGCGGCCTGACCGGATCATCCTCGGCGAAATCCGCGGCAGCGAGTGCTTCGACATGCTCGCCGCCATGAACACCGGCCATGACGGCTCGATGTGCACGCTCCACGCCAACTCCCCGCGCGAGGCGCTCGCCCGCATGGAGAACATGGTGATGATGTCCGACATCAAGGTGCCCAAGGAAGCGATCAGCCGGCAGATCGCCGACTCGGTCGAGCTGATCATCCAGGTGAAGCGCCTGCGCGACGGCTCCCGCCGCGTCACCAACATCACGGAAGTGATCGGGATGGAGGGTCCGGTGATCGTGACCCAGGAGCTGTTCAAGTTCGAGTATCTCGACGAAAGCGCCGACGGCAAGATCATCGGCGAGTACCGCTCGATGGGCCTGCGTCCCTATACGCTGGAAAAGGCACGGCAGTTCGGCTTCGACCAGGCCTATCTCGAGGCGTGTCTCTGATCCCTGCCTTCTCGCGCGGCGGGAGAAGAGGCCGCACCGTTCGCCTGCATCCGCGCCTGCCCCATCTGCCCCGCGCGCTGCGCCGGCTGTGCCTGCTGATCGTCCTGATGGCGGGCAGCCCCTCCCCCGCCAGCGAGCCGGTGCTCACGCTCGCCAGCGACAGCGAAGCGCGCTGGGTGCCGTTCGAGCTGACGCCGGGCAACCAGATCCGCTTCACGCTCGTGCTCGACGGCAGGCCGGTGACGGCGATGCTCGACACCGCCGTCAGCCATTCAGCGATCGGGCGGGCCTATGCCGGGCGCGCCGGAATCGCCACGCGACGCGGCGGGCCGGCGGCGGCGATCGGCGGGAGCGCGACGATCGGCTGGGCGCCGTCACGATCGATCGCGTTCGGCGGGCTGCAGCGCGACGGCGGCATGCTCGCTGTAATCGACCTGTCGCGCGAGGCGACCGGCGGCGACGGCGCGGTGGACATGCTGGTCGGCGCGGACCTGCTGCGCAGCTATGCGCTGGACATCGACTACCCCGCCCGGCGCTTCCGCCTGCTGCGGTCCGGGCGGCTGCCGTTCAGCGGCACGCGGGTGCCGCTGACGATCGGCACGCCGCTCTCCTTCTACCTTACCGAGCTGACCATCGACGGGCGGCGCCTGCGCCCGATGGCGATCGACACCGGCGATGGCGGCGCGCTCACCCTGTCGGGCGAGGCCTGGCGGACGCTGGGCGATCCCGGCGCGCCGACCACCTCGACGATCGGCCACGGGCTCGCCGGGGTCGCCGTCAGCGACCTCATGATCCTCCCGGCGCTGCAGCTCGGCACGCTGGAGTTGCGCGACACCGAGACCGGCATCGAGCGGCGCGGCGGCTATTCCAGCACGATCGGCATTGCCGGGCGGATCGGCGCGGGCCTGTTGCGGCGCTATCGCGTGCTGCTCGATCCCGGGGCCGGGCAGATGGTGCTGAGCCCAGGGCCGGAGGCCGGGGCGCCGCCGGTCCGCTCGACCAGCGGGCTGCTGCTCGAAGCCCGGGACGGCGCGCTGGTCGTCGCGCACGTCATGCAGGGCGGCCCGGGCGCGGCGGCCGGGTGGAGCATCGGCGAGCGCATCTGCACGGTCGACGGCGCGTCGCCCCCGCCGGGCGACTGGGCGGTGGGCACGCCGGGCCGGACGGTGACGCTCGGCCTGTGCAATGGCGAGGAACGGCGACTGACCCTCGCCCGCTTCTACTGAGGGATCAGCTGTTCCAGGCAATGCTGGCGAGGATCGCGGCGGCGACCAGGGCGAGCACCTGAACGCCGGGCCAATCGACCAGCCCGATCGAATCGAGGTTCGCCCGGCGCTTGCGCCGCCACTCGTTGACCCCGGCGACGACCGCCAGCACGAGCGCGCCGCCCGCACCGGCCCAGAAACGCATCGCCATCGACGAGCTCAGTCCCCGAGCTTCTCGATCTTTTCGTGGAGGCGGGTGAGCTCGGCCTTGAGCGCCGCGATCTCGGCATCCTTGCTGGCGGGCGCGGTCTCGGTCGCCTTGGCGCCGCCGACAGCGGCGCCGGGCTTGAATGCCTGGGTCGCGGCCTCGAACATCGCCATGTTGCGCTTGGCGATCTCGGCGAAGGGCGAGTTGGCGAAGGCGCCCTCGACGGCCGACTTGAACTGCTCGTGGTTGCGGCGGAAGCTGTCCATCGACGCCTCCAGATAGCCGGGCACCATCGCCTGCATCGAATCGCCGTACATCGCGATCAGCTGGCGCAGGAAGTTGACCGGGAGCATGGTCTGGCCGCGGGCTTCCTCTTCCATGATGATCTGAGTCAGAATGTTATGCGTGATATCCTCTTCGCTCTTGGCATCGACCACCTTGAAGTCGCGGCCTTCGCGCGTCATCGCGGCGAGATGTTCAAGCGTGATGTAGGATGAGGTCTCGGTGTTATAGAGACGCCGGTTGGCGTACTTCTTGATGATCACCGGGCCGTCGCCCGCATTCTGCTTCTTCATGAAAGAAGGCTCCCCGAACCTGTGTTTGACCCGTCTGTAACACCCTTTAATACTGCACCGCAACACGGTCCACGACCGTTGCCGCTGTTCCTGGAGATGTTGCGCAACGAGACCGCAGCATCGCCCGGGCGGCGCGCCGCAGCGCTGGCGGGCCTGCGCGCCTATCAGGATGCGCCGCGCGGGAAGCGCCGCAAGCCGGCGCCCGCGCGCTACCGCAAGGGCCGGGTGCGGCTGCGCGACTATGGCGCCAGGGGGAGCAGCGCACGCGCGGTGATCGTGATCCCCTCGCTGATCAATCCACCCTTCATCCTCGACCTCCTGCCCGAGCTGTCGCTGCTGAGATGGCTGGCCGATCAGGGCTTTAGGCCGCTGCTGCTCGACTGGGGCAGCCCCAGCCCGGCCGAGCGCGGGATGGACGTGACGGCGCATGTCGAGCAGCTGCTGCTGCCGCTGATCGCCAAGTTCGACCAGCCCCCGGTCCTCGCCGGCTACTGCCTGGGCGGGACGATCGCGATGGCCGCCGCCTGCGCCGTGCCGGTGGCCGGGCTGGCGATGATCGCCGCGCCCTGGCACTTCTCCGGCTTCAGCGAGTCGGCGCGCGCGGACATCGCCGAGCTTTGGCGCGCCGCACAACCCGTCTGCGAGACGCTCGGCCTGGTGCCGATGGAGGTGCTGCAGGCGGGATTCTGGCGACTCGACCCGACCCGCACGATCGCCAAATACGAATCGTTCGGCGCGATGGAGCCCGGCAGCGCGGCCGCGCGATCCTTCGTCGCGATGGAGGACTGGGCCAATGCCGGCGCCCCCCTGCCCTATGCCGCCGGCCGGCAGATGTTCGACGATTTCATCGATGCCGACCTGCCCGGCACCGGCCGCTGGCGGGTGGGCGGCACGATCGCCGATCCGGCCGCGCTCGCCTGCCCGGCGATCGATTTCGTCTCGCTGAACGACCGGATCGTACCGGCCGCGAGCGCCGCCGACCTGCCCGACCGACGCAATCTCGGCGCAGGTCATGTCGGCATGATCGTCGGGCGCGGCGCACGCGCGCAACTTTGGGAGCCGCTGTCGGACTGGCTAAGCGCGCTCCCCGCGACTAGATAGCCCGAAACAATCCAACCGGAGCCCGAGTCATGCAGGACATCGTCATCACCGCCGCCAAGCGCACGCCCGTGGGCAGCTTCCTCGGCGCCTTTGCGAGCACCCCGGCGCATGAGCTGGGCCGTATCGCGATCCTCGCCGCGCTGGAGCAGGCCGGCGTCGCCGCAAGCGATGTCGACGAGGTCATCTTCGGCCAGGTGCTGACTGCCGGCCAAGGGCAGAACCCGGCGCGGCAGGCAGCGGTGAATGCCGGCATCCCGGTGGAGAAGACCGCGATCGGCGTGAACCAGCTGTGCGGATCGGGCCTGCGCTCGGTCGCGCTCGCCTGCCAGGCGATCCAGACCGGTGCATCGGACATCGTGGTCGCGGGCGGCCAGGAAAGCATGTCGATGGCGCCGCACGCGCAGTTCCTGCGCGCCGGATCGAAGATGGGCAATGTCGCGCTGGTCGACACCATGATCGAGGACGGGCTGACCGACGCCTTCAACCATTATCACATGGGCATCACCGCCGAGAACCTGGCCGAGAAATACCAGGTGACCCGCGCCGACCAGGACGTGTTCGCGGTGGCGAGCCAGAACAAGGCCGAGAAGGCGCGCGCCTCGGGCCGCTTCAAGGACGAGATCGTCCCGGTGACGATCAAGGGCCGCAAGGGCGACACGATCGTCGAGAATGACGAATATATCCGCGACGGCGCGACGATCGAGGCGATGGAGAAGCTGAAGCCGGCGTTCAAGAAGGACGGCACGGTGACCGCGGCCAATGCCAGCGGGCTGAACGACGGCGCCGCGGCGCTGGTGCTGATGTCCGCCGCGGAAGCGGCCAAGCGCGGTTCGCCGGTGCTGGCGAGGATCGTTTCCTGGGCGACGGTGGGCGTCGATCCCTCGATCATGGGCATCGGCCCGGCCCCGGCGAGCCGCAAGGCGCTGGAAAAGGCCGGCTGGCAACTGTCCGACGTCGACCTGATCGAGGCGAACGAGGCGTTCGCGGCGCAGTCGCTCGCCGTGGGCAAGGAACTGGGCTGGGATGCCGCGAAGGTCAACGTCAATGGCGGCGCGATCGCGATCGGCCACCCGATCGGCGCGAGCGGCGCGCGCGTGCTGACCACGCTGATCTACGAGATGCAGAAGCGCGACGCGAAGAAGGGCCTCGCCACGCTCTGCATCGGCGGCGGCATGGGCATCGCCATGTGCATCGCGCGCGACTAACACGCGTCCGGCCGGCACCGGCTCGATCCGGTTTCGGTTTTCGCCATCGTCACCTCGGTCAGGCCATAGGCCGTGTGTGGCGGGGCGACATTGGCGGGCCCGGCGCAGTCGGATGCGCACGGCGATGACGGCGGGATCGGCCGCCGCAGCGGAACGGGCCGCCGCCCCCTCGGCGCTACCGACGGGGAAGCGCGGAGACCCGGCGGGATCGCGCCGCCGCCTGACCTGCCCTCGCGGGGATGAAGCCGCGCGCATGGTGCGCGCGACCAAATCGGCGCGATAGGCGGTGGGTCGGCCGGGATGCATAGCGACTCGATTAGCCGCATGCGGCGGCGGGTTGAATCAGCGGGCCCCCTTACCTGAGCCTGCCGCGACGGCGTGGGCGGCAATGAGCGGCGCGGGTGCCCGCCGGGAGGTCACAAGCGCGGTGCGTGCATGCGGGTGTTCACGCCTGCAACGTTGAAAATGTCATGCGGTTCACTGACATTTTGCGGACCTGTACCAATAGCTGTACAATGTTCTGGAGGAGCCGCAGACGAGCGGCGATGACCGAGGTTGGGCGACGGGTCGTGGCGGTGTCGACCAGGCGGAAGTGCTTTAGCTTTGAGAAGAAGCGCTCGATCAGGTTGCGTTCGCGGTAGAGCCGCTTGCTGAAGCAGGGTTTCCAGCGCCGGTTGCTCTTCGGCGGGATGTTGGGCGTGGCGCCTTGGTCCTGGATCATCTCGCGGATGCGGTCGGCATCGTAGGCTTTGTCCGCGAGCACGATGGTGCGCGGGCCGAGATGGTCGAGCAGTGCATTTGCTATCTGCCCGTCATGCGTCTGCCCGGCAGTTAGGCCGAGCCGGATCGGGAGGCCCTGCGCGTCGACGACGACGTGGATTTTGGTCGTGAGCCCGCCGCGTGATCGACCGAGACAGTGATCCGCACCCCCTTTTTTACCGTCGCGGCCTGCTGGTGAGCGCGAACGGAGGTGCTGTCGATCATCTGGATGCCTCCGTCGTGCGCGGCGGTGATGGCGTCCATCAGCCGGTCCCACACGCCCGACTTCCGCCATCGCACAAAGCGGTTGTAACAGGTGGTGCGTGGGCCGTAGCGCTCCGGCAGATCGCGCCACGGCGCCCCGGATCGCAGCACCTCGCGGCTTGTTGGGCAACAGCGGCGCGATCACGCGCCACTCGAAGTCGGTCAGATCGTATCGGCTCATGCCGACGCTGAATCACATGTCGGTTCTGGAGGCTAGCAGCAGCCTTCCATTGCCGATCGGCAGCAATCCTGCATAGTTGACCGATGAGGGCCGTCCACTTCGTGTTGCTGACCTTGGGAATCGGTGTCGGATTCGTGCTCGGCGTTCTGATCGCCAGACCGCATCCCGCACCAAGCCCGTCGGCGCAGGAAATTTCCCAAGCTCAACAGATCGGCAACAGGCGTCTTCCGCCAATGTGGCCGGGCATGTTTCGAGATCAGGCTTGGCTGAATGCCCTGAGACAACGCGGCTACATCTACTGTTATAGAAACCGAACCATCGACCCAGATTGCACGCGTGAGCAGGACGAAGCCGTCCAGAATGCATTCTTTGCTCTGACAGTCTCGGAAGCGCAGCAGAAGATGGTCGATCAGAGTAGGCTATCGCCTCGAGAATCCGAGGTCGCACGAAACCCAGAGCTGCGATTCACAGTAATCCGATACTGCTCTCGCCTATATGCCGATCACGGCAATCAAGACGCGAGAGTCCTAGCGACCTGCCTCGGAAACCTCTCGGAGTTCTCTCCGCTGGTCCCCATCCCAGTTCCGTAAGGCAGCTCCAAGTGCGAGCTTGTTCGCCGCCGGTTTATGGATTCACGACTTAGTAGACTGCCGCCGGAATGAGGCGGAGGTCCGGAAGGAACATTCGTCGCACAAGTGCCGTTACCAAATGAGCGCATCATAAAAGCATTATTGGCTGTCATTACGAAAGCGGTGCCCCGCTAAAAGCTCGGGCAGATCCTAAACAATTATTATATCATTAAATCTTCTCAATAGGCGCTTATGTAGTTTCCAATCCCAAGGAAGCTACCCGGGCCAATGGCCGCCATCAGAATTCATGTTATCGGGGCCATCAGTTGGCGGGCCGCCGCCAAACATCATCTGCCACGTGGAAAAGACGAGAGCGGCAACGCCAATAAGAGCGAAAGCAAGTTCCATTAGGCGGGCTTCCTTGGCTATGACTTATGCCTCACCAGCTTTCGCGGGCGCTCGTCAAGGCAGGCCTCGTCATCGGTTTCAAGCTGGCGCGCGGCTTCCTTGAATTTATCGAGTTGGGTTTTTGGTTCGTTCACCCTGCCGCCAACCTGTATGTTTCGTTCGACTGATCGCCCTGAATGACGCGGCCGGCATGCGCCAAGCCAATTTGAGATGCCTCATCCGTGTCCAAGCCGTTCAGGTCGTTGCAGATCCTCTCAGAGGAAGCACTTACGCTAGAGCCCACCACATTGTCGGTAATCGAACTGTGCACAAAGCTCGCCATATCAGCCGCGGACGCCGGATGCGTTCAGGGCGACGGCGGCGCGGATCAGGGCCGTGAGGGCGGTCGCGTCGATCTCGTCGCCCTCGTGGAAATCGATCGCGCGGCGGGTGTTGCCGTCCAGGCTGGCGTTGAAGAGGCCCGCGGGATCGTCGAGCGCCGCGCCCTTCGCGAAGGTCATCTTCACGACCTTCCGGTAGGTCTCGCCGGTGCAGACCATGCCGTGCCGATACCAGACCGGCACTCCCCGCCATTTCCACTCCTCGACCATCTCGGGATCGGCCTGGAGGACCAACGCGCGGAGGCGGGCGAGCATCTCGCCCCGCCAGTCGCCGAGTTCGGCGATCCGTGCGTCGATCAGCCGGGATGGCGACGCTTCATCCTGCGACCCGCTGCCGACCATGGTTCCTTGCTCCCGCTCTCCGTTTCCCGCGCGCCGCACCGGGTGGCGATGCCGCCGCCCGTGCACGGTACGGCCCGGCTTTTACGACGCCCTGCGTAGCGGGGAAAGCCCGGCCACTCAGGCGCTCCACACGCGATCGACGCGAAGGATGTCGCTTCGGCTAGGTATCATCACGCATGGCGTTCTCGCCCGGCGCGCGCGAAGCCATGCGAATGGGTTGGTACAGGATCCGCCTCGATCTCGCGCGCACGCGCGCCTTCCCGGAAGGATCGCGCGCGCATCATCTTGTGCTGTGCGTGCCGCTCGACCCGCTGCAGATCGTCGATGCCGATGCCGTTCGCTCTGCGCCCGCGCGCGCCACGGTGGTGCGCTCGCAACCCGATCAGCCTGAGACACGCGGCTATCTGATCCCCAAAGCGGGCGGCTGGGTGTTCTCCGGTGGCGGTCGCGGCGGGGGCGAGCCGCTGTTCCATGTCGAAGCGCATCCGCTGCGGGTGGGTGAATTTGTCACCGTCACCGAGCCCGACGGTGCAGCGCTCACCTATGAAATCACTTCGTGCGAGGCGCTTGAGCTTGCCTGACCGCGCCGCCCGCCAAGCCAGCCGGGCGCGCTATCCGGCAGCTGCGCCCCGAGCGAACAAGACGCGGGCGTGACGCCTCCTTCGGAATCCCCGTCCCCCATGCCGGACTCGCACCGCGGGCGCCCGATCATCTATCGTGCCGAGGCGCTGACCAAGGTCTATGGCGAGGGCGAGAATGCCGTCCACGCGTTGCGCGGCGTCGATTTCGATATCGCCGAGGGCGAGATGCTCGTGCTGCTCGGCCCGTCGGGGTCGGGCAAGTCGACCCTGCTCAACATCCTCGGCGGGCTCGATCATGCCAGCGGCGGGCACGCCTGGTTTTATGACCGCGACATCACGCGGTTCGACGACGACGCGCTCACCGAATATCGCCGGCGCAGCGTGGGCTTCGTCTTCCAGTTCTACAATCTCGTCGCGTCGCTGACCGCACGCGAGAACGTCTCGCTGATCACCGAGATTTCCGACGATCCGATGGACCCGGCCGAAGCGCTGGCGCTGGTCGGGCTCGAGGAGCGGCTCGACCATTTCCCCGCGCAGCTTTCCGGCGGCGAGCAGCAGCGCGTCGCGATCGCCCGCGCCATCGCCAAGCGGCCAAAGGTACTGTTGTGCGACGAGCCCACCGGGGCGCTCGACAGCTACACGGGCACGCGCGTCCTCGCCGCGCTCGATCAGGTCAACCGCGAGCTCGGCACCACCACCTTCGTCATCACCCACAATGCGGTGATCGCCGGCATGGCCGATGAAGTCATGCTGTTCGGCGACGGGCGCATCACCGGGCATCGGCACAATGCGACGCGGGTCGCGCCAATGGAGTTGAGCTGGTGAGGCGGTTCCGCTCGACCCTGACGATCAAGCTGCTGCGCGACCTGTGGCGGCTGCGCGCGCAATCGATGGCGATCGCGCTGGTGATCGCCGCGGGCGTGGGCACCGTGGTGATGGCGGCGGGGCTGATCCGCTCGCTCGAAGCGACGCGGGCCGACTATTACGACCAGTATCGCTTCGCTGACGTGTTCGCGCCGCTGATCCGCGCACCCGAGCAGGTGATGGCGCAGGTACGCCGCATCCCCGGCGTTGCCGCCGCCGACAGCCGCATCAGCGCGCGCGCCACGCTCGACGTCACGCATGTGGCCGAGCCGGTCTCGGCGCGCGTCCATTCGATGCCGGCGGCGGGAGGATCCGCGCTCAACCGGCTGGTGCTGCGCAGCGGCCGCCTGCCGGAAGGCGGCAACGCGAACGAGGTCGTCGCAAGCGAGCCCTTCGCCCAGGCGGCGGGGCTGGCGCTCGGCGACCGGATCAAGGCGGTGATCTATGGCAAGCAGGTCGAGCTGCGCCTGGTCGGCACGGTCCTGTCGCCCGAATATATCTACGCGCTGGCACCGGGACAGATCGTCCCCGACAACGCGCGCTACGGCATCTTGTGGATGGAGCGCGAGCCGCTCGCCGCCGCGCTCGACCGCAAGCAGGCGTTCAACGACGTGCTCGTCCGCCTCGCCCCCGGCGCCGCGCCCGAGGAAGTGGTGCGCAGGCTCGATATCCTGCTCGCGCCCTATGGCGGGGTCGGCGCCTATACGCGAAAGCAGCAGATTTCTGACCGGTTCATCTCGAGCGAGATCGACCAGTTGCGAACCATGGCGGCGGTGCTGCCACCGGTATTCCTGCTGATTGCCGCCTTCCTGCTCAACATCGTGCTCGCCCGGCTGGTGGATACCGAGCGCGAGATCATCGGGCTGCTCAAGGCGTTCGGCTTTCCGGGCCACGCGATCATGCTCCATTATGTCCAGCTCGCGCTGCTGCTGTCGCTCGGCGGCCTGGCGCTGGGAACGGCGCTCGGGGTCTGGCTCGGCCGGGCGCTTGCCGGGGTCTATCAGCACTTCTATTCCTTCCCGTTCCTCTCGTTCCGCGCGGGCGCGGACGTCTATCTGATCGCTGCGGCGTCGACGCTGGTACCGGTGATGCTCGGCGCCGCGACCGCGGTATGGCGATCCGCACGGCTATCGCCCGCCGAGGCGATGCGTCCGCCGGCACCCCCCGATTATTCGGGCCGGCTGGTCGCCGGCATCGCCAGTGCGCTCGGCCCCGACGAGCCCTCGCGCATCATCCTGCGTGGGCTGCTGCGTCGCCCGGTCCGCAGCGGGCTGACGATATTGGGGCTCGCCGCGGCGCTCGCGCTCTATGTCGCAACCGAAAGCGCGCCGGCCAGTGTCGAGCGCATGATCGGGCTCGGCTTCGGCGGCGCGAACCGCGCGGACCTGGTGGTGACCTTCGCCGAGCCGCGCGACGCCCGCGCCCTGCACGAACTCGAACGCATTCCCGGCGTTCTCGCCGTCCAGCCGTTCCGCACCACGGAGGCGCGCATCCGCGCGGGGCACCGCATGATGCGCGAGGGGCTGTCGGGAGTCGAAACCGGCGGCGATCTGGAGCGGGTGATCGACATCGAGGGCAATGCGTTGGCACCGCCGCCGATGGGGGCGCTGGTTTCGGGCCGCATGGCGCAGACGCTCGGCGTCGGGCGCGGCGGCATGATCGAGGCGCGTGTGACCGAGGGCGAACAGCCGCTGCTGCGCCTGCCGGTGGTGGGCGTGCTCGACAGCCCGTTCGGCGCGAGTGCCACGCTCGATCGGGCGGCGCTCAATCGGCTGATGCGCGAGGGCAACGTCCTGTCCGGTGCCTATCTGGCAGTCGATGCGCAACAGCTGCCGCGCATCCAGGAGCGGCTGAAGGAAAGCCCGATGGTCGCGGGGATCAGCACCAATGCCTCGGCGCTCCGTTCGATCCGCGGTACGATCAAGGAGAATATCGGCAGGATGACGTTGTTCTACAGCGGGCTTGCGATGCTGGTGGTGGCGGGCGTGGTCTATAACAGTGCGCGCATCAGCCTTTCCGAACAGGCGCGCGATCTCGCGTCGCTGCGCGTGCTCGGGTTCCGGCGCAGCGAAGTGGCCTTCATCCTGCTCGGCGAACAGGCGCTGCTGGTGATCCTGTCGCTGCCCCTCGGCATCCTCGGTGGCATCGGGCTTTGGCGTTATCTCAGCAGCCGCTTCAACAGCGACCTGTTCACCATCCCCTTCGTCATCGATACGCAGGTGTTCGGCCAGGGTGTGCTCGTCGTCACCGCTGCGGCGGTCGGTACCGCGTTCCTCATCCATCGCCGCGTCGACCGGCTCGATCTCGTGCGCGCGCTCAAGACCAGGGAATAGCCATGGCGAAGAAGCTCATCACCGGACCGCGGCTCATCGTCGGACTGATCGCGCTGGTGCTCCTGGTCGCGATCGTCGTCGCGACACGTACCCCTGCGGTCGAGGTCGAGACCGGCGTCGTGACGCGCGGGCCGCTCGCCGTCACCGTCAACGATCTCGCCGAGACGCGCGTGCGCGATCTCTATCTGGTTGCGGCGCCGATCACCGGCGAACTGCTGCGCGTGCCGCTCAAGCCCGGGGCGCGCGTGATCGCCGGCGAGACCGTGCTCGCGCGCATCCAGGCGGCCGCGCCGGGGCCGCTCGATGCGCGGACCGTCGCGCAGATCGAGGCCAATATCCGCACGCTCCAGGCGCAGAGCCAGGCGGCGCGCGCGCAGATCGACGAAGCGCAGGCCGCGCAACTATTGGCCGATCGCCAGCTGGTGCGGGTCACGACGCTGCATCAGCGCGGGTTCGCGACACGCGCGGCGTTCGATGAAGCGCGCGCGGCCCGCGACCGTGCGCGCGCCGCGGTCCGCTCCGCAATCGAGGCCGAGCGCGCCGCACGGGAAAGCGTACGGGCGGCGCGGGCCGGGCTGATCACGCCGGACATGGCGGGCGAGGGACGGGGCGTGGTCGACGTGCGGTCGCCGGTTTCGGGCTATGTCATGACCGTGCCGCAGGAAAGCGAGCGCCCGGTCGCGGCGGGGACACCGCTGGTGGCGGTGGGCGATCCCGAGCGGATGGAAATGGTCACCGACCTGCTCTCCTCCGATGCCGTGCAGGTCCGCCCGGGCGCGGCGGTGTCGATCGAAGACTGGGGCGGCGAGCGCCCGCTCAGGGGTCGCGTCCGGCTGGTCGAGCCCTATGGCTTTCTCAAGATCTCGGCGCTGGGTGTCGAGGAACAGCGCGTCAACGTCGTCATCGACTTCACCGAATCGCGCGCGGCCTGGGCGCGCCTGGGCCATGGCTTCCGCGCGACAGTACGGATCGAGACCTGGTCGGCGCCCGACGTGATGCGCGTTCCGACCAGCGCCCTGTTTCGCAGCGGTACGGACTGGCAGGTGTTTCGCGTCGACGCCAATGGCCGCGCGCGGGCGGCAACGGCCAGGCTGGGGCGGATGAACGACCAATGGGCCCAGGTGGTGCAGGGCCTGATGCCTGGAGACCGCGTGATCCTCCACCCCGGCGACAAGGTGGCCGAAGGGGTGAGGGTCCGCGCACGGGCCGCCGGGCAGTAGCGGATGAGCTCATTCGGTGCGGGCACTGCGTCACGTGCGACCGTCGCGCCGATGGCTCAGCTTGCCGGCGGCGCTGCGGTGCAGCCCTGCTCCGGTCGACGACCGCGCCCCATTGGCCGCGGACGCCGGATGCGCTGGGCGACGGACGGGAAGCGCCCGGTCGCTCAGCCGCTCCACACGCGATCGAAGCGGTGGCCGAGGCTCGTCAACAGCTCATATTGCGACATGCCCGACTGCCCCGCCGCCTGGGGCAGCGCATAATCGAGCGCGAGCCAGTCGCCCTCGCCCAGATCGGGCGCCGCGCCGACATCGATCGCGACGAGATCCATCGAGACGCGGCCGAGCAGCGGCAGGCGCCGGCCCTGGTGGAGCGCGCCGCCGGTGTTGGAGAAGCCGCGGAAATAGCCATCGGCATAGCCGATATTGAGGATCGCCACCTCGGTGGCGGCGGGCGCCGTCCAGATCGCGTTATAGCCGATCGAGCGGCCCGCCGGGACGGTACGGCGCTGCAGGACCTGCGCCTCCGGCGTGACGACCTGGCGGATCGCGGCGAGCTCGCCGCGCGGGACGCCGCCATAGAGCGCAAGGCCGGGCCGAGTGAGATCGAAGGCATAATCCGGGCCCAGCGCGATGCCGGCCGAATTGGCGAGGCTCAGGCGCTTCGCCCCGGTCCGGCCGGCGAGCGCGGCGAAGGCGGCGCGCTGCGCTTCGTTCATCGCCACATCCTCGTCGGCGCAGGCGAGATGGCTGAGCAGCGTCCCGATCTCGAGCCCCTCGAGCAGGTAGAGCTCGTCCACCGCCAGGCCGAGCCGGTTCATGCCGGTATCGATCATCACGTCGCACGCGCCGCCGCCGGCCGCCTTCCAGCGCGCGACCTGCGCCGCGCTGTTGAGCACCGGGCGGGCAATGCCCCAGCCGGCCAGTTCCATATCCTCGCCGCGCAGGCCGTGGAGCACCGAGACCGACAGGCGCAGCGGCGCGATCGCCTCGGCCTCGGCCCAGCTGGCGACGAAGAAATCGCGGCAGCCCGCCGCCGCCAGGCGGGTGGCGACCGCGAGCGCGCCGAGCCCATAGCCATCCGCCTTGATCGCCGCGCCGCACGCCGCCGCGCCGCTCATCGCATCGAGGTGGCGCCAGTTATGGACAAGGGCATCGCCGTCGAGGCGGAGGCGGAGGGGAGCGCGCGTCATCGGCGGCGGATTAGCCGCGTCGCGCGCGCTGCGCCAGTGCGGCCGGCAACGCGCTGCGCGCGCGCCTCAGTCGGCGCTGGCCATGCCCGGCTTGGATTCGCGCAGGCCCACGACCGTGACCACCAGCGCCATCGCGACGACGCCGAAGGTATACCACAGGCCGGCATAGGGATTGCCGGTGCGCGCGACGATATATTGGCCGATCACGGGCAGGAAGCCGCCGAAATAGCCCGTGCCGATATGATAGGGGATCGACATCGAGCTGTAGCGGATGCGCGGCGGGAACATCTCGGCGAGCAGCGCCGCGACCGGGCCATAGGTCATGCCCGAAAGCGCGCCCATCGCGACGATGGCGAACAGGATCACGGCGATGCTGCGCAGGTTCGGCACGACCTTGTCGAGCTTGTAGCCGGCGGCGGCGAGCGCGGCATCGAGGCCGGCCGGGCTGGTATCGGCCACGCGGACCTGGCCGATCAGCACCACCGTCACCGGCGTGCGCGCCTTGGTGTAGGCGACGCCCTTTTTCGAGAAATAGTCGAGCAGTTCGCCGCATTCGTCGACCTGCTTCGCGGCGAAGGGATTATAGGTGCAGGCCGGGCCGGAGACGACCACCGGCGCGCGGTGCGCCGCATGCGACAGCTGCGGATTGGCGGCCGAGCCCATCATGTAGAAGAGCGGGAAGATCAGCACGAGCGTCATCGCATAGCCGAGCACGATCGGCGTCTTGCGGCCGACCTTGTCGGACAGGCGGCCGAAGAAGACGAAAAAGCCGAGGCTGAGCGTGGCGCCGGCACCGACGATGAGCTGCGCGGTGGTCGACTCGACGCGCATCGTCGTCTGCAGGAAGGACAGGACGGTGAAGGTCGCGGTGTACCAGATCACGGTCAGCCCGGCCGAGATGCCGAACAGCGCGACGAACAGGCGGCGGAGGTTGCCGGGATAGGTGAAGCTTTCGGTGAAGGGGTTGCGCGCCGTCTGCCCGGCCGCCTTCATCTCGCGGAACACCGGGCTCTCGTTGAGCTTGAGGCGCATCCACAGCGAGACGGCGAGCAGCAGCAGCGAGAAGACGAAGGGGAAGCGCCAGCCCCAGGCATCCCACAGCGCGGGCGGCATCAGCGCCTTGGAGACGAGCACGACGATCAGGCTGAGGATGAAGCCGCCGACCACGCTCGCCTGGATGAAGCTGGTATAATAGCCGCTCCTCCCCTTGCCGGCATGCTCGGCGACATAGATCGCCGCCCCGCCATATTCGCCGCCGAGCGCGAGCCCCTGCAGGATGCGCAGGCCGATGACGATGAAGGGCGCGGCCAGCCCGATCGCGGCGGCCGAGGGCACCAGCCCGACGCCGGCGGTGGCGAGGCCCATCAGGGTGATGGTGACGAGGAAGGTGTATTTCCGGCCGAGCCGGTCGCCGAGAAAGCCGAACAGCACCGCGCCGAGCGGGCGGAAGCCGAAGCCGACCGCGAACACCGCCCAGGCGGCGAGCGTCTGGACCAGTTCGTTGCCGGCGGGAAAGAAGGTGCGGCCGATGATGCCCGAGGCAGCCAGCGTGCCGTAGATGAAGAAATCATACCATTCGAAGATCGTGCCCAGCGACGACGCGGTGATGACGAGCTGGATGTCCTTCCGGCTCGGTTCGGGCGTCGCGCCGGGTGGTGGCGCCAGGTCAGTCGGCGCGATCGTGGCCATGGTTGCTTCTCCCCTTGCGGGAGAGGTTTAGCGGGATATGCGGGGGCGGCAAGATGGAGAGCGGCGGCCGGGCGGCCTTATGCACCAGCGCGCAGCGGATTTCCGCGCCGGCGCGTGCTAGCATCGCGCACCACAGTCGCGGGGAGGAACGGGATGACGATCAGTTCGCGCAGCCGGATGCGGGCCTGACATGCATATCGGCGCACTGAAGCTGAAGCTGCAGCTCGTCTGCGGCGACGAGTTCGCGATGGGCCCGGGCAAGGCCGACCTGCTCGAGGCGATCGACCGCGAGGGATCGATCTCGGCGGCCGGGCGGGCGCTCGGCATGAGCTATCGCCGGACCTGGCTGCTCGTCGACCAGATGAACCGCTGCTTCGTCGAGCGGCTGGTCGAGACACTGTCGGGCGGCGGGCACGAGCGCGGCGCGCGGCTGAGCGCGTGCGGGCGGACGGTGCTGCAGGCCTATCGCGCGCTCGAGGCGGAAACGGCGCGGGTGGCGGAGAGCGCGGCCTATCGCCAGCTGGTGGAGGCGCTGCTGGAGCAGCCGCTGCCGCCCAGGAGCTGAATGCCCCGCGGCCATTTTGTTCGCCCGACTGTCACACGCGGTTAAGATCGTTCGCCTAACCGCGCGCTCCATATGGTAAACATAACGCAGACGCTCTGGCCGCGCAGCATGGTGGCAAGGCTGATGGTCCCGGTCGCGCTGATGCTGTGCCTGGTCTGCCTGCTCGGGCTGGTGAGCCTGGGGACGCGCAGCCGGTTGCAGACGGCGCGCGCAGCGGTGGATCGCAGCGAACTGGTGCGGGTCGACCTGATCGAGGTGCGCTCGCTCAGCCGCTCGCTCCAGCGCGACGCACTCAACCTGCTGATCGAGAAGGACCCCTACGAACTGGCGATCATCCACGGCAAGTTCGCCAACCGCTCACGCGAGATGCGCGCGCTGCTCGCGCTGCTGGTCGGCAATCCCGCCTTCGAGGGCGGCCGATATCGCGCCGTCTATCTCCGCAGCCAGGCGATCGTGCTCGACCGGCTGGGCGCAGTCGCCGCCGCCGTCACCCGCGGCGACCGGCCGGCGGCGCTGGACAGCTTCCGGAACCAGGTCCGGCCCAACGAGCGGATCGCGTCGCGCGTCGCGGACGCGCTCGTGTCCGAGCAGGACGCCATCGTCACCCGCCTCCACCAGCGCAGCCGCGACCTGGAGCGCCAGGAACTGCTCGTGAGCCTGCTCGCCAGCATCATCCTGTTCTCGCTGGCGGCCACGGCGACGCTGGTGATCGTCCGGCGCTCGATCGTCGGGCCGCTCGCCGACATCGAGGCGGCGATGGACCGGATCGCGGCCGGCGACACCGACGGGCGGACGCCCCATGTCGAGCGGCAGGACGAGATCGGGCGCATGGCGCGCGCGATCGAGGTGTTCCGCGCGTCCGTGCTGGAGCGGGCGCATCTCCAGGCGGAAAGCGCGCGGCTGCAGACCCTCGACGTCCGGCGCGCGCTGGAGCGGACCCAGGCCGAGCGCGCCGCGGAAGAGGCGGAAGCAGCGCGCAGCCGCGCCCTCGGCGAATCGGCGGCGGCACTGGAACAGCACGCAGCGGAAGCGCTCGCGCTGCTGCACGCATCGGCGCGGCAGCTTTCAGCAACCTCGGCCGAGCTGACCGGCCACTCCGCGACGGCGACGCGCGAACTCGGCGAGGTGAGCAGCGCCGTCACCCGCGCCGCCGGCGGCGCGACCGACATCGCCGCCGCCACCAACCAGTTCATGACCGCGCTCGGCCAGTCGAGCGAGAATACCCGGCTGTCGGCCGACCTCACCGCCGAGGCGACCGCGCAGGTGGCCATGCTCGCCGACCAGATGGCGCAGGTGCAGCAGAATGCGCGGACCGTCGGCAACATCGTCGACCTGATCGGCGGCATCGCCAAGCGGACTAACCTGCTCGCGCTCAACGCGACGATCGAAGCCGCGCGCGTGGGCGAGGCCGGCAAGGGCTTCTCCGTCGTCGCGGGCGAGGTCAAGACGCTGGCCGCCCAGTCGGCGCGAGCGACCGGCGAGATCGCCGCCAAGGTCGCGACCATGCAGGGCGCCGCCCAGCATGCCGGCGACAGCTTGGCGCGGATCGGCGCGATGATCGCGGAGATCGCGAGCGGATCGAGCGTGCTCGCCGCGACCATCGACGAGCAGGCGCAGAGCGGCAAGATCATCAACCACAATGTGACGGGCGCCGCATCCGACCTGGACGCGATCGGCGACCGCGTGGCGGACGTCTCCGCGGCGGCGACCGGCGTGGACGGGCTCGCCCGCCAGGTCCGCGCGGATGCGCGCCGGGTCGAGGAGAGCGCGGTGGCGATCGACCGGGCGCTGTCGCTGTTCTTCGCGCAGCTGCACAAGGCCTGATCCAGCACGAAGGCACGGCGATAACGGGTGGCGCATCCGGCCCAGCCATTCTATTTCAGTTCCATGACAGACCAGCCGAATTTCGTCGCCATGCTCCGGACGGAGCCAGGATCGGCGCGCGCCTGGGGCCTTTATTCAGCCGTGGAGGATCGCTGGCTCGACGTGGTCTTCCGGTCGCAACGCGACGCGGAAGAGGCGTTCGAGGTGCTGCGCCGCGCGCCGGCAGCGCCACCCCGGACACGGGGCAAGCGCCTCGAATCCTAGCAGCCGGGCGCGGCCATCAGCCCGTAGCGCGGATGCCGAGCCAGCGCTGCGCGCGCGGGAGCCTGGGCAGCGCGAAGCGATCGAGCAGCAGCACCACGATCAGCGAGGCACCGAACAGCGGCAGGAACAGGCCGAGCGCGACGAGCAGCGCGACAAAGCTCGCCGCGAGCGCCGGGCGGGCACGGGCGACGGGCGCGCCGAGCACGCCCTCCGGCCGCCGGCGCCACCACAGCACCACGCTGCTGACCGAGAGCAGGATCAGGCCAATCGCGGTGAGCAGGCCGAGCAGCTGGTTGGCCCAGCCGAACAGCTGCCCCTCATGCACCGCGACACCATAGCCGACGAGGCGATCGATCAGGCGGCGCTGGGCGAAATCGGTGCGCGTCAGCACCGCGCCGGTCGCGCCGTCGAGCGTGAGATCCGTGCGCAGCGGGCGGTTGGCGGCATCCGACTTGGCCGTCCAGGGCTGGCCGATCCCGGCGGGCGGCGCGATCAGCACCGGGCCGGCCAGCCGGAGCGGGCGCACGCCGGCGACGAGCCGATCGAGCGGAACATAGGAGACGGCGGGGTGCGCCATCGCCATGCCCTGATGCTCGGCATGCTCGCCCGCCATCGCGCGGGTGCCGGCATCGGCCGCCGCGCGCGCCGCGAGTTCCTGCGCATGGCTGGTGGTCCAGTCCTGCCTGACCGGGTGGCCCTCGGCGACCGAGCGGATCGCCTTGAGATAGCCGCCCCAGCTCTTTGCCCAGGGTAGGCCGGAAAGCAGCAGGAACAACGCGAAGAACGACACCCAGAAGCCGGTGACGCCGTGCAGGTCGCGCCAGAAGCGCCGCCCGCCCGCGCCGAGCCGCGGATAGAGCACGCCGCCGAGCCCGGTGCCGCGCGGCCACCACAGGAACAGGCCGGTGAGGATCATCACGATCGCCCAGGAGGCGGCGAGCTCGACCATGTAGGAGCCGGCATCGCCGATCAGCAGCTCGCCATGCAGGCGGAAGACGAGCCGCATCAGCCGCTGGTCCTCGTCGACCGTCTTGAGGATGGCGAGGGTCTGCGGATGGACATAGACGCGGGTCTCGTCGCGCCCGGCGCCGACGACGATCTGGACCGCCGCGTCCGGCGCGTCGGGCAGCTGGTAGCGGTGCAGCACCGATCCCGGCACCGCGCGCACCGCCGCGGCGGCCTGGTCGGCCGCCGAGGCGCGCGGGCCCGTCATCGCGAGATGGGTATAGGGGCGATCGATCAGCGCCTCGATCTGCGGCCGGAACAGGTAGATCGACCCGGTCGTGGCAAGCCACAGCACGAAGGGAATGCACAGCAGCCCGGCATAGAAATGCCAGCGCCAGATGGCGTTATAGCCCGGCCAGCGCCGCGCGCCCGTTCCGCTCATCGTCGCCCCCGCCATCAGAATCGCGCCTTCACGCCGGCAAACACCGTCCGTGGCTGGCCGGCATAGATGGTACCGGTCGTCTCCGACAGCGCCGCGGCGGGCCGCTGCAGCAGCGTCGCCGGATCGAGGCTGTCCGCGATCACCGACGCCGAGCCGACATAGGTGCGATCGAACAGGTTCTGCACCGAGGCGTAGAAGCTGAGGCGCGACCACCAGGCCGCCCCCGCCGGCGGATCATAATGAAGGTTGAGATTGGCGAGCGTGTAGCCCGGCACCGCGAGGATATTGCCGTTGTCGATGAAATAGCGCGCGCGGTAGGTCACCTCGACAAAGCCGCCCAGCCCCTCCAGCGGCCCGGCCGGCTGGTCGTAGCCGATCCGGCCATTGACGAAGGTGGGGATCACGCCGGGGATGCGATTGCCGTCGCGATCGAAGGCCGCCGTGGCAGTGCCCGAGGTCAGGCGCTCGACATAGTCAGTATAATGATGGTCGTTATAGCTGTAGGCGCCTTCGAGTCTGGCGCCGGGGAGCAGCCCGGGCAGCGGCTTCCAGGTGACGCCCAACTCGACGCCGCGATGGACCGATCGCGGCGCATTGGTGGTGTAGGCGAGCAGGTTGAGGCTGGCCGACTGGCTGACCTGCTCGTTGCGGAACCACTCGTAATAGCCGGTCAGTTCAGCGCGGAAATTGGCGCCGAGCCTGAGTTCGGCACCGATATCGACGCCGGTGTTGGTCTGCGTCTTCAGCGTGGTGTTGTTGCCGGCCACGCCGTCGGGCGTGACGAACAGGCTGCCCGATTGCGGAATGCCATAGCCGGTGCCGATCCGGGCATGGAGGCGAACCGCCTCGGTCGCCTGCCACAGCAGCGCGGCCTCGGGCGCGACATTCCAGAAGCGGCGCTCCGCCGGGATGAAGGTGACCACCGGGTTGAGGCCCTCCGGATAGCTATAGGCGGTCTGGCGCACCTTGATCAGCGAGCGCTCGGCGCCGATCCCGGCGATGAGCTGGAGCGTGCGGGTGAGGTTGAGCTCCTCGCGGGCGCGGATCCCCAGGTTGCGGATATCGCCGAACACCGTCTGGGTCGGCGCGCCGAACCCGTTGCGGCCAGCGGGTGTCTTGTTGAAGCTGTAGCTCTGGTTATCGAGATAATTGTAGAACAGGCCGATGAAGCTGGTCGCGTCCAGGCCGAGCAGCTGGCCGCGGTTCGTCACGTCGCTGGTGATGTTGTAGCTGTCGAGCGTGCCCTTGAACGGGGTGGCGCTGGTCGGCTGGTTGACCACGCGGCTGTCGAAGGTCGCCTGGGTGCGCCAGGTGGTGTTCGCGCCGAAATCATGCTCGTAGCGCGTGCCGATGATGGTGCGGCGATCGTTGCGCGCGAGATCGCCCTCCGCCGCCGTCTGCTTGACCCGCGCGCCGTTGACGCCGTTGACCAGCACCGAGATCGTGCCGCAGCCGGGCGCCGCCGTGGCCGCATCCGCGCAGCCCCGCTGATAGGGGTTGGCGAGATATTGCGTGTAGGAAAGCCGGGTCGAGAGCCGGAACTCGCCCTCGTTGTAGATCAGCTTGGCGGCGACCCGGTCGTGATCGCCGAGCGCAAAGGTCCCATAGGCGTTGACCGTCCCGGTCTGGTAGCCGGTATGCCCGGTCGCGCCGTCCGCGCGGACGAAGCTGCCGAACAGCGCATAATCGTAGCGCGAGCCGGCATGGCCGATCGTGGCGTAGACATTGCCATAGCCGTCGCCGCCGCCATCCACGCCGGCCTCGACCCCGTTGATGTCGCGCCCGCGCCGGGTGCGGAAATTGACCGCGCCGCCGATGGCATAATTGCCGTAGCGCGCCGACGAGGGCCCGCGCACCACGTCGACCGCGCCATAAGCATGGGGATCAGTGAGATCGAAGCGCGCCAGCCCGTCGGGCTGGGTGACGGGGAAATCATCCTCGAACACCTGGATGTTGCGCGCGCCGAAGCTGTTGCGCGCGTTCGAACCGCGCACCGACACGCCGACGTCGCGCGGGCCATTGCCCTGGATCACGGCGATGCCGGGGGCGAGCTTGACGATGTCAGCGATCGTCATGGCGGGGGTGTTGCGGAAGGCGCTGTCGTCGACGGTGGTGACGGTCTGGCCGGTGACGCTGGTGGTCAGCGACAGCGCGCGCCCCGTGACGACGACATCGTCGCCGTCGGCCGGCGCAGCCGCGGGAGATGCGGCGGCGGGCGCCGCAGCAGGCGCCGCGCCGTCGAGCGCGGCCAGCGCTGCATCGATCGCGGCGCGCTGGCGCAGCAGCTCGGCGCGGCGGTCGTCATGGGTCTGGGCGGAAGCGGCGGAAGCGAGGAAGGCGGCCGAGCAAAGCCCGGCAGCGAGAAACGATCTGGACATCGATCAACCCTGAATATCTGCCCGCGCCGCCCGAAGGGGCGCGCGGCGATTGAAGGGCATGGCGACAAGGCCGCGCATGCTGACACGGGCCCGCGCTGGCGCGGCGGGCTTCAGCGATCGGGCGATGCGCCGTGACGGCACGATCGCGACCGCGTCAGATACGGGCGGGAGGGCCTCGAAGGGGCGGGCGAAGGAAGCCCGCGGCGCGGACCGGGCGCGGCGTCTCGGCGCGATAGCCAAGCGCGATGACGAAGGCGATGGCGAGCGCGAGCAGGATCGGATCGGCCGCCGCCAGCGACGGCGCGGACAGGCCCGAAAAGGCGCAGGGCATTTCCTTCACGCCATCCTGCTTGTCGTGCTGGCCGCCGGTGCCCGGCATGACCATCTTCATCGGGCCGTAGCCGGTGCAGATCTCGATGGTGAGGCCGTCGCCCGAGGTTCCCAGCATGAAGCCGCTCGGCACGACCAGCTTCGCCAGCAGCGCGAGCGCGAGCAGGCACGCGACGAGCACGGGGCGATGCAGGAGATGGCGGCGAAGCGCGGTCACGCGGCGCTCCTAGCCCGGCCCGGCCGGCAAGTCATCCGTCGAAATCGCCGCATGCCGGCGAGCGGCCAAGCGGCAGGCAGACCAGCCCGCCAGCCGCGTCGCGCTCGACCCGGACGTCGATCCCGAAGGCAGTCCGCAGATTCGCCTCGGTCAGCACCTCGGCCGCGGAACCGCCCGCCAGCAGCCTGCCCCTGTCGAACAGCAGCACGTCATCGGCCACCCGGGCGGCATGGAACAGGTCGTGGAGCACGATGGCGACGCCTCTGCCCTGCCCCGCGACATCGCCGAGCCGGTCGAGGATATCGAACTGGTGGCGCGGATCGAGCCCGGCAAGCGGCTCGTCGGCGAGGAGCCATTCGGGCTCGCCGGCCAGGACGCGGGCGAGCAGCACGCGGGCGCGCTCGCCGCCCGAGAGATGGTTGACCGGGCGATTGGCGAGATGCGTCGTCTCGGTCGCCGCCATGG
>Ga0255338_1001414_pt1 | contig 45764 bp, 47 predicted proteins | sample MeOH1_35cm_T4_19_FD_203715 | JGI IMG/M metagenome (GOLD analysis project Ga0255338, IMG submission 203715) | Sandy soil microbial communities from University of British Columbia, Vancouver, Canada - MeOH1_35cm_T4_195 | ecosystem: Engineered > Artificial ecosystem > Sand microcosm > Unclassified ...
GTGGCACTACAGAAAGGAAAAGAACCCCTCTCCTGCATCATCGGTTTCCTCGATAAAAAGAAGGAATTCAAACCCTACAAAATGGTTAGCTTCCAGAACAACCGGTTACGGGTGAGAACCATTGCGAGTTATTATGTAGGATCGTATAAAACGCAGCAGAAGGACAATTAAAATTAGCAATGAAGAGCAATGCTTTTGAACGAAATCTCTATCAGTAAACCGGCTTCCCCATTTTTAATTTTTAATTGCTAATTTTTAATTAATCCATCCCCATCCTTCCCTCCCGCCGTTTAACATTTTTTTATTTGGCTTCATACGACCGCATTCGTAAATTGCTTACGAATAAAATCGTAGCGATGGCCGTTTCCAAGAATATCAAACCAACTGAAAGTGAACTGGAGATCTTACGGGTACTGTGGGACAAGGGTACCGCCACTGTAAGAGAAGTGCACGAGATCCTGAGCGAGCACAAAGATGCCGGGTATACCACTACCCTGAAACTGATGCAGATCATGTTCGAGAAAGGCATTGTAAAGCGCGATGACAGTAGTAAAACCCATATTTACCGGGCCAATATCACCCGCGAGAATACACAGCAGCAGATCGTGGGCAAAATGATCAACTCCCTGTTTGGCGGATCCTGTACCCAGCTGGTGATGCAGGCTTTGGGTAATACCGTACCCAACAAGGAAGAACTGGATGAGATCCAGAAACTATTGGACAACCTGAAAAAACAGTAAGTGTATGCAGCACCTGTTTCAATCCGTTTTTTTGCAGTCGCTCGGGTATGCCATTGCCCATAGCGTATGGCAAACGGCCCTTGTATGGCTGCTCTATATCAGTGTTACCGGTTTACTGCCCATGGGTGCTGCAGCCAAATACCGGTTGGGCGTGGCTGCACAAACCATCGGCTTTGTCTGGTTTCTCTTTACCTTTCAATTCTATTACCAGCAATACCACCAGGCGTGGCAGCCATTGCTGGCTACCGCTGCCAATATGCAACCCGTGGCCGCAACCGGAACCAGTTTACTCTCCGGTGTGCTGCAATGGATGCTGAAGGGAGAAAGGCTGCTCCCCTATATCTCCATGGCATACCTGTTATTGATGATCTTTCTTTGTGTACGCTGGTTCATGGGCTACCGCCAAACGCAGCTGATCCGTTACCAGGGACTGCATAAGATGCCTGCTGAATGGCGTTTATTTGTTCAGAAGATAGCGGCACAGCTGAATATCAAAAAAAATGTACGGGTATTTTTATCTGAACAGGTAAGTACGCCACTCACCATCGGTTTTCTGAAACCCATTATCCTGGTGCCGATGGCCAGCATCAATCACCTCAGTACCCAGCAGATGGAAGCTGTGCTGTTGCATGAGATGGCCCATATCAAACGCTACGATTATCTTGTCAATATCCTTTTATCGATTGCAGAGATCGGCTTGTTCTTTAATCCTTTTACACAGCTCATTGGCAAGCGGATCCGCCAGGAACGGGAGAACAGTTGTGACGACTGGGTATTGCAGTTTCAGTATGAGGCCCCGGTGTATGCCGAAGCTTTGTTGCGCATTGCCTACCTGCAACAGGCGCCGGCACTGGCCATGACCGCTACCGGCAAAAAGAATGACCTGTTATACCGTGTAAAACGAATGATCGAACAAAAAGACAACCGCTTCAGCTATCGCAAACAATTATTGGCCTTTTGCATTGTAACCGGTATTCTGAGTTCTGTAGCCTGGTTAAGTCCGATCAAATCTACCCGCAATGAACAATCCATAGCCGCCACTCAATCAAAACAACTGAAACTGGTTACCCCCAAAAAAGCTATACAGCCGTATACCGTAGAACCAATGGCCATCCGCGTGGATAATCCTTTGTTCAACCCGGTTTTCTTTCTATCAAAACCTTTACAGGCGGAAGTGAAAAAAAATGTAGCAGCCGCCGAAAAAGAATTAACGGATGCTACGGAAGCATCTTCTGCCGGTATCGTCAATTCCTTCACACCCATGATCGCTGATGCCTTACAACAGGCTTCTCTCGAAATAGACAAACAGCAAAAGCATGACTGGCAAAAAGATATTGCCGAAATGGAAAAAGCCAAACAGGAACTGGCCAGGGTATTGTCTACCGATTCGGCACTCTTTACGGCTAGTATGCGTAAGCAGTTCAAACAGGAGATGAGCAACGGCATAAAGAAACTATCGGCCGATATGGAGAAAGCAAAAGCCGAGATACAGAAAGCTTTCAGTGTTAATGTGAATATAGACAAGACCAAAATCACACGCGATATCCAGCAAGCCATGGATGTAGTAACAGACCTGGATAAAATGGGACTGGATAAACTCATCCTGCAGTCCCTGCGCAATGTAGAACCCCTGTTCCGGGCAGAGTCGCAGGAACCCAAACAGCAAAAAGTCATCCGCAGTAAAACCAGCCCTGAAAAGAGAGAATCGATAGAACAGGTAATTTCGGAAGATACAGAGACCAAAGAGATCATTGTGTTGGAAAATCCCCTCGAAACACTTGTGTCCCCTATGCCGGAAACAGTAGTGATGAATGAGCTGGCATTACAGAAATTAGCTGTATTGTCGAGGCTCGCCGAATTGGCTTCTTTGCGGCAAATGAAACTGGCTTTCGCCAAAATGAAGGAAGCGAAGAACATGGAGAAATGGCCACTCGTGATCAAAAAAAGGATCCGGGAGGAAGAAAGACAGGTATTACTACTGCAACAATAAGACTACTGTTACCAGAGATTACGCGGACACCAATCGCCCCATTTATTACCCAGTAAGAAACCGATCAGTATTTCATGTGTACCGCGGCTCACCGTATTCAGGCTAGAAGTCTGTACATCATAAGAATAGCCGATATTGATATTGCGGTTAAGATTGATCCCCACCATCGCCGCAAAACCATCCTGGTAACGGTAAGAAGCACCGGCCCAGATCAGGTCCTGGTATTGTAGTTTGGCATTCACATCAAATCCCAGAGGCAGAGGACTGATATAGCGAACCAGCATAGAAGGCAACAGGCTCACATCATCCGTTAACTGCATCCGGTAACCTGCGCTGAGAAACAGGTGCGGGAGCAATTTTCCGTTCTGCAGGTATACGGTATTATCTGAAAAAGCAATCTGCTGCGGGATGATCTGCTGTGCGGCCAGTCCCACAAAATAATCCCTTGAATACAGCCAGAGTCCGGCACTGATATCCGGTTTGATCCGGTTGATCACTCCGCTACCCGCTACAGCCGGATCTACGGTGGTACCACCAAAATTCAGTTTACCCGCATCCAGGCTTACATTGGTAAATCCGATTGATGTACCTGCGGCCAGGGAAGTACGGGGTGATAAACTTAAGTGATAGGAATAGGTTCCATACATGGCAAAACGGTTCAGCGGGCCGGTCTTATCGTTCAGTATGGTAAACCCTACGCCATGGTGCGGATCGGGCGCTGTATAATCTCTCCAGTAAGCTTCCCCCCTCGGGTTATTACCACCGGCACGGAAACTGGTGGCAGAGCCCCTGTCGTCATAATCACTTTTCTTCAGTGGACCATGCAGGGTGAGATAAGTGGTTACCGGTGCATCCTGTAAACCCACCCATTGCAGGCGGTGACTGGCTTTCACATCCCAGTAATTTTCAATCCCTGCCACGGCAGGATTGATGATATAATTGTTCATGATATACTGTGTATAGTACGGCCGCTGCTGTGCCGCCACTGCTGTGCAGATACAGAGAGCGATTCCAATCATGACCTGTTTTACGCGCATATCCTTACTTTATAATAGTGACCGATCCCGTAATGATCTGTCGTCCGTTTTTAGGGTTGATAATATAATAATACGTTCCTACCGGTAATGGGTTGCCATTCCGGGTGCCATTCCACTCCACATCATATCCCAAAGATCGAAAAACTATCTGTCCGTAGCGATTATATACATCAATGGTAGCCCCCGGATAACCATCCAGGTACTTGATCCGCCAGGTATCATTGATTCCATCGCCGTTGGGTGAAAATACATTGGGCACTTCCGGACCTTTTAATACCCGTATAAAAATAGTATCTGTAACCGAACATCCGCCTTTTGCGGTCAGTTTTAAGCGGTAAGTAATATCATCGTCAGGAATGGCTTTGGGGGTTGCGGCCGTATCACTGCTGAGATAAGTGGGTGGCGTCCAGAGATAGGCCAGCTCGTTGCCATACACATAGGTAGGTGTTAATGTAACCAGTCCCCCTGTTAATACGGTGATCTTATGGGGTAAGACCAGCTTGGGATTGGGATAAACGGTGAGTAACTGGATAGCGGTATCGCTGATACAACCATCCGTATTCAGAAAGTAAAGACTCACGTTGAATATCCCGGAATCATTGAATTGTTTGTTGGGGTTCTGCAGGGCAGATTGATCCCCTCCCGCGAGGTTCCATACCCAGTTGGCCACGGCACTGGAACCGCTATAACTCTTATCGGTAAAACTGACAAAATCCCCGTAACAAAGCTGGCTGGCTGAAAGAGTAAAAGATGCTTTGGGCTGCGGATAAACGGTAATGGTCTGCGAAGTAATATCAGAACAGGCCGTACCACCCGAATAAGCTACCATCCGGATTGTGTAGGTTTTGGGAGAGACCGGGTCGGTATAGGCATGCGGGTAGATCTTACCCGGACTGGGGTTATCATCGGTTTCTTTTACGGATGGATTATTTAGATAATCCCAATAGATCTCCAGTTTGGTTACATTACCGAAATCGACTGTGGAAGTATTTTTCAGTCTAACAGGTTTCACCCCGCAATAAGGAGCCGCATTGGCAAATTCAAAAGCCGCTTTGGGGATACTGCCGTTTACGGTAAAATCCTGTACCAGGCTTGCTACACAACCGTCTTTAGAGGTAACCGTCAGCGATACTTTGTAAATGCCTTTATCTGCGTATGTGATCTGTGGATTTTGTAAAGTGCTGGATATAGCAGAAGGTCCCGGACTAACAGGCGGTGTCCCTGCATTAAAATTCCACTGGTATTTGAATTGCGCCTGTGAACCATCGCTGATCTTACTGGTATCGGTGAATAGGGCAAACGCATCGCTCAAACATACTTTCGGTAAGATAAACCCGGGTTGCGGGCTTGGATTGATGGCAAAAGCAGGCATAAACGGATCACTCTCACAACCGGTGGCCGTGGCCACTTTCAGGCTTACGGCTTTCACGCCATCGGTAGTATATTTCGTGGTTACCGGTGTATTGGTGGTATTGGTTGTACTGCCCGCTCCATTATCCAGGTTCCATATCCATTTGGTAAGGGTACCGGTAGCAGAAGTGGAAGCATCTGTAAACACAACATCTTTATCAACACATTTGAGAACCGTTGCAGTGAACCCGGCAACCGGCTTGGATGTCTGTTGCACGGTCTGCGTACTTTCTGTGGAGAGGCAACCGATATCGGAAGCCACTTTGAGCTTGATGGTATAACTGGCCGGACTGTTATAGGTTTTGGACGATACTATAGCAGTGGTAAGATCAGCTGTAGTACCGTCACCAAAATCCCAGAACCAGCGTTTAATAGAACCCTGGGTGGCATTGCTTTGATCGGTGAGCGTTACGGGATCATTGGCACAACCGCCTGCGGTTACTGAAAACTTAGCCATAGGAAGATCTTTTACCGTTACCGGGAGCGTAAATACCTGGTCGGTACTGCCACAGCCATCCGGTGTGGAAGAGGTGGTGTACAGTTTGATCGTATCCCGCAAAGCGGCCGTATTGGCACTGGCGAAAGTGAAGGTTTTTCCCGGACTGTAATAAGTCAGTCCTTTCAATAAATTGGTGCTATCTGCAGAAAAAAAAGTCAGCGGACCAATACCTGCTGAAGGAGAGATATTGGGTGCAGCCGAAAAATCCCATTTGATACTGACTGGTACAAAAGATAAAGGCACGGATAATTGCAGTGGGGTATTTACGCATGTAACAGCAGAATCGATGCGGCTGTAGGGGTTCTGAAAGGTAGCAGAGGGGGTAAAATCGCGCACATTGGTCCCACCATTATAACCATAGGATTCAACACTTCCATAACCATACACAATCGCTGCAAAATTAGTATCTGCCGTTACCCTATGCACAGGATTTACAGCAGAACTTACCGTTAAGTCTTCCTGCAGGTAAGAATAATTGCTTCCCGGTATATCTACAAATGTTCCCGTGGGAGATGCATTATCGATTTTAAGTGTGCTTTTAAAATTTTTGCTGACGATGATATTTACATAATGTAAGGCAATCTGTGTTTGGCCCTGCGGAACATAAGCCGAATGGGCAGAAAAGAAAGTAATATCTCTCAGCGTTTGCTCTACCGGATTCAGCAAAACCATTTCCGGATCAGAATAGCAGGACTTGGGTGCTGTGTTATTGGTAGGACAACCTATTTTACAAGATTGAGAAGTAATGTATTGTACAACGGAAATCGGCTCACTGCCCGTAATGACAATGGGTTTATTGGTTCTGTAGGTATAAAACTTACCTGTACTGTTAAACGCAGAAGCGCCCAATGTTGTAGTAACACCATTTTCCTGCACCTGAACTGTAGTGGTGCTATTTTGCACAAAAATTCTGAAAATGTCTTCCGGTCTGTCAATAAAAGGGGCCGTAACAAAAGTCTTCCCCCAGGAACGTGTGGGAAATAACTGTTGATACAGATTATCGCCGCCACTGGCCCCTCCGCAATCAAACGAGCTCCAGGTACTGGCTGAAAAAACAGCAATAGGTTTACAACCTGTAGTTCCGGAAGATTTTGAACTGACTTTAGTACCTGAGAGATCTCCAAAATCATTTGTCTGAAACTGATAACAATCACCGGCATTGGCCAGTACTACCGAGAATTTTGTACCAGCAGGTTTTCCTCCCCTGCCCGCTGCAGTAGGTGTAATTTCAATAGTCGTATTGTCTTGTGTTGCCACTACTACTAACTCACTTGTTCCACCTCTGGTACCGTTACTGGTAGAGCCGGCGGTAGAATTGGAATTCATGCTTGGAACAATATAATCATTGCCAAGTACTGTTGTAGGAATGGCTAAAGTAGCGCCGCTTCTCGCTGAACGTATGATATGCGAATACACAACAACCGGATCTTGTGCAGTTATCTTGATGGCGGCATTGGTTTTAATCCCATCTGCCATATTCAGGTATACATCCGTATTCAACCCAAAATACATAGGGGTTGTTCCTGTAATGGTCCCTGTACCCGTGGCGTTAAGAAAAATACGCGTTACTACATTTGCCTGAACAGAAAACGCCATGGGCGCAGCGCTTCCCAGTTGAACTGTGCCTGATGTGTTTACTGAACTGGTGATATACAATCCCATCACTGATGTTGTTCCATCAATATGTGCAGGATAGGCAATCCAGAATTCCTTGCCTTTATTCGAGAAGTCCTGTCCATTTACCAGCAAATGACCAAGGGTGTATATAAGAATCAACAGAAATCGATACTTCTTCATCAGGGGTGGTCAATATTTCGCAGTATTTCTATTTGGCTGAAATGCAATGTTTAAAATTAAGGTATCTCAGCCTATCAGCCGGTTTAAAGACTCATTAAAACGTTAAAATGTTGTCTGAAGCATCCCCCTTGTTTGCGGGCCACAACAGAACAAAAGATCGAGAATACAGAGGTTGGGTTGGAAACCAATCCTGTCTTCAAATACCTGGGTATAGCGGGGGCCGGTATCTGCCTGTTGGTAATTTTTGGGGAAGAGGGTGTTCCGCCTGTCCGTAACATCTTCCGGATACGTTTTCCGGTAACTGCCGGTCAGTGAAATGTCCCCCGGCATTTTCAGTACTTTTTTGAGCCAGGTTAGTGTGGTCAGGTTCAGGTCCAGCAGATAGGTGTCTTTCTGCTGGAGGAGTTGCCAGACCCCCTCCCGGTAAAATTCAAAAAACGGCGCCCGGCTGTAACAGGACTCGATGGTTCGCCAATGCTGCACCTGCCAGTTGTCTGTATAGCTGATTCTGACATCCTTCATCAGCTCCCGCTGACCTCTGCCTTTTTCCAACGGAACCGATAAACCCACCACGCCATTGCTGCCCGCTACCATACAACGGTTGCGAAAACTCATTTTCTGATAGGTTTCATATTGTTCAATTTCAATATTTGAAAATTGATTTAAAATTTTATAATAATTAATACTTCCATAGTATTGACTATCAATTATTAAATCTGATATTTTTTCATTTTGTTTAATCATTACTTTAAATCTGTAAAATCCTTGAAACAGGGTATTTTTAATTCGTATTTTTTATTCAATTAGTTATCATTAAATAATTGATTATTAAATACTTATTACTTAATAATATGAGCTACTATTTTTAGTATTTTAAAAAGAACTCTTTTTTCCCAAAAACACTAATATATTTAGCGTCAAATGTAAGTTAATTAAAAAGAGTAAATCTTGAAAATCGGTGAGTCTCTCCTATTTTGCAGGCAAATACTTACCTGTTGAAACAAGTCTCCCTATTCGCCTTATTTGCCCTTTTACTAGCAGGCTGCCAGAAGCCACAGGGCTTTGATTACCGGGATATCAAAAATGTGAAAATTGAAAATATGGGGTTCGACAAGACCCTCCTGTCGATGGACCTGGTGTATTACAATCCCAACGGTTTTGGGGTGGATCTGAAAAAAGTGGACTGCGATGTGTATGTGGATAACAGCTATCTCGGCAAATACCAGCTCGATACCCTGATGCATATTCCCCGCCGGGCAGAATTTAACCTTCCCTCGCGCATTGCGGTTGACATGAAAACGGTACTCAAAAACAGCCTCCATATACTGTTCAGCCAGGAAGTGCTGATTAATGTAAAAGGAACCACCCGGGTGGGTAAGGCAGGCTTCTATGCCAATGTGCCGTTTAATTATGAAGCGAGGCATCGGTTGAAACTCTTTTGAATATCAAATATCGAACAGGGAATTTCGAAGTATTCCAACCTTATCAGGCATGAAAACGCCGAAATAAAACTATTTCGGCGTTAGATATTCTTTGTTCGATATTCGACATTCAATTATACGGCTGCACATGACAGGCTTTCCTCGGCTGCGGGCCGCCGCCGTCTTCAGCGCGTTTGCAGATGGGGGGTAATAATTTATAGGCTTCCGGTTCGGCTTTATCGGCATCGGCATCAAAACCGGCATTGTTCAGGGCCGCTTTAATGGCAGAGGCGCTGGTACGGTCGGGCAGAAACTGTACTTTGATCTCTCCCTGCAGCAGGTTGATCTTCCAGGTCATCATCCCACTTTCCATATTGGCCTTGTTCTCCATCAACAGGTATTTGTCCAGCTTTTCTTTACACTCCCAGCAACGCAGGTTGGCCGATTTAATGGTTACCCATTCGGGTTTGGGTTGCTGCGCCTGAAGGGCATTGACACCGGCGAGTAAACAGCCGGCTAAGAACAGTATTTTTTTCATGAGTACAAATTTCAGTTACTAGGTCAAATACCCTGCCAGTTGGCCGGGTCGTTACGCCAGGAAAGCAGCAATTGTTCGGTATCGGCAGATACCTGCCCTTTCTCCACCGCCAGGCTGATCAGGTTGGCATAATTGGTGAGCGAGCGGTAAGGAACTTTGGCCTCTTCGAAAGCTTTATCTGCCACTGCAAATCCATAGGTAAAAATGGATACCATACCTACTACTTCTACCCCGGCATTCCGCAATACATCCACCACCTGCAAACTGCTTTTACCGGTAGAAATCAGATCCTCGATCACCAATACCCGCTGCCCGGGGGTATAAAACCCTTCGATCTGGTTGCCCAGGCCATGTTCTTTGGGTTTGGGACGCACATAGATATAAGGCAGCTTTAACTGGTCGGCAGCCATCGCGCCCCAGGGAATGCCTGCGGTGGCCACACCCGCCAGTACTTCAGCCTGCGGAAAATGTTCGAAGATCACATTACACATTTCGCTCTTCACAAAATCACGTACAAAAGGAAAGGATAGTACCCGGCGGTTATCGCAATAAATAGGGCTTTTCCAGCCACTGGCCCAGGTAAAAGGTTTCTCCGGACTCAGTTTTACAGCTGCCACCTGCAGCAGTTTTTCAGCAACGGCTTTTTCGTTTGTCATAGCGCGAAAGTAAGGCCATTTTGGAAAGGGGAATTGGGAAATTGAGAAATTGTATTCACATTTGGTGCATCATGGAGAAAACGAAAATTATTGCAGGAGGTGGATTGGTACTGAACGAAGCGGGCGAACTCTTGCTGATCTTCCGCAGGGGTAAATGGGATCTTCCCAAAGGCAAACTGGACGAAGGCGAAACCATTGCCCAATGCGCTGTCAGGGAAGTAATGGAGGAAACCGGGATCACAGGACTAACCCTCGGAGCACTGATCGGCATCAGCTATCACGAATACTTTGACACATTTATCAACCAGGAGGTAATCAAGGAAACCCATTGGTTTGCCATGCAGGCCCGCGGGGTGCAACAGCTGGCTCCGCAAACAGAAGAAGATATCCTGGAGATCCGATGGGTAAAAGGTGGTGCCCTGGCTGGCTGCCTGGAGAATAGTTATGATACCGTGATCGATATCATCAAAAAAGCCGGACTGATCTGACGGTGTTACTAAAATAGAAATCAGCTTACCGCTTTTTCAGGATCGCCACGGTTAAACGGCTGACACAAACCAGTTTTCCCTGCTCATCGTGGATGTTGATCTCCCATACATGTGAGGTGGCACCCAGGTGTATCGGCGTAGCCGTTCCGGTTACCTCTCCGCTGCGGGCACTGCGGATATGGTTGGCATTGATCTCCTGTCCTACACAAATAAAATGCGCCGGGTCTATCACCAACGCAGAACCAACGCTGCCCAATGTTTCTGCCAGCGTAACAGAAGCGCCTCCGTGCAATAAGCCATACGGTTGTTTGGTGCGGTGGTCTACCGGCATGGTGGCCGAGAGATGGTTATCGCCCAGTTCCGAAAAACGGATCCCGATATGATCACCCATGGTGTCTTTACCCAGCGTCTGAAAATCTTCGAGGGTAAGGTCTTTGTTGAACCAGATACGCATGCGGCTTATTTATTTGTATTCAATGAACGCAAAGTGATGTTCACGGCTTCGGGCAGGAAAGGAGAAGCATCTCCCCCGTTACGGATGATATCGCGCACGATGGTGGATGCCACCGAAGTGTATTTCGGCTCGCCGGTCAGGAAAATGGTTTCGATGTTTTTATCGAGGGTCCGATTGGCATCGGCGATGGTTTTTTCGTATTCAAAATCACTCACATAACGGATCCCCCGTAAGATAAAACCGGCTTTTATAATGCGGCAGTAGTTCACGGTCAGACCGTCATACACCACACTCTGTACCCGAGGCTCATCTTTATAGATCTCGCTGAACCAGTGCATCCGCTGTTCGGCAGTGAACATGGGACTTTTAGAGGAATTGATACCGATACCCACATAGATCTTGTCGAACAGGGGTAAAGCCCGGTTGATGATATCCACATGCCCCAGTGTTACAGGGTCAAAGGTTCCGGGAAACAGGCAGATTCGCTCCATATAGCAGGTTTGAGGAAGTGAAAATACGAAGTAGGAAGTACAAACCACGAAGGCCGATAAACATTCCCTTATTGAATCCTTTACCAGGGAGATCAGCTTTCCCTGTCAACCAGCAGGTACAACACAGCCATTCTCACCGCTACCCCGTTCTCTACCTGGTTCAGGATGATGGAGTAAGGTCCGTCGGCCACATCACTATCCAGTTCCACGCCGCGGTTAATGGGTCCGGGGTGCATGATCACAATCTCTTTGCCCAGGCTTTCCAGCACTTTCCGTTTGATGCCATAGGCCAGGTTATACTCGCGCAGCGAAGAGAATAAGGGTTGGTTCTGTCGCTCCAGCTGTATGCGCAGCACATTGGCCACATCGCACCATTGCAGGGCTTTTTTGAGGTTATATTCCACCCTTACGCCTAGTGCTTCGGCAATGTATTTGGGTATGAGGGTGGGCGGACCGGCCACCATGATCTCTGCCCCCATTTTTTTGAGCAGGTACATATTACTCAAAGCCACCCGGCTATGCATGATATCGCCGATGATGGCCACTTTCAGTCCTTCCAGTTTCCCCAGCTTTTCCTGCATAGAATAGGCATCCAGCAAAGCCTGGGTGGGGTGTTCGTTGATGCCGTCGCCGGCGTTAACAATGGCAGCCGGAATATGTTTGGCCAGGAAATGCGGGGCGCCTGAAGCGCTGTGACGCATTACCACCATATCCACTTTCATGCTGAGAATATTGTTCACGGTATCCAGCAGGGTTTCGCCTTTGGCGGAGGAAGAACTGCTGGCCGCAAAATTGAGTACGTCGGCAGAAAGCCTGCGTTCCGCCAGCTCAAAAGACATACGGGTACGGGTAGAATTTTCGTAAAACAGGTTTACGATGGTTACATCACGCAGTGAGGGAACTTTCTTTACCGGCCTTTGTAAAACTTCTTTGAATTGCTGGGCAGTGGAGAGGATTAACTGAATATCTTCTCTGTTGAGATCTTTGATACCAAGAAGATGTTTGGTAGATAGTTTCATTAAAAATCAAAGGTAATGGTTTCGGAAACAAGAAACAAGTGGGTTACTGGTTTCTGGTTACAAGTTGCCGGATGCTGGTTAGGATGTGAATGGTTTTGTTTCTGCGCGGTTTCCGTGCGTTAGTTAAATCAACACCACTTCATCGCCACCGTCTTTCTCTTTCCAATTCACTTTTACTTTCTGCGAAATGATAGTATCGATCACTTTTCCGGCATAATCGGGTTGTATGGGCAGTTCCCGGTTGAACCTGCGGTCTACCAGCACACAAAGCGATACTTTGGAGGGGCGGCCAAAATCCAGCAGGGCATCCAGCGCGGCCCGGATGGTTCGGCCGGTATACAGCACATCATCGATCAGCACTACTTTTTTATTGGAAATACTGAAGGGGATATCGGTATGGTTGGCAATATGCAGGCTTTTACGCACATCGTCGCGGTAAAAAGTGATATCCAGTTTACCGTATTGTACCAGTTCGGGGGCAACGATGGCTTTCAGTTCCTGTACGATCCGGTCGCTGAGGAATACCCCCCTTGGCTGCAGGCCAATGATGACTGTATCGGCCAGTTGAAGATTGTTCTCCAGGATCTGGTGTGCCAGTCGTTTAACAGTTAATGCCAGTTGTTGCTCGGATAATATCGTCTTCAAAACCGAATTTTTTATAAAAATAAATGCTTTCTCCCATACCCGATAGGAATTATTCCCTGCGTCTGGTTTAATTTGCCCGCAAATGCTCCGGCTTCATTCCATATCATTGGTACAGTTCCGCAATTACCTGCAACAGCAGTTTTCTTTTACAGAAAGGATCGTGGGCATCTGTGGCCTGAATGGTTCCGGCAAAACCAACCTGCTGGATGCCGTGTATTACCTGAGTTTTACCCGCAGTTATTTTTCCCGGCCGGATTCGCAAAATGTACACCACGGACTGGCCGGCTTACGTTTACAGGCTACTTATGAGTTACAGGGTGAGCCGCAGGAGTTGGTCTGCATTCTGCGCGAGAACAACCGGAAAGAGTTGCAACTGAATGATGCATCCTATAAAAAATTCTCCGATCATATCGGCAAGATCCCCTGTGTGATGATTGCGCCGGATGATGTGGTGCTGGTAACCGGCGGCAGTGAAGAGAGAAGAACTTTTATCGATACCCTGCTTTCGCAGATCAGTAAGGAATACCTGCTCTGCCTGATCGACTACCAGAAACTCTTACAGCAACGCAACAGTTTATTGAAGCAGTCTGCCGAAACAGGATCGATAGATGAAGCCCTGCTCCAGATCCTTGACAAGCAGCTTTGTAAAAAAGGTAATTACATTTTCAGTGAAAGAAAAACATTCCTCGAGGCTTTCCTTCCGTTGGCGACATTTATTTACCAGCGGATAGCCGGTAAAGATGACGGCGTTTCGCTGGTATACGAAAGCCAGTTACTGAAAGATGATTTTGCCACACTCCTGACCCTGAGCCGATCAAAAGACCTGGCGCTGCAAAGAACCACCGCCGGTATTCACCGCGATGACCTGTTGTTTTATATGGGATCGGCCCCTTTCAAAACCGAAGCTTCGCAAGGACAAAGAAAAAGCCTCTTATTCGCCGTAAAGCTGGCCGAATGGCAGATACTGAAAGAAAAAAAAGGCTTCACTCCTATCCTTTTACTGGATGATGTTTTTGAAAAACTGGATGAGCACCGCATGTTCCAGTTACTGAACTGGGTTTGCACAGAAAGTGACGGACAGGTGTTTATTACGGATACACATGCAGATAGGCTGCAATTGCAATTAACCGGGATTCGTATTCCATTTCAATTGATAGAACTGAAATAGAGATAGTTTGGGGTTTGGAGTTTGGGGTTGGGGGTTCAAATAATGTTAGCTGCTACTCCAGACTTCTAACTCCTAACTCCTAACTTTACATCATGTCTGAGTTTCATATCGGCGATGCGATCAAAGGTTTTTTGCACAAGAGTCATTTGCGCAATGGGATCCGTGCGATACAGATCGAAGAGATCTGGGAGCAGCTGATGGGTAAGACCATTGCCAAGTACACGGATAAGATCCAGATCATTAACCAGAAATTATTTATCCATACCGCTGTGGGGCCTTTGAAGAATGAATTGTTATATCAGAAACAGCAGATCATCGACCGGGTAAATGAAGCGTTTGGAGAGAAAGTGATCAATGAAGTGATCATACAATAGTTACCCGACCGACGTTGGTTATTTTACCCGTACACGTGGATCTACCACTCCGTATAACAGATCAGCCAGGATATTCACAATGATAAAAAAAGTGGCGGTGACCAGTACACTTCCCATCACTACCGGGAAGTCTAATTTCTCCAGTGCGTCCACCGTTACTTTCCCGATTCCTTTCCAGCCAAAAATATATTCCACAAAAAAAGCGCCTGCCAGCAGTTCTGCGAACCAGCCCGTGATAGCGGTGATAACAGGATTCAACGCATTACGCAAAGCATGGCGGAAGATGACCACTTTTTTCGACAACCCTTTGGCATAGGCCGTGCGGATATAATCCTGGTCAAGCACATCCAGCATGGAACTTCGCGTGAGCTGGGTAATGATAGCCAGTGGACGGATACCCAGTGTAATAGCCGGCAGAACCAGGTTCTTCAGTTGCAGTTCCTTACCGGTAAAAGGATCGATCTGAAACAGGCTGCCCGTCATGTGCAAGCCGGTGTATTGGCTGAAAACAAATCCAAACAGATACGCCAGTACGATCCCCATAAAAAAAGAAGGCGCTGAAATGCCCAGTACACTGGCAAAAATGGCGGAGGTATCCATCCAGGTATTTTGTTTTACGGCAGCCAGTATGCCCAGTAAAATTCCGATCAGCGTAGCGATGCACATAGCAGCCAGGGCCAGTACCAGTGTTCCCGGCAGGGCTTCCATCAACAGTTCGCCTACGTCTTTTTTGGTTTGATAGGAACGGCGCAGATAAGGCACTTTAATCCCTAACTTCTGTTCCCCTCCGATAAAAAATCCTTTCAGTTGTTTCTTTTCAATGTCGGCTGAAGAGTGCACTGCCAGCGGCGACACATCATTCAGGTACAATACAAACTGCTTCCATTTGGGCTGATCCAATGCCAGCTCTTTGCGGATATTTTTGATGGTAGTGCTATCCCCCGCCTGACCCAGTACCAGTCTGGCCGGATCGCCAAAACCCTGAAATAGGAAAAACACCATTACCACTACTCCTACCAGTACCAGTAATCCATAGAGTAATTTTTTGGTGAGGTAGGACATGAATTAATGAGTGAATGAGTGAATGTTGTTATTGGGTTTTGATTTGTTGTAAGAGTTTTTCGGCGTCTACATAGCTGGTTTTGGATAAAACGGTGGCAGCTTGCATCAAGACATACGTTGGCGTTACGCGGGCGGCCGTTTTTAAGACCGTAGCATCACATTTGAGAATGGCAAGGCCGGCAAGTACAGATTGGGCCTTATCCGCATCAGCGGTTACTACCAGTATGGGCAGGTTCTTTTGGGCGGCAGCTTCCTTCACTTTATCAAAACCGGATAACCATGCCTCGGTATGATCAAAATCTTTGACCAGTAACAGGAGGTATTTACCGGGGGTGGCCAATACCGCAGCGGTAGTATCAACGCCGGAAATGGTTTGGAGGGAGAAGTCAGTGATCTTTGCGGTCAATCCGTTGCCTTTCCTGACCAGTTTATCTTTCCTGTCTATATATTCATAGGTAGAATCAAAATCAGCCGGGAAATTGGCCTGGTCAAATTCCAGTTGTTTACCCTGTCTTTTATACGTGAATACGATGGAAAAACTATCCGGAATGGCATTGGCCGGGGTTTTCATCTGCTCCAGCAGATCGTTGCCTTTTTTATAGGGCAAACAATCTACAAAAGGCAGATGCTGTAATACATAATACTGTCCATAACCGGTTCCAACAGTAGCCAATAACAATAACACCATAGCGCCGGCCGGTTTTACGGCAGACTTAATTTTGTTAGCCGCAAAAAACAGGATCAGGATCAGCACCAAAAGGAAGATATCTTTTCCAAAAGACTGCGCCGATGTTAAGGGCAAACAATCGCCAAAGCATCCGCAGGTTTTGATCTTGCCGGAAAACAACGCATAACCCGTGAGGAAAGTAAAGAAAATGATCAGCAATAACAATAACCAGCTGAACAGCTTCATGCGCCATCCGATGATCACCGCCACACCGGCTACGATCTCAAACACATTCATCACCAACGCAAAAGCCAGTGTATAATCATTCAGGAAATGCATGCCCCACACTTCAAAAAATTCCTGCATCTTATAACTCAGCCCCAGCGGATCATTGGCTTTTACCAACCCGGAAAAAATAAACAACAGGCCAACGGTCCATCGTACAATGAGCAGAAATGTTTTCATACAGTTAGTGTTTGCCTTCGGCAATTAAGATCAATGCAAAAACGGAATAGTTAATAATGTCTACATAATTGGCATCAATGCCTTCGCTGATCAGTGTTTTTCCATCATTCGCCAGGATCTGTTTGATGCGCATCAGTTTCATCAGTATCAGGTCGGCAAAACTCTGCTGGCTCATCTCACGCCAGGCTTCGCCATAATCATGGTTTTTATCCAGCATGGTATTCTTCGCAAAATCGATGTATTTGCGGTATAGTTCATCCACTTTTTCTACAGGCAGTTCTTCTACCTGTGGTTGACCCAGTTCCAGCTGCATCAGCCCGATAACGGCATAGTTCAGGATACCCTTGAATTCAGAAGGGATATCATCTCCCACTTTCTGCGTCTGCAGGTCCTGGATGGTCCGGATCCGAAGGGCTTTGATAAAGATCTGGTCCACCACAGAAATGGTGCGCAATACCCGCCAGGCTGTGCCGTAATCCTTGGTTTTTTGGAGGAAGATCTCCTTGCACTGGCTCACGGCCTCATCGTATTGTATATTCGTCCGGCTCATTTTTTATTGCGCTGTTTATCGTGGCTTTGGTAATACCTTTGACTGACTGCAAGATAATTGAATCCGGGTATGTACACACTGAATTGTAAAGGAAGATTACTGAAAATAGCGCAACCGGTGGTGATGGGCATTATCAACATCACGCCCGATTCTTTTTATAGCGGCAGCCGGCGGTTTACCGTAGACAGTGCCCTGCAAATGGCCGAGCTGATGCTGAGAGACGGGGCCACGATCCTCGATATCGGCGGACAAAGCACCAGGCCGGGCAGTAAACTGCTGACGGCTGAAGAAGAAATGGAACGGGTATTACCGGTGCTTGAAGCGATCAGCAACCGGTTTCCGGAGAGTTTTCTGTCGGTGGATACCTATTATGCTTCCGTGGCCCGCGCAGCGGTAGAAACGGGTGCTGCCATCATCAATGATATCAGCGGTGGCAGTTTTGATGCCAATATGCTCACAACCGTTGCCGGTTTGCGGGTACCTTATGTATGTATGCATGTGAAAGGCACGGCTGACACGATGCATCAGACCCAAACCGAGATTGATATTACCCGGGAGATGCTGGATTATTTTATCGCCAAAAAACAGAAATGTAAAGAAGCAGGTATCGTTGATCTGATCATTGACCCGGGCTTTGGCTTCAGTAAAACCATTGCCCAGAATTTTGAGATCCTGAAGAACCTGGAACTGTTTTCCATGCTGCAAAAACCGGTGTTGCTGGGGGTTTCCCGGAAATCGAGCATTTACAAAACACTGGGCATTTCTCCCGAAGAAGCCCTGAACGGCACCACCGTTCTGCATACAGCCGGCTTATTAAAGGGCGCTTCCATCCTGCGGGTACATGATGTGAAGGAAGCCATGGAAGCAGTGAAACTGACTCAGTATCTCCGATAAAAGCGTCGCTGCTGTTCTCCTTCCTACAAAAACACAAAGGTTCCGCATGGCGGAACCTTTGTCATATCTCTTGCAAAATTATTTTAGTGCTGTGGCATACCCGGCATCTGCGGTTGTGCAGGTTTGGCAGCAGCTGTTGTGATATCCAGGATCTCGATCTCAAATATCATATTGGCATACTGAGGAATCACAGGCGGCTGTCCGTTCTGGCCATAAGCCAGCATAGCAGGAATATAGATCTTTCCTTTACCACCTTTACCAAATAAACGCAGACCTTCTTCCAGACCGGGGATCACACTCTGACCACCGAAGATCACGCTCAGGGGTTGTGCACCGGGTTTATTCTTATCCATATTGGAATCGAATTCTTTTCCATCCATGAAAGTTCCCCTGTACAAAACAGAAGCCTGTTTGCCGGTATCGGCTTTCTGGGTAGCATCACCGGCAGAAAGCACTTCTACCAGTACACCAGACGGAGTAGATACTGTTTTGATGCCTTTTTTGGCCACCAATGCCTGCAGGTCTTTTACTTCCCTGTCTTTTTCCAGCGCCTGCTCTTTGGTCAGGTCGGCAGAAGCCAGTTCCTGGTTGTCGAATACTTTAATGATCTCTACACGGCCTTTGATCATGTCTCTCGCACGGAAGATATTGTCGTACTCAAGCATACCCAGTTTTTTCAGGGTATCTACGCTCATGCTGAACTCCACCTTATCACCTACACCACATTTGGTGATGATCTCCAGGAAACTGTGTTTGTTGGGGCGTGAGGTATCGATCACGAGATAAGCGGGCACATGACCGTAGGAAGAGGTCAGTACAGAATCTTTTGGTGGAACCTTATATTCAATATTGAATTTAACGAACTGCCCATGTTTCAGTTTTTCTTTACTGCCGCCACTGGTGATCTTGTAAGAAAGACCAGAGGGGGTTTTCTGGAATTGATTGCAGCTTGCAAGCAATACGATCGCTAGTAACAGCGTGGTGGTTGTTCTCATCATTTGTTTTTATTGTAGTTGATTTTGATATTCTTTGATCACTTCTTTAAAATTGGCCACATTGGCGTCCAGGCTGTCGTAACTGCCACCACCGGCTGCGTTTACATGTCCGCCGCCGTTAAAATGTTTCCTGGCAAATGTATTTACATCAAAAGCCCCTTTGCTGCGGAAACTCCATTTACGCTCCCCATCCCTATCTATCACCAGCGCTCCGAATTTAATACCCTGAATGGTCAGCAGGTAATTCACCAATCCTTCCGTATCGCCGGTTTTGATATTGTACCGCTGCAGATCAGCCCGGGTAATATACATCAAAGCCGTATTATATTCATACAGCACTTCCATCCGGTTTACCAGTGCATACCCGATAAAACGGAGGCGGTTCTCGAGAAAATTATCGTAAATATTGTCGTGTACTTTGGTATGATGAAGTCCGATCTCTTTCAAAGCAGCCACCATGCGGTGCACGGAAGCGGTTGTTGCCGGAAAACGGAAAGAGCCTGTATCGGTCATCACCCCCGTGTAAAGGCATTCTGCCGTATGAATGGTGAGTTTGTCCTGGTTGCCGGAATCAACGATAAAATCATAGACCATTTCGCAGGTAGAACTTTTGCTGGTATCGCTGATGCCATAGGTGAACGCTTCTTCCTGTGGTTGCTGGTGGTGATCAATCAGGATCTTGGTGCAACCGGCCGAAAGCAGGGATTGCTCCATGTGTTTGGTACGATGCAGGATATTGAAATCGAGGCAGAAAATGACATGGGCGTTGTTGATGATACCCAGTGATTTCTCTTTCTGCTGCTCAAAATCGATGACGGTATCAATCCCCGGCATCCAATCCAGGAAATTGGCCCAGTTGGTGGGTGAGATCACAGTCACCTCGTGCCCCATGGCTATCAGGAAATGATACAGGCCCAGCGCCGAGCCCATAGCATCGCCGTCAGGCTTCTGGTGCATGGTTACCACTACTTTGGCAGGGGTACTGAGCTGGGGGTAAAATTGATCGATCGGGAGCATATGGTGGCGGCAAAATTGCGGTATCCGGCCTATTCTATCAAATCAATTTGTTCCCGTTTAACAAAAATAACACCTTGTTTTCCCTGAAACGGGTGGCGAATGCTTACTTTTGCGGCCGAAATTTTACAAACTATATGAGCAACAGAACATTTACCATGATCAAGCCCGATGCTACCCAGAAGGGATATACCGGTGCTATTTTAGACCAGATCATCAAAGCGGGTTTTACCGTGAAAGCCATGAAATGGACCCGTTTAACCGAAGCGCAGGCTGGCTTGTTTTATGAAGTGCATAAGGAAAGACCTTTTTACGGTGAACTGGTTGCGTTCATGAGCAGTGGCCCGATTGTAGCCGCTATCCTGGAAAAAGAGAATGCCGTGGCTGATTTCCGCAAACTGATTGGTGCCACCAACCCAGCACAGGCAGAAGAAGGAACCATCCGCAAATTATATGCAGCATCTGTGGGCGAAAATGCCGTTCACGGAAGCGACAGTGATGAGAATGCAGCTATTGAAGGAGATTTCTTCTTCTCTAAGCTGGAAAGATTCTGACGGAGACTATACTGATAAAAAAAGCCATCCCGCAAAGGATGGCTTTTTTAGTATCTGACCGATTGGTTTGTCTAGTTCGTATTTCCAGGTTTGGCGGCCGAACTGTCGGTCACGGCCACGCCTTTAAACTGTACGGGTTTATTTAGTCCATTGGCAAAGGAAATAACGGCCGTTTTGGAAAAAGGCCCGTTAGCTCCCCCATTAAAGCCCAATGTGATAAAAGTGGATGTACCCGGGGCGATCTTTTCATTGGCCCGGTACTTGGGTGTGGTGCAACCACAGCCGGCCGTTACTTCTTTTAACACCACTGTATCCTTACTGATATTTTTGATGACCACATTGTACTCCAGCGGTTTACCGGATGGAATTTTGCCCATATCGTAATCAGCGTTGGTGAAAGTCAGTAACTTATCAATGTCCGAAACTGCCGTAACCTGGGTTTGAGCCGGCAGTTGCTGCAACAGCAAAAACAGGGAACAGCATAACACAAATCTTTTCATATCTACTGGTTTAAGGCGGATGCTCTACACTAAGGTAAATTTTATTTGTCACCCGTCATTTTTCTCAATAGTATTATCAGATAAAATAATATTTTTAATTGCCAATTTCTGTGGGAAACAATGACTGTTTTACCATTTCCAAACCAATACTTGTGATGAAAATATTTACTACTGCCCTTCTGTGCTCGCTCAGCTGCCTGTCTTTTGCGCAGCAGAAAGGTTACAAAACGTTTATGATCACAGCCAAACCGGGCACACCCTTTGTGTACGACCGTTTCAGTACCCTGGAACTGGGATCGGGCAAAGCGGCTGAAGCGTTGTTTGAACCCGGCCAGAAATACGCTGTCAGGAATAACGGGTATAGTTCTTACCAGTTAAACAACCGGAAAGACGAAAAAGGCACCCAATCACCCCTGGGCGGATCTGTGGCCAGTCTTGCCTACGATGCCAGAACCAACCGCCTGTTCTACATTCCCTTACAGTTATCTGAATTACGTTACCTGGATCTGAAAGAGTCTGATGCCTCTTTTACCTGCCTGGAGAACCAGTCCATTAACCTCCTGCATAACAAAGAAGATATTGCCAACCAGGTAACCCGGATGGCCATGGGAGCAGATGGATTTGGGTATGCTTTATCCAATGATGGCGAACACCTGATCAAATTTTCTACCCAGGGTACACCGGTGATCCAGGACATGGGTGTATTGATAGACAACCCGCAGAATACGGTTCTCGTTCGCTCCAGTTGCAGTTCCTGGGGTGGCGATATGGTGGGTGCGGCGGATGGAAGTCTGTACCTGATCACTTTATACAACCATGTGTTCCGTATCAGCCTGCCCAGCAAAAAAGCGGATTATATCGGCCAGATCAAAAACCTGCCGGCCGAATTCACTTCCAATGGAGCTTCAGTGGATGCGGAGGGTAGCCTGCTGGTCAGTTGCGGAACCAGTTTTGGTAAAAATTTCTCACCGGTACAAAAAATCAAATGGCCCTCACTGGAAGCCACTCCAATTGACATCAGGGGTAATTCATTAGGCAATATCGCTGATATGGCCAGCAGTAACCTGCTATTCCAGCCTGCCGCCTCGCAGAAAGAGAAGGAAAAAGTAAAACCGAATACCGTCAATTTTATACAGACAGTGGAGGCGGATGAGAATAACCTGCCTACGATCAGCCTCTTCCCCAACCCTATTACCAACCGGGGCAGGTTCCAGATCAAAGCCAGTAACCTGAAAGAAAAAGGAGAATACAAAATGATCCTGCTGGATGTGAACGGGAAACCGATCCTCGAAGGAAAAATGAATATCGGCACCAAAAACAGTATGCATTCTTTTACCTTCCCGGCGCAGCATGCCAAGGGTGTTTATTTTGTGCAGGTCACGGATGTATTTAACCGTACGATGTATTCGCAGCAATTGATTGTGGAGTAAATAAGATTGATAATACCATTTAGTAAAAACTGTCACATGACAGTTTTTTTGTAGAATTGACTGTCTGATATATTACAGGCGATCTCACAAAAACGGGGCACAGCTCAACGCAGACTATTTTATGTAGATTTAACATGCAACGATGCAAAAAAAGATACATCGATCGGGCAAAGCTCTTTTGCTGATAGCTTTTGTTTCTTACCTATTAATCGATTTTACTTTAGAAAAGTGGAATATGTTTTTAGGTATTGTCATTTTATTGAGCCCGGTAGGAGTGCCATATTTCCCGGATATACTCTATTTCATATTCGGGTATTTAGGCGTAGCCATCTGCGGTCGGTTACTGATTTCCCAAAAACCACTAACCCGAAGGTTGTCTGTTTTGAGATGGGGTATTATCTGTTTATATGTGCCTTTGATTGTTTACCACAGCATGGAATCATTTTCTCTCAGCAAATACGACAGCCCGTTTTTAATTATCCCGGAGATCATCTTCCTTATTACCTCAGTTCTTGTTTTTGTTGACACATTAAGAAATCCACAAAAAAGCCTCAGTTAACCTGATTTGATTAGCATACCTCCAACCACAAAAAATATTGCATAAAAAAGCCCCGTGAATTACTTCACGGGGCTTTACTTGTCGGGACGACAAGATTTGAACTTGCGACCCTCCCGCCTTTCGGCGGGATGCGCTATCGGGCTGCCAAATAATTTGGATTAAATCGGAGCATAAAAAAACCCCGTGAATTACTTCACGAGGCTTTACTTGTCGGGACGACAAGATTTGAACTTGCGACCCCACGCCCCCCAGACGTGTGCGCTACCGGGCTGCGCTACGTCCCGAACTATTACAGAAACATCCTGTAAACTTTTGATTGGTAATTAAACCCTATCGTTTTAACACCTACCTATTAAATTACTCAAAACGGCATTCTCTCTATACTTCCATGCCCCCTCCCGCCTTTCGGCGGGATGCGTTACCGGGCTGTGCTACGTCCCGAAAAATCCATCTTTGTACAAGTAGCTGAAACTGAAACAAACCTGTATCCGGCAACTGGTAACTACTAAATGGGTTGCAAATATAGGGGGAAAAGAAAAATTCAGGTTATATTGCAGAAAATTTTACCACCGCTACATGAAGATACTTGTAAAGCAGGCGGTTATAGCCGATCCGGATTCCCCTCACCATGGCCAGGTTACTGATATTTTAATCGATGGAGAACGTATTATACAAATTGCGCCCGGCATCAAAGCTGCGGCAGATGAAGTCATAGACGTATCCGGCGCCTCCGTATCTCCGGGATGGGTAGATACCTTTTCCCATTTCTGCGATCCCGGTTACGAATACAAGGAAACCCTGGAAACCGGTGCAGCAGCGGCGGCGGCGGGTGGTTTTACCCGTGTGTTTGTGCTGCCTAACACTTTACCAGTGGTTGACAGTAAATCGCAGGTGGAATATATTTGTCAGCAATCCAGATCGTTGCCCGTAACCATTTACCCGTTGGGTGCCATTACCCGCGGAACTGAAGGGAAAGACCTGGCTGAGATGTACGATATGAAACAAAGCGGCGCGGTGGCTTTTTCCGACGGCATCCTGCCCGTTCAATCGCCCGGTCTCTTTGTGAAAGCCCTGCAATATGTGAAAGCGTTTGATGGCACTTTGGTACAAGTGCCGCTGGATAAAAGTATTGGTGCCGGTGGACTCATCAACGAAGGCATCATTTCTACCCGCCTTGGTCTGCCCGGCATACCGGCACTGGCAGAAAAAGTGATCATTAAAAGGGATATTGACCTATTACGATATACCCAATCACGACTGCATATTACCGGTATTTCTACCAAAAACGGGTTGGACTTTGTAGCTACCGCTAAAAAAGAAGGGCTGCTGATCAGTTGCAGTGTTACCCCTTATCACCTGTTTTTCTGCGATGAAGACATGCAGACCTACGATACCAACCTGAAAGTGAACCCGCCCTTACGTACGAAAGCTGATATGCTCGCTTTGCGCGAAGGGGTGATCAATGGTGTGGTGGACTGTATCGCTTCACATCACCTGCCGCAGGACTGGGACAATAAAATCTGCGAGTTTGAATATGCCAAAAACGGTATGACCGGCCTGGAAACCAGTTTTGCTGTTGTGAATCACCTGCTGCCCGAACTCAGTGCAGAAAGGCTGGTACAATTGTTTTCCTCAGAAGCACGTAAGATTTTTCACTTGCCTGCGACACATATCAGCGAAGGTGCTGTGGCAGAATTAACGATCTTCGACAGAAAGGCCGTGACCCTGCTTACCCGTGCCCGCCTGAAAACCAAATCGCCCAATACCCCGTTCCTGGACAGAGAGCTGACAGGGAAAATTATGGGTATCGTTCACAAAGGAAAACTAACTTTAAACCAAAACTGATTTGTATGAAAGTAAACATCGTTAACGAAGGCATCAAATGGGGTTGTATCAACGGACTGATCGCTGTATTATTGATGTATGGATCCTGGGCAGCCGGGTTAAATACCTTTGTAAGCGTACAGTTCTGGGCTAATTTCATTCCTTTTATGATCGTGATCCTGATTTTTTCGGGTATACAGATCAAAAAGCAGAATGATGGATTACTGCCTTTCTCGCAGGCATTAAAATTTACTTTCCTGAGTTATGTGGTAGTGGCTTTGATTACCGCTATCGCCACTTATGTTTTATATAATCTGATTGATAAAGAACTGACACAGAAATCAGTACAGGTAGGCCTCGAAAAAACAAGGGCGATGATGGAGAAATTCGGTGCTTCGGAAGAAGATATCGACAAAGCCATGAAATCCGGTATGGAAGAAGGTGCCAAAGGAACCGGAATAGGTAAGATATTTATGGGTACCGGATTATTTTTGATCTGGGATTTTGTGAAAAGTCTGCTGATCTCTCTGGTGATCAGAAAAGAAGAAAAATTTGCCGACTAATCAAGCAACATGGACGTATCAATCGTAATTCCTTTAATCAACGAGGACGAATCCTTACCGGAATTGTGCAGCTGGATAGAATCGGTTGTAGCACAACACCAACTTTCCTATGAAGTGATCCTCGTGGATGACGGAAGTACGGATGAGAGCTGGACTTTCATCGAAAGAAAGTCGACAGAGAACCCGCATTTCAAAGGCATCAAATTCCAGCGTAACTACGGCAAATCTGCGGCACTGAACGAAGGTTTTAAAGCCGCCCAGGGCGATGTGGTTATTACCATGGATGCAGATATGCAGGACTCGCCCGACGAAATTCCGGAACTGCGGAACATGATCATCCATGGTGGTTTTGATATGGTGAGCGGCTGGAAAAAAAAGCGTTACGATAATACCCTTACCAAGAATATCCCCTCTAAACTTTTTAATGCTACGGCCCGCTTCAGTTCAGGCATCCGGCTGCACGATTTTAACTGCGGTCTCAAAGCCTACAAACGAAAAGTGATCAAAAGCATTGAAGTGTATGGAGAGATGCACCGCTATATCCCTATCCTTGCCAAATGGAGCGGCTTCCGGAAGATCGGTGAAAAAGTAGTAGAACATCGCCCACGGAAATACGGCGTTACCAAATTCGGCTGGCAACGGTTTGTAAACGGATTTCTGGACCTGGCTACCATCATGTTCCTGGGAAAATTCGGCAAAAGGCCCATGCAGTTCTTCGGGTTACTGGGAACGCTGTTTTTTCTCATTGGACTGGGCTCCAGTATCTACCTGATCGCTGCCAAATTCATGTCGGAAGATTTCAGCCTTACCAACCGTCCGGCCTTTTACATCGCCCTTACCACCATGATCATTGGTATGCAGTTATTCCTCACCGGTTTCATTGCAGAACTTATTGCCCGTAATGCACCGGAAAGAAATAGTTATTTAATTGAAACTACCTTAGGAATAGATTAAGTCAAAATTAAAAAGTCAAAAGTAAAAAATGTCCTTACAAAGCACATCATCACTTTTAACTTTTGACTTTTGACTTTTGACTTTTGACTTTTTAATTTTGACTTACTCAACCGCTATGTCCAAAAAAGTCATCATCATCGGTCCCGCCTGGCCCCTTCGTGGTGGATTGGCCTCTTTTGATGAGCGACTGGCGCGTGAGTTTAAAATGCAGGGGTACGAGTCAATGATCTATACTTTCTCTTTGCAATACCCGGATTTTTTGTTTCCGGGAACCACGCAATATTCAACCGAACCTGCACCGGCAGATCTGTCGATCAAAGTATGTATTAATTCCATCAATCCGCTTAACTGGTTACGGGTGGGTAATGAATTAGCCCGGTTGAAACCCGATCTGCTCATCGTACGTTACTGGCTGCCCTTAATGGGGCCATGCCTGGGAACTATCTTGCGGAAAGTGCGGAAAAACGGTTTTACCCGTGTGATCTGCATTGCCGATAATGTGATCCCACATGAACACAGGCCGGGCGATACGGCTTTTACGAAATATTTTGTCAGGCCCATCCATGCATTCATTACCATGAGCGAAAAAGTGAAGGAGGATCTGCGGCTTTTTACCAACAAACCCGCCAGGCAGGTAGTACATCCTTTGTATGATAATTTCGGAGATGCCCTCGATAAAACAGCAGCACGTGCACATTTATCGCTGCCGGCAGATGGAAAGATCATCCTGTTCTTCGGGTTTATCCGCAAATACAAGGGATTGGATCTCTTGCTCGAAGCCATGCAGGATGCAAGAATACAAGCCGCCGGCATTAAGCTATTGGTGGCGGGTGAGTTCTACGAGAAAAAGGAAGAATACAATACGTTGATCGAAAAACTGGGCATCGCCGGGCAATTGATCTTACGCACCGATTTTATTGCCGACAGCGAAGTACGGTATTACCTCAGTGCTGCCGATTTTGTGATACAACCCTACCGCAATGCCACCCAAAGCGGTGTAACCCCCCTTGCCTATCATTTTGAGAAACCCATGCTGGTTACTAATGTAGGCGGTTTACCGGACCTGGTACCGGATGGAAAAGTGGGGATTGTGGCGGAACCGGACCCAACATCCATCGCCGGAAGCATTCTACGCCTGTATGAATTAGGTGAAGATTATTTTTTGCCCCATCTTCGTGAAGAGAAGAAAAAATACAGCTGGCACCAGCTTGCAACTGCCATTGAACAGATGGCGAAAGAAAGCGCCTGACCTTAGTATCCCTGCGGAAACTTACCGGTTGGCCGGTGCGGCAAACGGTTAATGCAAACAACCCATGATTTATCGCAGCAAAGCTCCTTTACGAATCGGTTTGGCGGGTGGCGGAACGGATGTGAGTCCCTACTGCGACCAGTTTGGTGGCGCTATTCTCAATGCCACTTTATCCCTGCATGCACATGCCACTATTGAACCGACGGATGACGGAAAGATCCATCTGCATTCGGTAGACAAACAACAGGAACATCGTTTTGACTGGAATACCCATTTACCTATAACCGGTGAGCTGGATCTGTTGAAAGGCGTCTATAACCGGATCCAGAAAGACTATCCTTTCACCCTGCCGGGTATGCGGCTATCCACTTTTGTAGATGCACCTGCCGGCAGCGGACTGGGCACTTCCTCTACATTGGTAGTAGCCATTATCGGTGCTTTCGCAGAAATGCTGAAACTGCCTTTGGGGGAATATGATATGGCCCATTATGCCTACGAGATCGAACGAAACGATTTACAATTGGCCGGTGGCAGGCAGGACCAGTATGCAGCCACTTTTGGTGGTTTTAATTTCATGGAGTTTTATGGCAATGATAAAGTGATTGTAAACCCCTTGCGCATCAAACAGGAATACCTGAACGAACTGGAGAATAACCTGGTGTTGTATTTTACCGCTACCACACGTGAATCCGCATCCATCATTACCGAGCAGCAACGGAATGTGAAAGAGAACAATACCAAAAGTATCGATGCCATGCACCAGTTAAAAGAACAGGCCCGGATGATGAAAGAAGCCCTACTGGTAGGTAAACTCGGAGCCATCGGCGAGATCCTGGATTATGGTTTCCGGCAGAAAAAAAATATGGCGGCGAATATCAGTAACAGCGCTATCGATGCGATCTACGATTCGGCCATCAAGGCAGGTGCCACCGGCGGAAAGATCAGTGGTGCAGGCGGAGGTGGATTTATGATCTTTTATTGCCCCGGCAATTCCCGTTACAAGGTTATTGAGACATTGAATACCTTTGGCGGAAGAATCAATCCTTACCAGTTTACACAACATGGGTTAACCAGCTGGACAGCACAATGATCCGGCAAAACATAAGATTCAAATGAACACAAAGATCCAAAGTATTATCAGTGCCTCCATCGATGTAAAAAAACAGATCCTGGCCGACGCTGCCATGATCGATACCATCGGGAAAGTAGTAGAAGTGGTAACGCTGGCTTTCCAAAGCGGCAAAAAAGTATTGTTTTGTGGTAATGGTGGCAGTGCAGCAGATGCACAACACCTGGCTGCAGAATTTTCAGGCAGGTTTTACAAAGACAGGAAAGCACTTCCGTCTGAAGCCCTGCACTGCAATACCTCCTATCTTACTGCTGTAGCCAATGATTATAGTTACGATGTGATCTATTCCCGCCTGGTAGAAGGCATCTGCGAAGAAGGAGATGTTTTGATCGGTTTAAGTACTTCCGGTAATTCCAAAAATATCCTGAATGCGTTTGCCGCCGCGCGTGATCAAAAAGTGATCACGGTTGGATTTACAGGTGCCAGCGGCGGTAAAATGAAGGAGGCAGGCGATTACCTGATCAATGTTCCCTCTGCCGATACACCGAGAATACAGGAGAGTCATATCCTGATCGGCCATATCATCTGCGAACTGGTAGAAGCCAAAATATTCGGCTGATGCAGGTTACCGAAGCAATTGTACTGGCAGGCGGCCTGGGTACCCGCTTACGGGAAACCGTTCCGGACCTGCCCAAATGTATGGCACCGGTCAATGGCAGACCTTTTATCGCCTATGTGATCCGTCATCTTTCGCAACAGGGTATCACCCATTTTATTTTTTCGCTGGGATATAAATCAGACACATTTATCGGTTTTCTATCCGAAACATTACCCGCCGGTACATTTGAAGTGGTGGTGGAAGATGCGCCATTGGGCACCGGTGGCGCCATCCAGTACGCTGCACAAAAAGCCAGGCAGGATGATTTTGTGGTGGTGAACGGCGATAGTATTTTCCAGGCAGATATCAGGGAACAGGCCGCTTTCCATTTTGCACATCAAAGCTGCTGCACGCTGGCACTGAAAGCCATGCAGAACGTTAGTCGCTATGGTACTGTAGCACTTGCTGCCAATGGAAGTGTTAGCCATTTCGGGGAAAAACAATTCTTTGAAAAAGGATTGATCAACGGCGGTGTGTACCTGGTTAACAAAGCTTGTTTACTTAGCAAAGGGCTGCCGGAAAAATTTTCATTCGAAACAGATTTCCTGCAACGGTTTTATACAGCAGGAAATATCTATGGTTTAGAACAGGAAGGTTATTTCATTGATATCGGCATCCCCGAAGATTACCAAAGGGCTCAAACAGAATTAACGTATTAGTATGCTGGACCTGACACAGATCAACCAAGACTGGACCTTATTCCTGGACAGGGATGGTGTGATCAATCACGATAAGGACAATGATTATATCCGCAACTGGGAAGAATTCCGTTTTTACGATACCACACTGGAAGCCATGGCGCTGCTGGCCCAACGGTTCAGCAGAATTGTGATCGTAACCAACCAGAAGGGCGTGGGCAGAGAACTGATGACCCTGGCCGACCTGCAACAGATCCACCACCACATGCAGCAAGAGATCCACAGAACCGGGGGAAGGATTGACAGGATCTATTTCTGTTCTGATCTTGATAACGATTCCATTAACCGGAAACCCAATCCCGGCATGGCTTTTCAGGCAAAGGCCGACTTTCCCGAGATCGATTTCAGCAAAAGCATTGTGGTAGGCAACCGTACAAGCGATATGGAATTTGGCCGTAATGCCGGTCTGTATACCGTATTTGTGGCATCTACACACCCCGAAACGCCATTCCCCGATCCGCGGATAGACCTGCGGTTTGATAACCTGTTGGGTTTTGCCAAAGCAGTAAGGGGCTAAGAAAACCTTAAAATTAACCGAACCGTTGCATGGGCCTCCTTCTGCTCGCGGATAGGGTGTAATATTGGGGTATGAAGCAAGTAATCGTTTTCCTTTTTTCGTTTTGCCTGTTGTACGCGGTAAACGCGCAACAAAAGATCCCTGCTTCTGTACAGTTGTTGACGCAGCTGGAAGAAAATATGCGCAACTATGCCAATGACATTGTGAATGGCGAAGAAGTAGGCGACCGTACCACGGCAGACAGCATCTTCACCAAAGCCCTGGTGCAGGCCCTGAAAGTGCCCTATTCTTTCTCCTACCCTTTTGATTCTTTACAAACCATCTCCCATTTATACGCGCCCGACAGCAGTTTCCGCATTTTTACCTGGCAGGTGATGAAAGACTTTTCTTATTACCGCCAGAAAGGAGCCATCCAGTTCCGCACGGCAGACGGTTCTTTGAAACTGATTCCGTTGTACGACAACTCCCCTTTTACGGAAAACCCGGTGGATTCGGTACGCACCAATGAACAATGGATCGGTGCCGTTTACTATAACATCATACAAAAGACCTATAACAATAAAAATTATTATACCCTCATCGGTTATGATGAGAACGACGCGCGGAGTACCAAGAAATGGCTGGAAGTATTGACGTTTGACGAAAGAAACCGTCCCCTCTTCGGCGGCCGCTATTTCAGTTATGCCAACGATGCTTTAAAACCAGCGCAACCAGCCTACCGTTTTTGCTTTGAGTTCAAGAAACAGGCCAATGCCCGCTTGAATTTTGATGAAGAACTGGGTATGATCACTTTTGCCCACCTCACCAGCGAAACAGGCGAACCTGAGAACCGCTATACCCTGGTACCACTGGGCAGCTATGAAGGGTTTAGGTGGCTAAACGGGAAATGGGTGCATGTGCCCGTTGTAAAAGAAGCAGACCCTAGAAATAATATTAATCCACCACAGCCCGGAGCCCCGAGAGGTGGAACGGTTTTTCCGGGAGGGAAGAAAGGGAAAGGGACAAATTAAAAATTAAAAAGTCAAAATTCAAAAGTAAAAAATAGGCCTTTTGAATTTTGACTTTTTAATTTTTAATTTTAATCCAGTTTCAGCACCGCCAGAAACGCTTCCTGCGGAATTTCCACGTTACCTATCTGGCGCATACGTTTTTTACCTTCTTTCTGTTTTTCCAACAGTTTCCGTTTACGGCTGATATCACCACCATAACATTTGGCAGTTACGTCTTTCCGCATGGCGCTGATATTTTCTCTCGCGATCACTTTGGCGCCAATAGCCGCCTGTATCGCGATCTGGAATTGTTGTTTGGGTAATAGTTCCTTGAGTTTCTCACAGAGTTTCCTTCCGAAATCTTCCGCACGGCCGCGATGAATCAGGGCACTCAGCGCATCTACTTTCTCCCCGTTCAGGAGGATATCCATTTTTACGATATCTGCTTCGCGGTAATCGATCGGCGTATAATCGAATGAAGCATATCCACGGGTAGAACTCTTCAGTTTATCATAGAAATCGAATACGATCTCGGTCAGGGGCATTTCAAATATCAACTCTACACGGGTGGGTGTGAGATAACTCTGGTTAATGAGGATCCCCCTTTTGCCGAGGCAAAGGGTCATGATATTACCGATATAATCCGGCTGGGTAATGATCTGCGCCTTGATATAAGGTTCTTCGATCTTGGCTACTTTTACCGGATCCGGCATTTCGATCGGGTTGTTCACATTGATCTTCTCGCCACGGGTCGTATACGCCGTAAAACTTACGTTGGGTACGGTAGTGATCACCGTCTGGTTAAACTCGCGCTCCAGGCGTTCCTGGATAATCTCCATGTGCAACAGACCCAGGAATCCGCATCGGAAACCAAATCCCAATGCCTGAGAAGTTTCCAGCTCAAATACCAGCGAAGCATCGTTTAACTGCAGTTTACCCATGCAATCGCGCAGCACTTCAAAATCGTCTGTATTCACCGGGAAAATGCCGGCAAATACCATCGGTTTCACTTCTTCAAAACCATGGATCATTTCGCCGGGGTTATTGGCGAGGGTGATGGTATCTCCCACTTTCACTTCTTTGGCATTCTTGATACCGGTAATGATATAACCTACATCCCCCGCTCTCACTTCCTCCTTGGGGGTCATACTCAGCTTGAGCACCCCTACTTCATCCGCAAAATAATCGGAGCCAGATGCCACAAAACGGATCTTGTCACCTTTTTTCAATACGCCATTCAGGATCCGGTAATACACGATAATACCCCTGAAACTATTGAACACACTGTCAAATATCAAAGCCTGTAAAGGCGCATCATATCGCCCTTCCGGCGCGGGGATCCGCTCAATAATGGCATGCAGGATCTCTTCGATACCGATACCTGATTTACCGCTGGCCAGCAGGATATCTTCTTGTTTGCAGCCGATCAGGTCAATGATCTGGTCGGTTACTTCCGGGATCTTGGCCCCATCCATATCAATCTTGTTGATCACCGGAATGATCTCCAAATCATTGTCAATTGCCAGGTATAAGTTGCTGATAGTCTGTGCCTGAATACCCTGCGAAGCATCTACCAACAGCAAAGCCCCTTCGCAGGCGGCCAGGGCCCGGCTTACTTCATAACTGAAGTCTACGTGACCGGGTGTATCGATCAGGTTTAACACATATTCCTCTCCCTTATATGGGTAGTTGATCTGAATCGCATGACTCTTGATAGTGATCCCTTTTTCACGTTCCAGGTCCATATCATCCAGCACCTGGTTCATCATGTCCCGGTCGCCAATGGTCTTGGTATGTTCCAATAGCCTGTCGGCCAGGGTACTCTTACCATGATCAATATGGGCAATGATGCAAAAATTCCTGATATTCTTCATAAGGCTGCAAAGATAAGTGCCCGGTACGAAGTACGGGGTACGATTTTCCACAACCGGAAGCCCTTGTTGGGCGGGTCAGGCTATTTTTACCGCTTAGTTCGTAGTTTTAAGCATGCTGTTGAAAAAAACCAACCGGAATGCCCAGGTAAACAATGAAACCGGCCTCGGAACCAATACGGCCCTGAACGGGGGACGTTTCTTCAACAAAAACGGCGCTCCCAATATTGAAGTTCATGGCTTGCCACTTTGGAGAAGACTCAATATCTACCATTCACTCCTCTCCATGCCGCGCTGGAAATTCCTCTGTGTCATTATCCTGTTTTTTGTAACGGTGAACCTGTTTTTTGCCGCCATTTACCTCTGGATAGGCATCGACCACCTCGGTGGCATGGTGGCCGCCAGCGACGGTGAAAAGTTTGGCGAAGCATTTTTCTTCAGTGCGCAGACCTTTACCACCGTAGGGTATGGCCGTATTAACCCGATCGGATTTATGGCCAGCTTAACCGCTTCGCTGGAAGCATTGATCGGGCTGATGAGTTTTGCACTGGTTACCGGTCTGTTATATGGTCGTTTTGCCCGGCCCAGGGCCTATATCCGGTATAGTAAAAATGCACTCTTTGTTCCTTTCAGGGAGGGAGTGGCGCTGATGTTCCGGATGGTTCCGTATACCAAAAATTACCTGCTGAATGTAGAAGTAAAAGCGACGCTGGCACTGAAGATTGAAGAAGGCGGACAACTCAAAAATAAATTTTTCAACGTGCCACTAGATATTGCCAAAGCCACTACCATGACCTCTAACTGGACACTGGTACACATGATCAATGAAGAGAGTCCCTTATTTGGGTTTACCCGGAAAGACATAGCGGATGCGGAGGCTGAATTGCTGGTATTTGTACAGGGATTTGACGAAAGTTTTTCCAATACGGTTGTGTCGAGAACCTCTTACCGGTATGAAGATTTCGTTTATGGTGCTAAATTTGTGCCCATGTTTCATCCTGACGCCACCAATAGCACTACCATTTTACACCTCGACAAGCTGGATGCGTATAGCCTTGTTGACCTTCCCGCCTACTCAGCCTGATGCAGACGATCATTGGACAAGCTATCGAAACCGCCGCCGCTTATCTCAGCAAAGACGAACTGGTGGCCATCCCTACAGAAACCGTGTATGGATTGGCCGGCAATGCCCTTAGCGAAACAGCCGTGATCCGGATCTACGAAGCCAAGAACCGGCCCAGGTTCAACCCGCTGATCCTGCATGTGCCGGATATAAACAGCATCGAAAAATACGCTGTGATGGACCCTGTAAGCAGGCAACTGGCACAGGCTTTCATGCCAGGCCCCTTCACCCTGTTACTTCCCAAAAAAAATATTGTACCGGAACTGGTAACTGCGGGTAGCGCGAAAGTGGCTATCCGCATCCCCGATCATGCGCTGACAAGATCTTTATTGCGCACTGTTGGATTTCCATTGGCAGCGCCCAGTGCCAATCCATTCGGGTACGTGAGTCCGACTACAGCTGAGCACGTTTTACAAGGACTAAACGGAAAGATCGCCTATATACTGGATGGAGGTCCCTGCCAGGTGGGAGTAGAATCCAGCATTGCAGAAGTTACCGGAAACGAAGTGATCCTGCACCGGGCAGGTGGTGTAACAGCAGAAATGATCAAACAGGTAACAGGTTTGCCGGTTGTTACAAATGCCCACACAAGCACCCCTTCCACACCCGGACAATTGAAAAGCCATTATGCCACTCATATCCCCCTGTATAAAGGGAATATGCGTGCACTGATGGAGCAATTCCGGGATAAGAAAATGGCGGTGATCAGCTTCACAAAATCTTACCCGGTGGCAGCAGGCTCTTCCCTGTTTGTATTATCGCCCTCCGGCGATATTCAGGAAGCGGCCAGGCAATTATTTGCCACCATGCGCAAGATTGATGCGATGGATGTGGAAGTAATACTGGCCGAAGATTTCCCGGAACATGGGATCGGCAGAGCCATCAACGATCGGTTAAACCGGGCACAGGCCGTATTTAAATAATTATTTTTTCAGGGCATGGATGATAGCCACGAACTCATCAGCGATAAGCGAAGCGCCACCTACCAGTCCGCCATCCACATCTGCCTGTCCAAAAATTTCCACCGCATTGGCCGCTTTTACGCTACCACCATACAGAATAGAAATGTTATTGGCTACAACCGCACCATATCTGGCAGCCAGTTGTGCGCGGATAAAAGCATGCATTTCCTGTGCCTGGGCACTGCTGGCCGTTTTACCGGTACCGATGGCCCAGATGGGTTCATAGGCGATCACAATCTGCTGTAACTGCTCAGCGTTCAGGTGGTATAAAGATTCTTCCAGTTGTTTGGCAACAAACGTATTCTGCGTATTGGCTTCGCGGATAGACAGCGGCTCACCACAACAGAAAATGGGTTGTACCTGGTATTCGAGACAGATATTCACTTTCTCTGCCAGTAACTGGTTGCTTTCATGAAAATATTCGCGGCGCTCAGAGTGGCCCAGTACCACGTAACGGATGCCGAGCGACTGCAGCATTTCAACAGAGGTTTCACCGGTATACGCGCCGTTCTTTTTGCTGTAACAGTTCTGTGCGGCTACAAATACATTTTTTTTGCCCGCCAGTTTCTGTTGCGCCATGGCCAGGTAGGGAAACGGAACCGCAAATACGGCCTGCTGGTTCCCGGTTAAGGAATGCGGGGTAGCAATAATGGTATCCAGTAAGGTTTCTCCCTGTTGCAGGGTAAGGTTCATCTTCCAGTTGGCTGCTGCGATTTGTTTTCTCATGCTTGAAATGAATTGAATGGTTGCTTGCTTGTTTGTTTAATAATGATCAAAGATATATTGTAACACGGCTATTTCCGAATGGCTGAGGTTTGCCCCTTTTAAGCGTTTCCAGTTAGCAATGGCTTCGAATGCTTTTTGAGGCTCATACCGGGTACCTTTTATCCCCCAGGCAAAATTGGGGATGATGGTAGGCAGCAAACCTGCACCAAAGACATTAGAACTAACCCCGATCATAGAACCGGTATTGATGGATGAGTTGATGGCCACCCGCGTATAATCGCCCATGATAACGCCGCATTTCTGTCCTACCCCTACATATTTTTCCGCTCCCATATCCCACACTTTCACTTCACCGGCTGTGTTCTTGATATTGCTGTTGGTACTGCCTGCCCCAAAATTGCACCACTCGCCAATTACCGCATCGCCCAGGTAGCCATCATGGGCCTTGTTACTGTAGCCCATCATCACCGTATTCTTGATCTCCCCGCCACCCATACAGGACGGCCCCAGCGTGGTAGCGCCATACACGCGGCTATTCATTTTCAGAACGGAATTATCACCCAGCACAAAAGGGCCCCGCACCACTGAACCTTCCATGATCTCGGCATTTTTCCCGATATAAATGGGGCCTGTGGCAGCATTCAGGATACAGAAAGAAAGCCGGGCACCTTCTTCAATAAAGATCTGGTCCGGTTGAACGGCTTGTACCGTTTCGGGAATGGGTTGCGAGGTTCGGTTTTTTGTTAGCAAACTAACATCAGAACGAATCTGCGCATCATTCCACTGCATCATTTGCCAGGGATGTATCAGACGCTGTACAGGTGCATGATCGTTAACCTGCGCAAAAGCACTGGATAGATTGTCAGCAGATAATGGTAAATGCTGTTCTGTTCTTCCGGCAATCAACCCTTTCTCATCCACGATACAGCTACCTTTTTCCAGTGAAAGGATCTTTTTATACAATTCCGCATCACCTATCACCGATGCGTCTACCCAGGTATATACACCCTCCGGGATCACCGGGTACAGTGCCTGCAGATAGGGTTCCGTTGCCACCCACACCGGCTGCCCGGATACCCGCTCCCATCTCTCCTTCACAGAAAAAATCCCAAAGCGCAGGTCTGCCACCGCCCTGGTTAAAGTAAAAGGATACAATCCCCGGCGATACCGGTTATCGAACAAAATGATGGCCATGCTGCAAAGTAACTGATAAATTGAAATACTCCCCATGCCCTTAAAACCCAGAACTTAAAACTTAGAACTTATCACTTAGAACTTATCACATGAACCCTGTAACCTGCAACTAGTAACGCGCCCATCCTCCTACCCAAAACTTTCTTACCTTGCGCACTCAAACTGATAAAACCATACCGTATGAGTCTTGGATACTTTTCTTACCCCTTACCGGCCAATGAGCCTGTTTTACAATACGCACCGGGTAGTCCGGAAAGAACGGCCTTAAAAAAGACCCTTGCCGAGTTGAAAAAAAAGGAGCTGGATATACCGATGTATATCGGTGGTAAAGCTGTGAAAACAGGAAAGAAAGTAGCGATCCATCCGCCACATGAAAAGGATTTTACACTGGGTTATTTTCATGCGGGCGAAGAAAAACATATTCACCAGGCCATCGATGCCGCTTTAAAAGCCAAAGATGCCTGGGCTGCCATGAGCTGGGAGAACAGGGCGCATATCTTTTTAAAAGCCGCCGACCTGCTGGCCACCAAGTACCGCTATCACATGAATGGTACCACGATGCTGGGCCAGAGCAAAAATGCTTTCCAGGCAGAGATCGACAGTGCCTGTGAGCTCATCGATTTCCTGCGTTTCAACGTGCATTTCCTGAGTGAGATCTACCAACAACAGCCGGTCTCTTCTCCCGGTATGCATAACCGGATGGAGTGGCGCCCGCTGGAAGGATTTGTTTTGGCCATTACGCCCTTCAATTTCACTGCCATCGGTGGTAACCTGCCTACTTCTGCTGCCATGTGTGGCAACGTAGTGGTTTGGAAACCGGCCAATACCCAGATCTATTCTGCACAGATGTTCATGCGTATTCTCAAAGAAGCGGGTTTACCGGATGGCGTGATTAACCTGGTATATGTAGATGGCCCTACATTGGGTAAAGTATGTTTCTCACACCGCGAGTTTGCCGGCGTTCATTTTACCGGTTCAACAGGTGTATTCAACAATATGTGGAAAGTGATCGGCGAAAATGTGGCCAAATACCGCTCTTACCCGAGAATTGTGGGCGAAACCGGCGGAAAGGACTTTGTAGTAGCGCATAAAAGCGCTAACGTAGATGCCGTGGTTACCGCACTGGCCAGGGGGGCTTTTGAGTTCCAGGGACAGAAATGTTCGGCTGCCTCAAGGGCGTATATACCCAGCAATATGGCCGAAGAAGTAAAGACCAAACTGGTGGCCGCCATCAAAACCATGAAAATGGGAACGGTGGAAGATTTCAGCAATTTTGTGAATGCAGTGATCGATGAGAAGGCATTTAACAGTATCGCCAGGTACATTGATGCCGCCAAAAAAGACAAAAAGGCTACAATTTTAGTAGGTGGCAACTATAGTAAAACCAAAGGCTATTTTATTGAACCAACCGTGATCGAAGCCAAGGACCCGAAATATGTGACCATGTGCGAAGAGATCTTTGGGCCGGTACTGACCCTCTATGTTTACCAGGCAGATAAATTTGAAGAAACCCTGAAACTGGTAGACAGCACATCGCCCTATGCCTTAACCGGTGCTATTCTTGCCCAGGACAGGGCCGCTGTTGAACTGGCCACCGATAAACTCAGGAATGCAGCGGGTAATTTCTATATCAACGATAAACCCACCGGTGCCGTTGTAGGCCAGCAGCCATTTGGCGGTGCCAGGGCTTCCGGAACCAATGATAAGGCAGGTAGTATGCTGAACCTGTACCGTTGGTTAAGTGCCAGAACCATTAAGGAAACCTATAATCCGCCGGTAGACTATAAATATCCTTTTTTACAAGAGGCGTAGGAACAGATGAACAGACGAGCAAGGAACTAAGGAACGGAAGAATTAACGGGGAAAGCAACCAGTAAAAGTTGACTAATCCCTGCTCGTCTGTTCCTTGTTCATCTGTTCTTCTGTTCAATATTCTGTCCAGACCTGTGGATAACAGTCCAAATCCCCTTGTTCTCAAGCCAAAACTCCTAACTCCAGACTCCTAACTTCTAACTTTTCACCTATATTTGCCCCTCTAAAATTCAGCTTACGTGGCAACCAAATTCTCGAAAGAAACTTATCTCTATTGGTATGAACTGATGCAGTTGATCCGTCAGTTCGAGTTAAAGGCCGAAGAAATGTATAAAATGGCCGGCAAGATCCGTGGTTTCTTCCACGCCTATGTAGGCCAGGAAGCCATTGCAGCGGGTTGTATGACCGCCACAGGTGCCGATGATCCTTTTATCACCGCCTACCGCGACCACGGTCTGGGACTGGCAAAAGGGATGTCGGCCAACGCCTGTATGGCCGAATTGTATGGTAAAGCTACCGGTTGCTCAAAAGGGAAAGGAGGCAGCATGCACTTCTTCAGCCTCGAACACCGCTTTTTCGGTGGTCATGGTATTGTGGGTGCCCAGATAGGAACTGGTGCCGGACTGGCTTTTGCCGAAAAATACAAGGGAACCCAGAATGTGGTGCTTTGTTTCTTTGGTGATGGAGCTGCCCGCCAGGGTATCCTGCATGAGACCTTTAACCTGGCCATGCTCTGGAAATTACCTGTGATCTTTATTTGTGAGAACAACAACTACGCCATGGGTACTTCGATTGAACGTACCAGTAATGTAGTGGATATCTATAAACTGGCCGATGCCTATGATATGCCGGCTGACATGGTGGATGGTATGACACCTGAAACGGTTCATGAAAGCGTATCCCGTGCCGTGAAAAGAGCCCGTTCTGGTGATGGTCCTACCCTGTTGGAATTAAAGACCTACCGTTACAAAGGCCATTCTATCTCCGATCCGCAGAAATACCGCTCCAAGGAAGAAGTGGATGAGTATAAGGACCAGGATCCGATCAGTAAGGTTCGAACAACCATCCTGACCAACAAATTCGCCTCAGAAGCCGACCTGAAAGCCATTGATGACCGGATCGGTCTGGTGGTGGATGAGAGTGTACGCTTTGCAGAAGAAAGTCCCTGGCCGGATGACAGCGAACTGCTGAAAGATGTTTACCTCGATGAGAACTATGTGTTTGAGCAGGACTAAACCAACCGGATATTTCAATTTTCAACTACAAATCTAAAAATACAGTATGACTGAGAAGCACGAAGAAACGAACCAGGCCCTTGCAAGAGCGCAGGGATTCTGGGATAAATTTCAGAAACCTGTTCTGATAATAGTAGCCGCCGTGGTATTGGTGGCGGGTGGCTGGTATGGATACAATGAATATATTCTGAAACCCAAAGAAGAAAAAGCAGCGGATGCTTTATTCAAAGCGCAGCAGCATTTTGCGTTGGACTCATCCAACCTGGTATTAAACGGAGATGGACAAAGCAAAGGTGTTTTATATGTATTGAAAAACTTCAGCGGTACCAAAGCGGCCAACCTGTGTAATTACTATGCCGGTGTGAGCTACCTGAAACTGGGCGATTTCAACAATGCGGTTAAATACCTGAAAGACTTCTCAACAGAAGCCAAACAGATCCAGTTGATGGCCTATGGTTGCCTGGGCGATGCATATGCAGAGCTGAATAAAAAAGACGAAGCCGTAGAAAGCTATAAAAAAGCCGGTCATACCTTTGATAAGGATGAAAGCAATTCAGCTGAATACCTGTTCCGTGCGGCCTTGTTGCAGGAAACCATGGGAAAAAACAATGAAGCAGTGGAACTGTACAAAGAGATCAAAGAGAAATTTCCCAGAACAGAAAAAGGATTTCAGGCAGATAAATATATCTATCGTTTGAGTATAGAAAAAAACTAACGATACTACCAATGGCTACAAAAGGTAATACATCCGTTAACAAAGGCATCCCCGTAATCAAGGATGCCTTTGTTGTTATCGTGAAAACCGAGTGGAACGCGCATATCATCAACAAACTGGAAGCGGGCGTAAAAAAAGTGCTGAAAGCCCAAAATGTGGGTTGTAAAACATTGGTGGTACCGGGTGCCTTCGAGATCCCCTTTGCGGTGAAAAACCACTACACTTATACCAACAAACTGCCCGATGCCTATATTACACTGGGCACCGTGATCCGTGGCGATACCCCGCATTTTGATTACGTGTGCAAAGCCGTAACCGATGGTGTGGTTCAACTCAACCTATCGTTGGATACACCTGTTATATTCGGTGTGTTAACGGTTGATACGGAACAGCAGGCACTGGAGCGCATCGGCGGCCTGCATGGTCATAAGGGCGAAGAAGCGGCTATTACCGCCATAAAAATGATAGCTTTGAACAGGAAACTAAAACAATAACCCATTTACTTCCGCACATGCATGTTCAGTTATTCATCCCCTGTTTTATAGACCAGTTATACCCTACTGTTGGTTTTAATATGGTGAAAATATTGGAGAAAGCGGGTTGTACGGTAGCCTATAATACTTCACAAACCTGTTGCGGGCAGCCGGCTTTTAACGCCGGTTTCTGGGGCGAGGCAAAAGAAGTATGTAGCAAATTCCTGAACGATTTTTCCGGCTCGGATTATATTGTTGCCCCCAGCGCCAGCTGCGTGGGTTTTGTGCGGAATTATTATACCAAACTTTTTGAGAATTCACCCGAGAGCGCCCTGGCCAAAAAAACGGCGGAAAGAACTTTTGAATTATCAGAGTTCTTGATCCATATTTTAAAAGTAGATGATCTCGGTGCCAGTTTCCCGGCCAAAGTTACTTACCACGACAGCTGCGCCGGCCTGCGCGAATGCAGGATCAAAACAGAACCCCGACAGTTATTGAGCAAAGTAAAAGGCCTGGAACTGGTAGAAATGAACGACGTAGAAACCTGTTGTGGTTTTGGCGGAACTTTTGCCGTAAAATTTGAACCCATCAGCATTGCCATGGGCGATCAGAAAACAACGAATGCTGCTGCTACAGGTGCTGAATACATTGTTAGTACAGACATGAGTTGCCTCATGCACATAGATGGCTGCGCCAAACACAAAGGCTCCGGATTACAGGTGATGCACCTGGCAGATGTTCTCGCCAGCGGATGGTAGTTGTAATTAGCAATTAGAAATTAACAATTAATAATTGCTTCCGTTACCAAACAGCGCTGTTTTGCTACAGGCACTATATTTAGAAGTATAGCGGGCTTTGATTAAAACCCTTTCAAATTTTTAATTTCTAATTGCTAATTTTTAATTACGATGAATTATTGGTTGATCAAATCCGAGCCATTTAAATACAGTTGGGAGCAGTTTGAAAAAGAGGGACAGACTTTCTGGGATGGCGTTCGCAATTATGCAGCCAGAAATAATTTGCGGGCCATGAAGAAGGGAGACCTCGCCTTCTGGTACCATAGCAATGAAGGCATGGAGATCGTGGGTATTGCCAAAGTGGTGAAAGAAGCTTACCAGGACCCTACCACCGAAGATCCCGCCTGGCTGGTAGTTGATTTTAAGCCTTTTAAAAAACTGAAGAAGCCGATAGGACTGGCACAGATCAAAGCCGATAAACGGTTGGCCAATATGGACCTGGTGCGATTGGGCCGATTGTCAGTGGGCGCCGTGCGGGAAGAAGAATGGAAGATCATTATGGAGATGGCCCACTAACTGTCGGGACGCTAAAGCGGCCTGACAGTTAGTGGTATTTCAAATATTTTTCAGCTTTCAACTTTGCACTATGCAAAAAAAGAAACTGGTCGTACTCACCGGCGCAGGTATCAGTGCAGAAAGCGGCTTGCGCACCTTCCGCGACAGCGATGGTTTGTGGGAAGGATATGATGTATACGAAGTAGCTTCTCCCCGGGGCTGGGCCAACAATCCGCAGCTGGTGCTTGACTTTTATAATATGCGGCGGAAGGATGTGGCCAACGCAATACCCAATGCTGCACATACAGGACTGGCTGAACTGGAAAAACATTTTGATGTAACTGTCATTACCCAGAATATAGATGACCTGCATGAAAGAGCGGGCAGTTCGAAAGTAGTGCACCTGCATGGAGAGATCTTTAAAATGCGCAGCAGTTTAGTATCAGGACATGATCTGCAAATCGGGTTTGATTCAGAAGTATATGAGATCAGGGATGATATTCATCTTGGTGATCTGGCGCCGGATGGCGGACAGTTACGCCCCCATATCGTCTGGTTTGAAGAACCGGTTCCGATGATTGAACTGGCGGCGGATATCAGTTCGATGGCAGATGTTTTTGTGGTGATAGGCACATCACTCGCTGTGTATCCTGCTGCAGGATTGCTGAGATTTGCACCAGCATCCATTCCCAAATTCATTGTTGACAAATCGATCCCGCAAACAGGCGCTATCGCAAACCTTTCCGCCATTGAAGCGCCGGCAACAGTGGGTGTGCAACTGCTTACTGAACGGCTGTTGAAACTGGTGTAAGCAAAACCTGGTTGCCTTGGTTGTTGGCTATACTAACCAGTAAGGATTATTCTGTTGTTGGTCAGGCTACTAACAATAGAGTAGCTGTATGTAGTATATATTTGCGGCAACAAAGTAGTGATATCGCATGAACAAGGTAATCGAAATTTTAATTTTAATCATATTAATAGGATTCCCTTTTGCAGTTAAGTTAAATACGAAAAGGATATCAACCAGAAAGCCTTTGGCTCTTAAACTAGGAATCGGCTATATAAAATATAGCTTGTTCGTTTTGAGCATTCTATTTTTACTTTTTCTTCTTGATAGAAACATATACAAAAAACCCGACTTTACTCAATTGGGCGAGGGGATTCTTATCAACGATGATATCTATTTTTATAGTATTATTTTTGTCACCACTCCTCTAATCGTATCGCTTCTTCCGTTCAAAAGAATTCAACAAACGGATATTTCAATGGTACAAGAACTATTTGGTGAAGATGTAAATTATTTGCCGAAAAAAAATAATGACTTTTTTTTATACCTTTTTTATACGACAATCGCAGTCGTTTTTGAAGAGTTATTTTTTAGGCAATTTTTATTTTATTCATTAAATAAAACATTTCACTTGCAAGGAGATATCTTAGTTATAATATCTTCAGTTCTGTTTACAATCAGTCATGATACAAAAAAACTATTGCACATATTGTTCCTTTTTATTTTAGGATTATTACTAGGCAAGATTTACCAGCATACAAAAAGTATATTTTACCCGATGGCCCTGCACTTTTGTCTCAATCTAAGCCAAGTTGTTTTAGTATTGAAACGAATCTTACAGCTAAGAAAAATCGATTCCCCTTAATATTCTCGTGCTGTTGTTGGTTGGTAACTAATAACGAATCAGTTAGTAAGTTATTTAAAGAAGATATACGCAATCCCGATCGCCGCGATCACACCCAACAGATCTGCCAGCATCCCTGCCCAGATCGCATACCGCACTTTCTTGATACCCACACTGCCAAAATAAAGAGCGATGATATAAAAAGTGGTATCGGCACTTCCCTGGAAAGTGGAAGCCAGCTGACCGATAAAACTATCGGCACCATGCACTTTAAAAATATCGAGCATCAGTCCCCGTGCACCTCCCCCGCTGAATGGCCGCATGATGGCTACCGGTAAAGCGGGCACAAAATCGCTGGTAATACCTACCTGTATAAAACACCAGCTGATACCATTGATAATGGCTTCCAGCGCACCACTGTCGCGGAATACGCGGATGGCCACGAGTAAGCCTACGAGGTACGGAATGACTTTGATGATCACATCCCAACCCTGTTTGGCACCTTCAATAAAAGCATCAAATACATTGATCTTTTTAACGAAACCTCCAATAATAAAAGCGGAAATGATAAAGAACAGGATACAGTTTCCGAGCACATTGCTGAATGTTTCCTTGGTAAACAGGCTCGGCTCCGGCACATTTTTCTGCGAAGGCAGGCTGTAAATGAACATGGCAAACAAACCAATACTGAGTATAATCCCGCCCAGCCACAGGATCAACACTTTATCGAATCGTAAACGCTGGTAGATACCGGTAATAATGATACTCGCAATGGTTGCCACAGTTGTTGCG
>Ga0255338_1001415_pt1 | contig 45713 bp, 47 predicted proteins | sample MeOH1_35cm_T4_19_FD_203715 | JGI IMG/M metagenome (GOLD analysis project Ga0255338, IMG submission 203715) | Sandy soil microbial communities from University of British Columbia, Vancouver, Canada - MeOH1_35cm_T4_195 | ecosystem: Engineered > Artificial ecosystem > Sand microcosm > Unclassified ...
TTGGAAGTGAATCGATCGTAGCGGGCACCGAGATTCAGGATCAGCGAAGGCAGCAGCGTGATTGAGTCGAACGCATATACCGCCTGGGTCTGCGCATCGTTCTGCGTCTCGGTATTGGGAGCGCCCTTCACGATCGGCGTCACCACGCTCGACGTGTCGCTGGCATAGTTCACCCACGGATCATTGTAGTTCGGCGTGAACAGGCTGGTGCAATAATAGCGTGCGATCGCGGCGTCATTGCATCGCGGGCTGACGGTTGATCCGTTCGCCGACACGAAAGCGCCGCGCCGGGTCTTTTCCCAGGAGAATTCCGCGCCGACCGCAAAGCTGTGGCGGATGCCGCCGGTATCGAAGGTGCCGCTCAGATCGACCTGATCGACGATGCTTTCGCTATAGCCGTAGCGCGTATTGCCGCGGCGCCAGACCATGCCGCCAGTGGTGACGTTCGTGCCGCTATTGGTCGCGGTGGTGCCATAGACGTTACCCTGACTGTCATCGGGCAGAAGAAAGATATAGGCCTGATCGCTGTGCGTATAGCGCGCGGTGTTGCGCAGCGTGATCGCGCCGAAATCATGCTCGACGCGGATCGTTGCCTGGTTGGTGGTGGAATCGCGAAAATCGCGATCGACGAGCCCGTAGAAGTTCGAGCGCTTGACCACGCCGGTCTGCCCGCTCGCCGTGGTAACGGTACCCATGGCGGGCGTGGTAAAGATCTCACCCGTGCCCGGCACATTGGCGATCGTATACAGATAGGGAATGCCGCTGTCGGGCAACTCGTGGCTTTCGAGATAATAATAGCTCGCGGTGAGCCGGGTCGATGTGCCGAGCCCGATGGTGACGCTGGGCGCAAAGCCCCAGCGCTTCGACCAGATCGCATCGCGATCTACCACATCCTGATCGTGCCACAGCCCCTGCACCCGGAAGGCGACCGTATCGCTGGTCTTCAGGTTGAGATCGCCGGTGACGCGCTTGTAATCGCCATTGCCATAGCTGGCGCTGACCGAACCGAAGGTGTCGGCCACGGGCAGACGGGAGAGGATATTGATCGTGCCGCCGGCGCTACCGCGGCCGCCAAGGGTCGAATCCGAGCCCCGGACGATTTGGACCGACTCGATGGCGAAGACCTCGCGAGTCTGCGAGGCGAGATCACGCACACCGTCCACATAGATGCTGCCCTGGCTGTCGAAGCCGCGGATGAAGGGCCGGTCGCCGATCGGGTTGCCGCCCTCGGCGGCGCCGAACGTGATGCCGGGCACGGTGCGCAGCGCATCCTGCAAGGTGGTCGAGCCGGTTTGCTCGATCACCTCCTTGGGCAGCACGACGATCGACTTGGGCGTGTTGACCAGCGGCGCCACGTCCTTCGGACCCCGTTCGCGCTGGCCCTTGACGAGAATATCGTCGCGATTCTGCCCGTCCTCGTCGGTCGCGGGGGCCGGATTCGGCCCATCGACGGCAAGCGCCGGCCCGCTCGCAAAGGCACCGACACAGGACAGCGCGAGAAAGGCGGGCGTGGCGATCGGCGACCGTCGGGCGGTGCTGGTAGTACGCAAGATTGGGTCCCCTCTGATGACGGGAACCGGCTATTGCGAGTCACTCGCATTGTCAACGCTATTGAGAGTAATTCTCAGTTGCGGTGATCGAAATTTTGCAGCTCGGGAGAGGCTGACGGCAGCGCCGGCTCGCCCCCTCCTCCGGGCCAGTGGAAGACCAATGACCGTTCCTCATCCCGAGCCTTGAGTGTCGGAGTGGATCGGCTAGGTGGAGGCGTGGCTTCCGTTCTCATCACTGGCGGTGCGCGGGGAATTGGCCGCGCAACCGCGCTGCTCGCGGCCGAGCGCGGATGGTCGGTCGCCGTGAACTATCTGAGCGACCGAGGCGCGGCTGATCGGACCGTCGACGAGGTTCGCGCGGCAGGCGTTCGCGCAACCGCCTTGCGCGGCGACGTGTCGGTCGAAGCTGACGTGCTCGCGATGTTCGATGCCGCCGCGGCCGGAATCGGATCGCTGACCGGGGTCGTCATCAACGCCGGAGCTGTCGCGCCCTCGATGCCGCTGGCCGACATGGACGCCGGGCGGCTCAAGCGCATGTTCGAGGTCAATGTGCTGGGTGCCTATCTGTGCGCGCGGGAGGCGGCGCGCAGGCTGTCCACGCGGCGCGGCGGACCGGGCGGATCGATCGTGCTGGTCTCCTCGGCGGCCGCGCGGCTGGGTTCGCCGTTCGAATATGTGGACTATGCAGGCGCCAAGGCGGCCCTGGACACCCTGGCCATCGGCCTGGCGAAGGAACTGGGCCGCGAAGGCGTGAGAGTGAACGCCGTCAGGCCCGGCCTGATCGAGACCGAAATCCACGCTAGCGGCGGCCAGCCGGACCGGGCCCAACGGCTCGGGGCTGAAACGCCGTTGGGCCGGCCGGGGCGTGCCGAGGAAGTCGCCGAGGCCATAATGTGGTTGCTCGGCAACGCCTCTTCCTACACGACCGGAGCCATCCTGGACGTTGCGGGCGGGCGCTAGCCGCTCCGCCCGGGGGGCGCGGCCGCATTCTCCAGTGACGAGGTTCTTGCGGAACGGTGGAGGCGGTACGGGCCCGGCATGACGGACGCGCTCAGTGCGCCCGTTGCGCCAGCAGCCAGGTGCGCAGCGCGCTTGCCAGGTTCGGCGGAACCTCCGCCAGGATCCGCAGCGCGTCGACCTCCGCGATCAGGGCGTTGAGCGGCAGGGTCCGCGCCGCCGCCGCCGCCTCCAGCGCCTGCCAGAACAACGGCTCGAGGCTGATCGAGGTAGCGTGCCCGGCAATCGTCACGGAGCGCTTGACCGGCCCCTCGAAACCACCGGGCGGCGTCTCAATCACTGTCGAACAGGGCGGCGAGTTGCTCGATGATCGTCCCGCCCAGCTGGTCTGCATCCATGATGGTGACGGCGCGCGCATAATAGCGCGTCACGTCATGGCCGATGCCGATCGCGGCCAGCTCGACCGGCGACTTGGTCTCGATCCAGTTGATCACCTGGCGCAGATGGCGTTCGAGATAGCTGCCGGAGTTCACGCTGAGGGTGGAATCATCGACCGGCGCGCCGTCCGAGATCACCATCATGATCTTGCGTTCCTCGGGCCGCGCGATCAGCCGCGAATGCGCCCAAAGCAGCGCCTCGCCGTCGATATTCTCCTTGAGCAGTCCCTCGCGCATCATCAGCCCGAGCGAGGTGCGGGCGCGCCGCCATGGCTCGTCGGCCTTCTTGTAGACGATGTGGCGTACGTCGTTGAGCCGGCCGGGCTGGGGCGGCCGCCCGGCGGCGAGCCAGGTCTCGCGCGACTGGCCGCCCTTCCAAGCGCGGGTGGTGAAGCCCAGGATCTCGGTCTTGACCCCGCAGCGCTCGAGCGTGCGCGCCAGGATGTCGGCGCTGATCGCCGCGATCGAGATCGGGCGGCCCCGCATCGAGCCGCTATTGTCGATCAGCAGCGTGACGACGGTATCGCGGAAATCCGTCTCGCGCTCGATCTTGTAGCTGAGCGACTGGGTGGCACTGACCACGACGCGCGCCAGCCGGGCCGCGTCGAGCAGGCCTTCTTCCTGGTCGAAATCCCAGCTGCGGTTCTGCTGCGCCATCAGCCGGCGCTGGAGGCGGTTGGCGAGCTTCGTCACCGCGCCCTGGAGATGGACGAGTTGCTGATCGAGATAGGAGCGCAGCCGGGCGAGCTCGTCCGCGTCGCACAGGTCGGTCGCGGCGACCACCTCGTCGAAGCTGGTCGTCCACGCCTTGTATTCGAATTGGGGGGACAAATCGGCGAAGGGGCGATTGGGCCGGACGGGGAGCATGCCCTCTTCCCCGTCATCGCCGGGTTCGCCGTCCATGTCCTCGAAATCGCCGTCCGCGTCCTCGGCGCCCTCGCCATCCTGCGATTCGGCGTCGCGCTCGGAGCCGCGCGCCTCGATCTCGCCCTGGCCCTGCTCGCCCTCGCTCTCGCCCTCCTCGCCTTCTTCGGAATTCTGCTCGTCGGTGCCCTCATCGTCCGATCCGCCCTCATCGGCCTCGTCGGGGATCATGTCGCCCTCGACCAGTTCGAGATCCTCGAGCAGGCGGGTGACGAGGTTGGCGAAGGCGCGCTGATCGTCGATCGCGAGCGGCAAGGCATCGAGATCCTTGCCGGCCCGTTCCTCGATCCATTCGCGCACCAGCGCCATGCCGGGCGCGGCGATCGCGGGCGGCACGGCGCCGGTCAGCCGTTCGCGCACCATCAGGCCGAGCGCAGTCGACAGCGGCACCTCGTCGCGGTTGCGCGCGCGCGTGATCGGATCCGAGCGCAGCTTCAGATCGAGCGCCGTCGCGAGATTGGCCGCGATACCGGCATAGCCCCGCGCGCCCAGCGCCTCGACCCGCGCGCTCTCCACCGAATCGAATACCGCCCGGGCGACCGCGTCGGCGGGCGCCTGTCGGGCATGGACCGTCGCATTGTGATGCCGCAGCCGCAACGCAAAGCCGTCGGCGAAGCCCCGCGCCTCCGCCACCTGCTCGGCCGGGAGGGTGCGCGCCGGCATCGGCACCTTGATATGCTTGCCCGACTGGGTCGGCGCATCAGCGGTGAAGGCAAGTTCGATCTCGGGCTCGTGCGCGATCGCGCGCGCGGCGCCGCCGAGCACTGCCTTGAATCGGTCGAGGGGCGTTTCGGTCGTCATCGTGGCTGCTCTGGCACCACGAAATGCCCCGGCGCAAGATCGCGATCGATTCGAACGCGTGCGACGCGGGTTTCGGGCTCATAGTCCAGCACCGTCACCACCGCGCCCTCGATGACGGCATAGGCCGGCAGTTTCGTGATCGGGATGCTGTGGCGACTGCCGGGCAGCGGGCGCGTCATGCCCAGCACCGTCACCTCGGTATCGAACGACACGCTGCCCTTCTCGCCGGCCGGCCCGGCGTAACGCAGCCGCAGCTCGCTGCCATTGCCGAGCAGGAGCCCGGTGATCAGCCCATAGCGGGCCGGCGGAATCTCGAACGGGGCGTGGCCCGATTCGCCCTTCGCGCCGATCAGGATCGCGTGATCGAGCTTTTCGTCATGATCGGCATCGTAGAGGCAGTAGCGCGTGACCAGCCGGGTCGGCCGCAGCACGCCGACCATGCCGAACCCCATCGAGCCGACCATCGCCTTGGTGAAGGAGGGCGCCTGCTCCGGCTCGCAGAACAGCACGGGCGGATCGCCCGGGACACCCGGGACGCTGGCCGATTCGAAGATCGTCTCCTTCGGAAAGCTGCGCTTCTGCCCGAGCCGGTCCAGCTCGATCGGATCGACCAGCAGCGCCGTCTCGGCACGGCCAAGCAGGCTGAGCGCCACGACATCTCCCGGCCGGGCCAGCTGCTCGCCGGCGGGCGTACGGCCCGGGAGCAGCGGATAGGGCGCGGGCCCGACCTTGTAATCGGCGTTGCTGGCGGCGGTCAGCATGACCACCACGACACCGAGGGATGCCGCACGCAGCGCGCGCCAACGTCCGGACGGTGAAACCGTGGGCGCTGGCCGCCGGGCGTTCAAGCTTTCCCGACCACGCTCTCGGGGAGATCCCTGCCGAACACGCGCTGATAATATTCGGCGACCAGTGCCCGCTCCGCCTCGTCGCACTTGTTGAGGAAGGACAGGCGGAAGGCGAAGCCGATATCGCCGAAGATCAGCGCATTCTGCGCCCAGGTGATCACGGTGCGCGGGCTCATCACGGTCGAAATGTCGCCGTTGATGAAGCCGCGGCGCGTCAGGTCAGCGACGCGGACCATGTTGTCGACTGCCTGCTTACCCTCGGGCTTGTCATATTCGCCGGACTTGGCGAGCACGATCTGCGCCTCGACCGCGGCAGGCAGGTAGTTGAGCGTGACGACGATGTTCCAGCGGTCCATCTGCCCCTGGTTGATCTGCTGCGTACCGTGATAAAGGCCGCTGGTATCGCCGAGGCCGACCGTGTTGGCAGTGGCGAACAGGCGGAACCACGGGTTCGGGCGGATCACGCGGTTCTGGTCGAGCAGGGTCAGCTTGCCCTCCGTCTCCAGCACGCGCTGAATCACGAACATCACGTCCGGGCGGCCGGCATCATATTCGTCGAACACGAGCGCGGTCGGCGTCTGCAGCGCCCAGGGCAGCAGGCCCTCACGGAACTCGGTGACCTGCTGACCGTCCTTGAGCACGATCGCATCGCGGCCGACCAGGTCGATACGGCTGATATGCGCATCGAGGTTGATGCGGATGCACGGCCATTTCAGCCGCGCCGCGACCTGCTCGATATGAGTCGACTTGCCGGTACCGTGATAGCCCTGGACCATCACGCGGCGATTGTGCGCGAAACCGGCGCAGATCGCGAGGGTGGTGTCGGCGTCGAACACATAGGCCGGATCGAGATCGGGCACGCGCTCGTCCGCCTCGGAGAAGGCGGGAACCTCCATGTCCGAATCGATGCCGAACAGGTCGCGGATCTTCACCACCTTGTCGGGGGCGTCCATGATCGTGGTGTCGCGGCTGTCGGGCTGGGTATTGGGAATATCGGTCATGAATAAGAATCCTGCGCGCCGGGGCGTTTCGGACCTCCGGTATCGTCTTGGCGCGACGGCCGCAACCAATGCGATGGGACAGAATGCGCGTGATGCGCGATCAGGCAAGCTTTTCGGGTAGCGAGAAGAGCCCGGCGAAGCGGATCGCGCGTACCCGATCGCCCGACAGGCGCAGCGCGCCGGATGCCTCCAGCTCCTCCACCGGCCGCTTGCCGTAGAAGATCCTGAGCAGCGCATTCGGTGCTGCGTCGAACACCGCGTCCATACCGGCAAGATCGCCGCGCGCCACGGTGATCTTGCCGTCAGCGACTTGCGCGACATAGGTTTCAGCGCCGAAGCGGAAGCCAATCGCGGCGCGCAGATCGCCGAGCCGTTCGGGCACGACGAGCATCTTCAGCGACAGCATCAGGGCCACGGGCGAGAAGTTGAGCGTCGGATCGTGCGCCGGGGAGCGCAACGCCCAACGGCCGATCCCGAGCACGATCGGCTCGCATTCGGCGCCCCAGGGGGTGAGTTCATAGACCTGAACGCTGGCGGGCGGGGGCAATTTGCGACGCGCCACGATCCCCGCCGCCTCGAGGCTCTCCAGCCGCTGGGTGAGTATATTGGCGCTGATCGCCGGCAGGCCCGCACGCAGTTCGCCGAACCGGCGCGGCCCAAGCAGCAGCTCGCGCACGATCAGCAGCGACCAGCGCTCCCCCACCAACTCCATGCCGAGCGCCGTGCCGCACGCATCGTCGTACCGCCGCTTCTCGGTCTTGTCGGGCGTATTAGTTATTTTTTCTAACTCCACAGTTGCTTTTGGTAACTTGCCGGGGCACCACCGTCAAACAGCGAATCGCAAAGGCCCGGAAGGAAAGGGTTTGCCATGCCCAAGATGATCTTCGTGAACCTGCCCGTCGCCGACGTGGAGCGCTCGGCGGCCTTCTACCAGGCGATCGGCGCCGTAAAGGACGAGCGCTTCTGCCAGACCGGGGCAGCGGCGATGCTGACCTTTTCCGACGCCATCAGCCTGATGGTCCTGAGCCATGCCCGGTTCGCCGATTTCACCTCCAAGACGATCTGCGATGCGCGTATGACATGCGAGGTGCTGATCTGCCTTTCAGAGGACAGCCGCGACGCCGTCGATGCGACACTCGCCAGGGCGGTCGCGGCGGGCGCCACGGCCGATCCGACGCCGGCGCAGGACCATGGCTTCATGTACGGCCGCAGCTTCGAGGATCCGGACGGCCACATCATCGAACTGGCCTGGATGGATGTCGAGGCCGCCATGGCGGCGATGACGGGGAGCGCGGCGGTCGACGCCTGAAGAGCGCGAAAAGAGCGCCACAACAAGGAGAGAGATGATGAGCTATGTGGACGGATTCGTCATTCCTGTGCCGGCCGGCGGCAAGCAGGCCTATCTGGATATGGCGACAAAGGCAGCGCCGCTCTTTCGCGAGCATGGCGCGACCAGGGTGGTCGAATGCTGGGGCGACGACGTGCCCGACGGCAAGGTCACCGACTTCAAGGGCGCGGTGAAGGCGACCGAAGACGAGATTGTGGTCTTCTCGTGGATCGAATGGCCCTCGAAGGAAGCGCGCGACGCCGGCATGGCCAAGGTGATGCAGGACGAGCGCATGAAGCCGGACGGTGACATGCCGTTCGACGGCAAGCGCATGATCTATGGCGGCTTCGCCCCGATCCTCGACGCGTAGTCCCCATCCCCAGGAGAGAGACAATGGCAAATCCCGAAGGGACGCCGATCTGGTACGAGCTGATGACGGCCGATCCCGACGCTTCCAAGACATTTTACGACGAGGTGATCGGCTGGACGATCGAGCCGCAGCCGTCCGGTGAAATGGATTACCGGATGATCGACAGCGGCAGCGGGGGCGGCATGGTCGGCGGCGTGATGCGGCTGACCGATGCGATGCAGGCCGGCGGCGCCCGCCCCGGCTGGCTGTTCTATATCGGCGTCGACGATGTCGATGCCTCAGTGGCAAAGATCCGGGCGGCGGGCGGCAGCGTGCTGATGCCGGCCTGGGACATTCCGGGAATCGGCCGGATGGCGATGGTCGCCGACCCGCAAGGGATTCCCTTCTACGTGATGCGTGGGGCGAGCGAGGAGAGCAGCACCGCCTTCGACCGGATGGGCATGGGCAAGTGCAACTGGAATGAACTGGCGACCCCCGACCAACCCGCTGCCAATGCCTTTTACGCGCGCGTGTTCGGCTGGACCTATCCCGACAAGATGCCGATGGGTCCGATGGGCGACTATATCTTCGTCCAGGCCGGCGAGCAGACCATCGGTGCGACGATGACCGCTCCGGCCGAGGGGCCGCCGCCCGCCTGGCGATTCTATTTCCGCGCGCCCGATATCGAGGACGCCGCAGCGAAGGTCGCACGCGAAGGCGGCACGGTTCATCACGGACCGGTCGAGGTTCCGGGCGGAGATCGCATCATCGTGGCGAGCGATCCGCACGGCGTGATGTTCGGGGTGGTCGGCCCCGGCACTTCGGGAGAATGACGATGACCAAGATCGCACCCTGCCTCTGGTACAACGGCACCGCCGAGGAAGCCGCCGCCTTTTATGCAGCGACCTTTCCCGATTCGCGGGTCGACGCAGTCCACCGCGCGCCGGCCGATTTCCCGAACGGACATCAGGGCGACGTGCTGACGGTCGAGTTCACCGTGCTCGGCATGCGCTTCCTCGGCCTCAATGGCGGGCCGAACTTCACGTTCGACGAAGCGGTCTCCTTCCAGGTCTATACCGACGACCAGGAAGAGACCGACCGCTACTGGAACGCGATCGTCGGGAACGGCGGCAGCGAAAGCATGTGCGGCTGGTGCAAGGACAAATGGGGCCTGTCCTGGCAGATCACGCCGCGCGCCCTGATGACCGCGATGACGAATTCCGACAAGGCAGCGGCCAAGCGCGGCATGGAGGCGATGATGACGATGCGGAAGATCGACATTGCCGCGATCGAACGCGCGGTGGCCGGGGAGGCGGTGGCATGAGCGACGATCTGGAACTGTCCGTCACCCGGCTGATCGACGCTCCGGTCGAGCAGGTGTGGAAGATCGCGACCGAGCGCATGACCGAATGGTGGTGCCCCAAGCCCTGGAAGACCGAGATCGTCGAACAGGATTGGCGAGCGGGCGGTCGAACGGCGATGATCATGCGCGGCCCGGAAGGCGAAGAGCATGCCATGGAGGGCGTGGTGCTGGAGGTGGTGCCCAACACGCGCTTCATCTTCACCGATGCGTTCAAGGTGGGATGGGTGCCGCAGACACCGTTCATGACGGGCATATTCGCGTTCGCCGACGAGGGCGGGAAGACACGCTATACCGCGAGCGCCCGCCACTGGTCCGCCGAGGCCAAGGCGCAGCATGAAGCGATGGGCTTCATCGACGGCTGGAGCAAGGTCGCCGAGCAGCTGGCCGGGATCGCCGAGGCCGAGGCAAAAGCGATCGCCTGAGGAGCGGGCACGACCCACTCTGGGGCCTGCCCGACATGGCGCCCGAGGGCCGCGGAACGTCTTTCCCCAAGCTGCGCTACTGAACTCTTCCCCTGACGGGGAGAAATTGAGCGATCAGGCGAACGCTGCGGCGCCTTTCAGCTGGGTATAGGCGGCGATCACCTCCTGCAGGGCCTTTTCATGGCTGCGGTCGCCGCCATTGCGGTCGGGATGGTAACGACGGACCAGTTCGGCATAGCGCTGGCGCAGGCCGCGACGGTCCACGTCAGTGGACAGCCCAAGCACCTTGAGCGAACGGCGATCGCTTTCCGATAGCGGGCGACCATCCTTGCGCTCGGGTTCCATCCGGCGCCGGAAGCGCGCGCCGATCGCGTCGAGCGGGTCGCTGAAATCAGCCCATTTCGGCGGGCGGTCAGCACCGCCCGTGGCAAACGCGCGGGTTTCGCGCTCCCAGCCCGAGAAGGGGCGCTGCGCCTCGTGAATCTCATCGGGGCTCATGCCGTTGAAGAAATTGTAGCGCGCGTTGAACGCGCGGACATGATCGAGGCAGAACCACCGATAGGGGCGCGGCCCTTCATGACCGTTCGACGCACCTTCCTCGGCCGGCGCCCGGAACTCGCCCGGCTCTTCGCAGCCCGGCTCCGCACACAATCGCCCCGTCCCTTCCACACGTCCGTGGAAGCGGGTGTTGGGCCGATCCTTCTTTTCACTCTCGTGCGCCACGCGGCTCCCCGAAATCGATAAAGCGGCCTATATAGGCGCGATGACCAAGCTCGCCACCGGCCCCGTCGCTTCCGAAATCGCGACCCGTCTCGCCGCCGCCCTCGATCCGACGCATCTCGAGGTGATCAACGACAGCCATCATCATGCCGGCCATATGGGCGATGACGGAACAGGCGAATCGCATTTCACCGTGATCGTCGAGAGTGCGGCGTTCGAGGGACAGTCGCGCGTCCAGCGGCAGCGACTGGTGAACACCGCGCTGGCCGAACTGTTGCGCGACCATATCCACGCCCTTGCCATCCGCACACGCGCGCCCGGTGAGGCAGCATGAGCTACAAGCTGTGGTATTGGTCCTCTGTCCAGGGCCGGGGCGAATTCGTCCGCCTGCCGCTGGAGGCCGCCGGCATCGCCTATCACGACTGTGCCCGCGAGCAGGGCGACGACGCGCTGGTCGCGAATATGGCAGCGCATGAACGGCATGGCCCGTTCGCCCCGCCCTATCTCGAGCTGGACGGCATGGTGGTAGCGCAGGTCGCCAATATCCTGATGTTCCTGGGCGAACGGCACGGCCTCGCCCCCTCCAACATGGCCGACCGGCTGTGGCTCAACGAGTTGCAGCTGACCATCGCCGACCTGGTGGCGGAGGTGCATAATGTCCACCACCCGATCAGCGGCTCGCTCTATTACGAAGACCAGAAGGATGCGGCGCTCGCGGCCGCCAACGCGTTTCGCGCGGAGCGTATCCCGAAATTCCTCGGCTATTTCGAGGCAGCGCTGGGTGCCCACCCCGGCGACTGGCTGATCGACCACCGCTGGACCTATATCGAGACGTCGTTGTTCCAGATCGTCGAAGGACTCCGCTATATGTTCCCCAGGCGGATGGCGGCGATCGAGGCGCACTATCCGGGCCTGATCCGCATCCATGGCCAGGTCGCCGAACTGCCGGGTATCAGGGCCTATCTGAAGAGCGACCGGCGCATCGCCTTCAACACGGATGGCATCTTCCGCCACTATCCCGAGCTCGACGCGGCGTGACCGGGCGCGCCCAACGCCCCGCGGCGCGCATCCTGCTGCTCGACGATCAGGGCCGGGTGTTGCTGTTTCGCTTCGACACCGGCGACCGCCCGCCTTTCTGGGTGACACCGGGCGGCGCGCTCGACCCCGGCGAAAGTTTCGCCGAAGCGGCGCGGCGCGAACTGCGCGAGGAGACCGGGCTGGAACTGGAGTGCGGCCCCGAGGTCCATGCCCGCACCGTGACCTTCACCACGGTGGAGAACGTCCCGGTGATCGCGGACGAGCGTTATTTTCGGGTCCAGGCGGGCGCCTGCACTGTCGACACCAGCGGTCATACCGAGCTCGAGCGCCGGGTGATGCAGGCGCATCGCTGGTTCGCGCCCGACGAGATCCAAGGCTGGCACGAGACGATCTTTCCGCACGACCTGCCCGCCCTTCTCGCCGCCACGGAGCCAGCCGATGCTTGACGACTTCATTCTCCAGACGATCCTGCCCTCCACCCACGACCTTGGCGGGTTCAAGGTGCACCGCACCCTTCCCTCCAAGCCGCGCACCATGGTCGGCCCCTTCCTGTTCTTCGACCAGATGGGCCCGGCGCATCTCGAGGTCGGCACCGGCATCGACGTGCGGCCGCATCCGCACATCAACCTGGCGACCGTGACCTATCTGTTCGAAGGCGCGATCGATCACCGCGATTCGCTCGGCACTTTCGCGACGATCGAGCCGGGTGCAGTGAACCTGATGACGGCCGGACGCGGCATCGTGCATTCCGAGCGCTCGCCTGCCAGCCAGCGCGCGCAGGGGCCCGACCTGTCGGGCATCCAGACCTGGATCGCGCTGCCCGAGACCGATGAGGAGATGGAACCGACCTTCGAGCATGTCGGCAAGGCCGACCTGCCGGTGATCGAGACGGCCAACGCCCGCGCGCGAATCATCATGGGCAGCTTGTGGGGATCGACCGCCCCGACCACCACCTATGCCGGGACGATCTATGCCGACATCGTGCTCGATCCGGGCGGCGTCGTGCCGATCGACGCCGATGCCGAGGAGCGCGCGGTGTATCTCGCGATCGGCGAGGCGAGCCTGGACGGCGTGCCGCTCGATCCGATGACGCTCTATGTGCTGAAGCCGGGGATCGCGACCGCGCTCACTTCCAAGGATGGCGGACGCGTGATGCTGTGCGGCGGCGATGCCTTCGCCACCCCGCGACATGTGTGGTGGAACTTCGTTTCCTCGCGCCGGGAGCGGATCAACCAGGCCAAGGAGGACTGGCAGGCCGGCCGATTCCCCAAGGTGCCCGGCGACGACAAGGAATGGATTCCGATCCCGGCGATCCCCAAGACCGTGAGCTATCCGTAGCGTCATTGCTCCGGCGCTTGCGGGAGCGCTGAAGGGGTGGCCATATGACGCGGAATCCGCGCGAGAAGGTCCATTCCAGGCCCTCCGGCAAGCGGGAGGGAGATGATATGCCGGCTTTCGATTTGCAGCGTGTGGACCTCCCGACGGGGGTGAGCCTGGACGTCGCGGTCGCGGGCGATCCCGCAAACCCGGCGATCATCCTGCTGCACGGCTTCCCTGAATCGCACCGCACCTGGCGCCACCAGATTCCGGCGCTGGCGCGGGATCATTTCATCCTCGCGCCCGACCAGCGCGGCTTTGCACGGTCGTCCAAGCCAACGGCGGTGAGCGACTATACGCCGGACAAGATGGTCGGCGACCTGATCGCGCTCGCCGATCACTTCGGAATCGCCAAATTCACGCTGGTCGGCCATGACTGGGGCGGCGCGATCGCCTGGATGGCGGCGCTGAACCGGCCCGACCGGATCGGGCGGCTGATCATCGTCAACGCACCGCACCCCTCCACCTTCCAGAAGACGATGTTCGACGATCCCGCCCAGCGCGAGGCGAGCCAGTATATTCGCGCCTTCCGCAATCCCGACTTCGAGCAGCATATCGAGAAGATCGGCCTGCCCGCCTTTTTCGACACCAGCTTCCTGCGCCACACCGATTTCGAAAAGGTCGAGGCGGAGAAAGCTGCCTATCTCGACGAGTGGAGCCAGCCCGGCGCGATGACCGCGATGCTCAACTGGTACCGCGCGAGCAGCATCATCGTGCCCGAGATGGACGAGACGCCAGCGCGCCCGGCCTTTCTCAACGCCCCCTTCCCACCGATCAAGCAGCCGACGCTGGTGATCTGGGGCGTGGAGGACAAGGCGCTGCTGCCGAGCCAGCTCGACGGACTGGAGGAACTCGTGCCCGATCTGACGCTGGTAAAGGTGGACGCCGGGCATTTCGTCCCCTGGGAGGCGCCCGAGGCGGTGACCGAAGCAATAAGGCGCTGGCTGGCCTGACGAAGCGAGTCGCGGCGGTGCTGACCCGCGGCGCCCCCGTCACCCTCCCCGCCAGTCGATCCAGTTGCCATAAGCGTGGCAGGTCGCGAGGAGACTGGTCTCGCCGGTCGGCCAGCAGGTGAGATGCAATCGCACCTCGCGGCGCCTCGGCGTCCATTCGAAGGCGAACCGGGCAAGCGGGCGAGTGGCGGTGGCGCGGATGCCCGCCTCACGGATCGTCTCGGCGACCCGGTCGCGATCCGCCACGGTAAGATATTGCAGGAACATCGAGTGAAACACGACCCGGCACCGCCCCGACTCCTGCGGCTCAGCCAGGCGATCGGCCAGCCACGCGACGGCATCGCCCCGATCGACCCGGGGTGGCCACTGCCCGGCCAGGGCCAACGCCTGTTCGAGCCGCGCCGCCCGCTTCGGCTGATCGGCCCAGACATAGGAAAGCAGGCGCTCGCGCGTCGTCGCATCAGCCGCGTCGAGCGGCCTGAGGTCCACACCGCGCGCGGCGACCACCTCGATCGGCGCCTGGAGCGGCGGAGCACCGCGCCAGGCCGGCGCGATGCAAATCGGTGATCCGGCCACACCGGCAGCTACCCCGCCCAAGTCGTAGCCGTAGCGCGCGAGGTTGAGATTGAGACCGCAGCTGGAGCCAAGCTCGAGAAGCTCGAACGGCAGGCCCAGCCTGCGCCGGGCAACCATGAGCGCTGCGCCGATCGCCGCAGCGCGGCCAACCTCGTTGGTCTGCGGCGTATCGCGCATCCAATCGGCGATAAAATCGTCTTCGGCATCGAGCGCCATGCCGATCGCGCCGTCAAAATCATCATGCTCGCCCTGATAGAGCGCGCCGAGCAACGCCGGCGCGCCGCGGCGGGCAAGCGCGTGCAGGGCCGCGTTGAACCGCATGGCGAGCGCCGCAGCCGAGGGATCGCGCGGCCAGCGCGCGATCAGCGCTGCGGTGCGCGGGGCCCGGCGAAGCTGGCGCTGGCCGGCCTCGAGCACGGCAGCCACGAAGGGCGAGCCAAGTTCCCGCGCGACCAGGGCCTGGCGCCCGAGTTCGCCGCGCTCCGCGATAGACGCGATCATGTTCATTGTGCGTGTCCTTGCCGGCGGCCGGCGGCGACGGAATCAGGATGCGCCGGGGCACGCATGCGGGGTGTGGGCCCGGCGCAGGCCCGCAGCGAGGCCGGCGCCCGGCTCGCGCAACCGCACCGGCAATCGTTCAAAAGGCCTGCCAGTCGTCACCCGGCGCTGAACGCGGCCGCAGTAGCGCGGAGACAGCAGCAGCGGGCAACGGCTTGACCGGACCGGTAAAGCGCGTGTCCTTGCGGGGCGCACCGCGCGCGGCGGTGCTGCCGGCCGCGACCGTGCCGACGTTGAACTGCCGGGCCTGTTCGGAGAGCGCGCAGACCTCGTCGGCGAGGTGACGCGCAGCCGCGGAGGTTTCCTCCACCATCGCCGCATTCTGCTGGGTCGCCTGATCCATATTGCCCAAAGCGGCGCTGACCTCGGTGATCGCGGTCGCCTGCGCCTGATTGTCCGCCGCCATATTGCCGAGCAGTTGGTGCACGGCTCCTACGCCCGCCGAAATATCCGACAGCGCACCATCCACCTTCTGCACGGCTGCAACGGCCGTGACGATGTCGGTCTGGGTAACGGTGAGCTGGTCACGCGCGCGGCCAGCCTCTTCCTCGGCGCGCATGGCCAGCGCCGAGACGAGATCGGCGACCACGGCAAAACCGCGGCCGGCTTCGCCCGCCCGGCCGGCCTCGACTGCAGCGTTCATGGCGAGCACACGGGTCTGGAAAGCGATCTTATCGAGGCCCTCGATCACGCTGTCGATGCCCTTGGCGCTCTCCGCCACGCGGCCCATCGCCTGCACTGCCTCGTCCGCTGTCGCGCGGCCGTCGGTGACCGTGGCCATGGTGTCATCGGCGCGGCTCACCGTGCGGCCAGCGGCATCCGCGGTCGCCTGGAGGCGGCCGTCCATCTGCGTAACGGCGGCGGAGGTCTGCTCGAGGCTCGCGGCATTGGCCTCGGTGCGACGCGCCAGATTCTCGGAGGCCTGGGCGATCTCGTTCGAGCCGGAGCGGATCGCCGCGGTGGATTCCATTACCGAGGCGATCAGCGCACGCAGCCCCACGACGGCATCGTTGAAATTGGTCTTCACCGCCGCATAGTCGCCCGGGAAGTCGCTGGTGATCTGGGCAGTGAGATTGCCGCCCGCGAGCTCGGACAGATGCGCCGAGATGATCTCAACGACCATTTTCTGTGCGGCTTCCGCCCGGGCACTGGCTGCATCGGCGGCCTGCTTCGCGATCGCAGCGTCGCGGAAGACCAGCACTGCACGGGCCATGTCACCCAGCTCGTCGCCGCGATCGACATCCGGCACGGCGATGTCGTTCTGGCCGGCCGCGAGGCCCGCCATCGTCCGGGTGAGGCCGGTGATGGGCCGGGCAATCATGCGCGTCAGCAGGATCGCGAGCGTGATCGCGAGGCCGATCAGCGCGAAGCCTCCGAGGATCAGCGCCGTCATCGCCGATTTGATCGCTGATACCTGATGCGACGAATTTTCGGCGATGAGCGCAGCTTGTGCATCACGGATGCTGCGCAGCGGCAGCACGGCAGCACTGACCAACACTGCCTTTCCGGCAGCGCGCGTTTCCGCCTGTGCGGCGTCGCGCTGGCCGGCCTTGACCCGGTCGATCAGGTGATCGCCCCAATTCCGCCGCCAGGCGAGCGTGGCTTCACGCGATTTCAGCACTGCCTCGTGCTGCGCGGGATCGGTCAGCAGCCCCTCGAGCTCGGCCGAGGTACGGTCATATTCGTCGCGGCCCTCATAATAGGATTTGAGATAGGTGATGTCCCCGGTGACGAGGAAGCCGCGCAGCTGGCTGTTCTGGCGCAGCAGCGCCGTCTCGAGCGTCTGCGCCTTCGCGTGGATCGATTGACTGAGATTGTTGCGATCGGTCGAGGTCCTGATCATCGTGATGTTCATGAAGAACACGATCATCATGATCGCCGCCGATGCACAGATCAGGAGGAAGGACAGCCCGAGCTTCTTCGGGATCTTCAGCGACTTGAACATCTACAGAACCTTAAATTGGGGTCCTCCGGGCGGGCCGGGCAGCGCCGCCGCCGTGGCACCGCCGCTGCCCGGAGCGCGTCAGAAATCGAGGCGAAGCGACGCGGTGACGGTGCGCCCATTGGCCGCACGCCCCCAGCCGACGCCGTTCGCGGGCACGGAGGTCTGGCTGATCTCAATCAGGCCCAGCGCGTCGAACACGTTGTTGGCGTTCACCATCAGCTGCACCCGGTCGACCGGGCGGAACTGCACGAACGGATTGACCAGCGTATAGCCCGGCATCCTGAGCTGGTTGATGTCCTGCGCATAGCTGCCGGTCGTCCCGACCACATAGGCACCCACGGTGAAGCTCCGGGTCTCATATTGCGGCGTCGCCTCGAAGATGAACTTGGGCTGATGGCGCGGCACCATGCCGGCGACGGCCGCATTCAACCGGTCGTTGACGATTTCGGCATGGGTGTAGGTCAATCCGCCGGTGATGCCGAACGGCCCGTGCTGGTAACCGGCCTCCACCTCAGCACCATAGGCTCGGTAATTCCGGTCAGTGGTGGTGGCGCCGGCCTGGACGTTGGTGTCTTCCGTGTTGGCAAGGAAGGCAGTGACGTTGAAGGTGATGCCCGACCGGCGGAACTTCAGGCCACCTTCCGTCTGCGTGACGATGTCATAGCCATCGCCCGGATCCGGCAGGCTGCCATTGTTGTTGTCGACCTTCGAGGAGAACAGGATCTTGTCGGCGTTCGCCCGTGCGCCCCGGCTGTAGCGCGCGAACACCGCGAGCGGCTCCGAAATGCGGAAATTGATGCCGGTCGAATAGCTGAGATAATGATAGTCGTAGTGGACCGGCGCCGGCCGGGTGATCGGCATGAAGGCAGTCTTCGCTTCCGCGACCGAAATCCGGCCGTCGCCATTGAAGTCGTAGGATATGATGCCCGTGCGCCCGCCGCCCAGATCCGCGCCGAACAGCTGCCCGCGAACCTTGCCCATGTCGTAGCGGATGCTGCCACCGATCGCGATCTTGCCGATATGGTAATTGATCGAACCATAAGGTGCGGTCACGTCATATTGGAGATCGTAGGTGCGCCGGAAGAACCCCGTGGCGCCGGAGCGCGTGAAGCCCAGGAAGCCGTCCTGGCTCTGCGGCACGCCGCCCGCATTGGTGTAGTTGATGAGCGAGGAATTGCCGCCACCGAGCAGATCCTGCGTGATGTTCGCATAGAGCCAATCCGTGTGGAGCTTCTGCAGCGACTTATAGGCGCCGCCGGTCAGCGTCAGATCACCCCCGCCGAGCTTGAAGACGCGCGTGGCGCGCAGATCATTGGTGAAATTGTCGAGCGCGTGGATGTCGATCTTGGACAGCGACGTGGCAGCAAACAGGCCGTTGCCGTTGATGCTGCCCGGCGCCGTGATCACCTGGCCCGCATTGGGGCCGGTGGCGTAGCTCAGCGTCCCGGTGCCCGCGCCGAGCGAGGCCGGAAGGCCATTGGCGGGATAGATGTTCGCGACGAGATCGCGAATGGTGTTGCCCGAGATCTTCGAATAGCGGGCTCGCTCGGTGATCGTCCAGCCGCCGATGGTGAACTGCGATTCGAGGCCGACCGCCTTTACCAGCGCATGCACGCCATCGCTCATCGAAACGGTGATCGGCTGGTTGTTGCCGTCAAGCGTCGGGAAGCTCGTGATATTGCGCGACAGGACCGAATCCTTCTTCACGTCGAAGTTCGCGAAGCTCTCATACACGGGCTTGTCGTTGGTGCCGGTGATCCGCACCGGCTCGGGCAGATATTGCGGCGAGGTATCATCGAGATACTTTGCGGAGAGCCGGATATAGCCGTCGGCGAAATCCTTGGTGATGTTGAACTTCAGCTGCCCGCCCTGATAGGCATTGAAGCCGACGCGGCGCGGCCCCTCGCCGGACCGGTAGAAGCCGCCGACGTGGAAGCGCAGCGAATCGCTGATCTTGCCGCCATAATCCAGGTCCAGGCGCTTCGTGTCATAGCCGACGCCCGTGGTCAGCTGGATCGCGCCGCCCGCGACATCGCCCGTCTTGGAGATCAGATTAATCACGCCGCCGGGCGAATTCGACGCGAAGGTCGACGCCGAGCCGCCGCGAATGGCTTCGACCGCCGACAGGTTGAAATCGGCTCGGATGAAAATGTCCGATGCGACGTTGAAGAAATCGCCGAATTCGAGAACGGGGAGGCCGTCTTCCTCGATCTGCATGAATTTCGACCCGCCCGACGCGAGCGGCAGGCCGCGGATCGTGTAGTTAGAGTTGCCCTCGCCGGTGGAGGATTCAGTCCGGATTCCCGGGATGTCGCGGAGAACTTCCGCGAGCGTGCGGGCACCGATCTTCTCGATCTCGCTGCCCTTGAGCGCGCTGGTCGAGGTCGCGCTGTCGAGGCGGTCGCGGCCCTTGGCGACGCCGGTGGAAAAGACCTCTTCGGCGGCAGCCTTCCTGGCGGGCACCTTCTCGCTGATGCCCTGCAGAGCGGGACTCGCGGCACTCGGCGCGGTAGCGGCTGGCGGCATTGCGGCCAAGGCGGAAGATGCAAACGCGAATGGCGCAGCGGAGAGCAGTAGATAATATTTCTTCAAGAGATATACCTCAAGCAATGACACGACCATGACGGTTCCATTGCTTGATTTATAAGTCGCCGGGGCCATGAGCCGGTCGCGGGCACGGGATTTTTTTCAGGGTGATCCCGCAGATCAGCCTGGACTAGGCACTTTTATGGAGTGCCAGCAGACACTTCATTGTTGAAATGAACGCGCCGGCTCCGTTCAGCGCCGCGCGATCAGGCTGGTGGCCTGGAGCAGGGTCGCGACCGCGGCGAGCGTGCCGCCCAGTATCGCGACACCGGTCCAGCCGCCCCATGCCCAGGCACGGGTCGCCGCAGCGGAGCCGGCCGCACCGCCCAGGAACATCGCGCCCATGAAGATGGTGTTGAGCCGGGCCCGCGCCTCCGGCCGGAGCGCATAGACGATGTGCTGGTTCGAGATGAGCGCGCTCTGCACGGCGAAATCGAGCAGGATCACCCCGACGATCAGCCCGGCAAGCGAAGTCCAGAGCCCGAAGACGAGCCAGGACAGCAAGGTAAGCAGCGCGCCCGCAGCGATCACCTCATGCGGACCGCGACTGTCCGCGATGCGGCCGGCGATGGGCGCGGCGAGGATGCCCACCGCTCCGACGATGCCGAACAGCCCGGCGATGTCAGCGCCCAGCCCGAACCGCGGCTGCTGCAGACGGAAGGCCAGGATCGTCCAGAAGGAGATGAAAGCCGCAAAGATCAGCGCCTGGGTGATCGCGGCAAGGCGCAACGCGCCGAATTCGCGCCACAGGCCGACCAGCGAGCGCAACAGGGCGCCATAGCCGAGACCCGCGGCGGGGTGGCTGCGCGGCAGCTTTGCGGCCATCCAGCCACCCGCACCCAATGCCATCGGCACCCCGAGCCAGAACATCGCGCGCCAGCCGGCATGGGTCGCGACCAGGCCGGCCAGCGTGCGGCTGAGCAGGATGCCGCCAAGCAATCCCGCCATGACCGTCCCGACGACCGCGCCGCGCCGATCGGCCGGGGCGAGGTGCGCCGCGAGCGGCACGATCTGCTGCGCGACAGTGGAAGCGATGCCGAGCAACAGCGACGCGGCGACCAACAGCGCCGCGTTGGGGGCGAGCGCTGCGGCAACGAGCGAGGCAGCCAGCAGAAGGAACTGGAGCACGATCAGACACTTGCGCTCGACCAGGTCGCCCAGCGGCACGAGCAGGAAGAGCCCGGCGGCATAGCCGAATTGAGTCGCGGTCGGGATCAGGGCCGTCGCCGCGCCGGGCAGATCGCGCTCCATCACGCCGAGCATCGGCTGGTTATAATAGATATTGGCGACCGCCACGCCGGCCGCCACCGCCATCGCGAAGGTCAGCCCGCGCCCCAAGCCCTGTTCCGCGCCGATGGGGGATGTCGTCGTCATGGCAAGCTCCCGGCGGATATTCCGCCCTTTGTGCAACTGTATAGGCCCGCCCCCGCAATCCCGCACGGACGCGTGAAGCCCTGCCGAGCTATGGGGCAACGTCAACCGCGCCTACCCATATCTTGATATGCATACCTTGGTGTGGATTGGATCGCCCGGCACGGTGCGTATCTCCTCGGCCATCGGACGGCGCGGCGCCGACCGGATATCGAGGAGACTCATCATGGCAAGCCAGCCAGGCACGACGACAGTCGCACGGCGGTTTCTGGGCACCCCCACCGATCTCGGCGCAGAGGCGACGCGGGACATTTCGGCGGGGCTCGCCGGCCTGCTCGCCGATGTGTTCGCCCTCTATCTCAAGACCAAGAACTTCCACTGGCACATGAGCGGTCCGAACTTTCGCGACTATCACCTGCTGCTGGACGAGCAGGGCGACCAGATCTTCGCGATGACCGACGCCATCGCCGAGCGCGCGCGCAAGATCGGCGGGACGACGATCCGGTCGATCTCCGACATCGCCGGCCGGCAGCGAATCCTCGACAACAATGCCGCCTATGTCGACCCGCAGGACATGCTGGCCGAACTGCAGGGGGACAACAAGCAACTCGTCGCCGAGATGCGCCGGGTGCATGAGTTGTGCGATGAATATGCGGATGTCGCTACGGCGAGCCTGATCGAAGTCTGGATCGACGAGACCGAGCGCCGCAGCTGGTTCCTGTATGAGAGTTGTCGCCCCACAGCCTTGCGCTGAGGGGCGATAGCGGCGGCGTGCGCGCGCCCCCCCGCACGCCGCCGCACCCATCTCACCCGTAAGGGCCGGCGATCGACAATTTTGGACGATCAGGGCGTCACCACGGGTGGCGCCCCTTTTTTTCTGAGATCAGCCGAGCGCCGCCTCGATGGCATCCAGCAGACTGTCCGGATCGACCGGCTTGGTGAGGAAGGCGGCCGCGCCGCCCGCCAGCGCCTGATCGCGCGCGGCATCGGTGGGATAGGCGGTCATCACGATCACGGGATTCGCACATCCCCGGCGAGTCAGTTCCGCCTGCAGTTCAAGGCCTGTCATGCCCGGCATGTGCAGATCGGTAACGATACAGGCCATCCGCGCATGGGCCGGGGATGCGAGCAGTTCCTCCCCACTGGCAAAGGCCATGCTCGCCATGCCCACCGACCGGAGCAGGCTGTCGACGCTTCCCCTGACGCCGGGATCGTCATCGACGATCGCTATGATATGGGACGAGGACAAGCGCTTACTCCAGATATCGCGGCATCACACTGCCGCTCCGGAGCGACATGGGCCCTGGCGTGGGCGCGCACCATCATACTCAGATGTTAAACCGGTGGATGCTCTCGTCGCGGACACCGAGCAGCTCGGCCATGCGGACGAGGTCGGCGAGCGACTGCGCCTCCATCTTGCGCATCACGTTGCCGCGGTGGATCTTCACGGTGATCTCGGACAGGTCCATCCGTGCCGCCACCTGCTTGTTCATCAACCCGGTGACGACAAAGCCCATCACCTCGCGCTCGCGCGGCGTGAGCCGCTCATAGCGTTGCTGCAGCCGGGCTGTGCCTGCCGCCTCGGCCCGGTGGCTGCGATCTGCATCGATCGCGGCCGCAACCGCGGCGAGCATCTGATCGTCGCTGAACGGCTTGGGCAGGAAGTCGATCGCACCCGCGCGCATGCCACGTACCGTCATCGGGATATCGCCATGCCCGGTGATCAGAATCACCGGAATGTCCAGACCCTGCGCTACCAGTCGCTCCTGAAAGTCGAGACCGTTTTCGCCGGGGAGCCTCACGTCCAGCACAAGGCACGAGGCGATCGCCGGCACCCCGGCGGCAAGGAACGCGGCGGTCGTCTCATAGAGCGCAACCTCGAATCCGCTGGCGCGCAACAGGCTGCCGATCGAGCCGCGCACCTCGGCATCGTCGTCGATGATGCAGACGCATCCTGATGTGTCGCTCGTCATGCTGCCGCCCTTTCCTGCGGATCGGCGATGGGCAGGCGGAACCGGAAGGTTGCGCCGCCATCGGGATTATTGGCTGCGGTGAGGGTGCCTCCGTGCTGCTCGACGATCGAGCGGCAGATCGACAGGCCCATGCCCATGCCGTCGGGCTTGGTGGTGAAGAAGGGACTGAACAGGACCTCCGGATCAATCCCGGCAATGCCGGGGCCGCAATCCCGGACCTGCACCATCACTGCCTCACCGTCGCTGTTCGCCTCCACGCAGAGCTCGCGCTCCTCCTGCGAGCTGCTTGCCATGGCCTGCTCGGCGTTGAGCATCAGGTTCATCAGCACCTGTTGGATCTGCACACGATCGCCCGAGACGATCGGCAGGTCAGCCGCCGTGTCTATCCGCAGCGCGACCTGATTGGTCTGCATGTCGCGCAGCAACAGCGCCCCGGTTTCCTCGATCAGCGGCGCGAGATCGAGCCGGCTCTGTTGCGGATCGGCCTTGCGCGCGAGATCGCGGATGCGGGCGATCACATCCGCAGCGCGGGTACCGTTCGAGGCGATATGGTCGAGACAATCCGCGACCTCTGCCGCGTCGGGCGCCTCGCGAGCGAGCCAGCGCTTGCCCGATTTGGCGTAGGTGATGATCGCGGACAGCGGCTGATTGACCTCATGCGCGATCGAGGCGGCAAGCTGGCCCAGCGTGGTGACGCGCGACACATGAGTCAGCTCAGCCTGCGACTGCGCCAGCCGCGCCTGGGCCCGGTTTCGTTCGGTCATGTCGAGCGCCGTCATGAGAACGTGCGACCAGCCCTGCTGCCCGGGAGGGAGCGTGACGCGCAGGACGACATCGACGATGTCGCCGGCAGCCGACCGGAAGGGCACCGCTTCCTCAATCACCGACTCGCCGCGCCGCAGCGCCGCGAAGATCCGGGCGAGCCCGGCCTCTGCCTCGGGCGTGTGGTGCCCGGCGATGCTGCCGCCGACCAGATCCTCGCGTTTGTCGAATCCGAACAGGCGCACCGCCGCCTGGTTTGCGTCGCGGACATGGGCGGCGCGTGACGCCCGGCGGACCAGATCGGGATCGGACTCCTCGCCACCCTGCAGCATCGCGAACGCGGCCGACCAGTCCGACTCCCAGATCGGAAAGCCGGCAGCATTGAAGATCAGGCGGTAACGCTCGTCCGCGCGGCGGCGCTCTTCGGCCGCGGCGTGATGGCGGACCGACAGAATCGTGGTAATGCCGATCGCGACTAGGCTGACCGCCAGCCGCATCGCCGGCGAGCCAAGCGGGGCGCCCCAGTGGCTGACATAATAGCCCGTGCTGGCAAGCAGGGCGCATGTCGCCCCGGCAGCAATCACCAGGCTGCGATCCTGGCTCCGCGCCGCAATCAGCACGGCCGTGGTGTAGATAACCGCGACGGCGCCCTGCAGCGGACTCAGAACATCCAGCGCGAAGATTCCGAGCGCCAGCACCATCGCCGCCGCCACCTGCAGGCGCCCCGCCAGCCTTTTCGCCTCCGCATCCCCGCGCATGATCACCTCCCGCCACGGCCCGTAGAGAAACGGCCAGGCCGGTCCCACGCTGGACGAGCGGTTTGCGAACCGCAACAGGCTGTTGCGATCTACGGACTTTCGGGAATCCGACGTCACCGATTTGCGACGGTCAGAACGATACGCGTGCCGGGGCAGGCCTCTTCCCAGGCGACCGACGCACCGAGCCGCGCGGCGATCATCTCGACGAGCCTGCGACCGAGCCCCATTCCCGGCGCGGAATCGAACGCGCCAACGCCGCGGTCCTCGACGACAAGACGATATCCCCCGCGGCGCAGCACGCGCAGATCCACCAGCACGTCACCGGGGACCCCGGGCGCATAGGCATATTTGCAGGCATTGGTGACCAGTTCGGAGACGATGATGCCGAGTGCGGTCGCAGCCTCGAACGGCACGGCGACCGGCATGGCCTGCACCAGCACGCGTCGCCCCGCACCCGCATCGGCGCAGCCCATTTCAAGATCCCGCCCGAGTTCGGTGAGATAGTCGCCGAGATCCACCATTGCCGCCTCGTGCATCCGATAGAGTTGGCGATGCACGCTCGCGATTGCCCCGATCCGCCGCTGCGTCATGTCGAGCGCGGCACGGGCTGCGTCATCCTTGATCGTGCGTGCCTCAATCGAGACCATCGCCGATAGCAACTGCAGGCTGTTGGCGATCCGATGATTGATTTCGTCGGCGCTGCTGACCACGGAAAGCGGTGGCAGCACGGCCATCGACTGCGCGTCTTCGGTCGCAAGATGCATTGCCGCCATGGCCATCGGCCTTCTCCTGTGCGCGAGGCAGTTTCGATGGCCGGTGATCCCCGATCGGGTGCGTCCGGTATATCATACGCAGGTTTAGGAAGCGGATCGGCCCGCCCGAAACCTGCGTATGATACCGACTGCTGCTCGTATGGTGCAGTTGAGCGCTGATCTGCTCGGCTTCATCATGGGCTGATCGACAAACAGCGGCGGCCTATATCCGTCGCCACCTTCACCGAAGGGGAAGAACGATGACCGGATGCAGACACTCATCGACGATCAATGATGTTACCCCCAGTGCGCGGGGCTGCGAAGAATGCCTGAAGATCGGCAGCCCCTGGGTACATCTGCGGATATGCCGCAGTTGCGGTCATGTCGGCTGCTGCGACCAATCGCCGCACCGCCACGCGACCGCCCATTTCCATGCGACGCATCACCCGATCATCGAAGGCTATGATCCGCCCGAAGGGTGGGGCTGGTGCTATGTCGACGAAATCGAGATCGACCTGCCCGACCAGACGCCGCAATGGGGGCCGATTCCGCGATATGTCTAGGCGGTTGCCGTCTCCACCCAGGCCCCATGCGCCTGCACATTCGCCAGCATTGCCGGCTCGCCATGGCCCGGCCAGCTCTGCACCCAGACCTGCTGTTTCGCCGTCGCGCGATTAGGCTCCATCCGGACCCAGGCGAGCGGGCGCTCCGGCGTAGCCCGCTCCGCGGCAGCAGCCATAGCCGCCTCGATCCGCGCCTGGCGCTCCGCGCCGAGATATTGCCAAACGACCGAATGCATCAGCACGCGGGTGACACCGGCCGGCTGGGGATCGACGAGGCGCGCCTCGATCCAATCTGCCGCGTCGCCCCGGGTCAGGTCGACAGGCTTGGCCGCGATCATCGCGACCGCCCTGGAAAGACGATCGAGCCGCTCGGGATTGTCCACCCAGACATAGGCGCGCAGCCGATCGGCCGCGACGGGGTCGCCGAGGTCGATCGGCTGGATCTCGACACCGCGAACCGAAGCGATCTCCAGCGGAATCTGTGCCGGCGCGGCGCCGCGCCACTCAGGGGCGATGGTGACGGGCGAGTCGGCGGGCCCAAAGAGCGTGCCGCCGAGATCGAAGCGAAAGCGATCGATCAGCAGGTTGAGGCCGGCGCTCGAGCCGATCTCCAGCAGTTCAAGCGTCGGCCCATGGCGGCGGGCGACCTCGATCAGCCCGGTCATCAGCGCTGCCGAACGGCCGGTCTCGTTGGTCTGGGGCGGGCCGCCGAGCCAAGGGTACAGCGCATCGTCATGCGCAGCCAAGGTGTCGCGAAGGATCTGCTGGACCGTGCCCGATTCGGTGATCGTGCCGGCGAACACCTGCGACAGCGCTGGCGCCCGACCGGCAAGGTCGAGCGCGTGCAGACCGCCGACGAGACGCAGTGGCAGAGCGTCGGCGGTCGGCTCGCCCGGCCAGTCGAGCACATGACGGCCAGTGCGGGTGTCGCGGTTCAGACATTCGGCAAGGGCGGCGCAGATACGTGCCGTGACGGGGGCGCCCATCACAGTGCAGAAATGCTCCTGGATCAGGAAGGCGCCGCGATTGTTCTGCTCATCCGCCATCACCACCTCCTGCGCCGTCGGGTCGGCGCGTGTTGCGCCCGCGAACACCCCCAAGTAAAGCCCCGCTCAACCCATGACCGATCCGATCATCATCGCCGTCCCCAAGGGGCGCATTCTCGCCGAGGCCGTGCCGCTGCTCGAGCGCGCCGGCATCACGCCCGAGCCGGCCTTTGCCGATGAGGAAAGCCGCGCGCTGCGTTTCGCGACGAGCAACCCGGGGATCGACCTGATCCGCGTGCGCGCGTTCGACGTGGCCACCTTCGTCGCGCATGGCGCGGCACAGCTGGGAATCGTCGGGTCCGACGTGCTCGCGGAATTCGATTATTCCGAACTTTACGCGCCGGTCGACTTGGGGATCGGCCATTGCCGCCTGTCGGTCGCCGAGCCCGCCGACATGGCCGAGACCGATGATCCGCGCGGTTGGAGCCATGTCCGGATCGCAACCAAATATCCGCATGTGACACGCCGGCACTTCGAGGCACGCGGGGTGCAGGCGGAGTGCGTGAAGCTGAATGGTGCAATGGAATTGGCGCCGACCCTTGGGCTGGCGCCGCGCATCGTCGACCTGGTGTCTTCGGGCAAGACACTGAAGGAGAACGGCCTGGTCGAAGTCGAGGTGATCGCCGAGGTGACTTCGCGACTGATCGTCAACCGGGCGGCGTTCAAGACGCGTGCCGAAGTGGTGCCGCTGGTCGAGGCCTTCCGGCGCGCCGTGGAGATGCGCGATGCCGCGTAATCTTCCTTCCCGGCCCCTGAGCGGGAAGGGCTGACGTCGTGATTCGCCTTTCCACCTCCGACTCGCGGTTCGAGCGGGACTTTGCGGCGCTGGTCAACGCCCGGCGCGAGGCCGATGCTGACGTCGCGCGCGACGTGCGCACGATCGTCGCCAGCGTCCGCGACGAAGGCGACGCGGCGCTCCACGCGTTCACGAAGAAATTCGACCGTCACGATTTGAATGCGACTGGCTGGCGCATCGAGAAATCCGACTGGCTCGTCGCGCTCGACGGGCTCGACCCTGCGCTGCGTGCTGCGCTGGAACTGGCTGCGGAACGTATTGCGACCTACCATCTGAAGCAGAAGCCCGAGGACAGCGACACGGTGGACAGCACCGGTGCCCGGCTCGGTGCGCGGTGGAACGCGATCCAGCATGCCGGAATCTATATTCCTGGTGGCCGCGCGGCCTATCCCTCTTCGGTGCTGATGAACGCCATTCCGGCGCGGGTTGCGGGCGTCGAGCGGCTGGTGATGGTGACGCCGACACCCGATGGCGAGGTGAATCCGCTGGTGCTTGCTGCCGCCCATATCGCCGGGGTCGACGAGGTGTGGCGAATTGGCGGCGCGCAGGCGATCGCCGCGCTTGCCTATGGCACCGGCCGGATCAAGCCGGTCGACGTGATCACCGGGCCGGGCAATGCCTGGGTCGCCGAGGCCAAGCGCCAGCTTTACGGCGTGGTCGGGATCGACATGGTTGCCGGGCCAAGCGAGATCGTCGTGGTGGCCGACGGGAAAAACGATCCGGAGTGGATCGCTGCCGACCTGCTCAGCCAGGCCGAGCATGACCCGACCAGCCAATCGATCCTGTTCACCGACGATGCTGATTTCGCGCGTGCGGTGGCCGACGCAGTCGATCTGCAGATCGGCCGGCTCGAAACCGCACAGGTCGCCCGGGCAAGCTGGGACGCCAACGGAGCGATCATCGTCACCGCCGGCCTGGCCGAAGCGATGCCGCTGGTCGACCGGCTGGCACCCGAGCATCTCGAACTGGCGTGCGACGATCCGCAAGCGCTGTTCGACCAGGTACGCCACGCCGGATCGGTATTTCTCGGCCGGCATACGCCGGAGGCGATCGGCGACTATGTCGCCGGGCCGAACCATGTGCTGCCGACCGGACGCCGGGCGCGTTTCGCCTCCGGCCTGTCGGTACTCGACTTCATGAAGCGCACCAGCTTCCTCCAACTCGATCACGCCGCCCTGAGCGCGATCGGCCCGGCCGCGGTCGCGCTGGCCGAGGCCGAAGGGCTTCCCGCCCATGCCCGCTCCGTGGCGCTTCGCCTTGCGGGCGACCAACCGGAATTTGACCTATGACCCGACCCACTACCCGATCCAAAGCGCGTGCAGCAGCCCGCCTCGCCGCTACCCAGGCGCTCTACCAGCATGAGATGGAGGCCACCCCCATCACGCGCCTGCTCCACGAATTCCACCAGCACCGGCTGGGGGCGACGATCGAAGATGCGGAATATGCCGAAGCCGAGGTCGATTTCTTCGACGATGTCGTGAAGGGCGCCACCGCGCGCCTGGCCGAGATCGACGCTGCGATTACCGGCAAACTGGCCAGCGGCTGGACGCTGGGGCGGCTCGACCGGTCGATGCGCGCAATCCTGCGAGCCGGGACCTACGAATTGATGGCGCGTCCGGACGTGCCCACGGCTACGGTGATCACTGAATATGTCGATGTGGCCCATGCGTTCTTCGACAAGCGCGAGGCCGGGTTCGTGAACGGCCTGCTCGACGCTATCGCGAAGGATGTCCGTTCCTGATCCTCTGGTGAGAGACCGCGCTGGCGCAATGACGGGAGGAGCCGGATGAACGAAGCCGAATTCCTTGCCGCGCTCCGCACCTTGCCGCTTCATCCTGCCGCGCGCGGCCTGCATGACGACGCCGCGCTGCTCGACATTACCGGCCCGATCGTCCTGACCACCGACACGCTGGTCGAAGGCGTGCACTTTCTCCCGGCCGACCCTGCCGAGGACGTCGCCTGGAAGCTGGTCGCTACAAACCTGTCCGATCTCGCAGCCAAGGGCGCGGCACCGGTCGGCATAATGCTCAACTACCCGCTGGCCGGCGACGGGGGCTGGGACCGCGGCTTTCTGGCGGGGCTGGAGGAGATCCTCGACCGCTTCGGCTGCCCGCTGATCGGCGGCGACACCACCGCGCTGCCTGCGGGCGCACCGCGCGTGCTAAGTGTTACCGCCATCGGCAGCGACGCGCCCGCCCCGCCGCGCAGCGGGGCTCGGGATGGTGATGCGCTATGGGTAGCCGGCCCGATTGGCGATGCGGGGGCGGGCCTGGCGATCGCGCGGGGGGCGCCCGGGCCGGACGCGTTGCTCGCCGCCTATCGCCGGCCCATGCCCTTGCTTGCCGAGGGGCGGCGGCTCGGCCCGCAAGTGCATGCGATGATGGATGTATCTGACGGGCTGCTGATCGACGCGTCCCGGATGGCGTCCGCAAGCGGTATCGCCGTAACGATCGACCTCGCCACCGTGCCGCTCTCCGCCGTCTATCGCGCCCATGTGGGAGCAGATCGCAGGGCGCGCCTCGCGGCCGCGACCGCGGGCGACGATTACGCGCTGCTGTTCGCCGCGTCGCCAGGGTTGCGGCCAGCAGTGCCCGCGACCCGGATCGGCCACTTTTCCGCAGGCGTTGGCCTGACCTTGCTCGACGGCGGCGAAGCAGTGCCGCTGCCCGCGCGCCTGGGGTTCGAACATAGCGCCTGAGCGGCTTGCGCAAATGATGTGTGCCTATACAATCCACCCAACGTCGACGGCACAGGCAAAAAGTCTGGCGCGGCAAACTCTGGGGAAGGATGCTTATGACGATTGTCTATGCAGCCATGATATGCGGCCTGATCGCCGTACTTTATGGCATTATTACCAGCCGACAGATTCTCGCGGCCAGCCCGGGCAACGAGAAGATGCAGGACATCGCCGCCGCGATCGCGGAAGGCGCCAAGGCCTATCTCGGCCGGCAATATCGCACCATCGCCATCGTCGGAATCGTCGTCGCGATTCTGGTCGGCTATTTCCTCGGTCTCATTTCCGCCGCCGGCTTCGCGATCGGCGCGATCCTCTCCGGCGTGACCGGTTTTATCGGCATGAACGTATCGGTGAAGGCCAATGTCCGCACCGCGGAGGCGGCACGCACCTCGCTGCAGGGCGGCCTCACCATGGCATTCCGCTCCGGCGCGGTTACCGGCATGCTCGTGGCGGGCCTCGGCCTGCTTGCGATCACCGGGCTGTTCTGGTTCATGATCGAGTTCCGTCATTATGACCTCGCGGTGCAGGCCGATCGTCGCGTCATCGTCGACTCGCTCGTCGCCCTTGCCTTCGGCGCCTCGCTGATCTCGATCTTCGCCCGTCTCGGCGGCGGCATCTTCACCAAGGCCGCCGACGTGGGCGCTGATCTCGTCGGCAAGGTCGAGGCAGGCATTCCCGAGGACGATCCCCGCAATCCGGCAACCATCGCCGACAATGTCGGCGACAATGTCGGCGACTGTGCCGGCATGGCGGCCGACCTGTTCGAGACCTATGTCGTCACCATCGGCGTCACAATGGCGTCGATCGCGCTGCTGCTGCCCAATGCCGACCATCTGTTCAAGCTGATGACCCTGCCGCTGCTCGTCGGCGGCGTTTGTATCATCACGTCGATCATCGGCACCTATATGGTCCGTCTCGGCGGCAATAACTCGATCATGGGGGCGCTCTACAAGGGGTTCTGGACCACCGTGGTCCTGTCGATCCCGGCGATCTATTTCGCGACCCAATATGTGCTGGGCGACATGCATGCGGTGATCGGCGGGGGCAGCTTCCTCGACGGTGGCACCGCAGTGGCTACCGGCTTCACGGGGATGGCCTTGTTCTGGTGCATGATGATCGGCCTCGCGCTCACCGGTGTGCTGGTGTGGATCACCGAATATTATACCGGCACCAACTTCCGCCCGGTGCGCTCGATCGCCAAGGCGTCCGAGACCGGCCATGGCACCAACGTGATCCAGGGACTCGCCGTCAGCCTCGAAAGCCCTGCCCTGCCGACCATCGCCATTTCGATCGCGGTGATCGCCTCCTACCAGCTCGCCGGCGTGATCGGCATCGCCTTCGGCGCCACGGCGATGCTGGCACTGGCCGGGATGGTCGTCGCGCTCGACGCCTATGGCCCCGTTACCGACAATGCCGGTGGCATTGCCGAGATGGCGGGCCTGCCCGACGATGTCCGCCACCGCACCGACGCGCTCGATGCGGTGGGCAACACCACCAAGGCAGTGACCAAGGGCTATGCGATCGGCTCGGCGGCGCTGGCCGCGCTGGTGCTGTTCGGTGCGTACACGACCGACCTGGGGATCTATTTCCCCAATCTCGCGGTCGATTTCTCGCTGAGCAACCCCTACGTGATCGTCGGCCTGCTGCTCGGCGCGCTGCTGCCGTTCAGCTTCGGCGCCTTCGGCATGACGGCAGTCGGCCGGGCGGCCGGATCGGTGGTCGAGGACGTCCGCGCGCAGTTCCGCGACAATCCGGGCATCATGGAAGGCACGGTTCGCCCGAACTATGCGCGGACGGTGGATCTCGTCACCAAGGCAGCGATCAAGGAGATGATCATCCCGTCGCTGCTGCCGGTGCTGGCACCGATCGTGGTATATTTCATCATCACCGCCGTGGCGGGACAGGCGAGCGGCTTCGCGGCACTCGGCGCGCTGCTGCTCGGCGTGATCGTGTCGGGCCTGTTCGTCGCGATCTCGATGACCTCGGGGGGAGGCGCATGGGACAATGCCAAGAAATATATCGAGGACGGCCATCACGGCGGCAAGGGCAGCGAGGCCCACAAGGCCGCGGTGACCGGCGACACGGTGGGCGATCCCTACAAGGATACGGCCGGCCCCGCCGTGAACCCGATGATCAAGATCACCAACATCGTGGCCTTGCTGTTGCTCGCTGCGCTGGCGGCGCATGCCGGGGTAGCGGGCTGATCCGCCCGTTTCGCTACCCCGCCTCGTCCCGCTGACGGGCGGGCGCGGGACGAAACAGGAAACCCCGTCCGGCCGCAGGGCCGGGCGGGGTTTTCCTTTGCGCGAACACGACGGCAGCGTGATCCCGCAGGTCAGTTCAACGGCCCGAGGCCGCGGAAAGCGGGCAATGCCCCGTCGATGTAGGGGCATCGCGATATTGGATCCATTTCGGCTTATTATACCCAGGGACCCAGCTTTCCGGGCCAGGGCGGCTCGACTAAGACGGATAGCGAAACGAAGGCCGGGGGGCATGAAATGCGGGGCATGATGTTATGCGCGGGCGCGCTGCTTTTGGCCGTGCCGATCGCAGCCGGCGGCCAGGATGCCGCGCGCGCGCCGTCTTCGCCGGCCGCCGCACCTTCTGCAGTGTCGGCCCTCGTCCCGCTCGAGCAGTTCGCCCGACTCCCGTTCATGGAAGGCCCGGAACTATCACCCGACGGCACCAAGATTGCGACTCGCCTTGCGATCAACGGCAGCTTGCGCCTCGCGATCATCCCGCTCGACGATTTCAAAGCCACGCGGCAGATCGGGGCCGGCGATGCCGACCTGAACGGCTGGACGTGGGTGAACAACGACTGGCTGGTGGCGCGCGTCGGCAGCATGAAGGCGGTCGAAGGGGACAGCTGGTATATTCGCCGCGCGGTCAGCATCGCGGCCGATGGCAAGAAAATGCTGATCCTGGGCGAGCGAGAGGCCGCGCAGATCGCAGACGATATCCTGTGGATCGCGAACGACGGATCGCCCCATATCCTGCTTGGGATGCAGACCTCGATCTATTCGAACGAACCCGGCTTCTGGCCGGAGGTACGCGATATCGATATCTCGACGGGGAAGGGCAAGCGGGTCGTGCCGTCCAATGCCAATGTGATGGACTGGTATGCCGATGGCGCCGGCACGGTGCGGATGGGTATCGCCTATGACGATCTGAGCCGCACGTCCCGACTGCTCTATCGCGACCGGCCGGGCCAGTCCTTCCGTACGGTCGACAAGGTGCGCGGCCCCCGCGCCTCGTTCGGGAATGTGCCGGCGATGTTCCTGCCCGACCCCGGCAAGGCAATCGCTTATGACGATGCGGACGGTTTCAATGCCATCTACAATCTCGATCTCGCATCGCTGAAGACCGGGACGAAGCTGTTCGGCGTGCCCGGCTACGACGTCGACAGCCTGATCACGGGATCCGGGAGTACGCGAGTCATCGGCGCGCGCTATACCGATACCCGCCCGCGCACCCATTGGTTCGATCCGACGCTCGCCAGCGTGCAGGACGAACTCGACAAGGCGGTCGGCACGCGCCAGGCACAGATCGTTTCGTGGAACCGCGATTTCAGCGTTCTGATCGTCTTCGTCGGCGGCGCGGATCGCCCGGGCGCCTATTATCTCTATCGCCCGGCCGAAGGCGTGATGCATGTGCTGGCACAAGTGAACGAGGACCTCGGCACCAAGGCCTATGCCCCCGTCCGCACGATCCGCTACAAGGCGCGTGACGGGCTGGAAATTCAGGCAGTACTCACCGAGCCCAGGGATAAGCCGGCGAAGAACCTGCCCCTGATCCTGATGCCGCATGGGGGCCCGTTCGCGCGCGACGACGAAAGCTGGGACTGGTGGGCGCAATTCCTCGCCAGTCGGGGCTATGTCGTGCTGCAGCCCAATTACCGCGGCTCTTCCGGCTTCGGCACCGACTTCGCCGACAAGGCGCGCGGTCAGTGGGGGCTTGCCATGCAGGACGACCTGACCGACGCCGTCAAATGGGCGGTCGATCAGGGCATTGCCGCTCCCAAGCGGGTGTGCATCGTCGGCGGCTCCTATGGCGGCTACGCTGCACTCCGTGCCGCGCAACGCGATCACGGAGTCTATCGCTGCGCGGTTTCCTTCGCCGGCGTGTCCGACATGAGCGCGATCCTGCGATACGATGCCAGCTTCCTCAACGACCGGCGGACGAGGGATTTCTGGCATGACCAGGCAGCGGACCTGAAAGCGGCTTCACCGATCAACTTCGCGGCGGATTTCTCGATTCCCGTGCTGATCATGCACGGCAAGGCCGACACCAGGGTGCCGGTCAAGCAATCGCGCGAGATGGTCGAGAAGCTCAAGGCGGCGGGCAAGACCTATCGCTATGTCGAGCAGCCCAAGGGCGACCACCATTTTTCCCAGCAGGCGGATCGAGTCCAGTTTCTCAAGGAGCTCGAGGCGTTCCTGGCGCAATATAACCCGGCCTGACGCAAAACCTGCGCGCTTCCCTTTTGGACGCTTCCGCGCTAAGGGCCGCGCTCAGGATTTTCCCAACATCGCTAGAGGTTTGTTTGGCCAAGGAAGAATTGCTCGAAATGCGCGGCCAGGTGGTGGAGCTTCTGCCCAACGCCATGTTCCGCGTAAAACTCGAAAACGATCACGAAATTCTCGGCCATACCGCCGGCAAGATGCGCAAGAACCGCATCCGCGTGCTGGTGGGCGACGAGGTGCTGGTCGAACTGACTCCGTACGACCTGACCAAGGGTCGCATCACCTACCGCTTCAAGTGACGCGCACTGCGCGTCATCCCGGCCAGGGCCGGGCGCCGGCCTGAATGGAGCCGCCCGTGCGGCTCGTCCTCGCTTCCACCTCTCCACGCCGACGCGACCTGCTCGCGCGGCTTGGCGTGGAACCGGCGCGCATCGCATCGCCCGATGTCGACGAAACCCCGCTGCCGCGCGAGTTGCCGCGCAGCTATGTCCTTCGCCTCGCCGAGGCGAAGGCCAGGACGGTGGACCGCGCGCCCGGCGAGATCGTGCTGGCTGGCGACACCACCATCGCGCTCGGCCGGCGCATCCTCGGCAAGGCCGAGGACGAGGCTGAACAGCGGCGCATGCTCGAACTGCTCTCTGGCCGGCGACATCATTGCCTGACGGCGATCTGCGTGATCGACACCCAGGGCAAGGTGCGTACCCGCCTGTCCGACACGATCGTCGTGTTCAAGCCGCTTAGTATCGCCGAGATCGATGCCTATCTCGCCAGCGGCGAGGGGCTGGGCAAGGCGGGCGGCTATGGCATCCAGGGCAGGGCCGAGGCCTTTGTCCGTTTCCTTTCGGGCAGCCATTCCGGCGTGATCGGTCTTCCCCTGTTCGAGACCCGTGCGCTGCTTGCCACTGCCGGGGTCGATCTTGGCTGAGTGGCTGTACGAAGCCGGCATCGGCGAGGCGCGTGCGGCACTGATCGAGGACGGCGCCATTCTCCAAGCCCGGCTGGAACCTGACGACCCCGCACCGCGACCCGGCGCGATCCTGCCGGCACGGCTGGTCGAGATCACGGTCCGGGGTCGTGAGGGCCGGGTGACGCTGGAGGGCGGTGGCGAGGCTATCCTGGCCCCGCTGCCCGCCGGGATCACCCAGGGTGCCGCGCTCACGGTGGAGATCGTCCGTGCAGCGATTCCGGAAGCTGGGCGCGCGAAACTCGCCAAGGCAATGCCCGCGGAGTCAGGGGCCCACGCATCGTCGGGGGCAGACCTCCTCGCCCGCATCACGGCAACAGGGCATCCGGTGCGCAGGCTCCAGTCGCATGAGCCCGATCTGCTCGAAGCCGCCGGCTGGTCCGAAATTCTCGAAGAAGCCATGACCGGTGAGATTGCCTTTCGCGGTGGTGCACTGCGCATGACGCCCACCCCGGCGATGACGCTGTTCGATGTCGACGGCCAGCCGCCACTCGATGCGCTCGCCATTGCGGCTGCGGGCGCAGTCGGCCAGGCAATCCTGCGACACGATATCGGCGGCTCGATCGGCATTGATTTCCCGACGCTCGAAGGCAAGGCGGCGCGCCAGGCCGTCGCTGCGGCAATCGATGCCGCGCTGCCCCTGCCCTTCGAACGAACCGCAATGAACGGCTTCGGCTTTCTCCAGATCGTCCGTCGGCGGCCCCGCGCCTCGCTACCCGAACTGCTTCGCGCCGATCCGGCCGGCGCCGAAGCGCGCGCCCTGCTCCGCGCGATCGAGCGCACACCGCCACCGATACGCGCGAATCACCGCGTGAGCCGGCGCGTCCGGGACTGGCTGGCAGCGCATCCGGCCCTTATCGAGGCGCTCGCGCGCCGCACCGGCGTTCAACCCGTGTTCGAGGCAGACTGAAAATGGCGAAAAAAGATACCTGCCCGATCTGCGGCAAGCCAGCGATCGCAGCACAGGCCCCGTTCTGCAGCCGCGGCTGCCGCGATCGCGATCTGTTGCAATGGCTTGGCGAAGGCTATCGCATTCCCGCGGGCCCCGCCGATCCGGAAGATCCGTCCGCCCCAACTCCCGGGCTGGACAGCGCGAACGACGCCGATTAAGAGGCCCGCTCTTTCCGGCGCCCTCAGGCGGCGCCGGGCAAGCCCGGGTAGCTCAGTTGGTAGAGCATGCGATTGAAAATCGCAGTGTCGGCGGTTCGATCCCGTCCCCGGGCACCACTCTCCTCTATCCGGCCAGCGCGCCGTCATCGATGCTGAAGCCACGCGCGATTCGCCGCTCGGTGAAGCTTTCCGCGCCCAATCCCGAGACAAGCGCGGCAAGCGCAGCACCCAGATCATGCCGGCGTCCGCACAGGAAAATATCGACTGCTGCATAGCACCGCTCGGGCCAGCTATGAATCGAGATGTGCGATTCGGCGAGCAGGGCCACGCCGGTGATGCCCTGCCCCGTGCCGAAGCTGTGCAGCCTGATCTCAAGCAGGGTGGCGCCGCCGGCGGCCACAGACGCGCGCAGCGCCGATTCGACGCGATCGATGTCATCGAGCCCATCGCAGCCGAACAGATCAGCGAGAAGATGCGTGCCGCTATAATCCACGTCCGCTCCTAGATCAGCACATCGGCATGGGGAATGCCGAGGTGCGCCATGGCACCCTGTGCCGCCGCCGTACCGCGATAATGCGCCTCTTCGAACAGAGACAGGCCGCTGAGATCGGAGTGCGCGAAGAAGAACGGGGGCCGCGGCTCGGCGGCGGCCGCCCGTGCGCCACCCCAGAAGAAGCCCGGCACCGGGCGGATCATCGCATGACCCCAGCGCCAGATGTCGATTCGCGCGATCGCCCCCTCGAGATCGGGATTGGTCTGGAGCAGATCCTCGTGGACCATTGCCTGCCAATAGCCGAGCGGACGAGTCACCAACTCGTGCCGCGCCTCGGACGGCGGCAGATCGGATAGCGGCAGATACCAGGTCAGGACGGTCGGTCCGGACGCAGCCGCGAGTGACTGATGGGTGGCCACCACATAGCCGAGCGACCGGCTGGTCCAGGACACATTGTCCCAGGCGACCTGGAAGCCATTGCCCGCCGGCGGGCGATCGACCGTGACGTTGGCCACCACCCAGGGCGCATAACCGAAGCCAGTCATGTCGGCGTCGCCCGGCGGGAGCAGCCGGCTGGTCACGAAATGCGGCGTGGCGAGAATCGCGGCGCGGGCGCGGATACGGCTCGTGCTCCCGACCGCGACATCGAAACAGTCGATCACGACACCGCCTCCGTCGCGCCGCACGCGGTGGACGATCTGCCCGCAGGCGAGATGCCCGCGCAGCCGGGCCGCCATCCGGCCGACGAGATGGCCATTGCCTTCCGGCCAGGTGAGCACCGTGTCGCTGGCGACGTTCGCCGCCACGCCGCGCCGACTCGCGAAATAGTGAATGCCGGCCCAGGCGGAAACCTGATCGGGTTCAGTGCCATAATCGTCGCGGCAGGCATAACGGACGTGCCCGCGCAGCACCGGCGCGTGCCAGCCCTGGGCGTCGAGCCAGGCAGAAAAGCTCAGCCGGTCGAGCGCGATGAGATCGGGGTCACGCGCGCTATAATCCATCGGCAGGGCGAAGGCGGGGCGCCCCCCCGCATCGCGGCGATCGCGATAGGCGGCCATTGCGGCAAAGAAGGCGCCGAGATCGCGTTGGTCGTCCGCCGTCAGGCCGACAGTCGGAACGAGGCCTTCCTGCCAGCGCCCCAGATGGAGCAGGCGTTCGTCGGGGTCGGAGACCACCTGATAGGGATCGAACACGGGCTTGCCGTCGACATGCCCGGTGACGACCCCGAGCCGTTCCAGCAAGCGGACGATGCCCTTCGCCTCGGCGTTGGGGATCGGCAGATAATGCGCGCCGAGCGGATAGGCGGAAACGGCATTGCGGCTCGAGCGCGCATTGCCGCCGGTGCTGTCCTCCAGTTCGAACAGGCGGAAATCAGTCACGCCCGCCTCGGCGAGGGTCCACGCCGCCGAAAGGCCCGCGACACCGCCGCCGAGGATCGCGATAGCGGTTTCGAACTCGCGCGCCGGCGCTGGGAATGCCGCGCCGTCGCGGAGGCGGTGGCCGCGGGTAAAATCGGCGCCGCCCAGCGTCCCGGGGATCGCCTTTTCCCGCGCCTGCCACGCCACGGCCCCCGCGCCGATCGCGGCAGCGGCCGCGACCGACCCCGCGATCGCGGTGCGACGGCTGATGGTCACGCCGTCATCCTTCGTACACGGCCCATTCGGCCTCGAACTCTCGCACCAGCGATTGATTGTCGAGCCGGTTCACCGGCACGGCGCGTCGCGCCATGTCGGGCGGGAAGACAAAGGCCAGCGCGTCGGTCTGCGGCGTCAGGAAACGCAAACCCGCGGGCAACGGCGCGGGCGGGCCGATCGGCCGGTTGGAGGCGAGCACGAAGCCCCATTCGCCGAAGCTCGGCACATAGACATGATAACCGCGTGTGATGAGCCCTGCCGCTTCCAGCGTCGTCGCCACGGTCCAATAAGCGCGCGGCGCGACCAGTGGTGAGGTGCTCTGCACGCTGACCATCGCGCCGGGCGCTAGCACGCGGGCCAGTTCACGGTAGAAGCTCACCGTATAGAGCTTCCCGATCGAGAAATTGGTCGGATCGGGGAAATCGACCAATACCGCATCGAAGCGCCGCTCGTTGGCGCGCAGCCAGCTGAACGCATCGGCGTTGATCACATGCACCCTGGGCGAACGGAAAGCGCCGTGATTGAGCGTAGCGAGCATCGCGCTGTTGGTGAACAGCGAGGTCATCTCCGGATCGAGATCGACCAGGGTGACCGACGCGACACTTGGATATTTCAGGATCTCGCGCACCGCGAGCCCGTCGCCACCGCCCAGCACCAGCACATCGCGCGGCGCGCGAACCCGGCTGAGCACCGGATGTACCAGCGCTTCGTGATAGCGATATTCGTCGCGCGAGGAGAATTGCAGATTACCGCTGAGATACAGCCGCAGATCATCGCCGCGCTTGGTGATCACGACGCGCTGATAGGGGGTCGAGGTCGCATAGAGGATGGGATCGCCATAGACCGCAACCTCAGCGCTGCGCTGCAGGCGTTCGGACAGGGCGAAACCCACCGCCAACACGATCGCGACGATAATCGCCGCAGCCAGCTCGGCACGCAGGCGCCTCTTGCCCGGCAGCATCACAATCAGCGCGATGGCGACGCCGACATTGGCCAACCCGAACAGGAAGCCGGTGCGCATCAGCCCAAGATGCGGCACGAGCAGCAGCGGGAAGAGCACCGAGGCCGCGAGCGCGCCGACATAATCGAAGGTCAGTACCTTCGACACAAGATCGCTGAATTCGAGCCGGTCCTTCAGGATCCGCATCAGCAGCGGGATCTCGAGTCCGACCAGGGCACCGATCGCCAGCACCAGGCCGTAGAGCGGAATGCGGAAATCGCTGACCCGATCGAACAGCAGGAACAGGGCCGCCGCCGAACAGCCGCCGATGGCGGCGATCAGAATCTCGACGCGCACGAAGATCGCCAGTTCGTCGCGCAGCACATAGCGCGAGCACCAGCTGCCCATGCCCATCGCGAACAGATAGGTGCCGATGACGATCGAGAATTGGGTGACGCTGTCGCCGAGCAGATAGCTCGCCAGCGTCCCCGCCAGCAACTCGTAGACCAGACCGCAGGTGGCCACGACGAAGGCGGAGACGAGCAATGCCGCGCCGAGGCGCGATGGCCGGGGATGCGTCCCGGCCGGTCCGTCAGCCATGAATCGCCGCCGCGATGATGATCGAGATCGCGATCGCGACCGAGCCGGCCAGGATCGAGAGCGCGATGTTGTTCTTGCAGATCTCACCCCACAGATCGACCGGCGTCAGCCGGTCCCACAGCCAGAAGCCGATCACGAAGATGACGAGGCCGAGGCCGGCATAGGCCAGGGTGGCCAGGAGGACTGCGCTGGTGAGCATGGTGAATTCCTCTTCTATTTATGGGTGGGGCCATAGGCAGCGTGCACGAAGCTGCGCGTGCCGCCCTGAGCGAAAGGCGAGAAGCCGTTCATCGTTGCAAACACGAACAGGCCGATAACCGCCATGCAGAAGCCGGCGTAAAGGATTGAGGATTTGCTCATTCGTCGTCGTCCTCAGTCACGGGGGACAGGCGCCGCTGCTCGAAGCCAAAATGGAGGAACAGCAGGATCGCGGGCCAGATGAGCAGCAGGATCAGCCCGAGGATCACGTTGCCGGCAAACATGCCGCCACGATCGACGGTGATCGTCACCGGAATCGGCGAGGAAGCCCCCGGCGCATAGCTGGTGATGTAGAGTGACCGGCTGGGCGAAATCCAGCGATGCGCGCCAAGTTCGACGACCAGATCATAGGAGCCGGGCGGGATGCTCGACAGCTTGATGCTCGGGGTCGAGTCACCCTCACTCCAGGATCCGTCGCTGTCCGAGCCACTATAATGTTCGGCGAGCGCATAGGCGTCGAAATTTTCCTGGGTGCGGCGGTTGACCAGCGAATAATCAATATCGACCCAGCTGTTATCGAGTTGCTCCGCACGTGCGGTCAGGGTGAGGGCCGCGTTACGGCCCGGCAGCTCGATGTCGCGGATGATCTCGCTGTGCGTCGCGCCATCGAGCGCGGCTTGCACGTCGGCGCTCGCAACGCGGGTGGAGCCCCCGCCCATGATCGCGACGATCAGCAAGGTAACGGCCGCGATCAACCCGATGATGGTCGATTCGATTAGTCTGTCGCGATAGGGCGAGGGCTCGTGCGGCGATGGCCTGCTCCACTCGCGTTGTCGTCGCTCCAGCCCGAAAGCGGCTTCAGCCTCCCCCCATTCGAGCATCCACAGCCGGGTCCAAGTCCGCTCGCTGCCATTTTCCTCACAGGAGATCATCTTGCCGGGGCGGACATAGTCGCTCACGCGCACCCGCTCGTCGACGGCGACGCGCCAGTAGAATTCACCGACGACGAATTTTACCGAGGTGGCGTAGCTGCTGCCGAACCTCTTATAGCCTTCGCCATCGAGCTCCATCTCGCCCCAGGTGTAACTCGGCAGCCGATCGAGCAGGAAGCCAAGGCTGAAGCGCCGCCCGTCATCGAGCAGGAAAGCATAGCCCTGATAGGGGTTGAACAGCAGATATTCGGACCAGCCGTCCCCGCCGTCCGATCGTTCGAGATAGCCGACTACCTCCCATGTGGTCCCGCGCAACACGCCGCGCATGCCGAGGGCGATGAGCGGGCGATGCATCGCGGCATGCGCCCTGGCGATGATCCTGAGCTGGGGATCGGTGGCATCCAGCGTTGTGCCGCAATGTTCGCAGATGAGGCTGACGGTGGAGCCCGCCGCTCGCAACGCGATCGTGCCCCCACAACTGGTGCAGGTGAGCGCGCGGACAGACGGTAGCGGCGTCGTCACGCGGCGAATTGGGGCATTGGCCACCCCTCGAATGCGCGCAGGCCGGAAGCGCGCAGATCGGCCAGCGAGACGTAGCGGCCCGTATAGACCGATACCTCGCCGACGCCCTGATCCTTCTGGGCGCTGGCGCAATGTCCATCGGCGGCCATCAGGTCGACACTCGCGATGGTCAGGCCGAGTGGTGCGCTGTACGGTAATTCGCCCTCGCCGCCGGCACAGGTCGCTTCCTTGACATCGGTGACGCGGTATTGGATCCCGTCGATGGTCGCTTCGGTGCCGACCGTGACAGGGTGACCGTCGCGCAGCTTGCGCACCATATCAGTGCGGAACCCGCTATGCGCGATCTGGCGGAGCAACATGTAGCGCCCCATCGCCTCGCCAAGCCAGCCGATGGAGCCGTCGTCGAACAGCATGAGCCACTCGTTCCAGCCGCCATCGGTCCAGCGCCAGCGGACCCGCCCGACCAGCTCGAACCCAAGCGCTCCGTCCCTACCCCGCACCCCGATCTGTAACGGACTGACATCCTCCGGCACCTCGGCGATCCGGCCAACCGCCTTCAGCGACTCGCCCTCGCGCACGACGGAGCTGCGGCAATAGGCGCAGACCTTCACCGGCAGGTCGGCGGAGCGGAACCGGATCTCGGCCCCGCAATTGGGACAATTGGCCTCGAGCATGGAAGATCAGACGATCCTGGCGAGCAGCGCCGTCTTCTTCGCGTCGAACTCCTGCTGGGTGATCGCACCCGCGGTCATCAGGCGGTGTAACTTTTCAATCTGTTGGTAGGGATCCTCGGGCGGCTGCGCAGGAGTCCGGGCCGCGGGCGCTGCCATGCCGCCGGCCATGCTCTGACCGATCGCCATCCCGGCCGCCGCGCCGGCGCCGATTCCCGCAACGCCACCCGACTGAGCCGCCGCGGTGTCGATCGCCTCGGCGGTCTGGAAGCGGACATATTGATCGACATCGCCGACCACGCGCATTGAGCTGGCCTTGTCGAGATGCTCCTGCACCGCCTCGGGCAACGACAGGCTTTCGACGAAGAAGCTGCAGCATTTCAGGCCCCATTGCCCGAACGCCGGCGCGACCGCCGCGAGCAGCCGCTGCGACAGCGCGGCCTGATCGGCGGCCAGATCGACGAACGCCGTCTCGCCGCCGCCCAGCCCCGAGGCCAACGCGGTCGCGATCGCGCCGCGCAACTGCGGTTCGACATCAGCGACGGTAAGCCGGTCAAGCGTGCCCATCAGCTTGGCCGCGAACACCGGCACGTCCTCGACGCGGAAGGAATAGCTGCCGAACGCACGGATGCGCAGCGGCCCAAATTCCTTGTCGCGCACCGTGATCGGTTGGGCGGTGCCCCATTTCAGCCCGGCCTGTTCGCGCGATGTGAAAAAATAGATGTCCGACTTGAACGGGGAGGCAAAGCCCTTGTCCCAGTTCATCAGCGCGGTGAGGATCGGCAGATTCCCGGTATCGAGCCGGTGCAGGCCCGGCAGGAATATGTCGGCGATCTGGCCTTCGTTGTAGAAGAATGCCTTCTGGCCGTCGCGAACGGTAAGCTGCGCGCCCGTCTGGATCTCGCGATCCTTCATCGGATAACGAATCGCCAGCACGCCCGGCTCATCGACCCAGTCGATCACGTCCACGAACTGTTTCGAGAGGAAATCCAAGAGCCCCATGGTCCTACTCCTTCCGCCATCAACTTAGGGGCATTTCCCCCCGAGGTGAAACGGTAAAGCGGCGCGGGTCCAGGCAGCGAGCGATCGCCTATCCCATGGCAAGCCGGGGTTCACCCCGCGCGATCCGCACAGAATGTGGCGCCTGCCGCTCCGCGGGCTTCGGCGCGCGACTCCAGCTCCGCTTGAGATCACGGGTCGCGAAATAGATGCGGTCGACAAGGCTTGCCGACGCCCCACGCGAGCGGACCGGCCCCTTCGCAACCGGACGGTCGGCGACGATGTCAAGGTCCAGGCTATAACTGTTCGTCAGGACCAGAACGTCGCGATCAGGCACAGGGGCGACGCCGGCAACGGACGCTTCGACCGCTTCTGACATCGCAAGCGGGGATGGGGCTTGGGCTGCAGCTTCGGCGACGAGCGAATTGGTCAGTTGTGGCACGACCGCATTCACCCGCACGGGCTGCGCATCCACCGGCGCCAGCGCGGCGATGGGGACGGACACCTTGCCCGCCGGCTTCGCCATGCTTCGCGCGGCAGCCACGGGCGCAACGCCTGCCGCCCGCGGCGGCAGGCAGGTCGCCGCAATCCCGATCCGCATACTGCCCTCAAGCGCCGGATCAATGACCGATCCCCAGACGAGATCGGCGCCGATCTGCACCTGCTCCCGCAGGCAGCCGACCGCTTCCTCGACCTCGAACAAGCTCAGATCCGGGCCACCGGCGATCGTAACCAGCAACCGCTCGGCGCCGCGGGGCGCATCGTCCAACAGCGGGTTGCGCAATGCCGACTCGGCCGCACGTACCGCGCGGTCCTTGCCACTGCAGCGATCACCATAACCGATCACCGTCCTGCCACCGCCCCGCAATGTGGTGCGGATATCCGCCACCGTTACGCGCTTGAGCGCGGCCCCCGCGATCAGCGCGGCATAGTCGGCCGCGGTTTCGCACACGATCGAATCCGACAGGTCGAGCGCGCTGCGGAAGGTCGTGTCCCGGCCCGAGACCCTGAACAGATGTTCGTTGCAGACCACGACCAGGGCATCGACACTCTCTTGGAACTCGACAAGGCCGGCCGCAGCCGTTCGCGCCCGGCGCGCACCCTCGAAGGCGAAGGGTCTGGTTGCAATGCCGATGGTGAGGATACCGAGTTCACGCGCAGCGCGGGCGATGACGGGCGCAGCACCGGTACCGGTACCGCCGCCAAGGCCGGCGGCGACGAAGCAGAGTGCGCTTCCCTTCAGCGCCGCCACGATTTCCGGCAGCGCTTCCTGCGCCGCTGCCCGTCCAATCTCGGGTTTCGCGCCAGCGCCCAGACCCCGCGTCAATTGCCGGCCGAGCTGCAGCTGATTTGGGCCAGGCGCAACGCGTAACGCCTGCATGTCCGTGTTTGCACAGATGATCTTCATGCCCAGATCAGACCGGCCCAGCAGCCGCGAGACCGCGTTTCCGCCAGCGCCTCCCACGCCGAAGAGCGTGACTCCGGAAGCGGCGTCGAGATCGAGTTCCTGCTGCATCATTACACTGGCCTCCTGCTCCGGCTTGGCGAGCATTGCCGTTGCCGAACAGCTACCCAGCGTGATCATGGTTAACTAGGTCGTAAAACCACAGTAACTCATATCGAATCCGTAATTACTTTATCGATCTACCAACGGCAACCACTCCATATAGAAAGAAATCCTGCCCATCGAGACCGAC